>Ga0079224_100017654_pt1 | contig 10063 bp, 8 predicted proteins | sample Stecom2015_FD_80414 | JGI IMG/M metagenome (GOLD analysis project Ga0079224, IMG submission 80414) | Agricultural soil microbial communities from Utah to study Nitrogen management - Steer compost 2015 | ecosystem: Environmental > Terrestrial > Soil > Agricultural land | place: USA: Utah... | reverse complement strand
TAGACGTAGTAGGCGAGGTAGGTGGAGAGCACACCCATCAAGCCGACGTCCAACCAGACGCTGGAGCTCGACATTCGTATGACCTCGAAGCCGACCAGCGGCAGTAGGCCCAGCGCTCCCACGGGCATGACGACGGCGAAGATCGTGACCGGTCGGTAGCGCCTCAGCGCCCACTTCCCGAACAGGTAGTAGCTCGCGTACGAGAGCCCGGCTGTGAGACCCCATGCGACGGCGGCTGGCGTGGGCGTGACTCCCACACCGCCTGCCGTGCTCACGAGGGCCACGCCCACGATGGAGACGGTCACCAGCAGCGCCTTGGAGCGGGTGAGGCGCTCGCCGAGCAACGAGGCCGCGAGCACGGCCACGAACGCCGGTGCGGTGTAGAGGAGCACGAACGCGAGGCTGACGCCGCCGGCATCTATGGCGATGTTGAGGCTGGCGTAGAAGAGCGTCACGCCCACCAGCGCGAAGCCGACGAACGCGGGAAGGTCGCGCGTGGCTACCCTCAAGGAGCGCCTGGCCGCCGCATGCGCGATGAACAGGGGAGCCGCCAGCGCCGCCCGCCAGAAGGCTATCTCAATGGCCGGCACGCCGGCGGCCAGAAGCCTGTGGGAGAAGACGCCAAGGAGGGCCCAGAGGACCGCTGCCAGAAGTACGAGCAAGTAGCCGGAGCCACGATCGTCGCGTGTCGCCGGCTCCGGGTTGGCCCTGTTCAGGGCCGGATGCCGTAGGCCGTTGCCAGCTCGGGGTGATCGGCGCGCAGGTCGCGCATCCGCCGCCGGTACGAAGAGAACTCCACGACGAAGGCGATCGTGTTGATGGCGTAGATCAGGACGAGTGCGATCACGTCGGTGTTGAACGCGATGGCCGGGGGAACGCCTAGCGGGACGAGGTGGAGAATCAGGTCGATCCCGAAGATCGCCCACGGCACGAGCAGCAGCACGCCCCACAGCTCGTCGGCCAACCCGCTCCCGGGCAACAGGAGTGCGAGCAGGTGGTAGAGGAAGGTCCTCGGTGCGTTCCTCGCAGCGCCGGGCCTGGGCACGAACAGCGAGAGCACGGTCCAGGCGACCCAGGCGAGGAACAGCACCACCACGATCGTCCACAGCCATGCCGGCTGGATGTCCAGGTCGCGCAGCGCGACGAACGGGTTCGTGAACGCCGCGCCCAGGGAGGCCCAGGGACCTCCGCTGAAGGCCCGTGTCAAGCGGCCCTCGTCGGGGACCGCGAGCAGTGGCTCCTGTGGCCTGTACGTCTGCATGAGCCGCGACGGGTTCGGCGCCTGATCCAGGTTGAACGCCGCCTCCGCGTGGCCGGGTTGCAGCTCGAGCGCCAACCTGAACAGCTCCGGGTCCTGCCGCAACACGCCGAGGTTGTTCATGGCATCTGCGTCGGCCGACAGGTCGCGGTAGAGACTGGAGGCGGACTCGAGGTCGCCGGCCGTCTGCGCCGCGTACGCGAGAGCGAACGCGCGGTCCGGACCCTCCGCCGCCTCGGCCAGCAGCGCCCTGCTCGTGGGCGTGGCCAACGAGCCAGAGCCGAGGCCGGCCGGACGCACGCTACTAGAGCTCGCCCAGCCCGCCAGCGCTGCGACGGCAACCATGGCCGCGAACAGCAGAAGGATCACGAGCTTCTCGGTGAACGTGGCGTACCTCAGGCCGAACGCGCGGGCCAGGCGGCCGTTGGTGCGACCGGACTCCCGGCGCTGCCGCATGACCAGGCTCTGGGCGCGCCAGTACTTGGCTGCCAAGGTGAGGTGCAGAGCCACGATCGCGACCAGCAGCGCGACGACGCCGTACCAGCCCGTGGAACCGACAGCCACTGCCGCCCGCTCCACCGTCGTCTGCGCGTCGCTGCCACCGTCCACAGCAGCCCGCGCCCGCCAGTCCGCTGCCGCTGCCTCATCGCCCTGTGCGTTCAACGCGGCGGCGTAGGCGTTCAGGAGCCGGTTCGGTTCCGTGCCTCCGGAGCCCAGCCGGTAGACCCAGGGCGCCCAGAAGTCGGCCGCCTCCATGTCGTTGATGTCCAACGCCCGTTCCAGCCGGTCGTGCGGGAAGCCGTACGCGCTCGTGAGCTGAGGGTCGAGAAGCAGCTTGCCTCGGTACCCGCGCCCTACGAAGTCATCCAGCGCCTCGTACATCGCCTGCGCCGCCAGCTCCTCTTGCCCGGGCTGGCGCTCCACGATCGCGCCGGCAAGCTGGGCGTACTCGTAGAACGTGCGGGCCTGGGCCAGCGCACCGCGTATCAGCGTCTCGGCCTGGTCGGGGCGCTCCCTGGCCGTGGCGAGGTACAGCCACGGGTTGGTGGGGTCCTGCGCGAGCCGGCCGGCTGGCTCCGCTACGTCCGCCTCGGCCCGTAACCAACCGTAGATCCGAGCGTCCGGATCGAACGCCATGGGTGCCTCGGGGGGCCAGGTCAGCTCCACCGTGTCGCCAGAGGCGTAGCTCACGCTGACCACCAGGCCCCGACCGTCCTCGCCGATGGCCACGATCTGGGCCGGCAGCCTGTCCCTCGAGCGAACCATGCCGGTGAGCCTGTCTACCTGCAGCAGGTGGTTCCCGTGGCCCACTAGAACGAAGTCTTCGCCTTCCAACAGTCCGGCTGTCTGGCCGCTGCCCGACGGGAACGTCAGACGCCACGCCTCGACGTCGTTCCGGCGACCCACGACGTCTCCCCGGTCCAGCGACACCTGGATCTGCCGCGCTTGCGTGGGCGGCACGGGAAGCGAGCCGGGCAGGCCGTTGGCGCCGGCCCCGTCGTCCTGCTCAGCGCCCGGCGCCTCGCCGGGGCCAACTGGACCCTGAACATCGTCGTCGTCTGCCGGCGGCGCGTCCTCCGAGCCAGGCGCAGGGAGCAAGTCCGAGCTGTCCTCGTCTCCTGGCGCAGGGGATCCTTCCGCCTCTTCCTCGGCAGGAGCGTTCGGCTGAGCGTCCTCTCCGGGATCGGCTTGTCCGCCCGCGTCCGGAGGTCCCGCGACCTGGACGTTCAGCCGGGCCGAAACGTTCGCACCGGTCAGCCCCACCGTCCACGTTCCGGGCGCGTCGAGGACGGCCTGGGCGACGAGGTTCCCCGTGGAGCCGCTGGTCAGTTCCTGCTCCGTGACGGAGCCGTCGGGACCCCGCAGGCTGACTACGTACTGGCCGCCGGGCTCGAGCCCCGAAGCGCGCAAGCTGAGGGTGTCTCCCACCTCGTACCTGAAGGCGCTCAACTGGACCATCGGCGCCTGCTGGGCCCGGACGAGGGTGAACGGGGCAGCGAGTACCTGGCCCACGATGGTGAGCAACGCGGCGAGGACGAGCCGTCGGTGGAGCCCTACGGCTCCTACGGGAGATGCCGCGCGGCGTCGAGCTGCTCCGGTTCGGTGCATGCAACCACCTTACAGCACCCCCAAACGGGTCCCGCACAGCGTGGACAATGCCTCGTAGGACGCGCTGGGGACGCTGATAACATGGCCACGATGCTGCGCCCCTCCTGGGCCCGTTTAGCGGCTGCGTTCCCTCTCTCGCCCAGCACATGGGTGCTACGCGAGCTCTCGCCCGACCGCACATCGGCGAGGGTGGCCGCGGTCCCCGCCGCGGACGCGATCCGGGCGCGATTGGACGAGGTCGTCGCGCCGGATGGCTGGTCGTGTCAGCTACTTCCGCTGGGCGACAGGGCCCTCGTATGCAACCTTAGCGTCGAGGGCGTCACCAGGTCCGGCGTCTACGAGCTGCCGGCGGGCACCGTCACGGGCTCTGCTCTCGGGTCTGCATCTGCCATCGCGGACGGGGCGTTGGCTGCAGCCGCGGCTCAGTTCGGAATGCGGCTCGACTCGGGGGACACGTGGGTCGACCACGAGCCAGAGACCGGCGAGGTCCTGCTTGACGTCCTCGAGCAAGTGGCCGTGGAACGTTCGGATGAACCGGCGGGCTCAGTCACGGCCGCCCAAGAGCAAGACGTCCAGAGCCGGGCCGCGCCGTCAGCGGCGGCTCCTGCGGAGGAGAGACCGGAAGCCCGCCAGGTCATAGACCGGCTGGTAGAGCGCCTCAAGGCTGAAGGTCTGGGGGCGGCAGCGGCCAAGCTCGTCGTGGAGTACGGCGGGTACGGCCGTGACGTCGAGGAGTCGCGTGAGCTTTACGGACGCCTCCGTGCGCTCCTCATGCACAAGGTGACGGTCCCCTCGTGACACGGGACTACCCGCGATGATCAAGGTCATCGCGGTCGGTGACGTTCACGGTCAATGGCCGGAGCTTTGGAGGGTGCTGAAGGCCGCAGCGGCGTGCACCAACAGCCTCGAGCCCACCGCGCCGGTCATCGAGGGTCGCTACCAGATCGTGTGTGTCGGCGACCTGGTGCACTACAAGGACGAGCGGGCGTACGCGAACGCCGTCGGCGAGGAGCCGTACGACCCTTCCAACCCCGACCACCTGAGGCGTGCGGCCAAGGCGCAGATACGCGAGCTCTACCGGTTCAAGCGCTACGTGGACGCGGCCGAGGGCAACGTGACCATCATCCTCGGCAACCACGACGAAAGCGCGTTGGACCACCGGTACGAGCTGTCCACCAGGGGCGGCCTCAAGCACGTCGAGTTCGACGAGTCCCAGGGAGGCGTGGCCATGCCGGAGGACCTTGCGGCGTGGTTCAGGGAGATGCCGCGCGAGCGCTTCTTCCACGGCGTGCAGTTCGCTCACGCCGGGCCGCTTCCCGGCATGCAGATCTTCGACGACTTCTTCTATCACGACCCTGATACGAAGGCCTGGTGGTACAAGAAGCCCGAGCTGGTCAAGCTCGCTGGCCACCGCTTCGGCGTCTACGGGCACACCGTGATGAAGGAAGGCGTCTACATCGACCGCGACCACTGCTTCGCGATGATCGACGCGCTCGGCAAGCTCCAGTTCCTCGAGCTGATCCTCGCCGACGACCGCCTCGACTACAGCCTCATGCAGCTGTGACTAGTAGCTGACGTTGTACTTGAGCGCGACGGAGACCACCACGACGTCGTCAGGATAGGTCTCGCCCCCGCCGCCACGTTGGATCGTGATGTGCCAGAGCTCCCCACCGGACAGCCTGCTGGCCTCGATGGTGAACGACTGTTTGGCCAGAACGAGGAAGCCAGACGCCGGCACAGGAGTCTCACTCTGGGACGAGGCGTCGGAGATGATGTCGCCGATGTCGAACGCCCGCGGGCGGATGAAGAAGTCGACCGCACCGGCAGCCCCCGACAACGGGAAGAAGTAGACCTCGAGCACCACGTCCGTGGTGCCGTCCCAGTCCGTGGGCTTGGGGATAAGGAGGTTGGCGCCCTCGCTGAAGTCGGGCTGCCATCTCAGTCCCGTGGCGAAGGCCGTGATCACCGGGCTGTCCGGGTTCGAACCGAGGGCCGGTGCCGGGAAGGCGAGCGTCCTCTCTCCCTCGATAGCGTCGACGAGGTTCGCGAAGTTCTCGTTCACCTCGGCCGCCTTGATGGTGTCTCCCGGCACGAAGACGTTGAGGTCCATGGCGCTCACCGGTCCTGTCGCCGACGCCAGCGCCGCAGCTACCCACCAGTACCTGAAAGCTATCCTCATCGCGAGTCCTTTCCGTCCCTTCACTGCCACACCGCTTCGTCCCACACCGCCGCGTCCCAGGTGGCCGGAGGCTGGTTACCCCCGCAAGCGGCGAGCAGGAGCGCCCCGACCAGGGCCATGACAACCAACGCCTTACTCCGCGACTTCAAGGCTCACCTCCTCGGCTGGCACAGTAGGGGTGAGTGGGAGGGGATGCGGTTAGCCTGTCTTGACATGGGCCAGGAGGTCTTCACAGCCAGGTTCAGCAAGGACGGTAGGGTGCGGATCTTCTGGGAGGGGCGCTGCGTGATGACGCTCGGTGGTGACCGCGCCGCACGGCTGCGCTCGGAGCTGGAGGGCGCGTCGTTCGACGCCCAGCAGCACTCGTTGCAGCGGGTCACGGGCAACTTCAAGCGCGGCAACGAGCGGTCGTTGAAGCGGTGACCACGGGCCGTGGGGGCAGCGTCTGCTTCGTGCGGCAGACCTGCAGCCTGCGTGTCCTGCCGTGACCACGGGGCCTTCGGTGCCGGAACGCGTCAGGCGGCTCGCCGAGCAGGGAAGGGAAGGCCGTGACTGGCTCGCCGGTCTGCCCTCGCTGGTGGACGAGCTGGCGAGGCGATGGGCGTTGTCAATCGGCCCGGCGTTCGATCACGCCGGCCACACGGCGGTCGTGCTGCCGGCCGAACGGCGGGACGGCACACCTGCGGTCCTCAAGCTGCCGTTCCCTCACATGGAGGGCCTGGATGAGGCCGCTGGCCTGAGGTTCTGGGACGGCGACCCCACCGTCAGGCTCCTAGAGGTGGACACGGAGCGCGGGGCGTTGTTGCTGGAGCGCTGTCTACCCGGCCACGACCTGAAGACGCTGCAGGACGAGGAGCGCGACCACGTCCTGGCCGGCTTGTTGCGCCGGCTGTGGCTACCTGACAAGCCGGAGATGGGCTTCAGGCACCTGGAGCAGATGATCGCCTACTGGAGCGAGGAGTCGGAGCGCGACGCGGACAGGTGGCCCGACCCTGCCATCGTGAGGGAGGGGCTGGACGTCTGGCGGGAACTGGCCCGTCCGTCCGAGGACGACGTCCTGCTGGCCACAGACGCCCACGCCGGCAACGTGCTGGCAGCGAGTCGCGCGCCCTGGCTGCTCATCGACCCGAAGCCGTTCGTGGGCGATCGCGCCTACGACGCGACTCAGCATCTCTTCGACGCGCGAGAGCGGCTCGAGGCGGACCCGCTGGGGTTCGTCCGGCACTGGTCGGCGCTATTGGGATTGGAAGAGGAACGGGTGAGGGCTTGGACGTTCGCGCGCTACGCGGCCGAGCGTCGCGACGATGACGATGAGTGGCGGCGAGCGAACGCGCTGGCGCGCCGCTTGGCCAGCTGAAGGGGCGGGCGGTCGGCGTGTAAGGTGTAGGAGCGCCAGCGTGGCCGGCCCTCAGAGCGAGTAGCCGCCGCCGATGTCGTCCCGCACCAGCTCACCGTTGCGCAGCACCAGGGTGCGCCGCTTGAAGCGGTCGACGAGGTCGCGGGCGTGCGTGGCGACGAGCACGGTGGTGCCTCGCAGGTTGATGTCGTTGAGCAGCTCCAGGATCTCCATGGCCGTGTCCGGGTCGAGGTTCCCGGTTGGCTCGTCTGCGAGGAGCAAGGGTGGGTCCGTGACCATGGCCCTGGCGATGGCGACACGTTGCTGCTCGCCCAGGCTCAGCTCTATCGGGTAGGCCTTGCGCTTGTGAGCCAGACCGACGTTCCTCAGGGCCTGTAGCGCCTTCTGCTCGTGGTTGCCGCGCGTGGCCGTGGCCCGCAGCACGAAGGTGAGGTTCTCGAAGGCCGTCAGGTGCTGTAGCAGGCGGTGGTCCTGGAAGACCATGCCGATCTGCCTGCGCATGAGCGGTAGCTTGCCATCGCGCATGTGGGTGATGTCGTTACCGCCGATGAGGACTGTGCCCTCCGTAGGCAGGATGCGCCTGAGCATGAGCGAGAGGAGCGTAGACTTGCCAGCCCCAGAGTGGCCGGTCACGTACACGAACTCGCCGCGCTTGATGTGGAAGTGGACGTCCTTCAGGGCGTGTGTATGGGTGCGCGGGTAGGTCTTGGTGACGTGGCTGAACTCGATCACGCCGTCGCCTCCATGGTGCTGGCAGTACCTTCGAGCGCCCCCAGCAGCAGATCGAACGCCGCCTCGTCGTCGATGGTCTCGAGGACCGTGACGTTCGGCTCGGCCCTGGCATGGCCCGCCCGCCGGTCGACGACCGTCATGCCGCGGGTCAGCTCCGAGGCGGTCTCCACCTCTACGTGCCTGCGGGAGGTCGTGAACAGTTGCGGGTCGGTTACGGCCAGCACAGCGCAGGGATCGTGAAGCGGCCCCTCGGCCGGGACACCGAACGTGCGGGCATACGCGTGCGAGAAGAAGTCCAGCAGGTCGGCGCCGAACGTGGCGAGTCGAGTGCCTAGTGCCCTGACGGCGCCACGCCGCGCGTCGTCGATCATGAACTGGTGCGTCAGGTCCAGGCCGGCGAGGACGAGGTTCGCGCCGGAGCGGAACACCTCGGCCGCGGCGTCCGGATCCGCCCAGATGTTGAACTCGGCGACGGGCGACACGTTGCCTGGGCCCCAGTTCCCGCCCATGATGCTGATGCCGGCGAGGCGCTCCGCCAGCCCAGGGTCGTGTCTCAGCGCCAGCGCCACGTTGGTCAGCGGCCCGACGGCCACCAGCCACAGGTCGGGCACGCGCTGCGAGGCGTCCAGGATGGCGTCGACCGCGTTCTGGGGCCGCGGCTCGAGCGTGACGTCTGGCAACTCCGGACCGTCGAGGCCCGACTCGCCGTGGATGTGGGGGGCGTAGCGAGCTTCGCGCACCAGTGGCCCGTCCGCGCCACGGTGAACGGGCACGTCGTGGGCCCCAGCCAGCTGCAACGTCGCAAGGGCGTTGCGCTCGCACAGGTGAACCGGTGCGTTGCCGCTCACCACCGACACGCCCACGAGGTCGGCCCGGTGCAACGCGGTCATGATGGCGAAGGCGTCGTCGTGGCCGGGGTCGCAGTCGAGCCAGATGGGCTGGCTGGCGGCCCCGGACATCACTCCTCCTCGGCCAGGTCGGCGTCGCTCGGCAGCACCATCGCGGCGACCACGCGGTCACCGTCGTCCATGCGCTTGATCGTCACACCCTGGGAGCTGCGGCCGTAAGTACTGACCTGGTCCACTCCGGTACGGATGAGCTGGCCGCCCTCGGCCAGAACGAAGAGCTCCTCGCGGCCGAGGACCTTGCTCATGCTGACCATCATGCCGGTGCGGTCCGTCAGCTTGTGGCCGATGACGCCCTGGCCACCACGGCCCTGGAGCGGGTACTCCTGAAGCGGCGTGCGCTTGCCTAGGCCGGTCTCGGTGACCGAGAGCAGCTCGGCCGTGCCCTTCTCGGACTCCGGCACCACGGCAAGGGAGACGACCTCGTCGCCCTTGCGCAACCGGATCCCGATGACGCCCTGCGTCGCCCGGCCGATCTCGCGGGCGCCCTGCTCGTCGAAGCGGATCGCCTGGCCGTGCCTGGTGCCCAGCACGATGTCCGCGGTGCCGTCCGTGACGCGCACGGCCACGAGCTCGTCGCCGTCGACCAGGTTGATCGCCACCAGGCCGGCGTTGTTGATGTTGCCGTACTCGCGGATGGCGGTGCGCTTGATGAGGCCGGCGCGGGTAGCGAAGACGAAGTAGCCCTCGGTGTCGAAGCCCTTGACCGCCAGGATGGTCTGTACGGACTCGTCGTCAACCGTCTGCGGCAGGACGTTGCGTATGTGCCCGCCGCGGGCGTTGCGGTCGAACTCGGGAAGCTCGTAGATCTTCTCGCGGTAGACGCGCCCCCGGTTCGTGAAGAACAACAGGAAGTCGTGCGAGCTGCCCACCAGCAGCATGGTGTTGACGTCGTCGTCCTTCGTGCGCTGGCTGGCGACGCCGCGGCCTCCGCGACCCTGGCTGCGGTAGGAGGTCATGGGCGTGCGCTTGATGTAGCCCTCGCGGGTGAGCGTGACGACCATCTTCTCCTCGGGTACCAGGTCGTCCTCGTCGAAGCCGTCGTTCAGGTCCACGATCTGGGTGCGCCTGGGGTCACCGAAGCGCTTCTTTACGTCGAGGAGTTCGCCCTTGATGACCTGCCACAGCTCGACCTCATCCGCGAGGATGAGCGAGAGGCGGGCGATCTGCTCCTGAAGCTCGCGGTACTCCTCGTTGATCTTCTCGCGCTCGAGGCCGGTGAGGCGCTGCAGGCGCATGTCGAGGACGGCCTGGGCCTGTATCTCGGACATGCCGAACTCGCGCATGAGGCCGTCACGCGCATCCGGACCGTCCTTGGACGAGCGGATGAGTGCGATGACGGCGTCCAGGTTGTCCAGCGCAATGAGGTAGCCCTCGAGGACGTGCGCACGCTCCCGGGCCTTGCGGAGCTCGTACTCGGTGCGGCGGCGTACGACGTGCGCGCGGTGGCCCAGGTAGTTGGTCAGCATGGCGCGCATGTTCAGCAGGCGCGGCGCCCTGTCCACGATGACGACGTTGTTCAC
>Ga0079224_100017653_pt1 | contig 10063 bp, 6 predicted proteins | sample Stecom2015_FD_80414 | JGI IMG/M metagenome (GOLD analysis project Ga0079224, IMG submission 80414) | Agricultural soil microbial communities from Utah to study Nitrogen management - Steer compost 2015 | ecosystem: Environmental > Terrestrial > Soil > Agricultural land | place: USA: Utah... | reverse complement strand
TCGCGGAACAGGTTCATGCGCTCACGCACTTGCTCAGCAGGTAGCGGATCCTCATGGATTGGACGCTCCGCATCCCGTCCCCAGGCGTTATCCGGTTCGCCCTCCAGCGCCTGCTGGGCCTTGCGGGTCAGCACGACGATATCGATGCGCCGGTTCATTGGGCTGAACGGATCGGCACGATCAAACAGGGCCGATGAGGCGTAACCCACCACCTGAGCCACCTGATCTTCCGGGAAACTGCCGGCGACCAGCGCGCGCCGCGCTGCGTTGGCCCGCATGGTGGACAGCTCCCAGTTGCCGGCGAAATCCTTGGAGCTGTATTGCCGGGCATCGGTATGACCGCTGATGCTGAGCTTGTTCGGCACCAGCGCGAGGGTGTCGGCCATGGCCAGCAGGATGTCTTCGAAATACGGCTGCATGCGCGCGCTGCTCAAGTCGAACATCGGCCGGTTCTCGGCATCCATGATCTGGATGCGCAAGCCGTCGCGGGTGCTCTCGATCAGCACCTGATCCTTGAAGCGCTGCAACTCGGGGTTTTCTTCAATCTTGTTCTGCAGTTCTATACGCAGCATTTCCAGGCGCTCGAACTCCAGCAGGGCCGACAGCGTACTGACCTCCTCGGTGGCCACTACCTGTGTCTGCGCCTCGCTCATCACGCCGTCCTGCTCGATGTTCTGCGTGCGCTCCGGCGCCGGGGTCGGCGTGCCGCCCAGATCAATCACGTGAGGGCTGCCCGTCTCGGTAAAACCCACCGGATCCTTGAAGTAGCCCGAGATGATGGCCCGCTGCAGGGGCGTGGCTGTGGACAACAGCCAGAGCACCAGGAAGAACGCCATCATGGCGGTCATGAAATCGGCAAAGGCGATTTTCCAGGAGCCACCATGACCGTTGCTGGCATAACGTTTGACGCGCTTGATGATGATCGGCTGGCTGTTTTCCATGATGGCTGATCAGCTCCCGCGCACGGCCTGTTCCAGCTCGGCAAAGCTGGGCCGGTGTCCGGGCAGCAGCACCTTGCGGCCAAACTCCACTGCCAGAGTCGGCGGCAAGCCGGAGGCTGACGCAATCAGGCTGGCCTTGATCGCCTCGTACACGTTCAGTTCTTCGCGGGCGTCCTGTTCCAGGCACACCGCCAGCGGACCGATAAAGCCGTAGGCAGCAATGATGCCCAGGAAGGTGCCGACCAGCGCCGCCGCCACGCTCTGGCCGATCGAGGCCTGATTGGCCTCGCCGAGCAGTGCCATGGTGATCACGATGCCCAGCACCGCGGCGACAATGCCATAGCCAGGTAGGGAGTCCGCGACTCGCCCCATGGAATGGGCGGGCAGATCCAATTCTTCCTTGAGGCTGGCCAGTTCCATTTCGAACAGGTTCTCCAGCTCATGGGGCGCCATGTTGCCGGACGTCATGATGCGCAGGTAATCGCAGATATACGCGATCATGCGCTCATCGCTAAGCACACCCGGGTACTTGGCGAAGATTGGACTCTCGTAGGGTTCCTCGATATCGCCTTCGATGGCCATCATGCCTTCGCGGCGACTCTTGTTGAGAATCTCGTACACCAAGCGCAGGACTTCCAGGTAGTACTTGTGCGTATACCGTGAGCTGAACATGCGCAGGGATTTTTTCAGCACCAGCCACGAGGTCTTACCCCGGTTGCCTTGGATAAAGGCCCCCAGCGCGGCGCCGCCGATAATCAGAAATTCAAAGGGGTGAATAAGCGCCATCAGGTTGCCGCCAGCGAGCACAAAGCCACCCAGCACACTGAAAAAGACGACGAGGATACCGATGATTTTTGCCATGATCTCGAAAGCTGCTGACGGATGGATAAGTGGGGTGATGGAGACTTACTCACCTGTTATCGGCGCCTTTGCGGCAAACTGAAGCCACTCCTACCCAAAAGAACGTTCAATGGCCACGCCTCTTCCGGATTCAACCTTGCCGCCTCAGTCTCTCGACGCCTGGATCAAGCATCTGGACGGTGTCGCCCTGCCCATCACCCCGCAAATCCGTCGCGACCTGCTGCTGGCCCTGCACCGGCCCAACAGTTCACTGCGAGAAATAGCCCAGGCGATGCTGTCCAGCCCGGCCTTGGTCCTTGCCTTACTGCGAGCCGCCAACCGCCGCCCCACCAGCAGCCTGGCCGAACCGGCCGATAGCCTGGAAACCGCCTTGGCTCGCCTGGGTCTGCGGCGCGCCGAAGCGTTGCTGCTGGAGCTGCCAGTTCTGCGCGCTGAGCACACGCCCCTGCCCTTGCGCCAATTGCAACTCATCAGCCAGCACGCACGCCAGCAAGCCAGCGGCCTGTTCGTCCCGGCGCTGCCCCATCTCAGTCAGGAAGTGCAGTGGAACAGCCTGCTGTTTTTAGCGCCGTTTTGGACCCTGGCCATGGCCCAACCGGATCTCCTCCTGCGCTGGGCCGCACGGGTTTTCGGCGAACGTCGTCCCGCACGCCAGGTGGAACTCGAACTGTTCGGCGTGCCGCTGGTCACGTTGGGCCAGGCGCTGGTGCGGCATTGGCGGCTGTCATCCTGGATCGCCCAGGGTTATCAGACACTCGATGAAGAGTGCGCCCTATTGATTCATGCGCTGCGCCTCGCCCGCGCGCCCGTCCAACAGCCGCAGCAGGCCCTGGACGCCACCCCACCACTGCGCCATTGGCTAAACCGGCCGGCCAACAGCGTGCTGTTCAGCAATGCCCTGGCACTGGCCGCCCATCAGGCCTGGGATGATCACCACAGCCTGCGCTGGCAGCGGCTCAGTGGGCTTTTTTTGCAGCTGCCGCTGGAGCAGGTGCAACAGCACAGCCATCGACAGGCGGTGATCAGTGCCCGTCAGCTCCAGACTGAATCGCTGCAAACGCTCTGGCATCCGGCCCAGGCGCTGGTCTGGCCGCCCGGTTGTCGCCGCCGGCCGGCTGCGGAATCCGCCGCCAAGCTGTCCAGCTTCTTCCAGCGCGAAGACTGGCAACGCGCCTGCGGCCAACTGCTGCAACAGCCCAGCCCGTTTGCCAACCTGCCGCAACTGGTGAATGGCGCAGCCAACGCGCTGCACACCTGCGGCCTGCGGCGCAGCGCGCTGCTGGTAGCCGACCGTCAAGGACAGCTGATCGCGCAGCATCAGGCCGGCCTGGCGCCCAACAGTCCGCGACTGAAACTCGACCCCGGACGTTCGGCCCTGCTCAATCACTTGATCGAGCGCCCGCAACTGCTGCATATTTCCCCGGAAAATTTCGGTCAGTACGCCGCGCAGTTGCCACCGCTGCTCCTGCTCAACTTTCCGGACCGGCATCTGCTGCTGGGCACCTTTGGGTTGAACGGGCGCGGCGTGCTGTTGCTGGTTGCCGACCAACACGGCGTGCCGTTTTCCGCCACGCAACTGCGCCTGATCGAGAAAACCACGCGCTGCGTCGAGCGCGCTCTGCTCACCTTCAGTCAACGCGCGCGCTGAGGGTTGAGCTACAATCAGCCCCTTTTTCAAGCCATGGGATCTGCCATGACCGACTGCTTCACCGCCTTGCCGCTGGTCATCGAGCCGGCTGATCTGCATGAACGCCTGGATGCGCCGCAGTTGATTCTGGTCGACCTCACCAGCGCGGCGCGCTATGCCGAAGGCCATCTGCCGGGCGCACGTTTTGTCGATCCCAAACGCACCCAGTGGGCACAGCCCCCCGCACCGGGCCTGCTGCCGGCGCGCGAACAGCTGGAGCAACTATTTGGTGAGCTGGGCCACAACCCCGATGCCGTCTACGTGGTCTATGACGACGAAGGCGGCGGCTGGGCAGGACGCTTCATCTGGCTGCTCGATGTGATCGGCCACGGTCGCTATCACTACCTGAACGGTGGCTTGCACGCCTGGCTGGAGTCCGGCTTGCCGCTGTCCACCGCAGTGCCTGGCAGTGCCGGCGGCCCGCTGCCGCTGGTTCTGCATGAAGAGCCCACCGCCACCCTTGACTACCTGAACAGCCGGCTCGGCGCCCCCGACCTGGTGGTTTGGGATGCGCGCTCGCCGGCTGAGTACCGCGGCGAGAAAGTACTTGCGGCCAAGGGTGGTCATGTGCCCGGCGCGGTCAATTTTGAATGGACCGCCGGTATGGACAAGGGACGCGCCCTGCGCATTCGTGACGATATCGCCGACCACCTGCAATCGCTGGGCATCACCGCCGACCAGGAAATCATTACCCATTGCCACACCCACCACCGTTCGGGCTTCACCTACCTGGTGGCCAAAGCGCTCGGCTATCCGCGCGTGAAGGGTTATGCCGGGTCCTGGTCGGAGTGGGGCAATCATCCCGACACACCCGTCGAGCGCTAACCAGCCAATGCTGATTCGACGGTCACTGCACTGCCTGTAACCCCTTTTGCTGGCCGCCTCACACGGCGATCAAGCCTACTTATCCGCTAGCCTAAAGTTTCCAAAGGAACATCCATGTCCATCAAAGACCGCCTGTTCATCCTCAGTCAGTACCTGACGCCGCATCACCTGCTTTCGCGCCTGGCCGGCTGCGTAGCGGAATGCCGGGTCAGCTGGTTCAAGAATGCATTCATTCGCCGTTTCGCCGAGCACTTCAAGGTCGACATGAGCCAGGCGCAAGTCGAGCAACTCGACGCCTATGAGCACTTCAACGCCTTTTTCACCCGCGCCCTGAAGGACGGCGCCCGCCCGCTGGACCCGACCCCCGGCGCGATCCTGTGCCCGGCCGACGGCACGGTCAGCCAACTCGGCGCCATCAGCAACGGCCGCATCTTCCAGGCCAAGGGGCACAGCTTCAGCGCGCTTGAGCTGCTCGGTGGCGACGCCGACCGCGCCGCGCCCTTCATGGGCGGTGCGTTTGCCACCGTCTACCTGTCGCCCAAGGATTATCACCGCGTGCACATGCCGCTGGCCGGCACCCTGCGCGAGATGGTCTACGTGCCGGGCAAGCTGTTCTCGGTCAACCAGACCACCGCGGAAAACGTCCCGGAACTGTTCGCCCGCAACGAGCGCGTCGTGTGCCTGTTCGACACCGAGCGCGGACCGATGGCCGTGGTGCTGGTCGGCGCCATGATCGTGGCGAGCATCGAAACCGTCTGGGCCGGTCTGGTCACGCCGCCCAAGCGCGAGCTAAAAACCTTCCGTTACGACGAAGCGGCCCGTGCGCCAATTCACTTGGAGAAAGGCGCCGAACTGGGCCGTTTCAAGCTGGGCTCCACCGCCATCGTGCTGTTCGGACCCGATCAAGTGCGTTGGGCTGAAGAACTCGGTCCGCTGAGCGGCGTTTGCATGGGCCAGCGCCTGGGCCTGACCACCGCCGAATAAGCCACGTAATACTGTCGCGCTGCCTCGCAGCGCGGCATACCTTCTGTCAGCCGCAGGCTGATCTCTACGCAGCAACACCCCCTCCGCGTCCTCCCGCCCCCGCCCCACACTCCTCGTCTCAATGCTCCACGGCAGCCTGGATGCCGCGCAGCGGCTCGAACCCTCGCGCTCTCAACGGGACACCCGTCACAGCTTCGACATACCAGCGGCACACTACACGGGAAGGCTTTGACTCCTCATCGAGTCGCTGGCTAGATTCCGGTCATTCCATCCATCGCGCTTTTTCGCCCATTCGGCCGAATCCATTACCCATGGCCATCGATAAAAAAACTGTTCGCCTGCTGATTCTCGAAGACTCCCAGAACGAGGCCGAGCGCCTGGTCAATCTGTTTCGCAACGCCGGGCGGGCCACGCGCGTCCAGCGCCTGTGCTCGGCCGCCGACTTGCAGGCCGCGCTGGAACACAGCTGGGATCTGCTGATCAACGCACCCACCAGCCAAGCGCTGTCGCCAGACGATGCCATCCAGGCGATTCGTCGCCAGGCCAAGGACATCCCGGTGATTCAGTTGGTCGAGCCAGGGAGCGCGGCCGACATCAGCGATGCCATTACCACGGCCTTAGCCAGCGGCGCACAGGATGCCTTGCCCCAGGGTGAAGACGAGCGCCTGATTCTGGTCGCCAACCGTGAGCTGGCCAACCTGGCGGAACGACGCACCCGCCGCGCCGCCGAAGTTGCCCTGCGCGAGGCGGAGAAACGCTGCCAGTTGCTGCTCGACAGCTCCGTGGACGCCATCGCCTATGTCCACGAAGGCATGCACATTTATGCCAACCGGGCGTACCTGGAACTGTTCGACTACGTCGATGCCGACGACCTGGAAGGCATGCCGATGATCGACCTGATCGACAGTGCCGACCAAAGCGCCTTCCGGGACTTCCTGAAGAATTACCAGAGCCCTGAAGGCGGGGCCGAGCTCAGCTGCAGCGGCGTGAAAAGCGCAGGTGACAGCTTCAAGGCCCGCATGCACTTTTCGCCTGCCGCCTATGACGGCGAGCCTTGCATCCAGGTCGTCATCCGCTGCGACACCGACAATGCCGAGCTGGAAGAGCGACTGCGCGAAATCAGCAGCCAGGATCTGGTGACCGGCCTGTATAACCGCACCTACTTCCTCGAACTGATGGACGCCGCCGCACAGCGCGCGGTCAACTCCGGGCAGCCGGCAAGCCTCGCGTATATCCGGCTCGACCAGTACGCCACCCTGCTGGCCGACATCGGTATTGCCGACATTGGCCTGCTGCTCACCGACCTGGCCGGCTTGCTGCGCACCCACTTCCCGGCCGAGGCCCAGCTGGCCCGTTTCGGCGACGACGTGTTTACTGTGTTGCAGCCGGGCCAGACACCTGAGCAGGCCCGACCGGCACTGGAAGCCCTGCTGCAACGGGTCGAGGCGCACCTGTTCGAGGTCAATGGCCGCACCGCACAGGTCAGCCTGTCCATCGGCGCCGCCGGCGTCACTGAGAAAACGCCCCGCGCGCAAACAGTGGTCGATCGCGCCCACCGCTGCGCCGATGCCCACAGCACGGGCAACACCCTGACTCTTTATGACCCGGCCGACGAACTGGCCGCCGAGGCCAATCGCGGCAACGTGGTCGCCATGCTCCAACAGGCGCTGGACACCAACAGTTTCCAACTGCTGTTCCAGCCGATCATCAGCTTGCGTGGCGATGACGTCGAACACTATGAAGTCCTGCTGCGCCTGCTCAATCCGCAGGGCGAGGAAATCCTTCCCGGCGAATTCCTCGCCGTCGCCCAAGAAGCCGGGCTGGCCGCTAAGATCGACCGCTGGGTGCTGCTCACGTCCATCAAGATGCTGGCTGCCCATCGCCAGAAGGGGCACATCACGCGCCTGTTCGTGCACCTGGGCGAAGCCAGTCTGCAAGACCCCGGCCTATTGCCTTGGCTCAGCGCCACCCTGCAAGCCGCGCGCTTACCGGCTGACGCCCTGGCACTGCAGTTCAATGAAACCGCTGCCACCACCTACTTGAAGCAAGCCAAAGCACTCACCCAGGGTTTGCATCAGCTGCATTGCAAGGTCGCCTTGAACCAGTTCGGCTGTGGGGTCAACCCGTTCAATACGCTCAAGCACCTGGAGGTGGACTTCGTCAAACTGGACAGCTCATTCGCCCAGGACCTGCACCAGGCCGAGAACCAGGACGCCCTCAAGGAGCTGCTCGCCAGCCTGCATGCCCAGGCCAAGCTGACCATCATCCCGGGCGTGGAAAGCGCCAGCGCCTTGGCGACGCTTTGGCAGGCCGGCGTCAACTATATCCAGGGGCTATACCTGCAAGCACCCAGTCGTGCGATGGATTACGACTTCAGCTCGGGCGACGAAGGCTGACCACGGTCAGTTCCAGCGAGGGCTAGAGTGTCCTGACACCCCTCATGTCAGGAGAGCGCACCATGGCCATGATGAAAGCGGCGGTTTTCGTCGAACCTGGACGGATCGAACTGCAGGACAAGCCGATTCCCGAGGTCGGCCCCAACGATGCGTTGCTGCGCATCACCACCACGACCATCTGCGGCACCGACATCCATATCCTCAAGGGTGAATACCCGGTCGAGCGCGGCCTGACCATCGGCCATGAGCCGGTGGGCATCATCGACAAGCTCGGCAGCAACGTTAAGGGCTATCAGGAAGGCCAGCGTGTGATCGCTGGCGCCATCTGCCCGAGTTTCACCTCCTACGCCAGCCAGGACGGCGTATCATCCCAGGACGGCGGCGCCTGCAGCTGTCACGGCTACAAGCCGATGGGCGGCTGGCGCTTCGGCAACACCCTCGACGGCACTCAGGCCGAATACGTCCTGGTCCCAGACGCCCAAGCCAACCTGGCGCCCGTGCCGGACGGGCTGAGCGATGAACAGGTGCTGATGTGCCCGGACATCATGTCCACCGGCTTCGCTGGCGCGGAACGGGCCAACATCAAGATCGGCGACATCGTGGTGATTTTCGCCCAGGGACCGATCGGCCTGTGCGCCACCGCCGGCGCCAAGCTACGCGGCGCCAGCTGCATCATTGCGGTGGACGGTGTGGAGTCGCGCCTGGAGATCTCCCGGCAGATGGGCGCCGACGTCACGCTCAATTTCAAGAACGTCGACGTGGTGGACGAAATCCTCAAGCTCACCGGTGGCCGCGGCGTGGATGCGGCCATCGAGGCACTGGGCACCCAGCTTACCTTCGAGCAGTCCCTGCGCGTGCTCAAGCCCGGCGGTACGCTGTCCAGCCTGGGTGTTTACTCCCAGGACCTGAGCATTCCGCTGGGCGCCTTCCATGCTGGCCTGGGCGATCACACCCTCGTCACCTCATTGTGCCCGGGCGGCAAGGAACGCATGCGCCGACTACTCAATGTGGTCGCTTCGGGCCGCGCCGACTTTGGCGCCCTGGTCACCCACCACTATGCACTGGATGACATCGAAGCCGCCTATGAGCTGTTCGGTAATCAGCGCGATGGTGTTTTAAAGGTGGCCATCAAGCCCTGACGGCGGCTACCAGCCACAAAGCTTCAAGCAGCAAGTAAAAAGCCCTGGGTCGGCAGCGACCCAGGGCTTTGCTTTCTTGATGCTCGCCGCGTGAAGCGACTCTTATTCCTGACCGTCGCGCTCGCGAAAGCCGAGCAGGTAGAGGATGCCGTCCAGGCCGAGCGTGGAGATCGCCTGCTTGGCCGACTGCTTGACCAGCGGCTTGGCGCGAAACGCCACACCCAGGCCGGCGAGGCCGAGCATGGGCAAGTCGTTGGCGCCGTCGCCCACAGCAATGGTCTGCTCCAGGCGCAGGCCTTCCTTTTCCGCCAGCTCGCGCAACAGGTCGGCCTTGCGTTGAGCATCGACGATCGGCTCGATGGCCACACCCGTGAGCTTGCCGTCGACGATTTCCAGTTCGTTGGCAAACACGTAGTCGATGCCCAGTCGGGCTTGCAGTTGTTTGGCGAAGTAGCTGAAGCCACCGGAAAGAATCGCCGTCTTGTAGCCCAGACGCTTGAGCTCGCTGAACAGCAGCTCGGCGCCTTCCGTCAGGCGCAGGCTGGCGCCCACTTCGATCAAGGCGCTTTCCGGCAGGCCCTTGAGCAGCGCCAGGCGTTCGGTGAAGCTGGCGCGAAAATCCAGTTCGCCGCGCATCGCCCGCTCGGTGATGGCCACCACCTGATCGCCGACGCCGGCGGCCTTGGCCAACTCGTCGATGACCTCCGCTTCGATCAACGTGGAGTCCATGTCGAACACCGCCAGGCGGCGATTGCGGCGAAACACCGAGTCGCGCTGGAAGGCGATGTCGACGTTCAGCTCCTGGGCGACGCTCAAGAACTCGGCGCGCAGCGCATCCACATCGGCCGGCTCGCCGCGCACCGAAAACTCGATGCAGCCCTTGCCCTGCTCCACTGGCATATCCAGCGGCATACGCCCGGAAAGACGGTCGATATGATCGATGTTCAGGCCGTACTTGGCGGTGATCGAGCTAACGCGCTGCAGCTGTTCGGCGGTCACTTGCCGAGTCAACAGGGTCACGATATGCCGGGACTTGCCCTGACCACCGACCCACTGCTGGTAGTCCGCCTCGGACACCGGCGTGAAGCGCACCTGCTGGTCCAGCTTGTAGGCGGTGAACAGCACTTCCTTGAGGACCGAGGAAGCACGTTCGTTGTCGGGAATATCCACCAGGATGCCGAACGACAAGGTGTCGTGGATCACCGCCTGGCCGATGTCGAGAATGTTCAC
>Ga0079224_100017652_pt1 | contig 10063 bp, 6 predicted proteins | sample Stecom2015_FD_80414 | JGI IMG/M metagenome (GOLD analysis project Ga0079224, IMG submission 80414) | Agricultural soil microbial communities from Utah to study Nitrogen management - Steer compost 2015 | ecosystem: Environmental > Terrestrial > Soil > Agricultural land | place: USA: Utah... | reverse complement strand
CGACGGCGCCATCGTGCTGACCATCACCGGCGACGAGGAGGGACCGGGCACCGATGGCACCGTGGCCCTTCTCGACTGGATGCGCGCGCGGGGCGAGCAGATGTCGGTCTGCCTCGTGGGGGAACCCACGTGCCCCGAACGCATGGGCGAGATGATGAAGATCGGCCGGCGCGGCTCAATGACCGTGCATTTCGAGGCGCAGGGGGTTCAGGGTCATTCGGCCTACCCCCACCGGGCGAAGAACCCGCTTCACGCCATGGTGCGGCTGATGGACCGCGTGGCCTCGCATCCGCTCGACGAGGGAACAGAGCATTTCGATGCCTCGACGCTGGCGATCACCACGATCGACACCGGCAACCCGGCATCGAACGTGATCCCGGCGAAGGCCCGCGCCACGGTGAACATCCGCTTCAACGACGCCCACACGTCGCAAAGCCTAGCAGACTGGCTGAAGGCGGAAGCGGCCAAGGTGGAGACCGAAACGGGCGTTCGTTTCGCACTTTCCGTCGTGGTCTCAGGCGAAAGCTTCCTCACGCCGCCGGGCGACTTCGTGCGGTTGGTCGCCAGCTCCGTGCGTGCCGAGACGGGGGTGGAGCCGGTCCTGTCCACCTCGGGCGGAACCTCGGACGCGCGCTTCGTGAAGGATCATTGCGCGGTGGTGGAGTTCGGCCTTGTCGGCAAGACCATGCACCAGGTGGACGAGCGGGTCGAAGTCGCGCAGATCCATCAGCTGAAGGCGGTCTACGGCCGTGTCCTGAGGGATTATTTTGCCTGACGCCGCATCGGGAAGATGCCGCGGACACGGCAGGCGGCGACCCCTCGACCGCGACGAAAGCGCATGACGCGCCCCTTTGGCCATGGTAGCTGAAGCGCATGGCGCGCATTCCCTCCAAGACCGAAATCCTCGACTGGATCGCCGAGAACCCCGGGCTTTCAGCCAAGCGCGACATCGCCAAGGCTTTCGGCATCAAGGGGGCGGAGCGGATCGAGCTGAAACGTCTCCTGAAGGAGCTTGAGGCCGAGGGAACGCTGGAACGGCGGCGCAAGACCTATCGTGACGCCGACAAGCTGCCGCCAGTGACGATCCTGATCATCCTGGCGCCCGACCGGAACGGCGACCAGTTCGCCCGGGCCGTGGAATGGCAGGGCGAGGGGCCGGAGCCGCGCATCCTGTTCCTGCCGCGCAAGGCCGACGCGCCGGTGGCGGAGGGTGACCGCGTGCTCGCCCGCGTCAACGAGGTGCGGGGCGAGGATCACCAGTACGAAGCGCGCCTGATCCGCAAGATCGGGACCAATCCGCTGAAGGTCCTCGGTATCTTCCGCAAGGGGGCAGAGGGCGGGCGGATCGTTTCCATCGACAAAGGGTCGGACAAGGAATGGGTCGTCGGTGCGGAGGCGACGCAGGGCGCGAAGGACGGCGAACTGGTGGAGGCGGAGCAGGCCGGGGCGAAGGGGCGCATGGGGTTGCCACGCGCCCGGATCGTCGAGCGGCTGGGCGATCCTGCCGCGCCGAAGGCGGTCTCGCTCATCGCCATCCATCAGCATGGCATCCCCGACGACTTCCCCGACGCCGCGATCGAGGAGGCGGACCGGATGAAGCCCGCCGCCTTGGGCGAGCGCGAGGACCTGCGCCATCTGCCCTTCGTCACCATCGACCCCGCTGACGCGCGCGACCATGACGACGCCTGCTATGCCCATGCCGACGAAGACCCGCGGAACGAGGGCGGTCACATCGTGTGGGTCGCCATCGCCGACGTCGCGCACCATGTCACGCCCGGCTCCGCGCTCGACCGCGAGGCGCGGAACAGGGGCAACTCCACCTATTTCCCCGACCGCGTGGTGCCGATGCTGCCCGACCGGCTGTCGGGTGACCTGTGTTCCTTGCACGAGGGCGTGGCGCGGGCGGTCCTTGCCGTCTGGCTGAAGCTCGACATGAAGGGCCGCAAGATCTCCCACCGCTTCACCCGGGCGATGATCCGGTCGGTGGCGAGCCTCAACTACACCGAGGTCCAGGAGGCGCGTGACGGCCGCCCGAACGACCGCTGCGCGGGCATCATGGAGGAGGTCATCGCGCCCCTCTACGCCGCCTACGAGGCCACGAAGGTCGCGCGCGCGATGCGCCAGCCGCTCGACCTTGACCTGCCGGAGCGGAAGATCGAGCTGACCGAGGACGGCCGTGTCGCTTCGGTGGCCTTCCGCGAACGGTTCGACGCCCATCGGCTGATCGAGGAATTCATGATCCTCGCCAACGTGGCCGCCGCCGAGGAACTGATCCGGCTGCGCCGCCCGCTCCTCTACCGTGTGCACGAGGAACCTTCGCCGCTGAAACTCGACGCTCTGCGCGAGGTGGCCGAGGCCTCGGGCTTCACGCTTGCCAAGGGGCAGGTCCTGAAGACCGAGCACCTGAACCGGCTTCTCGCGCAGGCCGAGGGCACGGATTTCGACGAGCTTCTGAACATCACCACGCTCAGGTCGATGACGCAGGCCTACTATCATCCCGAGAACTTCGGCCACTTCGGGCTGGCGCTGAAATCCTACGCCCACTTCACCTCGCCGATCCGGCGCTATTCCGACCTGATCGTGCACCGCGCCCTCATCTCGGGGCACGGCTGGGGAAAGGACGGGCTTTCGGCCGAGGACATCGAGCGGCTGGAAGAGACGGCCCAGCACATCTCGGAAACCGAGCGCCGGTCGATGGCGGCCGAACGCGACACGACGGACCGCTATCTCGCGGCCTATCTCTCCGACCGGGTCGGCGCCGAGTTCGAGGGCCGGGTGAGCGGCGTCGCGCGCTTCGGGCTCTTCGTGAAGCTGACGGAGACCGGGGCGGACGGGCTGATTCCGATCCGCACGCTCGGGCGGGAGTTCTTCCATTACGATCCGAGGACCGAGACGCTGATGGGGGCGGATACGGGGCTGGTGATCGGCATGGGGCAGCGCGTCACGGTGCGGCTGGCCGAGGCGGTGCCGGTGACGGGCGGGTTGATGCTTGAACTTCTCGAAATCGAGGGGCGGGGCATGCCCGGTGGCGCATCGGCCAGGCGCGGCAAGCCCTCGACGCGGCGGTCGGGTCGGGCCGCCCCGAGGGCGGCGAAGTCGGGGCGCAAGGTCACGCGCCGCCGCTGAGGGCGCGATCTGCCGGCGGCTTTCACGAAGCGCGGCCTCACGCTACACTCCGGCCAAACGAAAAACGGCAGGGCAGGTGGCACATGAAACTTGCAGGCGTGGCGGTGGCAATCTGGAGTCTCGGCCCCGCTCTGGCGGATGCCGGAACAGCCCCGGCGCCAGCCGACCGGCAGGAGACGGCGATGAGCGGCCCCGAGACGACCCATCCCGCGACGGCGAACCTTGGCTTCGGCCGCTGGATCGAAGGCTTCCGGGCCCGCGCGGTTGCCCGGGGGATTTCGCCCGAAACTCTGGACGCGGCCTTCCGCGGCGTCGAATACAACACCGGCGTCATCGAGAAGGACCGCAACCAGAGCGAGTTCACCAAGGCGATCTGGGACTATCTCGACAGCGCGGTGTCGGACATCCGTGTGGCGAACGGGCGGGCGGCGCTCGACGCGCACCGCGATCTCCTCGACCGGATCGAGGTGGAGTTCGGCGTTGAGAAGGAGGTGGTCGTGGCCATCTGGGGGCTCGAAAGCTCCTACGGCGCGAACCGGGGTAACACGCCCCTGATCGAGGCGCTGGCGACGCTCGCCTATGACGGGCGGCGGGGCGACTTCTTCGAAGGCCAGCTCCTCGCGGCGTTGGAGATCATCGAGGCGGGCGACGTTGCGCCGGTCCGGATGACCGGAAGCTGGGCGGGGGCGATGGGCCACACCCAGTTCATCCCGACCTCCTATCTTTCCTTCGCGGTTGATTTCACCGGCGATGGGCGGCGCGACATCTGGTCGGACGATCCGGCTGATGCGCTTGCTTCGACGGCGGCCTATCTTTCCCGATCGGGCTGGCAGAAGGGCGCGCCCTGGGGGGTGGAGGTGACCCTGCCCGAGGGGTTCGACTTCGGCCAGACGGGGGAGCGGGTGAAGAAAAGCGCCGCTGCGTGGGCGGCGCTGGGCGTCCGCAGCGCGGAAGGCCGCGAGACCGGCGACCACGGGCCGGCGTCGATCCTTCTGCCCGCAGGCGCGGGGGGCGCGGCCTTCATGATCTTCGCGAACTTCCACGCGATCGAGAAGTACAACACGGCTGACGCCTATGTGATCGCCGTTGGCCATCTTGCCGACCGGATCGCGGGTGGGCCGCCGATCCGCGCCGCCTGGCCGCGCCAGGACCGGGCGCTTCTGGCGGCCGAACGCCGCGAGTTGCAGGAACGGCTGACAAAAGCCGGTTTCGACACGGGCGGCGTCGATGGCCGGATCGGACCCAATACGATCGCGGCTGTCCGCGCCTTCCAGCGGGCATCGGGTCTTATCCCCGACGGCTACGCGAGCCTCGACATCCTGCGCCGGCTCAGGTGACTTCCGCCCGGTGCAGGGCGCTGGCACCGGCCCTTTCGCCTTGCGCCAGACAGCCCGGGCGGGTGAGGGCGGTAGCCCAGCCGGGTGTCAGCCGGGCGCGCAGGAGCGCCATCGGGTGGCTGCGAAGCGTGAGGCGCAGCGCGGCGTAATCCTCCACCACCTCCTCGCCCTCGCTCATCGCGGCGAAGGTGACGGCGGGTTCCACGATCCCCTCGCCGTCGAGATCGCTGGCGAAAAGCGGCAGGGGCTTTGGCCCCGTCACGGCGCGGGCGGCCCAGAGCGCGTCGCGGCGTGCGAGCCCCAGGGCGGCGAAGGCATCGGCCTCGGCCAGTTTCACCAGCGTTCCCGGCGCCACCCCGGCGCGGCGCCAGACATCCTCCAGCGCGCGGTAGCCATTGCCGCGCGCCGCCGCGATCCATTCCGCCTCCTCCTCGGCCACGCCGCGGATCTGGCGAAAACCGAGGCGAAGCGCGAGAGCCCCGCCCGGACGGTCTTCCATCCGGTTGTCCCACAGACTCGCGTTGACGCAGACAGGCAGCACCTCCACCCCATGCGCGCGGGCATCGCGCACGATCTGCGCGGGCGCGTAGAAGCCCATCGGCTGCGAATTGAGAAGCGCGCAGGCGAAGATGCCGGGGTGGTGGCGTTTCAGCCAGGCCGAGGCATAGACCAGAAGCGCGAAACTCGCCGCGTGGCTTTCGGGAAAGCCGTAGCTGCCGAAGCCTTCGATCTGGGAAAAGCAGCGCGCCGCGAAGTCCGCGTCATAGCCGTTCGCGGCCATGCCGGCCATGAAGCGGTCGCGGAAATCGCTGACGTTCCCATGCTTCTTGAAGGTCGCGAGCGAGCGGCGCAGTCGATCCGCCTCGTCGGGGCTGAATCCCGCGCCGATGATGGCGATCTGCATCGCCTGTTCCTGGAAGAGCGGTACACCCAGCGTCTTGCCGAGAACTGCACCCAGCGCATCCGACGGGAAACTTACCTCCTCGAGTCCGTTCCGCCGGCGGATGAAGGGGTGCACCATGTCGCCCTGGATCGGGCCGGGGCGGATGATCGCCACCTGGATGACAAGGTCGTAGAAGCACTTGGGCTTCATCCTGGGCAGGAAGTTCATCTGCGCCCGGCTTTCCACCTGGAAGACGCCGATGGAATCGGCGGCCGAAAGCATGTCGTAGACGCGCCTGTCCTCGGGCGGCAGCGTGGCGAGGGTGAGCGGCGTCTTGTGATGCTTCGCCACCAGGTCGAAGGCCTTGCGGATGCAGGTCAGCATCCCGAGCGCGAGCACGTCCACCTTGAGGATGCCCAAGGCGTCGATGTCGTCCTTGTCCCAGGGGATGACGGTGCGTCCCTCCATCGTCGCGTTCTCGACCGGCACCAGCTCGTCGAGCCGCCCTTCCGTCATGATGAACCCGCCGACATGCTGGCTGAGATGCCGGGGAAAGCCCTGAATCTCGGCCATCAGGTCGAGCGCCTGTGCGAGCCGCCTGTCGGTGGGGTCGAGCCCGATCTCGCGCAGCCGTTCGGGCGTGATCCCGCCGCCGCCCCAGCCCCAGATCTGGGAGGACATGGCCGACAGCGTGTCTTCCGAAAGCCCCATCGCCTTGCCCACCTCGCGCGCGGCGCGCTTGCCGCGGTAGTGGATCACCGTGGCGCAAAGCCCGGCGCGGTGGCGGCCGTATTTCTCGTAGATGTGCTGGATCACCTCCTCGCGCCGCTCGTGCTCGAAATCGACGTCGATGTCGGGGGGCTCGTCCCGTGCCTCGGAGACGAAACGCTCGAAGACCATCGTGCCCACCTCGGGGCTGACCGAGGTCACGCCAAGCGCATAGCAGACGACGGAATTCGCGGCCGATCCCCGGCCCTGGCAGAGGATGCCCTGTTCGCGGGCGAAGGCAACGACATCGCGGACGGTGAGGAAGTAGGGCTCATACTTCAATCGAGCGATCAGCGCGAGTTCATGTTCGGCCATCCCGCGCACCCGGTCCGGCACGCCCATCGGATAGCGCCATTTCAAGCCCTCCCAGGTCAGCCGGGCGAGCCGGGCGGAGGGCGCCTCGCCCGCCGCCACCTCGGCGGGGTATTCGTAGCGCAGCGCGTCGAGCGAGAAGGAAAGCCGGCCGGCAATCTCTCCCGACCGGTGCACGGCGGCCTCGTGCCGGGCGAAGAGCCTGAGCATCCCGGCCTCTGTCCTCAGCCTCTGTTCGGCGTGGGTCAGCGCCGCGCGGCCCAGTTCGTCCACCCGCAGGCCGGTGCGGATCGCGGTCAGCACATCGGCGAGGCGGCGGCGTGACGCGGAATGGAGCAGGGGCCGCCCCGAGGCGACGGTGGGCAGGCCCAGCCGGTCGGCCAGCGCGTCGAGACGGTCGAATCGTGCCGCATCGCCGCCGTCGTAGCGGGGCGCCATCAGCAGCGCGGTGTCCGCTCCGGCGCGGCAGGCCAATTGTCGCGCCCGTGCCATCCATCCGTCCGGCACCGTTTCCCCCGGCGGATGGAGGAGAAGGGTGATCCCCTCGGACCAGGCCAGGAGGTCGTCGAAGCCCAGATGGCACTCTCCCTTCGGTGCCCGGAGCCGCCCGGCCGAGATCAGCCGGCAGAGCCGCCCCCAGCCTGCCCGGTCGCGCGGCAGCGCCGTTGCCTCGAACCCGTCGGTCAGCCGGATCAGCGCCGCCGGGATAAGCCGGGGCGCCGCGCCGGTCTTGCGCCTTGTCTCGCGCGCCGCGACATGGGCGCGGACGATCCCGGCGACTGAGTTCAGATCGGCGATGGCCAGCGCCTCCTGCCCGAAGGCGGCCGCCTGCGCCATCATCTCCTCCGGATGCGAGGCGCCGGTGAGGAAGGTGAAGTTCGAGGTGGCAGAGAGTTCGATGAACATGGGCGATTCCGAAAGGGAAGGCGATCATATTCACGTTTTGTTCCTGTGGCGAGTCGCTCTTCGCCCACCCTGCGCAAACGCAAACGGCCGCCCCGAAGGACGGCCGTTCAGCCAGTTCGCCGCCTTCATGCCGTGCGGGCGGCGCGGATCGAGTCCTCGAGCTTGCCGAGCGCCTCGGTGAACACCTCGTCCTGGATGGTGATCGGCGACAGGAAGCGGATCACGTTGCCATGGACGCCGCAGGTCAGCAGGATCAGCCCGCGCTTCAACGCCTCCGTCCGCACCTTGCCCGCGAACTCGGCGGAGGGCTTGCCGGTCTTTGCGTCGTTGAACTCGACCGCGTTCATGAAGCCCGGCCCGCGGATGTCCACGATCTCGGGAACGTCCGGGCGCAGGCTTTCCAGATGCTGCTTCAGCCGCGAGCCAAGCTGGTTGGCGCGGTCGCAGAGCCTTTCTTCCTCGATCACGTCGAGCACGGCATGGGCCGCCGCGATCCCCATGGGCGAGCCGCCATAGGTGCCGCCGAGACCGCCCGGCGCCGGCGCGTCCATCACCTCGGCGCGGCCGACGACGGCCGCGAGCGGGAAGCCCCCGGCCAGCGCCTTGGCCATGGTCATCAGGTCGGGCTGCACGTCATGGTGTTCCATCGCGAACATCTTGCCGGTGCGGGCGAAGCCGGTCTGCACCTCGTCGGCGATGAGAAGGATGCCGTGCTCGTCGCAGATTGCCCGCAGCGCCTTGAAGAACTCCCGCGGCGCCTCGTAGAAGCCGCCCTCGCCCTGCACCGGCTCAAGGATGATCGCGGCGACGCGCTTGGGGTCCACATCGGCCTTGAAGAGGTAGTTCAGCGTGTCGAGCGACTGCTGCACCGAAACGCCGTGCAGCGGCACCGGGAAGGGGACGTGGAAGACATCGTTCGGCATCGCGCCGAAGCCGACCTTGTAGGGCACGACCTTGCCAGTCAGCGCCATGCCCATGAAGGTCCGGCCGTGGAAGGCGCCGGAAAAGGCGATCACGGCCTGGCGCCCCGTGGCGGCGCGGGCGATCTTGACGGCGTTCTCCACCGCTTCGGCGCCGGTGGTCACGAAGATCGCCTTCTTCTCGCCCTTGATCGGAGCGATGGCAGCAAGCCGTTCGGCGAGGCGCACATAGTTTTCATACGGCACGACCTGGTGGCAGGTGTGCGTGAAGTGGTCGAGCTGGTCCTTGACCGCGGCGATGACCTTCGGGTGCCGGTGGCCGGTATTGACCACGGCGATGCCGGCGGCGAAGTCGATATAGCGGTTCCCTTCCTTGTCCCAAAGCTCGGCATTTTCTGCCTTGTCGACATAGATCTGGGTCATCACGCCCACGCCGCGCGACATGGCGGCCTGGCGGCGGGTCTCGATCTCGGCGTTCAGCATCGGTCTCTCCTCGGACGTTGTGGCGGCACCATTACTCCTTCCGCTCACGTCGATCAATATTGCGAGTTGCCGCACAATAAATTTAACACTATCCGGGACGCAGAGGCGCTGGCGGAGGCTTGGCATGGATTTCGATACCGGCGCGCGGCTGAAGGAAGAGCGCGAAAGGCGGCGGCTGTCGCAGCGCCAGCTTGCGGCGCTGACCGGTGTGACGAGCGGCATGATCTCGATGATCGAGCAGAACCGGACGAGTCCCTCGGTCGCCACGCTGAAGAAGATCCTGACCGGTCTCGACATCTCGCTCGGCGATTTCTTCGCGGGGGCGGCCGATGTGGGCGCGAAGTGGCATTTCCGGCATGCTGAGTTCCGCGAGATCACGCCCGCGGCCAAGCTCGGCGAGGTGGGCGGCGGCGTCGTCTTCCGCCAGATCGGCCGGCCGGGCGCGAGTGCGATCCAGATGCTGCACGAAACCTATGCGGCCGGGGCCGACACCGGTCCCGATCTCTACAGTCACGATGCCGAGGAGGCCGGCGTGGTGATCGCGGGCCAGATCCTCGTCACGGTGGGCGAGGAGACGCAGCTTCTGGTCGCGGGCGACGGCTACCTCTTCAACAGCCGCACGCCACACCGTTTCCGCAATCCCGGTCCGGAGATCTGCGTCATCGTTTCGGCCTGCACCCCGCCGACATTCTGAGCATTTCTGCAACAGACGCCGGCAATCCTCGGCGGCTGGCCGGCGTCGGCAAGAACGCGCGACCGGTGGCAGTGCGATTCGGCCGACCTCGGCCGAGTGGATTTCCGCTTATGGAAACCTGCGGCCGAAACGCCGATGGTGCCGCCACTCGGGCAGAGCATCGGGAATAAGATGGATTACGAGCAGTATCTGTATGGTCCGGCCACCCGCGATGCGGCGGATCGCGCATCCCCCGGGCGCCATATCGGCAGGATCGGCAGCCTCGCCGTCGTGGTCGTCGGTGCGGTCGCGGTTCTTTCCATTGCGATCGGATTGCTTGGAGCGGGCGAGGCGGACCACCGATCGGCAGCCGGCGTGCTCTCGGCCGGCCCGACGGCCGGCCTGCCGCCGAAGCCGTTGACGCTGGCGGTGTCGGAGGACGCGGCCCGCGCATCCCGACCCTGAGCCGTCGGCCTGGCGGATCAGCCCTTGTCCGATGGACGCATCAGTGCGCGTCGCCGAGGCAGGAGTTCCGCGGGGCACCCAAGGCACGGGCCGTGCCGACCAGACCGGCGTCAGGCGGATCGCGAGGCAGGAGAGGCCGCCCGGAACACTTGCAGGGGGAAGGGGGCGTCATGGCGCTTCCGGATCGGTT
>Ga0079224_100017651_pt1 | contig 10063 bp, 12 predicted proteins | sample Stecom2015_FD_80414 | JGI IMG/M metagenome (GOLD analysis project Ga0079224, IMG submission 80414) | Agricultural soil microbial communities from Utah to study Nitrogen management - Steer compost 2015 | ecosystem: Environmental > Terrestrial > Soil > Agricultural land | place: USA: Utah... | reverse complement strand
GCCAATTGCTGTGCATCTTTTTGGCCGAAATATGACCGGTCCGCTTCAATCAAATGAAATAATTTCGTGACCACTTTTAAAACGCCGTCAAAATGGCCAGGACGTGTTGCTCCGCACATCTTATCAGCCAATCTTCCAGCAGAAAATGAAATCGATGATTCTTTTGGATACATTTCTTCGACCGATGGCGCAAAAATGATATCTGTTCCTACTGAAGCAGCCAGCTGCTGATCACGCTCCAAATCTCTTGGGTAGCGGTCGAAATCTTCATTCGGTCCAAACTGAGCAGGATTGACGAAGATGCTCATGACGACCAAATCATTTTCAGCTTTCGCTTTTTCGACGAGCGATAAATGCCCTTCATGCAAAAAGCCCATAGTGGGAACCAGGCCAATGGAACGCCCTTCGTTTTTTTGGCTGCGGACCCATTCCTTCAATTCTGTGACGGTATTAATTGTATGCAAAACTTTTCTCTCCTCTCGGGAAGAAAACCATATAAAAAGCCCTTCTATCAAAAAAAGACAGAAGGACAGTAAATTTGTGTGTGGTTTCCTCCGTCCCTGTCATATAGTAGATCAAGGCAGATGTTGATTATCAAATTGTATTTTCTTGCAAAATAGCCATAGATTTCAGGTGCAGTTCGCAAGCGATACTGCCCGTTGATCCAACTAAAATTACTATAGCAGAAATGCTAAAAAAACAAAACACTTCAGTTTGTCATTTCAATATCGGCCGAATAGATGCCATGCAATTTGCCATCCGCCGTGCGGAGCTGGAGCACGCCATCTTCGGTGATGCCTTCTGCGACGCCCGTCAAAGTCTCTTTTGCCATTCTTGCACGCACCGTTTTGCCGATGGTCGATGAATAGCTTTCCCATAACACTTTCAGCACGCCAAATCCGGTTTCGATGTACAGATCCGTATAAATTTCAAGATGGTGCAAAAGCGACCGCACCAAATCTTGCCGGTTTACCGGCATTCCGCTTTCAATACTTAGTGAAGTGGCAATATCCTGCAATTCTTCCGGAAAATCTTGCAGCGACTGATTGACGTTCAGCCCGATGCCGATAATCAGTGCTTGTATGCCGTCAGCATCTGATTGCAATTCCGTCAAGATGCCCGTGCTTTTTTTGCCTTTTATAAGAATATCATTAGGCCATTTAATTTCCGGTTTTAAGCCGGTCACTTCTTCAATCGCCCGAACGACTGCAACCGCTGCGACTAATGTAAATTGAGGCGCTTTTTGTGGGACGACATCCGGACGCAGGACGACACTCATCCAAATCCCTTTTTTAGCGGCAGAATCCCATTTCCGCGCCAATCTTCCTCTTCCGGCTGTCTGCTCTTCCGTCAACACGATGGTTCCACCAGGCGTACCTTCTTGAGCGAGTTGATGCGCTATGATCTGAGTGGATGGACAAGATTCCACGTAGTGGATAACTTGTCCGAGCTTCTTTGTATTAAGTCCAGCACCAATCGCCGTTGCATCGAGCGTATCGGGGGCGGAAGTTAAATAATAGCCTTTTTTCTTAATGGACTCGATGCCATATCCTTGCTCCACAAGCTCTTTAATATGCTTCCAAATCGCTGTCCGTGAGACACCGAATTCATCGGCGAGCTGCTGTCCCGAAACCGGTTCGCCTTGGGCTTCTATTAATCGCTCTGCTAATTTATTGGTGATGGTGATATTCATGCATGAACCAATCCTTTATGAGTTCTTTATCGTTGGCCAATTCCCCAAAGACAATCATCCGCTCGATTTGTGCGAGCCATTGTTTTATCCAAGGACCTTGCTTTAGGCTATTCCACTTCATTAAATCCGAACCATTTACCGCCATATCCGCCTTATTGCGGATCGGCAGTTTGGATTTCTGCCCGGCAATATCTGCATTACGACCTTGCAGTGAAGCAGCAATCGTTAACTGCATCGCTGTATAACTGTAAAAAACCCACTCATCCCATTCCGGAAGGCGAGCGGCTTCTAATGCCCTTTTGATCATCTGTTTTTCTTCGTTGGAAAAACGATACGGCAAAATTTCTTCTATGTCTTTCATGTGCTCAAATAGCATGTATGACCAGCCGGCAACAGCTGCATCAACTGGACGAAACTTCGTCCAATCGGCTTTGAACAAATAACCTGAAGGCAGATGCTGCGCTAACCCAGTATCCGTTAAATAATCGAAACTTCGCCAAGCTTTCTCATGGAGCATAATCTTATCGATTTCACTCTTGATGCGTTCAATCGCAATCGATTCGATTAAATGTGCCTGATGCCCAATGGAAGTTAAGGTAGCCGGGTCGATTTGAAAATCCAATTGGCTGGAGAACCGGATGGCCCGCAACATGCGAAGCGCATCTTCTTGAAATCGTTCATCCGGATTCCCAACTGCCCGGATCAACCCTTTTTCTAAATCATGTGCTCCGCCAAAAGGATCTGTGATTTCCATTTTTTTATCCATAGCCATGGCATTAATGGTGAAATCGCGCCTTTTCAAATCCTCTTCCAACGATTGGACAAATTCCACAGAGTCGGGACGCCGGTTATCGGAATAAGTCCCTTCCGTCCGGTATGTCGTCACTTCGATTCCGGTTCCATCTTTTAACACAAGCACGGTTCCATGTTCAATGCCGGTATCGACCGTTTTTTCGAATAAGGATTTCACTTGCTCCGGTGAAGCATTGGTCGCCACATCAATATCATGCGGCATCTTTTCAAGCAGGTAATCCCGGACCGCACCGCCTACCATATATGCTTCAAATCCTGCTTTCTCGAGCTGTTCAATCACTTTAATGGCTGTTTTCATTGCAACTTCCTTCTATCTAATAAACCCTCATAGATTTTTTCATATTGCTTTAGAATCTGTTCCGAATGGAAACGTTCTTTGACAGTCGCCAATGCCGCAAGTTTCATCTTTTTGTGCATTTCTTCATCTTTTAGCATGCTTATAATGAATTCTGCAGCCCGGTCCGTATCACCTAACTCCACCAAAAAGCCGTTCTCTCCGTGGTTGATGATTTCGGGAATTCCGCCGATAGACGATCCCACACAAGGAACACCGCAAGCCATCGCTTCCAATAATACGAGGCCGAACGCTTCTTTCTCGGATAATAATAATTTGGCATCGCTTAAACTATAAAGTTCAGAGAGGTTGTCCCGTTTCCCTAAAAATAAAACCTGTTTTTCAAGGTTCAATTCTCTTACTTGCTGGACAATCCTGCCCATCTCCGGTCCATCTCCGACCAGCAATAATCGCGTGTCCATCTCTCGGTTTACTTTAGAAAAAGTTTCAACGACATCCATCACCCGTTTCACTTTCCGGAAGTTGGATACATGGATCAGAATTTTCGCATTCTCACTTAATCCCAAGTCCGCTTTTAGCCCGCTTGAATCTTTCGGGCTGTATTCCCTTTCGTCAACAAAATTGTAAACGGTTTGAATCTCTTTATCAGGATTGATCATTTCATAGGTTTGATTTTTCAAGGAATCCGAAACAGCCGTCACAACGTCCGATTTCTCGATGCCATAGCGGATTGCTTCTTTTAATGAAGAATCCGTTCCAAGCACTGTAATATCCGTCCCGTGTAAAGTTGTCACGATGCCGATATCCGATCCAGCCATATCCCGGCCGAGAATTGCACATACCGCATGCGGAATTGCATAATGCACATGCATCAAATCCAAATTTTCATTTTTGATCACTTCTGCGATTTTCGTAGCTAAAGCGATGTCGTAAGGGGCATATTGAAATACCGAGTAACTATTGACATCCACTTGATGGCTATAAATATTCGCATCCATTCCGTTTAAACGAAATGGGGTACTGGAGGTGATAAAGTGGATTTCATGCCCTTTTTCTGCAAGCATTTTCCCGAGTTCTGTCGCAACTACTCCAGAACCCCCTACAGTTGGGTAGCAGGTAATCCCAATTTTCATTTTACGCACCTGTATCTCCCCCTAGTTTCTGCGCCCTTGTATCAGGCGCCAATCCACAAATCCCTCTTTTAAGCCTTGCAGCAAAACTTCAGCCGTGCCCATATTGGTAGCAAGAGGAACATTATAGACATCGCATAAACGGATCAATGCCGTTACATCCGGTTCATGCGGCTGTGCTGTCAACGGATCTCTGAAAAAAATTACCATATCCATATCATCTTTCGCAATCATGGCTCCAATCTGCTGGTCTCCGCCTAGAGGTCCTGATTGGAAACGAATGACATCCAAACCGGTTCCGTCAATAATGCGTTTGCCTGTAGTGCCGGTTGCGTATAATGTATGTTCGGCTAAAATTGGTTGGTATGCTGTAACAAATTGGATTAAATCGTCTTTTTTCCGGTCATGAGCAATTAAAGCGATTTTCATAAAATCTTCCCCTTTTAAATGATATGTTCCAATCCGTAGATCAATTCTTCTTTTTCCATCACCGTTTCAATTGAAAGGACAACGCCAGACATAAATGAGCCGCGATTAAAAGAGTCGTGCCTGATTGTCAGCAATTGGCCGTCTCCTCCAAGCAAAACTTGCTGATGGGCAACTAAGCCCGGCAACCGGACGCTGTGAATCCGCATGCCGTCATAATCCGCTCCGCGAGCGCCTCTTAAAGTCTCTTTTTCTTTCGGATGCCCTTGTCCATGAACCGGACGCTGATCGGAAATCAAATGCGCTGTCTTCATCGCTGTACCTGAAGGGGCATCTAATTTTTGATCGTGATGCATTTCGATAATTTCGATGTCCGGCAAATACTTAGCAGCCTGTTCCGCAAATTTCATCATCAGAACAGCCCCCACTGCAAAGTTCGGCGCGATAATGCAGCCAATTTTCGAATCCCTCGCTAATTGGGTGAGTTCGTCCAATTCCTCATCTGAGAAACCGGTAGTCCCGACCACTGGACGAATATTCAACTGCAGCGCCATTTTCGTATGTTCATAGACGGATTCGGGTGAAGTCAAATCCACTAAGACATCCGGTTTCGTTTCCGTATGCAATTTTTTCAAATCCATATAAACAGGAACTTGATAAGTATCCGGAAATAATGAAGTATCCGCTAAACTTGCGCCGATTTCTTTGTAATCCAAAACAGCTACCAATTCCATGTTTTCATTTTTCATGACCGTATGTACAGCTTCTTGGCCCATTTTCCCCCGGGCACCTGCTATTGCTACTCGAATTGCCATTAGTTTTCTTCCTTTCTGGTCCAACGGTCTTTATCCCGTGTATTGAATTTCTCCATGACACCGTCATGGGCTTTTGCCAAATCGATATCCATTGAATTCGCCATGCAGATCAGGACAAATAGAACATCGCCCATTTCTTCTTCAATGGAATTCTTTTGTTCGGAGGATTTCTTTTTCTTCGGGCCGAATTGATGCATGACTTCGCGTGACAACTCTCCAAGCTCTTCTGTCATCCGTGCCATCATTTCCATCGGGGTGAAATACCCTTCTTTGAATTGTCCAATATAATTATCCACATCTTGCTGCAATTGTCTCATTGATTTATCTCCGCTCATATCATCACACTCCTCATCTCATCGTAAAGAAAACTAGAGTTGTTGTCAAAATCAGAATAATAAACGATAATACAGAAGTTGAGTTTTTCCAAAAGGAGTTGGTTCGGTGTCATGAAAGGTTTACAGTTGAAGAATATATTCTTCATTTTGCTTGGTGCAGCTATTTATAGTTTCGGTTTTGTCCATTTCAATATCCAGAATGAATTGGGCGAAGGAGGATTTGCCGGAATTACCTTGATTTTATTTTTCCTTTTTAATTGGGACCCTGCGTTGATGAACTTATTATTAAACATCCCTTTATTCTTCATCGGTTGGAAACTTCTTGGAAGGAAGGTTTTCCTTTATACGATCATCGGCACGGTTGCGGTTTCGGTGTTCTTAAAAATCTTTTTGGTCTACGAAATCCAAATCGATTTGCATAATGATCTGTTCTTGGCTACTTTATTTGCCGGAGTGTTTGTCGGTGTCGGCCTTGGCATCATTTTCCGCTACGGCGGGACTACGGGCGGAGTGGATATCATTGCCCGTTTGGTGCAGAAATACAGCGGCTGGAGCATGGGAAAAACGATGTTTCTATTCGATGCCTGTGTTATCGTCCTTTCACGCTTGACGTTCCTCGATAACCGGACGATGATGTATACCTTAGTCGCCGTTTTTGTCGGGGCACGCGTCATCGACTTTGTACAGGAAGGCGCTTATTCCGGACGTGGGGCCATGATCATTTCAAATTCCCAAGAAGAAATCGCCATGCGCATTGCGAATGAAATGGATCGAGGCATCACCATTCTCCGCGGCTATGGCCACTTCACAAAAGAAGAGCGGGAAGTGCTCTATTGTGTTGTAGCTAAAAACGAAATTGTCCGGCTTAAGAATATTATCAACAGCGTCGACCCCCATGCATTTGTTTCCTTGACGGAAGTCCATGACGTCATGGGTGAAGGATTCACGCTGGATGAACAAAAACAGCCAATTGGCTGAACATAGAAAAAGCCGGCCCATTCTCGGGCCGGCTTTTTCTATTAAGATCTGTTCATATTTGTGTAAATAAGCAATAACCGTGCAAGTTCCAATACAGCTACTGCAGTGGCTGCGACATAGGTCATGGCAGCGGCACTCAATACTTTCTTCGCATGGCGTTCCTCGTCGTTGCGGATGATATTATGCTCCAATAGCTGGTCCATCGCCCGGCTAGATGCGTTGAATTCTACCGGCAACGTAATCAATTGGAATAATACCCCAGCTGCCAACAAGATGATTCCGATCAGCAAACCCCCGCTCCAATAAGTAAACAAACCGATCATGATGAAGACCCATGACATATTCGACGAAATATTTACAATCGGAACTAAACGATGGCGCAATCTCAAGAATGAATAATCTTCAGCATCTTGGATCGCGTGACCCACTTCGTGCGCAGCAACTGCTGTACCCGCTACAGAAGCGTCGTGATAGTTATGGCTGCTTAACGCAACAACTTTTGTGAGTGGATTATAATGGTCACTTAACATTCCGCGGCTTTCAATTACTTGTACATCCGTTAATCCGTTGCGGTCTAATATCGTTCGTGCAACTTGTGCCCCAGTAATCCCGGAAGTTGACCGTATTTTTGAATATTTACCGTAGGTCCGTTTTAATTTAAACTGTGCCCACATTGGAATAATCAGCAAAATTATAAAATAGACGATAAAACCCATCTAATTATCACACCTCTCTTTTATTCCTCTCTCCTTATTTTACAAGGATTGGTCAGCTATGGTCAACTGATACGGCGCGAGGTTTATTGAGGTTCACAACGAAAAATGCAAAGGCGATGCATGCAATCGAAAGCCAGAAAGTGAAGTAGCCAATCTGGGCACTATAGGCATCTAAACTGCGATAAATGGGCATCTGTCCAAAGACATAATCTATAACATCGTTATGCAATGTCCAAATGGCAGCGAGCGAAGCAGAAATCCAGCCGAAGCGATAATGGTCAATATACAATACAGCTTGAAGTGCCATAGCAAAATGCGAACCGATCAGCATCCATCCCATCCAGCCGATCGAACCGGTTTCAACCAGTGTAAGCAGATTCATCACAACTGCCCACAAACCATATTTAATCAATGTGACTACCGCTAAAGCCTCGATCAAGCCATTCCTTTTGCCCATGAGCCAAAGCCCTAAGACAATGGTAAAGAACATACTCGCGGTTGGACTGTCTGGCACGAAAATAAGGAATTTGGGCTCGGTGATGTCCAATTGCCATTTATACCAAATGAAGCCATAGACAGTCCCGCCTAAGTTAATCAGAAATACTAAGAACAAAAATGGCCGGAACATCAGCCATGCAGAAATTTTTTGCATAAACGATATCAACTGGCTCACCCCTTCAGATAGAAAAAAAGAGCCGGTTTCCCGGCTCTTTTTCGCTATTATTCTTCTCCGCCAAGTCCAGCGATGAATTCAGTCATGACTTTAAGGTCTTCTTCTGAACCATCCCAAGACGGCGGCATTTTTTGTTCTCCATCTTCTTCAATACCGTTTACAGCGATTTCAGCAATTTCTTCAGCTGAAAGGCCAGTAGCAGTAAGAGCCGGTCCAACTGCACCTTCTAAATTATCGCCATGGCAACTGATGCAAGCGGCGCCTGAGTAAATTTCATACCCCGGGTCGGCTGTATCGATTTCCACTTCTTCCACGATTTGTCCTTGTGCTTCAGCAGCTTCCCAGTCATGGTTCGCAACAGATTCCCAAGTAAGGAAAACGATTGAAGCCACTGCAAGAAGCATAAATCCTGTTGGAAGCGGACGTTTTGAAGGGCGTCTTTCTGGACCTGGATCCAAGAACGGCGCAAGAGCCAACGCACCAAATGCAAGACCTGGCATAATGATGGCACCGACGATGTTGAATGGACCAGATGCAAATTCATACTTTAATAATTGGTATAAGAATAAGAAATACCAGTCTGGCAATGGAATATAGCCTGTATCTGTCGGATCCGCTTGGCCTTCAAGAGGTGACGGGTGTGCGACAGTCAATAGCAAATAACCAATTAAGAAGACAGCACCAATCATCCATTCTTTCAAAAGGAAGTTTGGCCAGAAAGCTTCTGTTTTGCCAGGATATTCGGAGTAATCTTTGGGAACGTTCGGCATACGATGCTGTAAGCCTTTAACACGGGAGTCCCCAACGAATTTCATCCCTTTTCCGCGATGCATAGTGTCCCCTCCTTAAATAAATCCTTGTGGCCGCTAGTCTTATAGCGGGCCAGAAATACCTTGTCTTCTGATCATGATAAAATGCGCTGCAAGCAACCCAAGCAAAGCAGCTGGCAAGAAGAATACATGGATCGCGAAGAATCGTGTCAATGTTTGAGCACCAAGGATTGTTGAATCCCCAGCAAGCAAAATTTTGATTGACTCACCGATAACCGGTACAGAAGCGGCAATTTCAATACCAACTTTTGTTGCGAACAATGCTTTCATATCCCATGGAAGCAAGTAACCAGTGAAACTTAAACCAAGGATAACGGCAAATAGCATTACGCCGACGATCCAGTTCAATTCACGCGGTTTTTTGTAAGAACCCGTAAAGAATACTCGTAGTGTATGTAGGAAAATCATTACAACTACAAGAGAAGCTCCCCAGTGGTGCATCCCACGCACAATTTCTCCAAAAGCGACTTCGTTTTGAAGATAATAAACCGACTGCCAAGCATTTTCAATATCAGGTACGTAATACATTGTCAAGAACATACCAGATAGAATCTGAATTACTGTGATGAAGAACGTAAGTCCTCCGAAACAGTAAACGAATGCTGAAAAGTGGTGTGCGGGGTTAACATGTTCCGGTACTTCATGGTCAGCGATATCGCGCCAGATAGGCGTAATATCCAATCGCTCATCAACCCAATCATATAACTTGTTTAGCACTGGTGTCGTACCCCCTAACTATTAAACTATTGTGTTCGCTTTTACTGCCCCTAGAGCCACAAAACCATCTCTGTCTTCAACTTCGAATTCATCGAGCGGCCCAAGTGGCGGTGTTCCAGCGACGTTTTGACCATTTTTCTCATAGCGCCCTGCGTGACATGGGCAGAAGAATTGGGTCGGGTGTTCCGGGTCGGCTGCCCAGTTTACTGTGCATCCTAAGTGTTTGCAGACTGGTGAAAGGGCAACGATTTTATCTCCCTCTTTGTACACCCACGCTGAACTAGTTACTTCAGATGTATACCATGCATCTACTTGTTCATAAGCGAAGTCGACGCGTACAGGTTCTTCTGATAAATCAGCTACTGCTGTGTCAGTCAATATGAAATCTCCAGCATCGTGCTGTTGGAGAATTGGGTCAACTGCAAAACGAACCATTGGCATTAGCATACCTGCCGCCATAAATCCGCCAACACCTGTTAACGTATAGCCCAAAAATTGACGTCGTGATACACGATTATTACTCATCCTTATCCCCCCTCTAACATTCAAGGTCAGTCCAATGGACATACTCATTTCAAATATAATTACTAGGACAACCTAATGATATATCAATCAAATGTTAAGGTCAATATCGCAATGAAG
>Ga0079224_100017650_pt1 | contig 10064 bp, 7 predicted proteins | sample Stecom2015_FD_80414 | JGI IMG/M metagenome (GOLD analysis project Ga0079224, IMG submission 80414) | Agricultural soil microbial communities from Utah to study Nitrogen management - Steer compost 2015 | ecosystem: Environmental > Terrestrial > Soil > Agricultural land | place: USA: Utah... | reverse complement strand
ATTTCATCAGTACTCCTGTTATTCGGATGCCGCCGGCGTCCGCTTCAGCGGGATGTATTCGCCGGACTGGTTCCAGTCGCCATCAATGGCGCTGACCTGGCCATCCTCCAGCTTCAGACTGCCGTAGTACTCCATCTGTATGCTGTTTACGCGGATGGTGACGTTGCTGTTGCGCACACTGATACTGTCTGCCGCCAGACCAAAACGGCCATGGGTCGGAATGTCCAGCGCAGCACTCCAGGCACCGGGTTCACCCTGTATATGGAAAATGACTTCCAGCGGATCAAACTGTCCGGCAACCAGTGTGCCGTGCCAGTCGCCGCTGATGTCGGCCTGATCGGCTGTCTGTGCATGAACCTGTGAATTGTGCAGGGCAAAAAATCCTGCAGTCATCAGTCCCAGCGTAAACACCGTGGTAGTGGCGAGCCGGGAACACTGCAAAATGGAAAACCGTCTCATTGGAAGATTCCGTGTGTTGATGGGTCCTTGTTGGACCTCAAGAATACCGTGCTGACGGGCATAAAAAAAGGCCGCTGGCAGGAGGCAGCGGCCTTTGCAGAGATCAGGCGGAGATTATCGCTTGAGATATTCGTAGACCAGGTCGTAGCCCACCAGTACGGTGAAACCCTGTACCAGCATGTTGGCAGAGAACTGAACACGGAAGGATACGCGGTTGCTGGAAGTGCTGACCTCGGAGATGGTGATATTGGTGAGTGCCAGGGCGTCGAGGCCTTCAACATCTTTCAGTGACTCACGGATATCGTCTTCCACTTTGTTAATATCATTGGCATCCGGTGCCGGGATCTTTTCAATCGTCAGTGTCAGCGGTTGCGAGAAGGGGAAGCCCATCACGCTGCCAGTGACATTGCCGCTGATGGTCAGATCGTAGTCACCTTCGGGCACATCAATTACTGGATCATCTATAACCGGGTCAGTACTGCCGGTAAGTTGGGCAATGGTGTTGGCAATGGTACCGATGGTTACCGGAGCGTTGCCAAATGCACCACCCTGAACGTAGATGAGGCCATCTTTAATAGCTACATTTACGCCGGAACCCGTGTAGGAGCGGGCTACAAAACCGTCAATAATGCGCAGGGCGTTGTCTTTGACTGCTGCGCCTGGGAACAGGTCAGCAAACTGCTGCTCGGCCAGCTCCAGAATTTTGATGAAGTCTGCCAGATCTGACTGGGAAGAGCCTGGCAGTTCCGGACAGGTAGTGGAGGAGCTCTTTTTGGTACCGTTGAACTGCCCCAGGAAGGTCTTGTTGCTGTCATTGGTGAACACGTTAACTTCGTTGAACTGGCCAGTGGCAACGTTGGACAGGGCCAGTGTGATACCCAGTGAGGGCACAGAGTACACAGCTTCAGCAGGGCTGCCCGAGGTGCCCGGGCTCAGCAGTACGTAGTCGGCAATACAGGCTACCCCGCCCGATGCCAGAACCAGATCCAGTTTGGTTCCGTTCGGCAACAGCACAGGACCGTTTCCTGATGCGCCTGTAAAAGTAAGTTCATAGGTTCCCTGCATGCCGGCAGGAATGGTGGCAGAGCTCTGGGCCAGCGCGGCTGCACCGGTGGTCAGCAGGGCTGCGGCACCAAGTCCCTGCGCTGCAATGCGTAGTTTTCGGGGTATTGTTTCCATCGTTATAGCTCCATGTACATCCGTCAGAGAGAGTGGATATTTCGCATCACACCTGCAGGCAGGCCTATCGCAAAATATGCTCCGATACTAACTAGCCGAAGACGGTTTGGGTATCACCCGGTTGGGGGGGTGTACGGAGCTGAAAAGTGGTACTATTCGGCCATTTTTTATCGGCCCCGCCCTGATTTTGACGGGGAGAACAAGACGTCAAGGGAATAGTTATGGCATCTGAATCATCATCAACGGCCGCCCAGCCCACCAAATATGTGCTGACCGTATCCTGCCCGGAAGCCAACGGCATTGTGCGTGCGGTCAGTGACTTTCTGTACCAGCGCGGCGCCACCATCAGTGATGCTGCCCAGCACCGTGACCCTGTGGTCGACCGCTTTTTTATGCGGGTTGAATTTGAGGAAGTGGAAGCTGATCTGCCGTCAGCGGAAAAACTGCACGAAGATTTCCGTCCGCTGGCCGAACGCTTTTCCATGCAGTGGAATTTTTACGATGTGCGCAAGCGTCCACGAGTGCTGCTTGCTGTCTCAAAACATGGCCACTGCCTGATCGATATCCTGCACCGCTGGAGTAGCGGGGCGCTGCCTGCCGAGGTGGTGGGTGTGGTATCCAACCACGATGACATGCGTGGCATTACCGAGTGGTATGGCCTGGACTACTACCATCTTCCGGTCACACCTGAAACCAAGGATGCCCAGGAAGACGCCATCCTGAAAATTATCGACGAGAAGCAGGTGGACCTGCTGGCGCTGGCTCGCTACATGCAGATTCTGTCGCCGAAAATGTGCGGAGCGCTGGAAGGCCGGGCCATCAATATTCACCACTCATTCCTGCCAGGCTTCAAGGGTGCCAATCCTTACCGTCAGGCCTATATGCGTGGCGTAAAAATTATTGGCGCCACTGCGCACTATGTCACCACCGATCTGGATGAGGGTCCTATCATCGAGCAGGCGGTTGAGCGCATTGATCACAACTTTGATATCGATGAGCTGGTGCAGATTGGTCGCGACGCCGAGTGCGCAGCTTTTGCCCGTGCTGTGAAATGGCACTGCGAGCACCGCATCATCGTCAACGGCAACAAGACTGTTGTATTCAAATAGTCAGTTTCAGGCCGCAGGCAGTTCTATTGCCTGCGGCTGACAAAACGGCGCAGTTCTGCCAGAGACATGGCCTGCGCATACAAAAATCCCTGTCCTTCATCACAGCCCAGCTGTTTTACCAGCTGTTCCTGTTCTGGGGTTTCAATACCCTCTGCAATGGTGCGCAGCCCTAGCTGCTGGCCCAGGCCAAGAATGCTTTGCAGTATCACATGGCCGCCAGGCTGTTCGATGTCACGCACAAAGCTGCGATCTATTTTCATGCGGTCCAGAGGAAGCTGGCGCAAATAACTCAGTGAAGAAAAGCCAGTGCCAAAATCGTCGATGGAAATGGTGACACCCAGCTCCTTCAGTCGCAGCAACGCAGTGATAACAACATCGGGTTCATACATCAGTATCGATTCGGTAATTTCCAGTTCAATCTGCCCGGCACGGATTCCTGCCTTGCTGATGGTGTTTACCATGTCGGAAATAAAGTTCTGGCTTCGGAACTGTTGCATGGAAATATTGACGGCTGCGCGCAGATCGGCAAAACCTTCTTTTGCCAATGCGGCCAGATCCTGACAGACCTGTTCAATCACAACAGAACCAATTTCCACAATCAGTCCTGAACTTTCGGCAATAGGGATAAACTCTGCCGGTGAAATAAAACTGCCATCAGTCTGCGGCCAGCGCAACAGTGCCTCAACGCCCGTCACCTCTCCGCTGCGAAGATCAAACTGGGGCTGATACCACACTTGCAGCTGCTGCCGTTCCAGGGCCTCATGCAGCGCACGGCTGATGATCACGCGGCGGCCGGTTTCAGCTTCCAGTTCAGGAACGTACCAGGCATATCCGCCGGGCACGGTGCGCTTGGCTGTATTCAGTGCAATATAGGCCTGTTTTAATCGCGTGATACCAGATCGGCCCATCTGTTTCAGAAGGCCTGTGCCCAGTGTGGCAGATACACGCAGCAGCTGGTCGTTGCAGATAAAAGGCTGGTCAAAAACCGACAGGACAGCCTGCGGATCGAGAACTGTCTGATCTGCAATCAGACCAAAAACATCAGCATCAACCCGGGCAATAACGGCACTGTCAGCAAAGCGCTCTTTCAAGCGATTGGCTACAGCACAAAGCAGCGCATCTCCCACATCCTGACCCAGACCATCGTTGATTTCGCAGAACTGTCTGATATCCATCAGCGCAATGGCTTTATCTTCGTCGTCGGGAGCGCAGCAGTCTTCGGCCTGACGAATAAACTCGTTGCGGTTTGCAAGCCCCGTAAGTGGATCTGCAAAGGCTGCAGACTTCAGTTGCTGTACCAGTGTCACATTCTGGTAGGCCACAGCTATGTTGTGCAGAAACAGTTCGATCAGTTCCCGGTCCAGAAGATCCACGGGCCGGCTGGTCTGCATGTAGATGGCCGCAGCATGTGGTTCGCGGCCGATGTAAAGCACGGTTTCATCCGGCAGGTACAGGTGCTGTTTTTCCTCCAGACAGCGGCGGATAACGGAGCGCCGGTGTGAGTCCTCCAGCTGGCTCAGCGGTTGCTGGTTGAGATCTGCATAACTGCCGGCAGCTCCCAGAATCAGTGGGCCAGGATTAGGGTCTGGCTGAGTATTTGTGAGCCCTGGTCTGTCCGGTACGGATGCGCACAGCAGGCCTTCAGCGCTGAGTCCCAGCAAGGAGGCTATCTGGGTAATCACCCCGTCGGCAAACGCCTGCACCGAGGTCTGTTCCAGCAGATTGCTGCTGGCGCTGATGATCTTGTGCAAACCGGCACGGTTCTGGTTGATGGTACGTAACTGCTGGTAGGAGCGCAGACAGGCAACAATCGAGGTGATCAGATGGGTGTGCGTCAGTTCCTGTTTGGTTTTGTAGTCATTGATATCGTATTCGTGAATGACTTTTTCTTCCGGAGCATAACCCGGTTGGCCGGTGCGCAGGATGATACGTATTTCCGGCATCTGCAGCTGGCCGCGAATGGTCTGCACCAGTTGCAGACCGGCGTCAGGTGATTCCATAACCACATCCAGCAGGATTACCGCAATCTCGTGGTTTTCTCGCAGCACATCCACAGCTTCAGCGGCTGACATGGCATGCAGAAGTTTTATTCGCCTGCCCAGCAGACGCACGTTGTGCAGGGACAGACGGGTAACATCGTGAACCTCGATGTCATCATCGGCAACCAGGATGTACCAGGTGTCCTGTGGATGTCCGGAGCGACTGATGTTTTTGTTTATGTTAGTGTCCATGACTGGTCCTCAAGGAGCTGTCAAAGGCAGGGAGATCAGAAACCGTGTGCCTCTTTCGGTTGTTGCCAGCTGTATCTGTCCACCCAGTACATCTGTAATCAGGGTGTACACAATATGCAGGCCCAGTCCGCTGCCACCGGAGCCCATGCGGGTTGTAAAAAACGGCTCAAAAATGTGATTTCTGACTTCGTCTGCGATCCCCGCGCCATCATCACTGAAACTCAGCAGAATTTTATCTCTGTCCAGGCGACTGACTTCCAGCAGCAGCTCTCCACGACAGCGTGTTCTGCTGCCATGAGGAAACTGCTCTGCAGGATAGGCGTGAATAGTCGCATTGGTAACCAGATTGCTGACAACCTGATACAGCGCGCCCGGAAAACTGTCCATATGAATGTCAGTCGGAACATCCAGCGTCAGCTCCAGGTTCTCTTCGCGCAGGCCCGGCGCCAGTGTTTGTGCCAACTCCTGCAGCGTTTCGGCCAGATTAAAATCCCGCCGTCTCTCACTGGTCTGATCCACGGCAACATGTTTGAAGCTGCGGATCAGTTCAGTGGCGCGCTGGATATTCTTTTCAATCATGCGGGTGCTTTCGCTGGCGACACTGACAAAATTATCCAGAATTTCCTTTCGATCGAACTCGTTCAGCTGGCTGTTATTGTCCAGCAGTTCATCTGCCATTTCACGGCTGCGGTTACGCAGCAGGGTGGCAGCCAGCAGGCTGTTGCCAATGGGAGTATTGAGTTCATGTGAGATGCCAGCCACCATTTTGCCGAGAGCGGCCATCTTTTCGCGTTTGACCAGCATGACCTGAGCTTCTTCCAGCTCCCTGGTTTTACGCTTAACCTGTTGCTGCACAATATGTCGCTGGTTTATCAGATTCAGCAGCAAGAAGCCGGTCAGCAGAGCTGTCAGTGTGCCGCCCAGCGCGATGACATAGCTGAGGCGCTGGTCTATGCCTGCGCCGGCATCCGCGTCAAAAGCCCAGTCCAGACGCCAGCTGTATAGTCCCATATCTATGGATACGTTGTGTTCAGCTTCGGCAGAGGTGGCCAGGGGAGGCAGCGAAGCATGGTTGATATCGCCGGTTTCCGGGTGATACAGATTAAAAGTTATATCTGGCCCCAGAACAGTGGTCATCATCAGTCGGAGCAAATGGGAGAAATCCAGCAGGTAAAGCAACACCCCCTGCTGATCAGCATTGTATGAAGTGATTACAATCGGAAGGTAACTGATGTCTTCAATACGCACCATGGCTCCCAGCAACAGCTGGCCAGGGCGTTGCCAGGCTGCATCTGCTGCTGTTTGCAGACGACTGTCCAGAGGTTTTCCGGGAGAGGCTTTGAGGGCAGGCAGATTTCCTGCCACCTGATTCCATTGATAGCGCGGTTCTGCAGAGCTGCCAGCTGCCGGTGTAATAAATGCCACCAGATGTTCGACATCCAGTCTGGTAACAGCCAGTATCTGCTCACGGGCAGTTTCCAGTTCGGTCAGTGTTACATCGTCGGAGCCGGAGTACAGGGTGCTGATTGCTATCAGTGGCTCGCGGTTACGCATGACACGGTAACGCAGGGATTCGCTGATCTGTTCAGCGCGGGCAACAGCCGCCTGTTCCCAGAGACGATGGCTGCTTCTGATATTCAGCCAGGTGACAATGCCTGTGAGTGTCAGGCCTGCAATAACCAGGGCTGCCACCATAAAGGTGTGCCACATACGCTCTTTCGACAGTGCTGATATTGCGGTCTGGCGTGCCATTTTTATTGAGTCCGCAAGGAGCGAGGATTTTGTACAACCCGGCTTTTGCAGTATACGAGGCATGAGGTTGACGTCAATCTGCCATTTGGCCTGTGTTGGGCTGGTTTATCCACTGCTCGTGAGTCTGTAAAAGGGGTACACTGATGTCTGGATCAATGGAGGCAATGCAGTATGTTGACAGCATTGGGAACACTGGCAGGTGGATTGGGCTTGTTTCTGCTAGGTGTGTCGATGATTACCGATGGTCTCAAGCTGGCCGCCGGTAGCGCACTCAGGGATATTCTTGGACGTTCAACGCGTACCACGATGCGCGGAATTCTGTCCGGATTTATGTTGACAGGTATGGTGCAGTCCTCAAGTGCTGTCACCATGGCAACCATTGGTTTTGCCAATGCCGGGTTGCTGGGTATATATCAGGCGCTGAGCATTGTGCTGGGTGCCACAGTAGGTACGACCATGACTGGCTGGCTGGTAGCTGTAGTTGGTTTCCAGTTCAAGATCAGTTCCTTCGCCATGCCCCTTATAGGTATAGGCGTGGTCATGCGTCTGGTAGGTGCCTCCAGCCGAACAGGTGCACTGGGTGAAGCCTTGGCCGGTTTTGGCCTGTTTTTCGTAGGCATCGATTTTTTGCGCATGGCGTGTGAAGGTGTTTCCGAGCAGGTTGATTTCACCAGCCTGTCGCCGGACGGTTTACTGGGGCTGCTGCTTTATGTGCTGATCGGGATTGTGATGACCGTGCTGACCCAGTCGTCAAGTGCGACTGTGGCACTGACACTGACAGCGCTATCCAGCGGCATTATGCAGTTTCCTGCAGCGGCGGCAATGGTGATTGGTGCCACCATTGGTACAACTTCCACATCGGCGTTATCAGTTATTGGCGCCACGCCCAATGCGCGGCGCGTGGCGGCAGGGCACGTTTGTATCAACAGTTTCAGCGCCTGTATAGGTTTGTTGCTGCTGCCCGTTGTATTGTGGTCTGCCCGGCATGACTCCTGGCTGCATGAATATCCTGCGCTGCCCATTGCAGTATTCCATACGGCATTCAACCTGATCGGGATCCTGCTGATGAAGCCCATGCTTGGACGTCTGTCCAACTGGCTGGAGAAACGTTTTACCAGTCGTGCGGAAGAGCTGGGTCGCCCACAATACATCGACAGCAACGTTATGGTGTCACCGTCGCTGGCTCTGGATGCTTTTGTGCTGGAGCTGAACCGCATGGCTGAAATGATGAGGCAGCATGCAACCGATGCCTTCAACCACCACGGAGGGCCTGACAACCAGCTGCAACAACAGCACGACGGGCTGCGTGAGCTGGCCCAAAAAGTGGAATACGCTGTAACAAAACTGGAAACTGATCGTCTGGAGGCTTCGATTGCCAGACAGCTGCCAGAAATACTGCGCATAGCCAACTACATTGATGAAGCGGTAGCGGTAGCGCATGAGAATGCCGAAACCGATGCTGACGTTGAATATCTGCTGCAGACTCCGCTGCGCGAACCAATCGAGAGCTTCAAGGCAGAAGTCCTGAAGCAGCTTGAGCGTACGGACATGAAACAGCCAGACTTTACTGTGGAGGCCGCTGAACATGGCTATCAGCAACTGCGCCAGACCTTCCGCCATTTGAAGACCACATTGCTGGAAGCTGGTGTACGTGGACAGGTGCCGGTTGCGCGTCTGAATCCCAGCATCGACTGTCTGCGTATGATGCTGCGTACGGCAGAGCGCTCCACACGTGTGGCTGCGCGCCTCAGTGAACTGGCGACCGCGGTCCCTCCTGCGGTTAGAGGTACTGTGGCAGAAGAAGAGTCCACTGCGGCGTAAAACTGCGGGTACCGCTGTCATATCTCTGTCATATGGGGCCCTTATAGTGCCGGTCATGAACACTGACCGGCTGCTCGGGCGGCCTCTGCTACGGAGACAGATTATGCCTCGACTCAATCGTTTGATCACTTCAATCAGCCTGATGGCAGGTAGCCTGCTTGCCCCGGTTACGCTGATGGCCGACGTGGATTCTGACCTCAAGGATTACGTTCGCGCTGCTGGCGTTTCAGGAAATCTGTCCAGTATCGGCTCGGACACACTGAACAATCTGATGACACTGTGGGCTGAAGAGTTCGCGCGTTTTTATCCCAACGTCAATATTCAGATACAGGGTGCCGGTTCTTCCACGGCACCGCCCGCATTGACTGAAGGCACGGCCACGCTGGCGCCAATGAGCCGCCCCATGCGTCAGTCCGAAATCCAGGAATTTGAAGCCCGTCATGGTTATCAGCCCACAGAGCTGCCGGTCGCTGTAGACATGCTGGCGGTTTACGTCAACCGCGATAACCCGATCAGCAGTCTGAGTCTGCCGCAGATAGATGCGATTTTTTCTGCAACCCGTCGCTGTGGTGGTGAAGCCGATATTACGCGGTGGGGACAGCTGGGCCTGACTGGTCCGTGGGCGAATCGCGACTTTACGCTTTACAGTCGTAATGCCGTGTCTGGTACCTACGGTTTTTTCAAGGACAACGCTCTTTGTGGCGGTGACTTCAAATCCAGCATTAACGAACAACCTGGTTCATCCTCTGTAGTGCAAGGCGTAACCGAGTCCATCAATGGTATTGGTTATTCCGGCATTGGCTACATGACTTCAGGCGTGCGCGCGGTGCCACTGTCGCTGGGTGATGGCGATACTGCCTATGCTCCAACCGCTGAAAACGCTTTCAGTGGAGACTATCCGCTGGCGCGTTATCTGCTCATCTACATCAACAAACATCCAAACCGAGAACTCGATCCGGTAACACGAGAGTTCATCAAAATGGTCTACAGCAAACAGGGCCAACAGGTGGTTGAGCGTGATGGTTATGTACCACTGCCAGCCGCCATTATCAGCCGCACGCTGGAGCAGCTGGGACTGGAGTAGTCAGTGACAGGGTTGTCATCAAACAGTCATATTGGATGGGTAGTCTTGTCCACGTTCTGAAAGAGACCAATAAACAAGGATCAATGCCTGAATGACAGACAAGACTCCGCCTCTACCGTCGTCGACCCTCCGTAGACCCAGTCTTTTACCTGATCTGGCTGCCCGTTCCGCAGTGCGCAGAAAGCGTAGCTTGCGTGACCGTCTCTCACGCTGGGGTATTACAGCGGCAGGTTACGGTGTAGTGATAGCACTGCTGACCATTTTTGTTTACCTGTTTTATGAAGTAGTGCCGGTTCTGCGTGGAGCCGACGTGGACAAACAGGCCAGTTATGCACTGCCGGAACAGCAGGCACAGACGTTGCACCTGGTGCTGGATCGTTATGAAGAGTCCGGTATCCAGTACACCGATGCTGCTGAAGTTATATTTTT
>Ga0079224_100017648_pt1 | contig 10064 bp, 21 predicted proteins | sample Stecom2015_FD_80414 | JGI IMG/M metagenome (GOLD analysis project Ga0079224, IMG submission 80414) | Agricultural soil microbial communities from Utah to study Nitrogen management - Steer compost 2015 | ecosystem: Environmental > Terrestrial > Soil > Agricultural land | place: USA: Utah... | reverse complement strand
GCCCATGTGAAGTCCGGTTCAGCGGTCCAGCTTGGTGACCGAACCACCCGCGGCGGTGATCTTCTCCTGGGCGCTGCCGGTGAACGCGTGCGCGGTCACCTCGAGCTTCACGCCCCCGAGATCCCCGTCACCGAGAATCTTCACCAGTTCGTTCTTCTTGACCAGGCCAGCAGCGATCATCTCGTCGATGCCGACCTTGCCGCCCTGCGGGAACGCCTTGGCGAGCTTCCCGACGTTCACGCCCTGGTACTCAGTACGGAACCGGTTCTTGAAGCCGCGCAGCTTCGGCAGCCGCATGTGGATCGGCATCTGCCCGCCCTCGAAGCGCGGGGAGACGTTCTTGCGAGCCTTGGTGCCCTTGGTGCCGCGACCAGCGGTCTTACCCTTCGAGCCCTCACCACGACCGACCCGGATCCTGTCGCGCTTAGCACCCGGGGCCGGCCGCAGGTCGTGCAGCTTGATGACCATGTCAGTCGACCTCCTCGACCGTCACCAGGTGGCTGACGGTTTTGATCATGCCGCGCACGTTGGGGTCATCCGGGCGGATCACAGACTGGCGGATCTTGCGCAGACCGAGGCTGCGCATGGTGTCGCGCTGCTTCTGCCTGGTGCCGACCAGGCCACGCACCTGAGTGATCTTCAGCTGTGCCATCTGGATCAGACCCCCTGCCCTGCCCGGGCCCGCAGGACGAATGCCGGAGCAACGTCCTCGAGCGGCAGACCACGGCGAGCCGCGACCTCTTCCGGGCGCTGCAGCTGCTTCAGCGCTGCGACCGTGGCATGCACGATGTTGATCGGGTTGTCACTGCCCAGCGACTTGCTCAGCACGTCGTGCACGCCAGCGCACTCCAGCACCGCGCGCACCGGACCACCGGCGATAACACCGGTACCGGCGCTGGCCGGGCGCAGCAGCACGACACCAGCGGAGTCCTCACCCACGACCGGGTGGGTGATGGTGCCGCCCAGGCGCGGGACGCGGAAGAAGTTCTTCTTCGCTTCCTCAACACCCTTGGCGATCGCCGCCGGAACTTCCTTGGCCTTGCCGTAACCGACACCGACCATGCCGTCACCGTCACCGACGACGACCAGCGCGGTGAAGCTGAACCGCCGGCCGCCCTTGACGACCTTCGCCACGCGGTTGATGGTTACGACACGCTCGAACTGCGGGGTCTTGTCCTGGGCCGCCCCGCCACGGCCACCGTCGCGGCGGTCCCGGCGGTTGCCGTCCCCGCCCTCACGCCGAGTGCGTCCAGGCATCAGGCGTCCCTTCCGTTGTCGTTCTTAGCCACTTGTCAGAACTCCAGTCCGCCATCACGCGCGGCGTCGGCCAACGCGGCGACACGGCCGTGATAGGCGTTGCCACCACGGTCGAACACGACCTTCTCGATCCCGGCTTCCTTCGCACGAGCGGCGACCAGCTCGCCGACCTTGGCGGCCTTGGCCTTCTTGTCGCCCTCGAAACCCTCGAACGACGACTCCTGCGAGGTGGCCGCGACGAGCGTGTGCCCCTTCGTGTCGTCGATCACCTGAGCGGTGATGTGCCGCAGGGAACGGCTGACGACCAGACGCGGGCGTTCCGGGGTACCGAAAATCTTCTTACGGACACGCGTGTGCCGCTTCGCACGGGCAAGCCGACGCACGGTCGAGACGTTCTTGCCCACCGGCTTACGCTTGGTAGCTGTACTCTCGCTCATGCTCACTTACCCGTCTTTCCGACCTTCCGGCGGATGTTCTCACCCGCGTAACGGACGCCCTTGCCCTTGTACGGGTCGGGGCGGCGCAACTTGCGAATCCGGGCGGCAACCTCACCCACCAGCTGCTTGTCAATGCCCTTGACAGACAGCTTCGTCGGACCGTCCGTGGCGAACTGGATGCCTTCCGGCGGCTCGATGACGATCGGGTGGCTGTAGCCGAGCGCGAACTCCAGGTTCGAGCCCTTCAGCTGGACGCGGTAACCGACGCCGTGGATCTCCAGGTCCTTCTGGTACCCCTGGCTGACCCCGATCACCATGTTGTTGATCAGCGTCCGGCTCAGACCGTGCAGCGACTTGCTGAGGCGCTCGTCGTCCGGGCGCTTCACCAGGATCGAGCCGTCCTCGTCCTTCTCCACGGTGATCGGCTCAGCGATCCGCTGCTGCAGCGTGCCCTTGGGGCCCTTCACCGTCACCACTTGGCCGTCGATGGTCACCTCGACGCCGGAGGGGACGGTGATCGGCAGCTTTCCGATGCGCGACATTCCGTGCCTCCTCCCTTACCAAACGTAGGCGAGAACTTCCCCGCCCACGCCTTTCCTCATCGCCTGACGGTCAGTCATCAGGCCGTGCGACGTCGAGATGATCGCGATGCCCAGACCACCGAGCACCTTCGGCAGGTTGGTGGCCTTCGCGTAGACCCGCAGACCGGGCTTGGAAACCCGGCGCAGGCCGGCGATGCTCCGCTCGCGGTTCGGGCCGTACTTCAGCTCGACAACGAGCTGCTTGCCCTTCTCGCCCTCCTCAACGCGGGATCCGGCCACGTAACCCTCGCGCTTGAGGATCTCGGCGATGTTCGCCTTCAGCTTGGAGTGGGGCATGCGGACTTCGTCGTGGTATGCCGCACTGCCGTTCCGCAGACGTGTGAGCATGTCTGCGATCGGGTCGGTCATCGTCATGACCAGCTCAACCTTTCTCGTCTGGTTCCGATGAGCCCCAACCGACCGGCGCACCGGGAAGTCTGGGCTCTGGCCTGGACGAAATCGGGGTTTCGCCCGCCGGGTGCTCCCGACAGGCCCTTACTCGTTTCGTTCGCGTGCAAGCACGGCCTTCGCCGCGGAGCTCGGGCATTTGCCCTGGTGTGACGCCCGATGAAGGGTACCGGGTGACCGGTTCCCCCCATCAGGCGGGCACATCACCAGGAAGCCTTGCTCACGCCGGGAAGCTCACCTGCGTGCGCCATTTCGCGGAAGCACACCCGGCACAGCCCGAACTTGCGGAACACCGCCCGCGGACGCCCGCAACGCTGACAACGGGTGTAAGCGCGGACCTTGAACTTCGGCTTGCGCGCGGCCTTGATGATCAGCGCCTTCTTGGCCATCAGTTCTCCTTGAACGGGAAGCCCAGGTGCCGCAGCAGCGCCCGGCCTTCCTCATCGGTGTTCGCCGTGGTAACGACGGTGATATCCATCCCGCGGGGACGGTCGATGGTGTCCGGGTCGATCTCGTGGAACATCGACTGCTCCGACAACCCGAACGTGTAGTTGCCGTGGCCGTCGAACTGCTTCGGCGACAGCCCGCGGAAGTCCCGGATGCGCGGCAGCGAGATGGTCACCAACCGGTCCAGGAACTCCCACATGCGGTCCCCGCGCAGCGTCCCCCGAGCACCGATGGGCATGCCCTCGCGCAGCTTGAACTGCGCGATCGACTTGCGAGCACGGCGGATCTCGGGACGCTGACCGGTGATCGTGGCCAGGTCGCGGACCGCGCCCTCGATCAGCTTGCTGTCGCGGGCGGCGTCACCGACGCCCATGTTCACCACGATCTTGACCAGGCCCGGCACCTGCATCGGGTTCCGGTAGCCGAATTCCTTGGTGAGCTCACCGCGGATTTCCTCGCGGTAGCGCGTCTTGAGCCTCGGCACGATCTTTTCAGCAGTAGTCATGATCAGATCTCCTTCCCGTTGCGGCGGGAGATCCGAACCTTCTTGCCGTCCTCCCCGATGCGGTAGCCGACACGGGTGGGCTTGCCGTCGGAGTCGATCACCATCACGTTGCTCACGTGGATCGGGGCTTCCTGGGTGACGATGCCGCCGGACTGCGCACCCCGTTCGGTTCGGGAGACCCTGGTGTGCTTCTTGATCCGGTTGACGCCCTCGCCAAGGACGCGCTGCTCCTTCGGGAAGGCCTTGATGACCTTGCCCCGAGCGCCCTTGTCCTTGCCGGAGATGACGACGACCGTGTCGCCCTTCTTGACCTTCATCACAAAACCTCCGGCGCGAGCGAAATGATCTTCATGAACTTCTTGTCGCGCAGCTCGCGGGCCACGGGGCCGAAGATGCGGGTCCCCCGCGGCTCACCACCGGGCTTGACCAGCACAGCGGCGTTCTCGTCGAACCGGATGTAGGAACCGTCCGGACGACGCTTCTCCTTCTTCTGGCGGACGATGACGGCCTTCACCACATCGCCCTTCTTCACGTTGGATCCGGGGATGGCTTCCTTCACGGTCGCCACAACGATGTCCCCGAGTCCCGCGTACCGCCGACCAGAACCACCGAGGACCCGGATCGTGAGGATCTCCTTGGCCCCGGTGTTGTCGGCGACGCGAAGTCGCGACTCCTGCTGGATCACGTCTGTCTCCTGACCCTAAGTGCACGAACCCTGGCGCCCGCACACACTCTGGCACGCCAAATTTCCGACCTGACGCGCGCGGTCAACTGCCGGCACACGAACCGGCCGACCGCTCGGGCTTTCCCAGCGGTCGGCCGACCGCAGTGCTTTTGTTACTTGGCCTTCTCCACGATCTCGACGAGCCGCCAGCGCTTGGTCGCCGACAGCGGCCGGGTCTCCATCAGCAGAACCCGGTCGCCGACACCTGCGGTGTTGGCCTCGTCATGCGCCTTGACCTTCTTGGTGGTGCGCATGACCTTTCCGTAAAGGGGGTGCTTCTTGCGGTCTTCGAGGGTAACCACGATCGTCTTGTCCATCTTGTCCGAGACGACGTAGCCCTCGCGAACCTTGCGGCGATTGCGGGTCACGCCCTGTCCTTTCTCAGTCATGCAGCGCCCTCCTCAGCGCCCCCAGGGGAGACCGACAGGCCCAGCTCGCGCTCGCGCATGATCGTGTAAATCCGGGCGATGTCCTTGCGGACGACCCCAAGCCGCCGGTTGTTCTGCAGCTGCCCGGTGGCCATCTGGAAGCGGAGGTTGAACAGCTCCTCCTTGGCCTCCTTGAGCCGCTGCACGAGCTCCTCGTCGTTCAGTTCCCGGAGCTCGGATGCGGTGACGCCAGCTGCCATCAGAAGTCACCACCCTCGCGGGACACGATCTTGCACTTCATCGGGAGCTTGTGCGCAGCACGGGTCAGTGCTTCGACCGCGACCTTGTCGTTCGGGAACGTCAGCTCGAACATGATCCGGCCCGGCTTGACGTTCGCCACCCAGTGCTCCGGCGAGCCCTTACCGGACCCCTGACGGGTTTCAGCCGGCTTCTTGGTCAGCGGACGGTCCGGGAAGATGTTGATCCACACCTTGCCGCCACGCTTGACGTGCCGGGTGATCGCGATACGGGCGGCCTCGATCTGGCGGTTGGTCACGTAGCCGTGCTCGAGCGCCTGAATCCCGTACTCGCCGAAGTTGATGCGAGTGCCTCCCTTAGCGAAGCCCTTGCGCTTCGGCGCGTGGCTCTTGCGCCACTTCACCTTGCGTGGGACGAGCACGTCTCAGCCCTCCGTCTTCTCTTCAGCCTTCAGCTCGGCCTGCGCCGGAGCATTAGCGGGGGCTGCCGCCTTGTCTCCGCCCTTGGCCCTGTCCGAGCTCTGCCGGCGACGGCGACCACCACGGTCGGAGCGGCGCTCCGAACGCGGTGCGCGAGCCTCAGCCTCCTGCTGCTGCTTCTGCTTGAGGCCGCCGATGAGCTCGCCCTTGTAGATCCACACCTTCACGCCGATGCGGCCGAAGGTGGTGCGGGCTTCGAAGAAGCCGTAGTCGATGTCCGCGCGCAGCGTGTGCAGCGGGACCCGACCCTCCCGGTAGAACTCCGAGCGGGACATCTCAGCGCCGCCCAGACGACCGGAGCACTGCACCCGGATGCCCTTGACCTGCGGCGAGCGCATGGCCGACTGGATGGCCTTGCGCATCGCGCGCCGGAACGACACGCGGTTGGACAGCTGCTCGGCCACGCCCTGCGCGACCAGCTGGGCGTCCGCCTCGGGGTTCTTGACCTCGAGGATGTTCAGCTGGACCTGCTTGCCGGTCAGCTTCTCCAGCGCACCGCGGATGCGGTCCGCCTCGGCACCACGACGGCCGATGACGATGCCCGGCCGAGCGGTGTGAATGTCCACCCGGACTCGCTCACGGGTGCGCTCGATCTCCACCTTGGAGATACCCGCGCGCTCCATCCCGCGAGAGAGCTGTCGGCGGATCTTGACGTCCTCCGCAACGTATTCCTTGTACTGCTTGTCGGCGTACCAGCGAGACTTCCAGACCGTGGTGATGCCGAGTCGGAAGCCGTGCGGGTTGATCTTCTGACCCACTACCGGGCACTCCCCTTCTGGCTCTTTCGGGACTTGCTGGCCGCCTTGGGCCGCGACTCGACCTCGATCGTGATGTGGCTGGTCCGCTTGCGGACCCGGTACGCACGACCCTGAGCCCGCGGACGGAACCGCTTCAGCGTCGGGCCTTCGTCCACGTACGCCCGGTGGACCCACAGGGTGTCGGGGTCGAGAGAAAGGTTGTTCTCCGCGTTGGCGATCGCGCTGGCGAGCACCTTCGACACCGGACCGCTGGCGGCCTGCGGCGCGAACTTGAGCACGGCCAGGGCTTCGCTGGCGCTCAGGCCCTTGATGAGCTCGACCACGCGACGGGCCTTCATCGGCGCCACGCGGACGTAGCGGGCCCGCGCCACTGCCCGCGGGTTCGCCTCCGCGGCAGTGTCCTGGGTACGGGCTGTCATCCTGCTACCCCTCGCTCTTACTAGTTCGAGTCACAGACCCGCTCAGCGGCGGCGCGACTTCCGGTCTTCCTTGACGTGGCCCTTGAAGGTGCGGGTCGGGGCGAACTCGCCCAGCTTGTGCCCGACCATGGCCTCGGTGACATACACCGGCACGTGCTTGCGGCCGTCGTGAACCGCAAAGGTGTGGCCGATCATGTCCGGGATGATCGTCGACCTGCGGGACCAGGTCTTGATCACCGTCTTCTTGCCCGACTCGTTGAGCGCGTCCACCTTCTTGAGCAGGTGGTCGTCCACGAACGGGCCTTTCTTAAGGCTGCGTGGCATGCTGTTCTACCTCCCTGCTCAGCGCTTCTTGCCGGTACGACGACGGCGGACGATCAACTTGTCACTCGCCTTGCGGCGGCGGGTGCGGCCTTCCGGCTTGCCCTTCGGGTTCACCGGGTGACGACCACCGGAGGTCCGGCCCTCACCACCACCGTGCGGGTGGTCGACCGGGTTCATCACGACACCGCGGACGGTCGGGCGCTTGCCCTTCCACCGCATCCGGCCAGCCTTGCCCCAGTTGAGGTTGGCGTGCTCGGAGTTGCCAACCTCGCCGACCGTGGCACGGCACCGGGCGTCGACGTTGCGGATCTCGCCCGAAGGCATCCGCAGCTGCGCGTACGGGCCGTCCTTGGCGACCAGCTGAACCCTGGTCCCGGCGGACCGGGCGATCTTGGCGCCGCCACCGGGACGGAGCTCGATGGCGTGAACCACGGTGCCCGTCGGGATGTTGCGCAGCGGCAGGTTGTTGCCCGGCTTGATGTCCGCGCGCGGGCCGCTCTCGACGACATCGCCCTGCTTGATGTTGTTCGGGGCGATGATGTACCGCTTCTCGCCGTCGGCGTAGTGCAGCAGAGCAATCCGAGCGCTGCGGTTGGGGTCGTACTCGATGTGCGCGACCTTGGCCTGCACACCGTCCTTGTCATTGCGGCGGAAGTCGATCAGGCGGTAAGCCCGCTTGTGACCGCCCCCCTTGTGCCGCGTGGTGATCTTTCCTTGAGCGTTGCGACCAGCCTTGCGGTTCAGCGGCCGCACAAGCGACTTCTCCGGCTCCGACCGGGTGATCTCGGCGAAGTCGGACACGCTCGCGCCGCGACGACCCGGCGTCGTCGGCTTGTACTTGCGAATGCCCATTTCCAACGAACCTCGTCTTAATCAGCGCGGTCAGGAAGCCGGCCCACCGAAGATCTCGATCGGCTTGCTCTCCGGGTGCAGGGTCACGATCGCCCGCTTGGTGTCCTTGCGCTTGCCGAACCCGGTGCGGGTGCGCTTGCGCTTGCCCTTGCGGTTGATCGTGTTCACGTTCGTGACCTTGACGTCGAAGATCTTCTCTACCGCGATCTTGATCTCGGTCTTGTTCGAGCGCGGGTCAACCAGGAAGGTGTACTGGTTCTGCTCCAGCAGCCCGTAGCTCTTCTCGGAGATCACCGGCTCGATGATGACGTCACGCGGGTCGGAGCTCACTGGTCAGCCTCCTCTGCGGAAGACGCGGCGGCTTTGACCGAGCGGCCGGCGATAAACCGCTCGAGAGCGGCCTTGGAGAACACCACGTCGTCGTTGTTCAGGACGTCGTAGGTGTTCAACTGGCTCGGGTCGAGCAGGTGCACGTTCTGCAGGTTCCGCAGGCTCAACCAGGAGGTCTCCTCCTCGTTGCGGTTGAGCACCACCAGAACCTTCTTGGCCTCGGTCCAGTTGCGCAGCGCCGTCTTGGCCTGCTTGGTGGACGGCTTCTCCCCGCCGACCACGTGCGTGACGACGTGCAGCTGGCCCGCACGGACCCGGTCGGTGAGAGCGCCGCACAGGGCCTTGCGCTTCATCTTCTTCGGGGTCCGCTGCGCGTAGTCGCGCGGCTGCGGACCATGCACCGTGCCACCACCGACGAACTGCGGGGCGCGGATCGAGCCCTGGCGGGCGTTGCCGGTGCCCTTCTGGCGGTACGGCTTCTTGCCACCACCCGACACCATTCCGCGGGTCTTGGTGGCGTGCGTACCCTGCCGGGCTGCCGCCAGCTGCGCCACGACGACCTGGTGCAGCAGCGGAACGCTGGCCTCCACGTCGAAGATCTCGGCGGGCAACTCGACGGTGCCGTCGGTCTTGCCGTCCGGGGTACGGACGTCGAGCGTCAAGCTCATCACGCACCACCCTTCGCAGGACTCTTCACCAGAACCAGCCCGCCCTTGGGACCAGGAATGGCGCCCTTGATCAGCAGCAGGCCGGACTCGGCCTCAATCTTGTGCACCTTGAGGTTCTGGGTGGTGACGCGGTTGGAGCCCATCCGGCCGGCCATCCGCATGCCTTTGAAAACCCGGCCCGGAGTGGCGCAGCCACCGATCGAACCCGGCTTGCGGTGCACGGCCTGGGCACCGTGGCTGGACGGCTGCCGGTGGAAACCGTGCCGCTTGATGGTGCCCGCGAAACCCTTACCTTTGCTGGTGCCGACCACGTCGACCACCGCACCGGCTTCGAAGGTCTCCGCCGCGGTGATCTCCTGGCCCACTTCGTATTCACTGGCATCGGCGGTGCGCAGCTCAACAACGTGGCGACGCGGCGTGACACCGGCTTTGGCGAAGTGGCCGGCACGCGGCTTGTTCACCTTGCGCGGGTCGATGGCGCCGTACGCCAACTGCACGGCCGAGTAGCCGTCTTTTTCGGGGGTGCGAATCTGGGTGACCACGTTCGGTTCGGCCTTGACCACCGTCACCGGGACAACCCGGTTGTTGTCGTCGAAGACCTGGGTCATACCGAGCTTGGTGCCCAGAATCCCCTTGATCTGCCTCTCAGACATGAGTCTCGTTCTCTCCAGCTACCTGGGGTCGCCGCGCCTTACTGGATGTTCACGTCGACGCTGGCTGGCAGGTCGATGCGCATCAGCGCGTCCACCGTCTTCGGCGTCGGGTCGAGGATGTCGATGAGCCGCTTGTGCGTACGCATCTCGAAGTGCTCCCGCGAGTCCTTGTACTTGTGCGGGGAGCGAATGACGCAGTAGACGTTCTTCTCCGTGGGCAGCGGCACCGGCCCGACGACCCGAGCGCCGGTGCGCGTCACGGTCTCGACGATCTTGCGCGCGGACGCGTCGATCGCCTCGTGGTCGTAGGCCTTGAGCCGGATGCGGATCTTCTGTCCCGCCATAGTGGCTTGCCGTTCCTCTAGTCTCGTGCCGCGGTTGGTTGTGGGAGCAGGCGCACCACGCCCTTCCGAGCGGATGCCCCACGCGGCCTCAGCCTTGTCTTGAGCCCCGATGAATCGAGCTCGACAGCCCTCGGTCCGCCCCTGTTCAGGTCTTTGGTGCCCGGTCCACGCGGTCGGGCGTGTCGCCCACTAACCACACACCGGTCCCCGCGAACGTCGCCGTGGGGATTGACCTTGCGGTCAGTACACCTT
>Ga0079224_100017647_pt1 | contig 10064 bp, 6 predicted proteins | sample Stecom2015_FD_80414 | JGI IMG/M metagenome (GOLD analysis project Ga0079224, IMG submission 80414) | Agricultural soil microbial communities from Utah to study Nitrogen management - Steer compost 2015 | ecosystem: Environmental > Terrestrial > Soil > Agricultural land | place: USA: Utah... | reverse complement strand
TGGCCGCCGCCACCGAGGCGGGCTCGAACTTCGGCACCAGCAGTGCGCCAGCCCCGGAGAGCAGCGTGCCATGGACGCCCACGCCGAGGCCGTGCATGTGGAACAGCGGCAGGGCGAGCACGAGGTCGTCCTCCGCCGTCCAGCGCCAGGCGATGCGCACGGCATGTGCCCCCGAGAGCAGGTTGCCGTGGGAGAGCGGCACGCCCTTGGGCGCTCCGGTGGTGCCGGAGGTGTAGATGATGAGCGCCGTGTCGTCGAGGCCGGCAGCGTCGAGCCTAGGCTCGCCGCCAGTTGCCGGCAGACCGGCGAGGTCCAGCGTGGTGACGGCGCAGCTTGGGTCGGCGAGGCGCGACGGGTCCTGGAGTACCGCCAATTCCGGTCGCGCGGTCGCGGCCAGCCTAGCGAGCTCGGCCGGCGGGTACGCGGGGTTCGCCGGCACAACCGCGAGCCCGGCCCGTAGCGCGCCCACGTACGCCACGATGAGCTCCACGCTGGTGCCGCCCGAGAGCAGCACGCGCGCCCCGGGGGTGAGACCAGCCGCGGCGTACCGGCGCGCCGCCGCGGCCGTACGCTCCTCGAGCTCGGCGGCGCTCACCCGGACTCCGTCTAACGTGGACAGTACGGTGCGACCCGGGTCGCTTCGCCAGGCGGCCATCCAGGCCCCGGGCAGCGACCCGCCCTCGTGCAGGTTGACCTGATCGGGTGCGAGGCCGGGCGGCAGGTGCACCGCCCATGCCGGGCTGCCGGGCACGCTCGGCGAACCCGCAGGCATGCTCGGCATACCCGCAGGCGTGCTCTCCGTACTCGCGGGCCGACTCGGCGTACTCGCGGGCATGCTCAGGGACCCAGGTCGACGATCGCTGCGACCGGACCGCCCCCGTCCGGGCCCTGGTGGGCGGCGGAGACCGAGACGAAGACCGCCGGGTCGCCGGTCACGGATGCGGCCACACCACCGACGCAGGCCTTGATCTGGCGGTGCCAGTGCACGTCCGAGTCGTCGAGCATGGCGTTGCGTCGCCCGCGCACCATGCCGTCGCGGGAGGCCTCGCACTTGAGGAAGATGTTGACCAGCCGCCCACCGAGGTCGCTCGGGTGCGGGCGCTCCGGCAGGTCCAGGCCGGCGTCGCGGATCGCGGCCCAGATCCCGTCCGCATCGAGGGCGTCCTTCATCACCGAGTGTCCGATGCGGTACCGCCCGCCGATGCCGCGCGTGTTGCCCACCACCACGATCTGCGCGCGGTCGAGCTCCACGCCGGAGGAGCAGGAGGCGACCGACGAGTACAGGCCGAGGTTGTGCATCACGTCGCTGTCGTCGGTCATCTCGATCTCGCCCAACGCCACGGCGATGCCGAGCGCCGTCGTGCCGTTGGAGAGGTCCATCGACTCGTGGGTGTGCTCCGTCCACACGGTCTTGCCGCGGCTCTTCGCGTCCCGGATCGTGTGGATGGTGAGCAGCGGCGTCTTCGTCTGGACATAGTGGACGTCGGCCGGGTCGGTGATGCCCGCGCGCGCCATCGCCTCCTTCACCCCGGCGGCGACCTTCTCGATCATCGGACGACGACCGATCTCCTCCGGCAGCAGCGGCTCGCTCATCGCGAACCCGACCGTCAGCCGCGGCTCATCGGTGGCGGGTGCGCTCCCTGCCGGCAGCGTCGCGAAGACCGTCGCGTGTGGAGAGAGCACCCCATCGGTGCCCCCGGACCACACGATCGGGATCTGGCCGACCTCCTCGGCGCTGCGGCTGCCCTTCGCCACGAGCACCTCCCGGAAGGCCCGGTCGGCGATGATGCGGGTGTAGTCGTTGACCCCGCCGTTGCCCTCGGTCTTGCCGATGACGGCGATCACGCGGTCGGCCTCGATCACGCCGTCATCGATGAGCTCTTCGAGACCTGATGCGTCCGAGACGTGCTTGATCGGCACCTTGCGGACCTCGATGGGATCGGGCACGACCGCTCCTCCAATCAATCCTCGCGCCTCAGGGGGTTACTGCGCCCCAGGGTTACTGTGCCCCAGGGTTACTGTGCCTCCGGGGTTACTGCGCCTCACGGTTACTGTGCCTCACGGTTACTCGACTGCTGCGGTAACGACGGTACCGGCCCGACCGGCAACGGCATCGGCGATGGCCTCGAGTGACGAGATCACCGCCCGTTCACCGCCATTCTCGACAAACCGGCACACCGCCTCCACCTTGGGCCCCATCGAGCCGCTGGCGAAATGCCCCTCGGCGGCGTACGCCCGCAGCTGCGCCACGGTGACGTGATCCAGCGCCCGCTGTGCCGGCGTGCCGAAGTTCAGGCTCACCGCCGGCACGTCGGTGGCGATGACGAGCAGCTTTGCCCCGACCGCTCGCGCGAGCAACGCGGCCGAGAGGTCCTTATCGATGACCGCCTCCACGCCGCGGACCGTCCCGTCTGGGTCCCGCACTACCGGGATGCCACCGCCACCGGCGGCGATGACGACGTACCCGGCGGCGAGCAGCGCGGCCGCCGCTGGTGCGTCGAGGATCTCGACCGGCTCCGGTGAGGCGACAACCCGCCGCCATCCCCGCTCGCCACGGTCCTCCCAGACCTGGCCGTGCTCCATCATCAGCCGCGCCTCGGCCTCGGGCAGGTACCGTCCGATCGGCTTCGTCGGCCGGCCGGGGCGTCCGGTAAGCGGATCCGGCGCGCCGAGTTGCGGGTCGTTCGGGTCAACCCGCGTCCGCGTGATGAGGGCCGCGACCGGGACGGCGGATCCCCGTACCGCGAGCGCCCGTTCCAGCGCGTTGACGAGGATGGCGCCGATCGTGCCCTGGGTCTGCGCGCCGCACCAGTCCAGCGGCACCGGCGGCACCACCGAGGCGGCGAGCTCGTTCTTGACCAGCAGGTTGCCGACCTGCGGCCCGTTGCCGTGGGTCAACGCGACCTCGGCCCCGCCGGCCACGATGTCGGCGATCGGCTCCGCCGCCCGGGCAACCGCGGCGATCTGGTCCTCCGGACGAGCCCGCCCGTCGGGGGCCGTCATCGCGTTGCCGCCGAGCGCGACCACGATCCTCATGCGACCACAACCCTCATGGGACGTGCCCCCTCATGGGCCCGCCTCATAGGAGGTCGACCTCGGCGTACGGGCGCCCGCCGGAGAGCCGCGCATACCCGGGCCCCCGGTCGAAGAACGGCTCGTCGCCGGTGCGCGCCGCCCGTCGCCGTTTCCGTTCCTCATCCGAAGCGGGCTCGTCGACCGCCAGCTCCGGCCCCGGTTTGAGGACCACGCCGTAGTCGTCGAACGCGCCCTGCGCCGACACCTTGCCCCACGCGATGTCGCGCAGTACCTCCGCGTACGGGCGATCCAGCGGGTCACCCCAGCCGCCGCCACCGGTGGTGCGGATCCGGATCACCTCACCGGCGCGCACCGGCTCGGCGTCGGCGAGCGCGTCAACGGTGCGTTCGTTCGGCCCGCCCGGGTCGATGACGACGCTGAACGGCCGCCCCGCCCGACCGCCGCGCACGCCCCAGCACGACAGCACCGATCGGTCTGCAATGGACATGAAGTGGCAGTCGCGCAGCATCCGGATGTGCTTGTCGTACCCGAGCCCGCCGCGATGCCGGCCCGGTCCGCCGGAGTCGACCGCGAGCCCAAGCCGCTCCACCAGCAACGGCCACCGTGCCTCGGCGAACTCGACCGGAATGTTGCGCGAGTCGGGGACGACATGGATGGTGTCCTCACCGTCGGCGTACCAGCGCCCGCCCGAGCCACCGCCGAGCACCTCCCGCATGAGGTACGGCGCACCGTTGGCGTCGGTCCCGTACACGCCGGTGTAGCGGATCGTCTCCTGGTCGGCCGGCATGCGCCCGTCGACGGCCTTGGCGAGCACGCCGGCGAGCACGCCGAGGAGCCGGAGGATGACGAAGGTGCGGGCGTTGGTCGGCGCCGGGAAGACCGGCGTGAGCAGCGTGCCCTTGGCCGGGAAACGCATCTCGATGAGCGGCACCACGCCCTCGTTCACGTCGAGTTGGGCCATCCGTTCCGGGGTGTCGGCGAGGTTGCGCAGGATCGGGGCGAGCCACTTGGCGAGGAACACGCCGCCGGCGTAGTCGGCGCAGTGGTTGATGGGGCCCTTGGCCTGGGGGGAGGTGCCGGTGAAGTCGAGCACCAGCTTCTCGGGTGTCTTCGTGAGCGTGATCCGCTGCGTGTGCAGGCGCGGCGGGTCGACACCGTCGTGCTCGGCGTAGTCCTCCCACACGTACGTACCGTCGGGAATCTTCGCCAGTACTTCGCGCCGGAAGGTCTGCGTGGTCTGGTCGATGATGGCGTCGAAACAGGACTCCACCGCCTCGCGGCCGTACCGCTCGAACATCTCGGCGAGCCGCCGCGCGCCCATGAGACACGCCGAGCACTCGGCATCGAGGTCTGCGGCGAGGGAGTCTGGCATCCGCGAGTTCCGCGTCATGATCTTCAGGGCCGCCTCGTTCGGCACGCCCTCGCTCCACAGCTTGATCGGCGGCACCATCAGCCCTTCCTCGAAGACGCTGGTGGCATGGCTCGGCATGGAACCCGGCACCGACCCGCCGATGTCGTCGTGGTGGCCGAAGGCCTGGACGAACGCGACCACCTCGCCCTGGTGGAACACCGGGACCGTGACGCACAGGTCCGGCAGGTGGCCGATCCCACCCTCCGAGAGGTACACGTCGTTGTGGAAGTAGACGTCTCCGGGACGCATCGTCTCCATTGGATAGTCCCGCACCACGGGGTGGACGAGCGCCGAGTACGACCGGCCGGTGAGCTTTCGCAGCTTGCGGTCATGGATGCCGGCCCGGTAGTCGTGCGCGTCCCGGATCATCGGCGACCGGGCGGTCCGGCCGATCGCGGTCTCCACCTCCTTCTCGATGGAGGCGAGGCTGCCCTTGACGATCTCGACCAGGATCGGGTCCACCGGATTGCTCATGGCGCCCCCTCCCGCGACCGGGTCACGATCAGGTTCCCGTACTGGTCCACCGCCGCCGTGAACCCGGGATGCACCGGCACCGCCGAGCCGTACTCCTCGATGCTCGCGGGGCCCGCGACCACTGCGCCGGCCGGTAGGTCAGGCCGCCAGTAGATCGGCGTGGGCACGTAGCCGTCCACGGCATCGAAGCAGACGCCACGGTCGCCGGTGGCGAACCGACGCTCGCCGGCGAACGCGCCGCCCGGCTCGGCTGCCCCTTGCGACGGCACGATGTCGAGGACTTCCGCGACGTCACCAGTGAGGACCACGTCGACCGGGCGCAGCTCCGGACGCCGGATCGGCCCCACGCCCGTCACCCGGAGGTTGACCCACTCCACGCGCTGCTCCGGCTTGTCACGGAAGCTGTAGCCGTAGAGGCGCTCGTGGGCGGCGTGGAAGGCGTCAACGGCCTGGTCGGCGACCTCCGGTGTGAACGGTCCGTCGGCGAGCGGCACCCGCACCTCGAAGGCCTGCCCGAAGTAGCGCAGGTCCGCCGAGCGGGGGAATCGGTGCTCCGACGGCGGGAAGCCCTCCGCGATGAGCGCCGCCGCGGCCCGCTCCTGCAGCGCCCGCAGGTGGGTGTCCACCGTGGCGTGGTCGAGGTTCTCGTGGCGGGCGACGTACGTCTGCACCTGGTCCACCCTGACGTCCGATGTGAGCAGACCAAAAGCGGAGAGGTTGCCCGGGTCGCGCGGCACCACCCCGACCGGCACCCCCACGATGTCGATGAGCCGGCACAGCAGCAGGGAGCCGGAGCCGCCGAAGGTCGCGAGCGCGAAGTCGCGCACGTCAACGCCGCGCTGCACGGTGATCTGGCGCAGCGCGTTCGCTTGGTTCCAGGCGGCGATCTCCAGGATTCCGGCGGCGAGCGCGGGCACGTCGAGGTTCAGCTTCGACCCGAGGTCGGCGAGCCCTTGCCGGGCAGCGGCCGGGTCGAGCGGCACTTCGCCGCCGAGCAGGTGCGGTGGGATGCGCCCGAGCACCAGATGGGCGTCGGTCACCGTCGGTTCGGTGCCGCCCCGCCCGTAGCAGATTGGGCCCGGGTCCGCCCCAGCCGAACGCGGGCCGACCTTGAGCGCCCCCTCCGGCGATAGCCAGGCGATCGACCCGCCACCGGCGCCCACCGTGACGATGTCGATCATCGGGACCTTGCACGGGTACCCGCCGACGGTCCCCTCGGTGGTGAGCCCGGGCTCCCCGTGCAGCACCACGCTCACGTCGGTCGAGGTGCCGCCGCCGTCGAGGGTGAGCACGCGGTCGTAGCCGGCCTGCCGCATCACGAGCGCGGCGCCGAGCGCACCCGCTGCTGGTCCAGAAAGGACGGTGGTCACCGGTTGGTGCACCACTTCGTCGGCGGAGAGCACGCCGCCGTTGGACTTCATGATGTGAAACGGGATGCGTGCTTCCCGGGGGCCAACGAACTCGTCGAGCCGGGTACGCAACCGGGAGACGTACGCAGCCACGCGTACCTTGACCGCGGCGTCCACGAGGGTGGTCATGGCCCGCTCGTACTCGCGGTACTCGCGCAGCACGTCGGCGGAGATGGAGACCACGGCGTCGGGGTGCTCCTCGGCGAGGACCTGTCGCATGCGTTCCTCGTGTGCCGGGTTGGCGTACGAGTGCAGGAAGCAGATGCCGATCGTGTTGATGCCGCGCTCGCGAAACCACCTGGCGACCGCCCGAGCACCGTCCTCATCGAACGGACGGATCTCCGCACCCGTGTAGTCGAGCCGCCCGCGCACGGTGCGGACCCGGTCCGCCGGCACGATCCGCGGCGGCTTCACCCAGAAGTAGCTGTTGCCGTACCCGTCCGGCACGCTCTGCCGCGCGATCTCCAGCAGGTGCTCGAAGCCCTCATTGGTGATGAAGCCGAGGTCGCCGAGGTCTCCGGTGAGCAGCTGGTTGGTGGCGACCGTAGTGCCGTGCGCGACGGAGACCAGATCCGACGGTTGCGCACCCATCGCGGCGAGCAACTTGCCGATGCCGGTGAGGAAGCCCTCCGCCGGATCGGCCGGCGTCGACGGGGTCTTCACCGAGACGATCTCGGCGGTCTCCTCGTCGATCCCGACCACGTCGGTGAACGTGCCGCCAGTGTCGATGCCCACCCGGATTCGGCGAGGCGCCGCGCCATGCAACCCCTCGCCGGTCAGGGCCTCCGCACCGTCCACACCGTCTAGTCTGTCGCGGTCACGCGGCTCGCGTGACGGCAAACCCTGACGATCGCCCGTCTCAGGTCCGGCAAGATCATCCGTACGCTACCGGCCCCGGACTTGCCCCGGCGGACGGGTGCCTGACCGGGCGATGCGCCGGCGGGCGGTGCATCAGCGGGCATGTGTCAGCGGGCTGTGCATCAGCGAGCGATGCGCCGGCGGAACAGGACGGCGGCCAGGACGTACGACACCACAAGCAATCCGCCGAACCAGGCCAGCGAGAGCCAGATGCTGTTCCCGATCGGCGTGCCGGTCAGCAGCCCGCGGGCGGCCTCGATGACCGGCGTGACGGGCTGGTGTTCGGCGATGCCACGCAGTACCGCCGGCATCGTCTCCGGCGGCACGAACGCGCTGCTGACGTACGGCAGGAACGCGAACATGAAGGTGTAGCCGCTCGCTGCATCCGCGGACCGGGCGAGGAGCCCGAGGCAGACGGAGACCCACGAGATGGCGAGCACGAACAGTGTCAGCACGCCGATCGTGGCGAGCCACTCCAGTGGCGTCGCGACCGGGCGGAACCCGGCGAGGTAAGCCACCCCGAACACGAGCGCGGTCGAGAAGGCGTTGCGCACTAGGCTGGCCGCGACGTGCCCGGTGAGCACGGCGGAGCTGTGGATCGGCATCGTCCGGAAGCGGTCGATGACCCCGGTTGTCATGTCGTTGGCGACGCTCACCGCGGTCATCGAAGCACCGAAGCCGGCGCAGAGCAGGATGATCCCGGGCACCACGTAGTTCACGTACTCGGTACCGGTGTTGATGGCCCCGCCAAAGACGTAGACGAAGAGCAGCATCAGCATCACCGGCAGGATGACCGCCATCAGCAGCGATTCCAGGTTGCGGGGCAGGTGGCGCAGGCTGCGGCCGATCATCGTGTAGGAGTCGCGGGCGACCCACGCGAGCCTGGTCATCGGGTCCTATCTCCGTTCTGGAGCGTCGATGCAGCTCCGGTAAGGCTTGCTTCGGTCACGCTGGTTTCGGTCGAGCTGGCTTCGGTTAGGCCGGTGTCGGTCCGGCTGGCATCGGTGAGGCTGGTTTCGGTCAAGCTGAGGAAGACGTCGTCGAGGCTGGGGCGGCGAAGCGAGATGCGCTCCACGGGTACGGCCGCGGCGGCCATGTGGTCGAGCAGGGCCCGCACCGCAGCGGCACTCCCGTCCGTGGTCACCAGCACCTGGCGCTGCTCCTCGTCGGAGTGCTGCGCCCGATCACCGAGCTCGGCCACGGCCTTCTGCACGGCGTCGACCGTGGTGAGGTGCAGCTCGACCTGCTCCGCCCCGATCTGGCTCTTGAGCTGCTCCGGCGTGCCCTCTGCCACCACGCGTCCGCGGTCGATGAAGGTGATCCGCTTGGCGAGCCGGTCGGCCTCCTCCAGGTACTGGGTGGTGAGCAGGATCGTCACCCCGTCACCGACGAGCCCGGTGATGACGTCCCACATCGCCTGCCGGCTGCGCGGGTCCAGGCCGGTGGTGGGCTCGTCCAGGAAGATCACCGGGGGTCGCGCCAGCAGGCTGATCGCGAGGTCCAGCCGGCGCCGCATGCCGCCCGAGTAGGTCTTGACCAGGCGCCGGGCGGCGCTCGTGAGGTCAAAGAGCTCGAGCAGCTCGTTGCAGCGTCGCCGCGCCTCGGCCCGGCGCAGGCGAGCGAGCCGAGCCATGAGGCGGAGGTTCTCCTCGCCCGTCAGCAGCTCGTCGACGGCCGCGTACTGGCCGGTCACCCCGATCGATTCGCGCACCCGCTCGGGTTCTCGCAGTACGTCGTACCCCGCGACTGTCGCGCTCCCAGCGTCCGGCCGAAGCAGCGTCGAGAGGATCCGTACGGTCGTGGTCTTGCCCGCGCCGTTTGGGCCCAGGAGCGCGTGCACCGTGCCGCGCTCGATGCTCAGGTCCACACCCACGAGCACCTCGATCCTTCCGCCACGCCCGCCAAACGACTTGCGGATCCCCGTGGCCGTGACCACCGCCCCGTTGTCCATGAGTGCCCCTCACCTGGAATCTGTGTACGGCATACACGCTTCTGTGTAAGCTATACACAGTTCCTTGGGTTGGCGCAAGCCCTTGGGGGCAAGCCCGAGGTGCAAGTCCCCGACGCGGTCGGCAGAACCTCCGCTACGGTCCAAGATTCAAGGGGCAAGATTCAGGAGCAGGATTCAGGGAGGCGGCGCGGAAGGCGGTGAACCGGATGGCCGCAAAGGGCCGGCGAGCCAAGGCGAGCGATGGCACACCGCGCGACGCGGCGCCGAGCGGTGGGCCACGGAGCGCGGCGTTGGACGGCGCTGCCGGGCTGCCCCGAAGCCTCGCCCTCGTCTGGGGGTTGCAGGAGCGCCCGCGCCGCGGACCCAAGCCAGGACTCAGCCTCGAGCGCATCGTCAGTGCGGCGATCGAACTCGCCGACGCCGAGGGGCTTACCGCGCTGTCGATGAGCCGGCTCGCCGAGAAGCTCGGCTTCACGACGATGTCGCTCTACCGGTATGTCTCGGGCAAGGACGAGCTGCTCATGCTCATGGTCGACGCCGCCGCTGGAGCACCGACCCCGGACCCCGAGAACACGGGCGGGGAACCGCCAGACTGGCGTACGGCCCTCGAACGGTTCTCGCGACAGCAGCACCGGCTGTTGCGCAAGCACCCGTGGATTGCCGAGATCCCGCTGATGGGCCCACCGATCACCCCGAGCCAGGTCGGCTGGATGGAGTACGGACTGCGTTCGATGGCCGGGACCGGGCTCGATGAGGGTGAGAAGATCGCCGTTCTCGGCATGATCGCGTTGTACGTGCGCAACGAGGTGAAGCTCGAGTACGACATGACGCGGGCGCGCAAGGCGGCCGAGGCAGCAGCCGCCGAATCCAAGGACGCCCCGCTGCAGGCCGGACCGGCCGCGTACGGGCAGGTGGGCCCAGCCTC
>Ga0079224_100017645_pt1 | contig 10065 bp, 7 predicted proteins | sample Stecom2015_FD_80414 | JGI IMG/M metagenome (GOLD analysis project Ga0079224, IMG submission 80414) | Agricultural soil microbial communities from Utah to study Nitrogen management - Steer compost 2015 | ecosystem: Environmental > Terrestrial > Soil > Agricultural land | place: USA: Utah... | reverse complement strand
CTTCGGGCGCCGCACCTTCTTCCTCCTCCTGACGGCGCCGCTCCTCGCCCTCGCGCTCGGCGTGGCCCCCTTCCTCGAGGGTTACTGGTCGCTCGCCGGCATCTCGTTCGTCTTCTTCGCCGCCCTGCACGGCTACCTGACGCCGCTCTGGGCGCTCATGGTGGACGCCGTGCCGGACCAGCGGCGGGGCCGCGTGCACGGCGTGCGGGGCGCGCTGCACGCCGCCGGACTCGGCTACGGCCTCGTCGCCGGCGGCCTGCTCTTCGGTCTGTGGCCCGCCCTGCCCTTCCTCCTGGCCGCAGCCCTGGTGCTCGCGACCACCTGGCTCACGTACCGCGCAGCGCCGAGCACGGCGCGGGACCGGGAACTCCCCGAGGAGCCCGCCGGCGGAGGCGCCCTGCGCATCTGGACCGAGCTGCGGGAGAGGCCGGCGGTGCGGCGGCTGCTCCTGGCCAACGCGCTGTGGAGCGGTGCGGTGGACGGGATCCGGCCCTACGTCTTCCTCTTCGCCGTCACCGTTCTGGGCATCACGGTGGCCGAGGCATCGCTGGTGCTCGTGGTCCTGGTGGCCGGGCTCGGGCTCGGCGCCGTCGCGATCGGACACCTCGGAGACCGCTACGGCCGCGCATGGCTGCTCCAGGCCGGCTCCCTCGTCACGGGGCTCGCCATGCTGGCGGGCGTCGTGGTCCGGGACGTCCCCGGCGCTGTGGCCCTCCTGCTCGCCTCCGGCGTCGGCGCCGCGACCCTGGTCGCCCTGCCCTACCCCCTCTTCGCCGGGATCGCGGGCGAACGATCCATCGGCCGCTACACGGGCCTCTACGTCCTCACCCTGGGCCTCGGCCGGATCATGGCGCCGCTCATCGTCGGCGCGGGGATCGACCTCGGCGCCCGCCTCTACCCGGCCACGCACGGTTATCCGCTGATGTGGCCCGTGGCCGGCAGTCTTGCGCTGGCCGGCTCCGCCATGCTGCGCCGGTCCATCGCCGCCGCGCGCCAGGAACGCGGACGGTCTGGCGCAAGACTTTGATCAGCGGCAATTTACGGACGTCCATCAGGGACGCATTCCCGACAATCGGATCTGTCTGGACGCGATGACGACCACAACCGCCGAGCCGTCTCGACGCACACGGCCCGCTCCGCCGCCGCCGCTCCGGCCGGAGAAGCGGCTGGACCCCGAGATCTTCCAGCTCCCGGTCGAGAAGATGCGCAGCGGCTACTACTCGGACAAATACTTCGTGCGAGCCCGCGAGGTGCTCCTCGCCGACGGCCACAACCCCACGGTGACCGTGCAGGTCTTCACCAAGAAGCACGCGTGGCTGGGCGGCGTGGACGAGGCCATCGCCATCCTGAAACTGTGCCTCACCGAGGGGTTCCGCTGGGAAGACCTGGAGGTCTACGCGCTGCGCGACGGCGACGAGGTCGAGCCTTGGGAGCCGGTCATGCACATCACCGGCCCCTACGCCGCGTTCGCGCACCTCGAAACGCTCTACCTCGGCGTGCTCGGTCGCCGGACCAAGGTCGCCACCAACACACGCAAGGTCGTCGAGGCCGCATGGCCCAAGACCGTCATGTTCTTCCCCGCCCGCCACGACCACTGGCTCGTCCAGACCGGCGACGGCTACGCCGCCCACATCGCGGGAGCCATCGGCGTGTCCACGGACGCGCAGGCCTCGTGGTGGGGATCCGAGGGCGTCGGCACCGTCCCCCACGCCCTCATCGCCTGCTACGGCGGGGACACCGTCCGCGCGACCCTCGCGTTCGCCCGGACGATGCCCGAGGACGGGAAGGTCATCAGCCTCGTGGACTTCGACAACGACTGCGTCGGCACCTCCCTCGCCGTCGCACGCGCCCTCGGCCCGCGGCTCTACGGCGTCCGGCTGGACACCTCCGAGACCCTCGTGGACCGCTCCATCATCCCCCAGATGGGCAGGTTCGACCCCCGCGGCGTCAACCCGCAGCTCGTGTGGAACGTACGGCGCGCACTCGACGACGCCGGTTTCGACCACGTGAAGATCGTCGTCTCCGGCGGGTTCGACGCCGAGAAGATCCGCTACTTCGAGGAGCTCGGCGTGCCCGTGGACTCCTACGGCGTCGGCTCCTCGCTCTTCAAGGACCGCTACGACTTCACCGCCGACGTGGTCCTCGTGGACGGCAAGCCGGTGGCCAAGGCCGGCCGTGGGTACCAGCCGAACCCCCGCCTCGAACGGGTGACCTGAGCCCCGCCGTCGCCCGTCGCCGCGGCGCCCGGTGGCCGGCGACGCGTCGCCCGGGACGCGTCGCCGGCCGACCGGAACGGACCCGGGCCCGGACGGGTACCATAATTTGTTGATAGACAAGTACTTACACCGTCAACTCCGTGCCGTTGGACCGGTTCGGCCCTGCCGGTCGCAGCCACGGCACGGCGCGACAGCGATTCACGAGCAGGCAGTTGAGACAGCGTAGATCCCTCTTGGACCCGCGCCGCGGCCTCGCGGTGCTGGCGCTGGTGGGGCTCCTGGGCGGCTGGATGCCGGCGGGCCGGGAGACACCGCCCGCGGGCGCCGTGACGGACCACGTGATCGTGATCTCGATCGACGGGCTCAGGCCGGATGCGATCGAGCGCTTCGGCGCGAAGCGGTTGCAGCGCATGCTGCGCGAGGGCGCGTGGTCGCTCGAGGCGCAGACGATCTATCCGAGCAAGACGTTGCCGTCGCACACCTCGATGCTGACCGGCGTGCCGCCGGAGGTGCACGGCGTCACGTGGAACAGTGATGAGACCGACGTGCGCGGCGTCGTGGAGGTGACGACGGTGTTCGAGGCGGCGAAGCAGGCAGGGCTGAGCACGGCGGCGTTCTTCAGCAAGTCGAAGTTCCATCACCTGCAGAAGCCAGGCACGCTGGACCACACGCAGGCCCCGGATGGCTGGGTGCACCTGCTGGCCTCGCAGACGGTGGAAGACGTCGTCCGGTACCTGAAGTTCGAGCGGCCGAACCTGCTGTTCGTGCACATTGCCGAGCCGGACTACGCCGGCCACACGGTGGGGTGGATGAGCGGCATCTACGGGTGGGCGGTGCGGCGCGCCGATGCGGCCGTGGGCGAGGTCCTGGCCGCGGCGGATCGGGCGTACGGCCGCGGCAACTACACGGTGGTGGTGACGGCGGACCACGGCGGCCACGGCCGGGACCACGGCAGCGCGGACCCGCGGGACATGACGATCCCGTGGATCGCGTGGGGCAAGGGCGTGCGGCCCGGTCAGCTCCCCCCGGGGATCCGAACCATGGACACGGCCGCCACCGCGCTGTGGCTGCTGGGCGTGCCGATCCCCGAGGGTTGGACGGGCAAGCCCGTGGCGGCGGCGTTCGACGACGCCGCGCGGCGCGCGGCGGAGACCACGCTCACCTCGGACGGCGTGAGCGGGGCGGCGCCTAGCGCACCCGCAGGATGGTGAGCTGCGGGCCCGGCTCGGAGAACGGAGCTCCCCGTTTCCCGGCGAAGTTGAGGTTCAACGGCGGGGCCGAGCCGGGCGCCACGAGGAGCAGGTAGTCCATGCTCGCGGCGGGCAGCGTGTCCGACGCGACGAAGTCCTGCATGAGCAGCGGCACGGGCTCGAGCGGGTAGCTGGCACCGAACCGCTGGAATTCCTGGCGTAGATCCACGTTCGCGTAGGTGAAGCGCGGCTCGAGGGTGACGCCCTGGAGCTCGGGCGCGCTGTGGGCCCAGAGCGCCACGGACCAGTCGGCGAGGAGAGAGCTCCAGCTCCGGCCCGTCGCCGCCGTGACGTTGTCCACGCCGCTGCGCGTGGTCTGCGTGAGGGTCCGGAGCAGATCCGCGCCGCCGTAGTGGCCGCTGACGTACTGGAGGAAGAGCCACTGCGCCCCGCGCTCCTCGAGCGAGCCGGGCGGATCGTCGCCGATCAGACTCGCTCCGCCGGGGTCCGCCAGGAACCGGCTCGCGCGCTGGAGGTTGGGGATCGAGAACACGTCGGCGTCGCTCTCCTGCCCCCGCTCCCGCAGCGCCGCGGCGACGATGTCTTCGGCGCTGTGGGCGAGCGCCTCGGACAGCCACTGCACCTCCGTTCCCACCCTGCGCAGCAAGAACCGCTGGTTGAAGTGGATCATGTGCTGGAACTCGTGCGCCAGCACCGGTGGGACGACGCGGAGCACGTCCGATGTCGCGCGGCGGTCGCCGAAGTCCCCGTTCGGGTCCGGCACCAGGCTGTAGAAGATCTCCGCGCGGTTGCTGTTGGGTTCGGTGGTGAGGTCCAGGCCGTAGAAGAAGCCGGCGATGAAACCGTTCGACCCGCGCGGCGTCATCTCGTTCACGACGGGCGTGAAGAGGATGGTGATCCGGCCATCCCCGTCCACGTCCGACGGCTCGCCGAACGTCGAGACCACGGCCTCGTAGATCGGGTCGTCGAACAACCGGCCGAGCGCCGCGAAGTCCGTCGCGGTGAACCCGCCCGCGGGTGCGCGGACGTCCTGATAGAAGACTGCGCGCCCGCTGACGTGCATCACCTCGGCCGTCACGCGCGTGAAGCCGTCATCCTTGTTGATGACCCGGAACTGCCGTCGGTCGCCGACCTTGGGGGCGGCTCCGGCGCCGAGCGCCCGGAGCTCGCCCCGGGCCGGCAGCGCAGCCGCGGGTGAGAGCCGGCGCTCGCGGGCTCGCAGTTCGGCATCCCACAGGGCGCCGAACTCGCCGGGCCCGCCAGTCGCGAACGCGACGCTGTGCGTGGGCGTCGGGTCGAGCGGCGGCGCCGTGAGCGGGCCGGTGAGCGCCGCGAGCTGGAAGGGGAGGTCACGGTCCGGGTCGTCGTGGGCGTTCTGCGCGATCAGCAGATACCGCGCCGACGCCGGCCCCGCCGGCAACCGGATGCAGGCCAGCTCGCCCGGGCTGGTGAGCGTTGCGGCGCGCCCGCGCTCGAGGACGAGAGGGCTCTCCGGCTCGGCCTCCACCCGGAGCGGGGCGGGCAGGCTGCGCACGGGCCCGAGTTCGACGGTCACCGACACCGAGCGCTGGGGGATGCAGCCCGGGACCACGACCTCCAGCTCCGTGGAGGATCCATCCAGAACGGTGCCGCGGAAGTTGCCGAACAGCACCACGTGGTCCTCGGGCACGGGGCCGAAGTTGCGGCCGGTGATGCGGACCACATCGCCTGCCGGGACGGGATCGGGCGTGATGGCGAGGATCTCGGGCCGGTGCACCGCGTAGACCTCGAACCCTGCAGGGCCGTCGACGGCTCCTGGCACCCACGCCTCCACGCGGTACGAGCCCGGCTCCGGCCCCAGCCGCAGGTACGCGGATGCGATGCCGGCTGAGTCCGTCTGCGACGTCGCCGGCTCGATCCTCGCGCCGCTGCCCTGCACCACCCGCCAGCTCACGCTCACCCTGCCGAGGGGCTCGCCGTTGCTGCGCCGGGTCACGACGACGCGCAGGGGCGTCTCCAGTACGGTGCCCACGAGGCCATAACGTGGGGCTTCACCGTGGATGGCGATGGACCGTCCGCCCTGCGGGCCGGACGGATCGCCGCACACGGTGAGCGCGAGCACTGCCGCGATCGCGACCGGAATGCGGAGCTCCCGCCTGTCTCGTCTCATCGACGCATCCCTGTCTCGTCTGTCCTCGGCGCTCGTGCGACAGCGGGCCCGCACGCTGGGCCTCGGGCCCACGGCCGGGGCGTCAATCCGCGTCGCCGGCGCGCCGGAGTTCGAGCAGTTCCAGGATGGGCGCCTCCGTGAGGGGGGAGTGCGCGTTCCGCACGCGGGCGCGAACGCGGATGCGGCCGAGCGGCTGGATCCGTTCGACCTCGGGGACGAGCTCGGCTGGGACCGCCACGTAGACGAATCCGCCCTCCCCGGCCGGCCCGCGGGTCAGCATGAAGGGCTCGCCGGGGCCGAAGTCCGTGCGGATCGGCTCCGCGCGCTGGAGCGCGATGAACTGGAGCTCCCACTCGACGACCTTGCCGGTGAACGCGCCGGGGTCCTCGGCGAGCGCGGCGGCGGTGATGTCGGAGAGCACGTCCCCCGCCGCCGCGGCGCCGATGGCGGCCGCGGGCACCCAGCCCTCGAGCCGGACCCGGACCCAATCGCCCTCCCGCGGGCCGAGCGCGACGACCGCCCCCGGCCGGATCCTCGCCAGGGTGTCCCCGCCGGGCCGAACGACCACGGCGGCGCCGGAGGGGCCGATGTGGACCGTGCCCGCGGCGGCCGGCGCCGACTCCTCCTGGGGCAGCGTGTCCGGTGGGGTTGAGGCCGGCGCCTCCGGCGGGGACGGCTCCCGCGCGTGCTGGGAGGCGGCTCCCGCCTCGGCGGCGGCGACGGCGCTCGCACGGACCCAGCCGGTGCGGCGAACCCGGACCCAATTGCCCTCACGCTCGACCTGGGTGAGCCGCATGCCCGTCCGGACGATCGCCAGAAGGTCGCCGTTGGGCGAGGCACGCAGGTTCTCCGTGGGCCGCGCCGAGACCACGAGGTCGTGGGGACCGTTGCGCTCGGCACGGACCGACGCATGCCAGATCCAGCCTTCAAGCGTCACCTCCTGCCAGGCGCCCTGGCGCCTGCCGAGGATGAGCGGCGTGCCCTGCTGGATCGTCGCGAGGATGGCGCCGTCCGGCGCCGCGCGCAGCTCTTCACCGCCCCTGGTGACCGTTCCCGCCTGTGCGAACGCTGCAGCGGGCCAAAGGAGGAGCGAGACGAAGCCGAGAAGGCGAAGCATCCGGGGAACCGCCTGGAGGCCATACGGTTATTCTGTGGCCTGGGAACCTAGGACCACGGTGTGGGGGTGTCAATTCGCGCACGGCCGCCCGCTTGCGTGTGCGCCGGGGCGCGTCTACCTTGGCGCGCCGTTCGCGTACCCTTCCTGAACCATCCGGGATCGCATGACTTCCAAGCAACGACTCCGCCGGATGCTGGCCACGGTCTCCGCGGTCGCGCTCCTCGCGACACCCGCGGCGGGCCAGACGATCCGCTCACCGTACCGGCACCTGGAACATTCGCAGGCCGGTGGCCTGTTCGTGGGGTACGTCGTCACCGATCGCGGGTCGCTGGAGCTCGGGCCCGGCTCGGCTCCGGTCTTCGGCGCGCGCTACGGGATCCGGCTCAGTGGGCCGTTCACGGTGGAAGGCGAGGCCGCGTTCGTGCCGACCTCCCGACGCGTGGTGGACCTGGAGACCGACGAGGAGGGCGACACCCACATGCCGGTCCGCCTCCGCAATGCGGACATCTCGCTGCTGGTGCTGTCGGGGGCGCTCCGGTTCAACCTCACCGGCCCCCGGACGTACCGGAACGTGCAGCCCTACCTCCTCGCGGGTGCCGGCGCCGCCATCAGCGTAGCCGACGAGAAGACGCCGGACCTCGACCCGGACGTGCGCTTCGGCTTCGGCACGAGTTTCGCCGGTCAACTGGGCGGCGGCATCGAGTGGTTCGCGATGCCCCGGCTGTCGCTCCGGCTGGACGGGCGACTGCTGTTCTGGGAGCTGGACAACCCGCGCGCGTTCACCTCGATCGGGGACGTGTCCAGCGAGGAGTGGGTCCAGAACTTCTATTTCTCCGTGGGGGCGGCCATTCACTTCTGAGTCACGCTGGCCCGCGGCCGGCTCGTGCGGCGCCCCTCCGGAGAGCGGATGCGAGGGGAGGCGCACATGCCCGACCGCGGCGGAGACTACGAAGACCTCTATTCCATCGGCGACCTCGACGATGAGGAGCTGTACGACCTGATCGTCCAGGAACTCTCCGAGTACCCGGAACTGGACCCGGATCGACTCGACATCCAGGTGACGGACGGGTTCATCACGGTTGCCGGCCGGGTCGGGTCGGAGGCCGAGCTGCAGGCCATCGAGCAGGTGATCGGCGACGTGCTCGGCATCGCCAACTACTCGAACGAGGTGGTGGTGGACGAGCTGGTGCGCGCCGAGCAGAGCGAGGCGGCCGATGAAGCCGTCGCGGAAGACCAGGAGGTGGAGGCGCAGCTGGGAGAGGAAGGCGCGCTGACCGATACCGAAGCGGATCACCTGATCGAGGACCTCCCCGGCCACCTCTACGGTACGCACAACGGGCAGGCGGCGATCTCGCGGGGGGAAGCGTACGAGCCCCCGGATCGGCCGGTCCAGGAAGGTAGCTGGTCCGAGGAGAATCGTTGACGGAATTGGGGAACCCGGTCCTGCACGAGCAAGAGCAAGAAAGGGTCGACGCAGCGACGCACGCTGGGCGGTTCCCGGACTACAAGCCGATCTCGGCCTACGGGATCATCGGGGACATGCGCACATGCGCTCTGGTCGGGCTGGACGGCTCGATCGACTGGTGCTGCTTCCCGCGCTTCGACTCAGCGAGTCTCTTCGCTGCGATCCTGGACCACAAGAAGGGCGGCCGCTTCCGCATCGCGCCCACGGCCCCGTACACTTCGTCGCAGCGTTACCTGCCAGCGACGAACATTCTGGTCACGACGTTCCACACGGATGCGGGCGGCGTGGTGGAGGTCACCGACTTCATGCCATCGCTCGAGCGCGGGCAGGAACTCTCGGCCTACCACGAGATCCACCGCCGTATCCGCTGCACGCGTGGCCAGGTCGAGGTGGAGATCCTCTTCGAGCCGCGCTTCGACTACGCGCTCTCGCCCGTCTACCTGATGAGGCGGCGTCACGGCGTGCTGGCGACGGACCGCGAGGACGAGGCCGTGGCGCTGTCGTCGCTCGAAGACCTGTGGTGGGAGTTGTCGGACGGAACCGCGCGGGCGCGCCTCCGACTGAGCGCCGGCGAGACGACGTGGGTGGTGCTCCGCTACGACGACGATGAGGTCCACCCCATCGGCAGCTACGACTCCCAGGCCAAGCTGGACGCCACCGCCGCGTTCTGGGACGAGTGGGTCAGCCGCATCCGCTACTCCGGCCCGTACCGGGCCGAGGTGGAACGCAGCGCCCTCGTCCTGAAACTGCTGTTCTACGCGCCCACCGGCGCCGTCGTGGCGGCACCGACGACATCGCTGCCGGAGGAGATCGGCGGGGTCCGCAACTGGGATTACCGGTACACGTGGCTGCGTGACGCGGCGTTCACGCTCTACGCGCTGCACGCTCTCGGCCAGTACGACGAAGCGGACCGCTTCATGGGGTATCTGAAGCGGGTGTGCCGGAAATCCGCGGACCACCTCCAGATCATGTACGGGATCGCGGGGGAACGGGACCTGGCGGAGCGGGAGCTCGATCATCTCGAGGGGTACCGTGGCTCGCGGCCGGTGCGCATCGGGAACGGCGCGTACGACCAGCTCCAGATCGACGTGTACGGCGAGGTCCTGGAGGCGGCGTTCCTGTGGCACCAGCACAACCGCATGACGGAGGGGATGTGGTCCCTCCTCGCGAGCCTCGCCGACTGGGTGGCGGACAACTGGCATCGCAAGGACACGAGCATTTGGGAGGTGCGCGCCGGCGTCCAGCACTACGTGTTCAGCAAGGTGATGGCCTGGGTCGCGCTGGACCGCGCGATCCGGATGGCCGAGGAGCTGGGGCTGCCGGGCGACATCGACCGGTGGCGGCGCGAGCGCGACGCGATCCACGCGGAGGTGATGGAGAAGGGGTGGGACGAGACGCGCCGCTCGTTCGTCCAGTACTACGGCAGCACGGCGCTGGACGCGGCGAACCTGCTGATCCCGATCGTCGGCTTCCTGCCGCCGGACCATCCGCGGGTGCGGGCGACGATCGAGGCGACGATCCGCGAGCTCACGAGCGAGGACCGGGAGCTGGTCTACCGCTACATCAACCCGGACGGTCTGCCCGGCGGCGAAGGGGTCTTCTCGATCTGCACCTTCTGGCTGGCGGACGCGCTGATCCTGTCCGGTGACGTGGAGCGTGGCGAGCGCATCTTCCGGCGGATGCTGCGACACGCGAACCATCTGGGGCTGTACAGCGAGGAGATCGACCCGCACACGGGGGACTTCCTCGGCAACTTCCCGCAAGCGTTCACCCACATTGCGCTGATCAACACGGCTCAGCTCCTCGAGTGGGCGCACGGCCGGACCTGAGGCCGCGCCCCCCGGCCGGACGTCCCGGCCGTGCCCGGCTCCGTCCACCGAACCACGTCGTGCGGAGCGTCGTCGGCG
>Ga0079224_100017644_pt1 | contig 10066 bp, 9 predicted proteins | sample Stecom2015_FD_80414 | JGI IMG/M metagenome (GOLD analysis project Ga0079224, IMG submission 80414) | Agricultural soil microbial communities from Utah to study Nitrogen management - Steer compost 2015 | ecosystem: Environmental > Terrestrial > Soil > Agricultural land | place: USA: Utah... | reverse complement strand
GACCGGTCTTGATCTAAAAAAGTTTGTCGATCTTACTGAGTCCCAAATTAAATCTTCGGGGCAGCTAATCACAAGTGAAAGAAAAAACAGGAATGGTGCAGAATATCAGTCTATAGTATTCGAGGCTAATTTCGGGAAAGGTGACCTAAAGTTTTTGCAATATGATTTTGTACAGGACAACAAGGCATATGTACTTACCTATACGGCAACCTTAAGTACGTTTGATCAAGATCTCTCAAAAGCACAGGAAGTGATGGATAGTTTTCTGCTACGGTAGACCAATAAGGATTATTGGCAAACTGATTACCCTCACAGATATGATATGAAGTTCGACAAATTAGATACGTTATAAAAGATTAACTTATGCATGAAATAAAAAAATTATTGATAGTAATCGCTCTTGTTGCAGCAGCTTCGACGGGATACGCGCAGAAAGAGGTCAGCAAGGCCGCAGGAGAAATTACTTCGGAACTTAAGTTTCCGACAAGAAAAGAAGTTGGAAAAAAAGAACTACGTGGCAAATATACGTTTGTAGTGGAGGTTGACGGTACTTTAAGTAATATCGCCGTTAAAGACAGCATGAGACACGGTATGGATGAACAGATTGTGAAACGCCTTTCGGAAACGAAAGATTGGAAAGTGCCTGTATTGGAAGATGGGCCCATAAGAACAGCTTACTCGCTTCCGATCGTAATCAAAATACCTAGGAAGGACAAAGAAAGAAAATAATTATCAACATATAAGAGCTAATGACCAAACTCATCGGAATATTCTTTTTATTTTTTGCAGCGAAATGTCTTGTGGGACAAGAAACTTTGAAGGTTGACTATTCCCAAATCAAACAGAGTATCCAAAACGAAAACTCTGGGTTCTATTATCCAACACTTTTGGAAAGATTCAATGCTTTTGATAGTACACTCACCTCCGAAGACTATATGTATATATACTACGGTTTCGCTTATCAAGATACTTATTTAAAGAAGCGGCCTGATGAAACAATATTGTCCAAGCTTTCGGAATCAGAAGACTTTAAAAAATTAATAGTCGAATGTGAGAAGGTACTGGAGATAAACCCTGTGAGTCTGGACGCGAATGATTTCATGGGATATGCCCTGTTCAAAACGGACAGACCAGAAGCTGAGTGGCTGAAGTACCAGAATAGGTATAGAGCTATCCGAAAGGTAATCGCTACAAGCGGCGATGGCCTATCCTGTGAGACGGCCTTGAAAGTCATCTACGTATCCGATGAATACAATATGCTGCATACTTATTTTGATGTAGAAAAAATACATTCGCAGCAACTTGCTGGGCTATGTGATCACTTCAAAGTGGAACCGTCGCAATATTTAAAATCGACGGAGATCTACTTTGACGTTTCGGTGAGTTTGCTGAGAACGCAAGAGTTAATGGATAAGAAAGAAACTTTAAAATAAGACCTTCATAACGTGAGAAAATTTTTAATATTTATCATCGCTTCCCTTCTACCCGTGCATTATGTATCTGCACAGCAGGACGCTGAACTGAACATTGCATTGGAAAAACTCACCCACATTTCATTGACTGAAAATGCTCAGGGAATGACAGAGTTAACCTCTCCCCGCCTTATTAGAGTTATGGGCGGAAAAGAAAATGCGCTCAAGCTTTTCAAGGAATCATATTTGTCTCTGGGGGATCAAGGTTTAAAAATAGATACGGTTATCAACTATACGGACACGGGTATTTTTGAGACAAATAAAATTAGATTCTCTTTTATTCCTCAATTGTTGGTGATGAGTATCCCCGATGCTGATAAAAAAATGATGAACGTCACGACATTAATGGGAATCAAGGAGCCCGGCACACAGGGTTGGACTTTTATTGATTATAACTTATTAAGTAAGGAAAATTTTGAAATGCTATTTCCAGAGCTTAAAGATGACATAACATTTCCTAGGAATATTTCTCCGAAACCTCTTGTGATACCTAAAGAAGAAACAAGCCACGCTATAGATTATCTGATGCAAATAATTGATGAATCTGTAAAAAAAGGAAAAGCGATGGCTCTTGAGCAGGGGCTGATAGAAGATTAAGATAGCAGATAGTATTAAATGGAGAAGTCGAATGGATTGCCATTAGCTAGTTAAGCTTCGCGGTAAGCAGATGTTGAGAAGAAACGCGAATGTGACAACGCGCAGAACAAGGAGTAAGGGAAACCGTAAAAAGTTCATTTTTAAAAGTATAGATTTGAAATAGAAAATAAAGTATTAAAAATACTCATTGGAGTGGACGGCTTAGTGTGCGGTGGTTTTGTTTCGATTGTCCTAGTATTGACATTAATTATTTTAAAAACTTTAAAGCTTAGAAAGGAGATTCATATGAAACATAATAAAAATAGAACGATTTTATCAGATTTAAAACGGGCAAGTAAGGAGACCGTTTGGACAATCGGGACATCCATCGCAGCTAGTGCTGCGCCGTGTGTTAAGGTTTAAAAATCTAAATCAGGTTTAAGTAATGAATAACAAATATGACTGTCTAGTAAGAATTCTAGACACTTTAAGAAAGGAAGCGCCAGAAAGCCACAAAAGCTATCATCCTTTGGACAGCGATATCCCTGCATTGAATGCCGCTAGGTCAAAAGCGCTTTTGCATTTATACCTAAAAGTTAATTTTGGTATACTAAACTTTTCAGAAAGACAGGAATTCATTACCGAAGGCCCTATGGATGGTGGGGTCGATGCTTATTATATCGACGATGAATCAAAAGTAATATATTTCATACAGTCAAAATTTAGGACGTCTAAAAGCAATTTTGAAAGCAAAGAAATCGCTCTTGAAGAACTTCTCTCAATGCATATAGATAGAATAACGGACGGAGAAACAGAAGATGAAAATGGTGATTCGTACAATAGCAAGATTTTAAACCTTATAAAAAACATTCAAGATATCTCAGATATTGGCAGATATAAATATCAAATAATTATTATTGCTAATACAAAGACCATCTCCTTAAGTAAGCTTAAAAAATTGAGTGACGGGAATCCAGTGGAGATACTAAACTATGATAAAGTATACAACGATTTAGTTTTTCCATTAGTAAGCGGAACCTTCTACCAGCAGTCAGAACTTAATTTAGAATTAAATCTTGGCCAAAAAACGTCAGATGAAATTTCATATTCGGTAGAAACTGAGTTCGCAGAATGTGAAATTTCAGTCTTATTTGTACCAACCAAGGAAATTGCCCAAACGCTATATAAATATAAAAATTCAATATTAAAATATAATCCACGAAGTTATTTGGATATGGTCGGTGGAAGCACCAATTCAGAAATAGCAAAAACCATCATTGATAAATCGACGAACGAATTTGCGTTATTCAACAATGGCATAACAATGCTTTCAGATGATACCCACATCAATAAGAAAGTCGGAAGAAAAGGAGTCGGACAGGTGGTGATAAAAAACCCTCAAATAATAAATGGTGGCCAAACGGCTTATACTCTAAGTAGGATATACGAACAAGTTTTAGAGAATAAAATTGAACACAAAATCTTCGACGGTAAAGAAGTCCTCTTAAAAATAATAACCATAGATGACAATACATCGCAACATGACAAACTACAATTAATTGAAGCTATTTCTAAAGCAACGAACCAGCAAACTGCTGTTAACGAAGCAGATAGAAGATCTAACGATAAGATTCAGGTCGAGCTACAAGAGAAAATATATGCAGAATATGGACTGTTCTACCAACGGAAGGCTGGTGAATTTGGAGAAGGGATTAAAAATAAATACATTTCTCGTAAACAAATAATTGATAGAGAAGAATTCCTAAGAATAACCTTAGCGATCAAAGGTGAACCCTCACAGGCTCGCCGAAGTGGCGGCAACACCCTATTCAAAAAACAAAACTTCGATAGAGTCTTAAACAATTCTATAGAGTTTGATAAGTTAATGATTGGATACAAGATCTTAAATAGGTTAAATGAGATCCAAGCGACTTACACCAAAGAAAAGAACAACAAAGACGGTATAATAAACTTTGGCCACTCACTGAGATATGGTAAGTATGCCGTATTATTTGCAATTATGAAAACCTTCCCATCAATTACATCTAATGACATAGATTTAATTGTGAAATTTACATTGAGCAATTGGTTACTATATGAGGGAGAAGTAGTACGAAATCAAATGAATTATAACTATTTCAGAGAAATCGAAGGTGAAGATAAAAAAGTTAGACAACAACTAAATTTCGACGGCTATTATAAAGGAAATACTATTAATAAACAATTATTGGATTTCAACTTTAAAACTCTTGAAATTCAAAAAACTGAAGGTTACACCTACTCGGAATTTGTCAGGCTATCCGAGCTTTTTTTAAAAAGGAGCGAAGAATCTGTAAAAATATATGCCCCAAAGTCGAGTATGGAATTTTTCAGTGAGACTAATGCAATAGCTTACGATTATCTAACATTAGCAGTAGTTGGACAAATTCTAGCAGATGTATCCACAAATTTCGATCATGATATCATCCAGCCACACCAGCACGAAAGTGTTTTGTTTGAATTAACATCAAAAGATCCAAAAAATCTCGGTAAAGCGTTGCAGGAGATTTCTGCTTTTTACTCAGATAACGATCCCAACGAAGAAGGTGCCGATGATCTTTTTGTAACAGAGAGAATTGGGGAATTCTTAGATTTTGCAAAGAACAATAATGTAGCTTGCCCCTATTTTTATGATATATACTTGGAATACGAAAATCAAATAGAAGAAGGATAAAACACGAAATCTTTCTTTTGTCACAAATATTTAGTTATTTTATATCCATGGCAAAAAACACCTATATTGATTTGTTTGCAGGATGCGGGGGACTATCGCTAGGTTTTTTCAATTCGAGAGAATGGAAGGCCCAATTTGCTATTGAAAAAAGTCCAGATGCGTTTGAAACCCTTCGATATAATTTGATAGATAAGCTTGATCACTTTGATTGGCCGAAATGGTTACCTAAAAGTAATCACGACATCAATGATATTATTGAACACTATGCTGACAACCTGCGATCATTGCGTGGCTCCATTGATTTAGTTGCAGGCGGCCCTCCTTGTCAAGGTTTTTCTACCGCTGGGAGACGTATTGAAAATGACACAAGAAACAAATTAATAGAGTCCTACGTCAAGTTTATACGATTGGTCCAGCCGAAACTTATTTTCTTTGAAAACGTAAAGGGTTTTACTCAAAAGTTTGACAAGAATAAAGTGAAGGGGAGAATTTACTCCGAATATGTCAAGAAGTCTTTACGTCGAGTGATGAAGAAAGAGGGTTTTCCGGGCTACGTAGTCTATGGAAAGCTTATTGATTTCTCAGAATTTGGAGTCCCTCAGAAAAGAACCCGATTTATTCTTGTAGGAATCCGTAATGATTTAGAAACAACATACAAACCAAAAGATTTTTTTGACTTTTTGATTTCGAATAAAAAATATTTTGCTGAATCTAAAGGGATAAATGTAGTTAACAATCTCGAAGATGCTATTTCTGACTTATTAAGGACTGAAGAAACGGATTGTCCAGATTCAAAGGGGTTTAAGTCTGGCCTTTACAATCAAGCGTCCTCAAACTATCAAAAATTATTAAGGCAAGGCTACTCTGAAAACATACCGGATAGTCATCGCTTCGCTAAACACAGCAACAAAACTGTGGAAAAATTTGAGTATTTGTTACAATATGCTGAAAAAGGGAAATCCTTATCAAGGGAAATAAAAGAGAAATACAATCTAAAAAAGAGAACAATAATACCATTGGATGGTAACAAACCCACTCCTACTATTACAACTCTTCCCGATGATTATATCCATTATCGGGAGCCGAGAATTTTCACTGTTCGAGAATACGCCCGTATCCAATCGTTTAATGATTGGTACAAATTCCGAAACAAATACACCACCGGTGGCGACCGAAGAACACAGGAAGTCCCGAGATACTCTCAGATCGGCAATGCCATTCCTCCTCTTTTTGGGGAGCAGGCAGGCTTGGTTCTAAACAAGATTTTAAATGGATAAAGGCTTACTGAATTTTGATATTAAGACCGGAATGAAAAATATCATCGGTAGAGATTTAATAACCGATGATTTTATCGCTATATATGAGTTGGTTAAAAACTCTTATGATGCCTATGCCGATTATGTCAAAATCGTCTTTAATAATAACGAAATTATCATCGCCGACAATGGTAAAGGAATGTCTATGGCTGACCTAAAAAAGAAATGGTTTGCAGTAGCATATTCAGCTAAAAAGGATGGTTCGGAAGATATAGATATCAAAAGAGAATCACACCTAAACAATCTGAAGTCCAGAAGATTTTATGCCGGAGCCAAAGGTGTTGGCAGGTTTTCATGTGATAGACTAGGGGGTTCTTTAGAATTAATCACTTCCAAGGTGGATTTTGACCAGACATATAAGATAGAAGTCGATTGGAGCGGATTTGAAAAAGATGCACAACAAAGTTTTGGTTCAATCCAAATACCGTTTGAACAAATTGAAACAAAAAAATACTTTCCCGATAATAGTAATCACGGAACAATATTAAGAATTCATAATTTAAACACTAAATGGGATGCTAAAAAACTTATTGAGCTAAGGCGATCACTTGAAAAGTTGATTAATCCGTTTTCAAAAGAAAGCAGCTTCAAAATTGAGATTGAGGCAAAAGAATTTATCGAAGCAGATAAGGCCTCCCGCAAAAACTTAAAGATCAACGGAGTAATTGATAATAGTATATTAAAGGTTTTTGATTTAAAAACCACCCAAATAGATGTAAAGATAAAAAACGATTTAATAACAACAAAAATAATCGACAGAGGCACCTTAATCTATCATATTGAAGAACCCAATCCACACGAAAACATTATCGATGACTTGGAAATTAATCTTTACTTTCTCAACAGGAGTGCTAAGATAAATTTTGGTAAATTGATGGACATCGAACCTGTAAACTATGGGAACGTATTCCTTTTCAAAAATGGATTCCGAGTTCAGCCCTATGGTAACGTAGGTGACGATAGCTGGGACTTAGATAATCGAAAACAGCAAGGCTATAATCGTTTTTTGGGCACTAGAGATTTGTTTGGAAAGGTTGATTTGATAACAGAAAATTTCAATGAATTTAAGGAAGTTTCAAGCAGAGACGGAGGACTGGTAGAAACTAAAGGAAAAGAAATACTTTTTGAGATTTTCAAAGATAAAGCTTTTTTAAGACTTGAAAGATATGTTGCGGGAGTTCTCTGGGGGGAAGCATTTAAAAGAAAAAAATATTTCTTAAATGAAGAACTTGCTGACTTACACCGCGAGAGTCTAAAAAGAGATAAAGATAAAGACTCGTATGAAGACGCATTAGGTAATTTAGGCAGTAAAATTGATTTCGTCAATCTAATTAAAACGTTAACGGACGACAAGGATATCAAGATAATAAACTACAACAGAGATTTAGTCAATCTTGTCAACGAAAGGCTTGAAGTTGTTCAGCCCAAATTTATCTCAGATCTTGAAAAAATTGCTGAAAAGACCCGTGACAAGGTACTGCTGGATCAAATTAAGTTGACAGAGGATAATTTTAATAAAGTTTTAAAAGAAAAAATAGCTGCCGAAAAGCGAGAAGCAGAAGAGCGTCAAAAACGTATAGAAGCAGAGAAGCGCGCGGAAGAGGAAGCACGAAAACGACATCAGGCAGAACAAAGGCGGCGGCAAGAAGAAGACCGCAGACGTCAAGCCGAACTAGAGGCTGAAAGAAAAGAAAAAGAAAGGCTACGAGCTGAATTAGATAAGCTTAGGGCAGAACAGAGGGCCAAACAAGAGGAAGACCAAAGAAAATTGGCAGAGAAAACTGCTGAAAATCAAAAAAAGCAAATTGACAGATTTCGTTCTGCGGAATCAATTACCTATAAAGACCTCAGAGATTCCAATCACATAATAGGAGTGTACTCAGATGATATTGCTAAAAAGATAAAACTTTTCAAAAGAAAACTAGACAAAACGAGCAATCTACCCTATTATGAAATAATGGACCTCCTGCAAGGCATAAGTCTAACGAATGAGAAAATAGGAACTATAACCAAGTTCACTACAAAATCCAACTTTTTGGAAGCGAGACTATCTACAAAAGAAGACATTGTATCATATATTTATAATTATATTAAAAATATATATAGCATATTGCATAAAGAATTAAAATATGAGATCATAACCAATACGACTTCCTTTGTTAAAGAATTTCAACCAATAGAATTATGCGTTGTCATTGACAACATACTAGATAATTCTAAAAAGAAAAATGCTTCAAAGGTAGTTTTTGAATTTAAAGATGCGGAAGATTTTCTAGAGCTTAGAATCAGGGATATAGGAAAAACATTAGATATATCTATAGATGAAAAACTCATTTTTGATGAAGGTATTACTTCAACAAAAGGCTCCGGCTTAGGTCTAAATCACGTAAAACGTATTTTAGAGAAAGACTTAGATGCAACTATTAGATATAACCCCAATTATAAACAAGGTTTTGAATTGATTATTAACTTTAAAAAATGAAACTAGATTATTATCTCTTGTGGGTTGAAGACGATACTTCATGGTATGATACAACATCCGAACTCTTTAAATATAACATAGAAGAAGCAGGTTTTCACCCAATATTGGAACGTAAAAAATCTCTTGATGAAGTTATAGAAGAACTCACCTTAAATGGATTGAAAAAGTATGACATTTTACTAATTGATTTTAATCTTAGAAATTCCCAAAACGGCGATTCAATTATAGATTACCTACGAGATCAGGAAGTCTATACGGATATAATATTTTATTCTAGTGATAAACATCTAATTATCGACGCTATAAAAGAACACGTATTCGAGGGAGTCTACCATTCCGATCGAAAAGAGCTTGAAGATAAATTTGAAAAAGTATTTAAAACTACGATTAAAAAGATTGAAGAAATCAACTCTATGAGGGGGCTAATCGTTGGGGAAACTTCCGAATTAGATTCATTAATAGAAGATTGCCTTCAAAAATACTTATCGATAGGCTTTCTAGAAAATTTCAACATTGAAAAATTTATAACCGAAAAAATATTAAACAAACAACACGAAAAAGTAGAGTTTTTGACCAGACTATACAACCAAAACGGTTTAGATGGAATACTTTCGCACTGTGATGCCATTCGTAAATGGGAGCTGCTAAGAGGCTTGATCAAGGCGAATAAAAAACATCATCAATATTTGGAAGAATTTTTATCAACAAACAGCCCTTACCAAAACGAGGTTATCGACATAAGAAATAAATTTGCCCATGCAAAAGTTATTACGGATAGTGAAGGAAAACAAATGCTCAAAGCTCAAATTGGAGTTAATCATTACGAATTTAATGAAGAGGAATTTTTGACAATTAGAACTAATCTCATAAAGCATCGCACGTGCCTACATAAGTTAATGGAGATTATTTCTCCGGCTAAATAATAGAATATAATAAGCAAAAGGATCATTTTTCGACATAGTAATTATGCGTATTTAGGAAAACGATTTTAATTCTGCCCCTATGAAGGATGAAGCCTCGGAACAGTTACGCAGCGGAGAATCACTTCATGGCAAGAATGGAGCTTTAGCTCCTTTAATGAGAAATTTTTAGAAGTAGCGTTATAAGCTCAGATCGAGACTCCCGTGTCAATCAGCGTAAGGCGAGTCCTGTCTCGTCCTAGAAAAACTTCACATAATAAACTTTTTTAGCCATATTAATATAATAATGAATGTATCGGAACTTCTGTTTTGATGTTTAAAAGCGGTTATAGTGAATCTCTTCTACGCTAATTTAGAAAATTATCATTTGATTATAAAATTTGTAGCATGCTGATTTCGTGGTATAGACAAACAAAACGGGCTCACTTCTTAAACACTTCCCTTCTATGCCACTCCAGATTCTCCTGCGCAGGTTGGTATTGTAGCTGCTTCGGTAGGATAATTGGATTTCCCGAAAGCTTGGCTAAACTATACGGATGCTCAGTATCCTCTTCCACATGCGGTGACACCAAAATCCGATAATTTTC
>Ga0079224_100017643_pt1 | contig 10066 bp, 5 predicted proteins | sample Stecom2015_FD_80414 | JGI IMG/M metagenome (GOLD analysis project Ga0079224, IMG submission 80414) | Agricultural soil microbial communities from Utah to study Nitrogen management - Steer compost 2015 | ecosystem: Environmental > Terrestrial > Soil > Agricultural land | place: USA: Utah... | reverse complement strand
CGTAAGGGCCGTCGCAAGAAGGTCACCGTGGACGGGACGGAGCCCCAGCGACTGGCCGACGGCCTCGGCAGGCTCGCGGCCGTGATCTTCGCCCCCACGGACATCGAGCTGGTGAGCGGGGGCCCCATCGAAAGGCGCCGGTTCCTCGACATCGTCCTCTCCCTCGGCGACGCCGGCTACCTGGGCGCGCTCCAGCAGTACCGTCAGATCCTCGCGCGGCGGAACGCGAGCCTGAAGGCCCGGCAGGCGCAGTCCGTGGTCGCGGCCTGGAATCCGGGCCTGGTACGGAGCGGCGCGCGGGTCATCGGACAGCGGCGGGACTGGGTGGAGCGGAGCCGCGCGGCGTTCGGCTCCTACTACGAGCGCATTTCGGGCGAGGGTGGCGCCCGCATGTCGTACCGATCGAGCGTACCGCTGGCCGACGCCGGCTCCATCGACGAGATCGAGTCTTGCTTTCGGACCGCGCTGGAGGGGGCCGTGGAGCGGGAACGCCGGCTCGGGGCCACCGTCGTCGGCCCGCACCGGGACGACGTGAGGCTGAAGCTCGACGGAGCGCGCGATGCGCTCGACCTGCGAACGTACGGCTCGGGCGGACAGCGGCGCACGGCCGCTCTGGCCCTCCGCCTGGTGGAGGCTCGGAGCATCCGCGAGCGCAGGGGCAGCCCGCCCCTCGTGCTGCTCGACGACGTCTTCGCGGAGTTGGACGCGGGCCGGAGCGAGCGGGTCCTCGAGTTGATGGACTCGGACGAGATCGGGCAGGTCCTGGTGACCGCTCCGAAGGTCGAGGACGTGCGCGTGAGGGCCGACGTGCTGCCCCGGTGGCGCATCCGCGACGGCAGGATCGAGACGTGACCGCGGCACGCGGGCCGGCGAGGGTCGACACCCTGCTGGCGGGCGTGCTCCGGAAGCACGGCGTCCACGAGCAGGTCCGGCGCATGGAAGCGCTCGAGCTCTGGGCGGAGGTCGTGGGGGAGGACCTCGCCCGCGTGACGCGGGCGACGGGGGTCGAGGAGGCCACGCTGTTCGTCGAGGTGCGCAACAGCGCGTGGCTGATGGAGCTGAACATGATGAAGCGGGAATTCCTCGAGCGCGTGAACGAGCGCATCGGGGACGCACCGTTCCGACGGGTCGTCTTCGCGCTGGCGGAGACGGAGTAGCGCGGCACGATCCGCGAACAGGTCAATCACGGGGTGGACATGGCGAACGCGAACGAGAATCCGAAGCACAGCGACTACACGGCCGGCCAGATCCAGGTGCTCAAGGGCCTGGAGGCGGTTCGCAAGCGTCCGGGCATGTACATCGGCTCGACGTCGTCGCGGGGGCTGCACCACCTGGTCTACGAGGTGGTCGACAACTCCATCGACGAGGCCATGGGCGGCTACTGCTCCGAGGTCACCGTCACCATCCACCCCGACGACTCCATCACGGTCGTGGACGACGGCCGCGGAATCCCCGTCGACATCCATCCGACCGAGAAGCTGCCGGGCGTCGAGCTCGCGATGACGGTGCTGCACGCGGGCGGCAAGTTCGACAAGGACAGCTACAAGGTCTCCGGCGGGCTGCACGGCGTCGGCGTCAGCGTCGTGAATGCGCTCTCGGTGTTCCTCGAGGTCGAGATCCGGCGGAACGGACGGCTCTACCACCAGCGCTACGAGCGGGGGATCAAGGTCAAGGAGCTTGAGGATATGGGCCCCGCCAAGGGCCGGACCGGTACGAAGGTCCATTTCAAGCCGGACGACGAGATCTTCACCGAGCTCGTCTACTCCTACGAGATCCTCTCCAATCGGCTACGCGAGCTGGCGTTCCTGAACAAGGGACTCCGGATCGTGCTCATCGACGAGCGCGACGAGAAGCAGCGGGACGAGTACGAGTACGAGGGTGGCCTGGCGGAGTACGTGGAGTTCCTCCGGGGCGGCCGTCAGCCGCTGCACGAGAAGGTCTGCTACTTCGAGGTGTCAAAGCCCGAGGCCGAGATCGAGCTCGCGCTCCAGTACGACCAGGGCTTCAGCGAAAACACGCACACCTTCGTCAACAACATCAACACGCACGAGGGCGGCGCGCACCTGACCGGCTTCAAGGCGGCGCTCACCCGCACGATCAACGACTACGCGCGGCGCAACAAGCTGTTCAAGAAGGACGAGAGCCTGTCCGGAGAGGACGTCCGCGAGGGCCTGACGTGCGTGCTCAGCGTCCGGGTGATGGAGCCGCAGTTCGAGGGGCAGACCAAGACCAAGCTCGGCAACAGCGAGGTCCGGGGCGCCGTCGAGGCCGCGGTGAACGAGCACCTCTCGATCTTCCTCGACGAGAACCCGAAGGCCGCGCGGGGGATCATCGACAAGTCGCTGCAGGCGTCGCGGGCGCGGGAAGCGGCTCGCCGCGCGAGGGATCTGGCGCGCAAGAAGAGCGCGCTCGAGGGCGGCGTCCTCCCGGGGAAGCTCGCGGACTGCTCGATCAGCGACCCGGCGATGTGCGAGATCTACCTCGTCGAGGGAGACTCTGCCGGCGGCAGCGCGAAGCAGGGAAGGGACCGCGCCTACCAGGCGATCCTCCCGCTCAAGGGCAAGATCCTCAACGTCGAGCGCGCCCGGATCGACAGGATCCTCGCGAACGACGAGATCCGCGCCATCATCACGGCGATCGGCGCGGGCATCCGTGACGAGTTCGAGCTCGAGAACGCGCGCTACCACAAGGTCGTCATCATGACCGATGCCGACGTCGACGGCGCGCACATCCGTACCCTCCTGCTCACGTTCTTCTTCCGTCAGATGCCGGAGCTCATCGAGGCCGGCTTCGTCTACATCGCGCAGCCTCCGCTCTACCGGGTCCAGAAGGGCAAGCAGGAGTTCTATGCGTACAACGAGAAGGAGCGCGTGGACTACATCAAGCGACTCGGCGGCACCCCGGACGATCCGAAGGGGATCCGGCTCCAGCGGTACAAGGGCCTGGGCGAGATGAACCCGGATCAGCTCTGGAAGACGACGATGGATCCGGAGTCGCGGACCATCATGCAGGTCCAGATCGAGGACGCGGCGATCGCGTCCAGCCTGTTCGACCGCCTCATGGGCGACGAGGTGGAGCCGCGTCGCGACTTCATCGAGAAGAACGCCAAGTACGTGCGTAACCTGGACGTGTAGGGGCCCCGTCCACGGACTGACCGCCGAGAGGAGCCGGGACGCGCACCTTCGCCCGACAGGATCATGATCGGAGCGCGTCCCGCTCCTGGCCATTGCTCGACGGCGGCAGGGCGGATCGCCCGGCCCGGGGTGGTCGGACGTCGGTGGAGCGCGGTTTGCGGACGCCTCCGTCCCGTCGCGCCACGGCGACGCCCTGCCGCGAAGTCGAGCGTGCCATTCCACACGGGGGCTTCCCGTCTTTCCACCCGCATGGCGCATTTCTCCGCATCGTGGAAGCCGATGCGCGGTCCGGCTGGATGCCTGGCATCATAGGTGCATCTCGCGTCTCCAAGCGCGGTGGGGCAGCGCCCCACCCCCGCTCGAGCGTTCACGACCCCACCCGGAGTCCAACACTCGAACTCGACGCAGTCGACGGGAGGAGCGACATGACCTCGCTGACGCTACGCGGAGCGACCGCCGTTCCGGCCCTTCTCTTCGCAACCGCAGTTTGCGTCGCCCCCATCGGCGCCCAGCAGACCGGTGGTATCCAGGGCGCGGTCACGGCAACCGGTACGGGGCAGCCCTTGCCGAGCGCGCAGGTCAGCGTCCAGGGCACGAGCCTCGGCGCCCTGGCGCGCGGGGACGGCACGTTTTCCATCACGAACGTTCCGCCGGGAACCCACACCCTCCAGGCCCAGTTCCTCGGCTACTCCACGACCACCGTAACCGTCCAGGTTCTTCCCGGGCAGACCACGAACGTCAACATCGCTCTCGATGAGGAGGCGATCGGTCTGGAGGGAATCGTGGTCACCGCCGCCGGGGAAGAGGTCCGTCGGCGGGAGCTCGGGAACGTGGTCGGCAACATCGCGCCGGACGAAGGCGAGCTGACGGCCGTATCGACACTTTCCGAGCTTCTCCAGGGCCGCACCGCGGGCGTGACGGTCAGCGCCGCGGGCGGCACGGTGGGGACCGGCTCGCGCATCCGCGTCCGGGGCTCCTCCAGCGTGTCGCTGTCCAACGATCCCCTCATCGTGATCGACGGGATCCGCGCCGACAACAGCTCCGGCTCGAGCAGCATCGGAGTGGGCGGGCAGGAGTTCTCGAGGTTCGAGGACATCAATCCGGCGGACATCGAGAACATCGAGATCTTGAAGGGGCCCGCAGCCACCGCCATGTACGGCACGGCCGCGGCCGCCGGTGTGATCCAGATCTCGACCCGACGCGGCATCCCGGGGGAGGCCCGCTGGAATGCGTTCGTCGAGCAAGGCGCGGCCCAGGACGTCCAGGACTATCCGGACAACTACGGCGGGTGGTACACCGACGACGAAGGGCAGCCCGCCCTGGGGTGCACGCTCGCCTCGCAGGCCGGCGGTCTCTGTGCCATCGACTCGCTCGCGGTCCACAACCCGCTCGAGGCGGCCGGTGTTTTCCGGACCGGCCACCAACAGGCATACGGGCTCAACGTCTCGGGTGGCGATGACGACTTCCGCTACTACGTCGCAGGTGGCCTCTCCACCAACGAGGGCGTGGTGCCGGGCAACCAGGTCGATCGCGTGAACCTGCGGGGCAACTTCAACACCACGGTTCGCGACGACCTGGATCTGGGGGTGCAGACCGGCTACACCACCAGCGAGGCGTGGCTGCCCCAGAACGACAACAACACGCTCGGCATCCTGTCAGGCGCCTTGCTCGGAAGCGCGGTGGACAACGACGCGCGAGGGTGGATCGCGGGCGATCCGCCCGACGCGCTCCTGCAGTACGAGACGGGACAGGAGGTCGATCGCTTCATCGGCTCGATGGATGTGGACTGGCGGCCCGCCGAGTGGCTCGCGATCAGCGCGAATGCCGGCATGGACAACGTGGCGCGCCACGACAATGGATTCCTACCGCCCAACACGATCAGCTTCGGAACGCTGCCGTCCGGAGAGCGCATCTCGAACCGCATCCAGGTCACCTCCACGACGGCACGCTTGACGGCCCGGACCACGTACGGCCTCTCGCCCACGATCCAGGCCAATACGGGCATCGGAGGTGAGTTCACACGAGAGGCCTTCGAGGCCACGTACGCATCCGCGACCGGTCTGCTGCCCGGGACGCGGTCGCTGGAGGGTGCCTCCGACGACTTCTCGGTCAGCGAGGACTTCGAGGACATGCGCACCATTGCGGGGTGGATCGAGCAGCGCGTGGCCTGGCGCGATCGCGTCTACCTGAACCTCTCGCTGCGCGCCGACGACGACAATTCGTTCGGCGATCGGCTGGAGCTCATCTGGTATCCGTCCATGAGTCTGTCCTGGGTCATGAACGAAGAGGAGTGGTTCCCCGAGACCGCGGCGGTCACATCGCTTCGGCTCCGCACGGCGTTCGGCCAAGCGGGGTTGCGTCCTGGATTCCGGGACGCCGTGCTCTACTTCGATCCCCAGACGGTCAACGTGGACGGGAGCAACGAGCCCGGGTTCTCGTTCGGGGGCGCGGGTAACCCGGACCTCCGGCCCGAGATCTCGACGGAGTTCGAGATCGGATTCGACGCCGGGCTGATCGGCGACCGGGCTTCCTTACAGGCCACCTACTTCAACAAGACGTCTCGAGACGCGTTGGTGGAACGGCGGCTGGCTCCGTCGCTCGGGGCCACGGAGGAGCGGTTCGAGAACCTCGGCGAGGTCGTCAACCAGGGCGTGGAATTCACGCTCGACGCGAGGCTCCTGGACCGCCCGGGATTCCAATGGAACGCGGGCGTGTCGGGCTCCTACACGGACAACGAGCTGACCGATCTGGGCGAGGTCGAGCCCATCATCTTCGGACTTGGAGGCGACACGCAGCGCCACCAGGAAGGCTATCCCCTGGGAGGATACTGGGGGCAGCGCCTGGCCGAGGTGAATCCGCCCCCCGAAGGACCGGTGACCGAGGACGACTACAGCACCACCGAGGATCAGGTCTTCATCGGCCCGTCCATGCCGACGCGCCAGATCTCGGCGCGCACGGACATCCAGCTCTTCGGCCTGGTGGGCGTCCGGGCGCTCCTCGACCACCAGGGTGGGCATTACCTGAACAACAGCACCCGCTTCTTCCGGTGCGGGACCACCGGCACCTGCCGGGAGCTCTACGACGCAGCCGCGGACCCCGTCGCGCAGGCGGAGGCCCTCGCCGCGCTCAACGACGACGCGCGCGGGACCTTCATCGAGCCCGCCGCTTTCTGGCGGCTCCGGGAGGTGTCCGTGACCTTGTCGGCACCCGACAACGTGGCGGCGTCCGCGGGCGTCGGCGCCATCCGCCTGACCCTGGCCGGCCGCAACCTCGCGACCTGGACCGACTACACTGGGCTGGATCCGGAGATCAACTTCGCCGGCCAGTCGAACTTCTCGACGGCCGAGTTCCTGACCCAGCCGCCGCTGCGGTACTTCACGGCGCGGGTGAGCGTGGACTTCTGAAGGAGCAAGGACCTGTCATGCCTGACCTCACACACCTCCGTCGTGACGCGTGGCCGGCCCGCGACATGCGGGCCCGCAGGCGACATCCTGCCGCGGCGGGGCTGGCCGCCATGTTCCTTCTGCTCGCCATCGGCGGCTGTGACCTCGGAGACCTGCTCGACGTGCAGGACCCGAACAAGGCCACGGCCGACGACATCGACGATCCCGACAACCTCCCGGCCGTCCGGGCCCACGCCGTCGGCGAGTTCCAGGTTGGATACGCCGGGCGCGGCGCTGCGAACGACAACGCGTTCGTCCTCATGAGCGGTCTGCTCAGCGACGAGTACGAGGCGTCGGGGACCTTCCCCACACGCGTCGAGGTCGACCAGCGCAACGTCCGGACGACCAACACGACCGCGCAGCAGACCTTCCGTATCATGCACCGGGGCCGAGCGGCCGCCGAGCTCAGCTATCGGGCGCACGAGATGCACGCCCAGGGCTCGCCGGCGCAGGCGGAAGCGGCAGTGCTCGCCGGCTTCATGTACAACGCATTCGGGGAGATGTACTGCTCCGGTGTGCCGTTCAGCCGCCTCGACGCCGCCGACCCCGAATATGGGGAGCCGCTCGCCACCGAGCAGATCTTCGAGGAGGCCATCGGCTGGTTCGACTCGGCCGGTTCGATCGCAACAGGACCCGAAGCCGAAGACGAAGCCCTGGCTGCCGCGGTCGGGCGCGCGAGGGCCCTGCTCAATCTGGGCGATGTCGCTCAGGCGGCGACCGCGGTCGCCAGCGTCCCGACCGGATTCACGTTCGCCGTGCTCCACGACGCCGCGACCGAGCGGCAGTGGAATGGCGTCTGGGACTTCGTGAACAACGTCGAACGCTGGCGCATCCCCGACAGCGAGGGAGGAACCGGGCTGCCGTACCGCACGGACGGGACGGAGGCCGACGCCTCGGGCACCATCATCGCGGCGGGCGACCCGCGCATCGTCTGGTACGAGGCCGGACCCGCGTTCGACAACAACGTCACCCAGTACAGCCAGCTCCGGTACCCGACCCGTGAGGCCGCCACGCCCGTCGCCACGGGCATCGAAGCACGTCTCATCGAGGCCGAGGCCGCCCTGGCGGCGGACGATACCGACGGTTTTCTCGCGATCCACAACGCGCTTCGCGCCACCATGGATGGACTCGATCCGCTCGCACCCGCGGACGTGGCGGGGTTCACGCCGGATGACTATGTGGACCTGCACTTCCGCGAGCGAGCCTACTGGCTCTGGCAGAGCGGCCACCGACTCGGCGATCTGCGGCGGCTCGTTCGTCAGTACGGCCGGGACGCCGCGGCCGTCTTCCCCGGCGGCACCTATCACAAGGGAGGAGGCTACGGGACGGACCTGAATTTCCCGATCCCCGTGGATGAAGAGAACAACCCCAACTTCGAGAGCTGCTTCGATCGTGAGGCCTGATCGGGGCCGCCACCGGTGACGGCAGGACGGGCCGCCGTCGGCCATGGTGCCGCCCTTACGCCTTCTCGTTCCCGACCAGCGCCCGCGCGTCGATCAACAGGAACTGCTCCCGGCGCGCCGCGTCACGCTCGAGCCAGCGCGGCGGCTCCGACCGGGTGAACAACAGGCGGAGCCGATGCTGCCGCCCGAACCCGTAGCGGGTTTCCCGCGCCGCGGCGTCGAGCGCGCCGAGCGGATCGTCCGCGCGTAACGGCGGCGCCCAGCTGCACGCCCCGTAGAACGCGGCGCCGGAGGTGAGAATACCGGCGACGGGGACATCGTGCCCGGGACCCCAGAGGCTTCCGATCTCCCGTGCATTCGCGCCCAGTGTTTCCATGGCGTCGTGACGCATGTGCTGCCGGCAGAGCTTCGGAAACACGGCCTCCAGATGTGCATCGAGCCCCTTCCGGACGACGCGGAGCCGCACGTCCACCGCGGACGGGGCGCCGCGGCCGGTGGCGGGGGCGGACATCGGTCCCGTCCGGCCGCCGAACACGAAACGATACCAGAACGAGAGGAACGGGTCCGTGAGCACGTACCGCCTCGCACGGCTCCCCTCGCGTGCATCGAGCGACCGACGGACCGACACCAGGCCGAGCTCCTCGAGCTTACGCACATAGGGGGCGAGCTGGCCGCTGGACGTCAGGTCCGGTACCCCGCGGTGGAGCTCCGCCCAATCGTGAGCGCCCAGGGCCAGGGCCAGGAGGATGGCGTTGTAGCGACTCGGGGTCTGGAGGTCCCGCTCCAGCCACGCCCCGGCAACGTCCGCGAGAGGTGCGTCGGGCTCCAGGAGGAGCTTGCGGATGTTCGTCTCGAGCGTGAGGCTGCGGTCGACCAGGCGCAGGACCCGGGGGATCCCCCCGAAGACCGCGTACGCGCGCAATCGGTCTTCCGCGCTGTTCCCTGGGAGCAGCCGCGCGGCCGGACGGAGCGGGAGAGGTCCCAGCACGACCGGCTCCGCGTAGAGGCCGTCGGGATCGTCCGGCGCTTCGGTGCGCGAACCCACGAGCACCACGTGGAAGGGGCGTCGAGCGGCCCGCGCTTCCCGGATGCTCTGGTGCAATGGCTCCAGATAGCGGGCACGCGCTTCGTGTAGGCGGTGTACGTCGTCGAGGATCAGGACGAAGGGTGGGCGCCCGGGGCGGGCACGCGCCGACGCGAGTGAGAACAGCCCGGCCCAATCCGGGGGCAGGGAGACCGCATCGGGCATGGGCGCCGTGTTGGGCGTGGGAGCTGCGTCGGGCGGGCTCGCCGACAGCAGGCCCTGCAGCGCCGCTCGCTGAAGGGGCTCCGGAAGGGCGGGCACGGCGAGCGTCGCCGCATCGAACGAGTCCAGGGCCCGTCTCACCAGGCTCGACTTGCCGATGCCCCGCATCCCTTCGACGCGCAGGATCATCGCCTCGGGACGGTCCAGCATAGAGCGGAGGGTGCCGAGCGCCCGGCTTCGGCCGACGAATTCGGTATCAATGGGGCCCATGGCAGCTAGTATATAAGATTTAGCGTAATGATATATAGGTTATGGGCCGTTGCCTCGGAGGGGGCCGCCGCTGAAGTTGCGACACCTTGATCCACCCCATGCGTCAAAGAGGTGAACGCTCATGCCCAGGACCACACCCCGCTTCGACACCCTGGCCGCCGCCAGATTCGCGCCCGTGCCGGAGAACGGTGTCGCGCACAAGCGCATCGATCTCGAAGAGGTGTTCGGTGAGAACCTCTTCGGTCTCCATCAGATGAAGTCTCGTCTGCCGAAGCCGCAGTACAAGGCGCTGCTCTCGACGATCCAGAACGGGACCGAGCTCGATCCCTCCGTGGCCGACGCGGTGGCGATCGCGATGAAGGACTGGGCGATGGAGAAGGGCGCCACGCACTTCACGCATTGGTTCCAGCCGCTGACCGGCCTGACGGCCGAGAAGCACGACTCTTTCCTGAAGCCGACCGGCGACGGCCGCGCGATCACCGAGTTCACCGGTGCGGCTCTGGTGCAGGGCGAGCCGGACGCCTCCTCGTTCCCGTCGGGGGGCCTGAGGGCCACGTTCGAGGCCCGCGG
>Ga0079224_100017642_pt1 | contig 10066 bp, 9 predicted proteins | sample Stecom2015_FD_80414 | JGI IMG/M metagenome (GOLD analysis project Ga0079224, IMG submission 80414) | Agricultural soil microbial communities from Utah to study Nitrogen management - Steer compost 2015 | ecosystem: Environmental > Terrestrial > Soil > Agricultural land | place: USA: Utah... | reverse complement strand
GAGCATAGCGGCCACGAGACCGCGATTGCGGGCGACGGCATCGAAGCGCTGGAACGCGCTGACGAGTTTCGGCCCGACGCAATCCTGATGGACATCGGCATGCCGCGAATGAACGGGTACGACGCGTGTCGCGCCATTCGCGCCAACAGTTGGGGGCAACGCATACGAATCCTCGCGCTCACGGGCTGGGGGCAGGACGCGGACCGCGAGAAAACAGCGGCCGCGGGGTTCGACGGCCACCTCGTCAAGCCGGTGGACTTGCGTACGCTGAACGATGCCTTGCAACACCGGAATTCGCGGTACGCCACTTAGATCGACGCGCGGCTCCTGGCTTTATAGCGATCGAATCCGTTCTCGATCGGGCCGCGCCGCACGCACAACCGAGACCCGTATGCGCCGGCTCAGGCGAACAGCGACTCCGCCGAATGCGCCGCGACATACGCGTCGACGTATTCGCGATAGCCGGCCGCGGCCCGCCTCGTCCACTCGCCGCCTCCCGCCGGAAAGCGGACTTCCCGTCCGTCAGAAAGCCGCACGCTCGCGACCGGCATCACCTCGCGCGTCGCGCTCGTCAGAAAACACTCCGTCGCGCGCGCCGCATCGTCCTCGGTGATCTCGCGCTCGAACGTCTCGACGCCTCGCGCGCGGAGCGCTTCGCGCACCGCGGCCTTCGTCGTGCCTTGGAGGTTTCGCGCCGTTTGCGACGGCGTGACGAGATCGCCATCGATCACGAAGAACACGTTGCTGTTCGACGCTTCGGTGACGAGGCCCGCGCCGTCGAGCATCAGGCAATCGTCGGCGCCGGCGCGGCGAGCCTCGATCAGCCCGAGCACGTTGTTGAGATAATTGCCGCCCTTGATATTCGGATCGAGCGCGCTGCCCGAGTTCCTGCGCGTCTCGGGCACCATGAGCCGGGCGCCGCGCTCGTAGAGCAGCCCGCCCCACTGCGGAACGGGTTTGACGATGATCACGCAGCTCGGCTCGAGGTCGGGGGCGGGGTACAGATCGATTTCGCCGACGCCGCGCGTGATCGAGTAGCGGACGTAGACGTCGGTCCCCGAGCGCGCAGCGCCGGTCGCCGCGACCGTCTCCCGGATGCGGCGGGCCATCTCGTCCCGGTCGAGCTTCAGGTCGAGGTGGATCAGCGACGCGGAGTTCTGAAATCGCGCCCAACGCTCGTCGTAGAAGAGCGGCACGCCGCGATACGTTCGGAACACCTCGTAGATCGAATCGCCGTACAGGAAGCCGCGATCGAGAACCGGAATACGAGCGTCCTCGGTCGGCGTGATCACGCCGTCGACGCTGGTCATGCTGCGCACGCTCGAAGCCTCGTTCAGAACTCGCCGATATAGCGTCGCTCGAGACGGGAGCCGAGGCGAGTCAAAATCTCATAGCCGATCGTATCCGCTGCCGCCGCAACCTCGTCGAGCGTGACCGCGCCGCCGATCAGATCGACGTAGTCGCCGGGCCGGAGGGCGCCGGCCGGCAACGCGGAAACATCGATGCAGGTCAGGTCCATCGAGACGCGGCCGACGACCGGTAGTCGTGTTCCGTCGAACGACGCGACGCAGCGATTGCCGACGGCGCGCGGGTATCCATCCGCATAGCCTACCGCGCAGACCGCGAGACGGCACGGCGGCTGCACGGCGTAAGTCGCACCGTAACCGACCGTGCCCGCGACCGCGACGTCGCGCAGCTGCACGATCCGCGCGCGCACGGTCACGACGGGCTCGACCGGGCACGCGCGATCGGAGAACGGATTGCCGCCGTAGAGACCGATACCGGCGCGCACGAGGTCACCGCGATGCGCGCGGTCGAGAAAAGTCCCGGCGGATGCGCCGATCGACGTCGGTGCCGCCGGAAGCCTCGCGCGCAGACGCTCGAACAGAAGCAGCTGCGCGCCGTTCAGCGCATGCGAAGGCGTATCGGCGCACGCGAGATGGGTCATCACGTACTCGACGTCGATCCCGTCGAGAAGCGCGGGCTGCGCGGCGAGCGCTTCGACCTCGGATTCGGCGAGGCCGAGCCGCGCCATGCCGGTATCGATGTGCAGGATGGCCGCCCCGCCGCCCGCGGCCGTCCAGCACGCGATCTGGTCGAGGGAATTCAGCACCGGCGTCAGGAAGGCCGCGTGCAGCGCGGGGGCCGCGCCGCCGGGCACGCCCTCGAGCACGTAGATCGTGGCGTCCGGCAAGAGCCGCCGCAGCTCTCGGCCCTCGTCGACCGTCGCGACGAAGAACCGCGTGCAGCCCTCGAGCGCGAGCCGGGCCGCGACCGGCGCGAGTCCGAGCCCGTACGCGTCCGCCTTCACGACGGCCGCGCATTCGGCCGGCGCCGCCGCGTCCCGCATCCGCCGGTAGTTGCGGGCGAGCGCATCGAGGTCGACGACGAGCGTACCGGGCGCCGGAGCATCCGCATGCTCGACCGAGATCGGACCGGCCGGGCCGGGACGGAACGGATGGGGATAGGCCACTACTGCCAGCTCCTTCGCAGGGCCGTGCGGCCCATCCTCAGATTGCAATCCGAATCCGGCCCGGCACCGACGAACTCGGGCGACAAAGAGACGCAAAAATGGCGAATTCTGACGAAGCGAGAAAGGGCGTCGGACACGTTCTTCGGAAAAATGGTGTCAGACACCGTTTTTCAGGTTCACCTTGACGACTTCCGCAGGCTCCTCGACGGCGCGCACGATGTATCCGCCTGCGCCGATCGGCACGAGCGCCGACTCTCCGCGATCGAGGCTCCCGAGCCGCCGACCGCCGGAGCCTTCGATCTCGACGCGGCCGGCAATGCAGTGCAGGCAGTGCGCGTCCTGAGGAGCGACGTCGGCCGCACCGCGCGACGTCGGCCGCAGATGCTCGATCTCGTAGCTCGGATCGCGCACGGAGCGAAGCGCCGCCGGCCCGATCGGCTCGTAGCGCGCGATCAGCTCGTCCGGGTCCACGCGCTTCAGGTTCAGCACGCGGATCGCCTCGCCGATGTCGATTCGCCGCAGCGGAAAGCGCACGTTGTCCCACGCGCGAAACGTCGGCCCCGGACGCCTGATCTCGAGCGCGAGGATCTCGAGCCCCTCCGGGTTGCCGAGCGCGTGCACCTCCGCGGAGGCCGCTCGGCCCGTTGCCGTAACGATCCGCGCGGGATTCGAGTTGTGCACGACCATGCCCGGCTCGACGCGGATCGCGTTCATCGAGTCGAGCACCTCCCAGTACACCGACTTCAGCTTGTCCAGCAGCTCGAGCGCGTCGGCCTGCCCGGCCGGGAGCGCGTCGGTCAGCTCACTGGGCAGATCCGCGCGCGCGGCGTCGCGGTTCGCGAGCCACGGCGCAAGCAATGCCTGAAGGCGGGCCGGCGTCAAGCGCTCGCCGACGCTCTCGAGCAGACGCTGCTGCCACGCCCTGCCCCGCGTCAGCAGCGCCTCGAGCTCTACCGGGTCGACGTCCCGATTGAAGCCGACCCGGATCGTCGCTCCGGGGTCGGCGTCGATGATCACGTAGGCCTCAGTGTGCCCCTCCGGATGCCCCTGCACGGACAAAAGCTCGCGAACATCCAGCGTCTTCGGCAGCAGCGGGAACGCGCCCCCGTACGCGTCGCTGAGCGCCTGCCCGAGGAAGCGCGCCGAGTGCCGCCGCAGCAGCGCCGGCAGCGCGACCGAGGAGCCGTCGTCGAAGCGCAAGCGGCTCGGATGCGCGCGCGCTTCGTCGTCCGCGTCGTACGCCGAAATCTCGAAGGCCTCGCCGAGCCCGAAGCCCGAGACGAGCGGCTGGTCGGGCAGCGGACAGAGACGCTTGTATTTGCGAATCCGCATGCCGCCCCACGGGCGTTCGACGAAGTTGCAGCGCAGAGGCTTGAGGATGCCGGACGCGACCTCCGTCAAGGTCGCCTCCTCGCCGTCCATGAGAGCCTGTGCGATCGTCCTTCGAGCTGCCAAAAGGGGAGATTCCAGTGGGCCGTCGCGCGCAGTATGCCACGGATCTTTATGTCAAAACGTGACTGAATACCGTCTCGGCTGCCGACAAAGCTTGTACGCTGCAACGACTCGAGGCTTCTGAGTTTTCTTAGCACGACATGGCCGATCCCCGCGAACTCGCCGAACAGGCTTTCGCCCTGCTTCAGGATGCGCTGCAAGAGCAGGAAAAGCGCGCCGCGGAGCTGCGCGAGCAGCTCGGTCAGCGGGCTGTGCCGGAAGGCAGCCCCGAAAGCGAAGCTGCGGCACTGAGGGAGCGGCTCGACGCCGCCGAGGCGGAGCGCGACCGATTGCAGTCGGACGTCGGCCGCCTCGAGGAGGTGCTCGCCGAAGAGCGCGCGAAAGCGGCGCAGCTCAAGGCGAAGCTCGATATCGCGGAGTCGGGTCCCGACAAGCTCACGAAGAAGGAAATCAATTTCTGGCGCTCGAAGGTCGATGAGTTCGACCGCTCGCTGCGCGAGCAGAAGTCGCGAATCGCGGAGCTGCGCCGCGAGGTGCAGGAACGCGATGCGCGCATCGAAGCGCTCGCCGAGCGCGAGCGCGAGCAGTCCTCGGCCTCCGAGCAGGCCGCGACGCGGATCGCCGAGCTCGAGAGCAACAACTCGGCGCTCGGCGCCCGGATCGAGGAGCAGGCGGCCCGCATCGCCGAGCTCGAGAACGCGCTTTCCGAGCAGAAGGACGCCGAGGAGGCGAGCCGGCAAGCAGTCGACGCCGCGCACGCCGAGAGCGAGCGTCATCAGGAAACGCTTAAGGAGCGCGACGCGCGCATCGTGCAGCTCTCGGCCGAGCTCGAGAGCGTGAAGACCGAGCTCGCCGCGAGGAGCGAGCAGCGGCAGAAGCTCGACAACGAGCTCGAGCAGAAGGAGAGCGCGCGGCAAGCGCTGGCCGCCGAGCTCGCGGACGCGCGCGAGCAGATCGCGGGCCTCGAGCAGGAGCTTCGCGACGAGAAGGAGTGCACGGACAACCTGAGCGAGGTCGCGAACGAGCGACGCGAGCTCATCACGAGCCTCGAGGACCGGCTCGCCGAGGCGGAGGAGCGCTACGAGGAAGCGAGATGGCGCCTCGGTCAGGCCCAGCACTTCGAGCGGCTCGTGAAGCGCCGCAAGAAGCTGATCAAAGCCCTCATCGAGCGGATCCGCCAGAAGCACAAGGCGAACGTCGCGCTCAAGGCCGGCCTCGACGGGCTACGCACGTACAAGGCTGCGGCCGAGGCGAAGCAGCACGAGCTCCTGAAGCGCATCGACAAGCTGACGGCCAAGGTCAAGGAGCACGAGGAGACGATTCAGCGTCACCACGCGTCGACCGTCGCGAAGGAGATCTACGCCGGAACGCAGATGCGGGTCTCCGAGCTCGAGAAGCGGGTCGAGGCCCAGATAGAGATCATCCAGACGCTCGAGGAGGACCTGAAGACCGCGAAAGCGCTGCAGCAGGTGCGCTCCGATTACGGCGCGGAGGTCGAGCGGCTGCGCAACGAGGTCTCGCGGCTCACTACGGAGCTCGACGCGAAGACGAAAATCGTCGAGCGGCTCGAGAGCGACGCGGACGAGCAGCAGCGCAAGCTCGCGAAGCTGCGCGGCACGGAGTCCGAGACGCTGCGCCTCAAGACTCAGCTCCGCGAGCAGGAAGCCGCGATTGCGACGCTGACCGAGGAAGTCGACGGCTGGAAGCGCAAGTACGAGTTCATGAGCGGCGATTCGAGTCGGTCGTATCGGTCGGCGGCGGAGAAGTAGCCCGCCGAGAAGACGGTGTCAGGCACGCACGGTGTCCGACGCCCTTTCCGGAAAAATGGTGTCAGACACCTTTTTCGACTGAGAGTCGTCCCAGAATCGACGGTATCGAACGAAAAAGGTGTCTGACACCATTTTTCCGCCGCGTCCCCTACCGCCGCAGCTCCTCCCGCAGCATCGGCTCGAGATCCCGGCGAAAAACGGCCGGGTCGTCGACGGCGCAGAGCTCGGCGAGCTGCGTGACCTCGAGCCCCGCATAGCCGCAAGGATTGATCCGCCGAAACGGCTCGAGGTCGAGCGCGACGTTCACCGCGAGTCCGTGGTACGAGCAATAGCGCCGCACCCGTAGCCCGATCGCCGCGAGCTTCTTGCCGCCGACGTAGACGCCCGGCGCATCGCGCCGCCCTTGCGCCTCGACCCCGTAAGCCGCGACCGTCCGGATGACAGCGTTCTCGAGCGCCATCACGAGCCGGCGCACGTCGAGCGGGAGCCGCCTGAGGTCGACGAGCACGTACGCGACGACCTGCCCCGGGCCGTGGTAGGTCACCTGCCCGCCCCGGTCGATCTGCACGACCGGGATGTCGCCGGGCGCGAGCACGTGCGAGCGGTCGCCGTTCAGCCCGAGCGTGAAGACCGGCGGATGCTCGACGAACCAGATCTCGTCCGGCGTATCGGCCGTGCGCCGCTCCGTGAAATCGCGCATCTCGGCCCACACCGCCTCGAGCGGGCGGCGCCCGAGGTCGCGGACGAGGAGCTCGGGCAGCGGGCCGGTGCGGGTCGTCGAGCGGCGGGTCGCGGTGCTCACAGCACCATCAGTATATCCGCGCTCGACGTCAGCTCGCGGTACAGGGCGTCGATCTGCTCGCGGCTTTCCGCACGCACGACGATCGTGAGGCTCGAGTAGCTCTCGCGCCGGCTGAGCTGCTCGGAGACGTTCTCCGTCCCGAGCTCGCCGAAGTGCCGCTCTACGATCGAAAGGGCCGCGCGCCGGAAATCGTCCGCGTTCCGGCCGAAGACCTTGACCGGAAGATCGCACGGAAACTGCAGCAATGACTCGGTATCACTCATTCGCTCTGAACCGCAGCACCAGGTCGTCCTTCACGCGCGTCCACGTCCCGCCGAGCGAGACGGCTTCGAGCACGACGACCGGCACCGTGGAGAGCGTCTTGCCGCCGAGGGTGACGCTGACGTTGCCGATCTCGAGCTCGGCCGGAAGCGGCGCGACCAGCTCCGCCCGGAAGCTCAGGACGGCCGACAGCGCGTCGTAGGCGCCCCGCGGGATCGTTACGTAGAGGTCGCGGGCAAGACCGACCGGCGCGCTGTCGACTACACCCTTGAAGACCCTTGCCGCGCGGATCGGTTCCCCCTTGGCGAACAGTCTGTGCGTTTCGAACGAGTCGAAGCCGTAGTCGAGTAGCCGCTCCGCCGCCGTGAAACGGGCGCCGGTCGTCTCGGCGCCGAGCACGACCGCGATGAGCCGCATGCCGTCGCGCTCGGCCGTCGCCACGACACAGTACCCGGCGCTCGACGTGTATCCGGTCTTCATCCCGTCGATCGATTCGTCCCGCCGCACGAGCCGGTTGCGGTTGTACTGGCGGATTCCGTTGTAGGTGAACTCTTCTTCCGCGAAGAACCCGCGGAACTCGGGGAAATCGTCGAGCAGCGCGCTTGCGAGGCGGGCGAGATCCCGTGCCGTGCTGAGATGCCCGGCCGCCGGCAGCCCCGTCGGATTGCGGAACGTCGTCGCCGTCAGGCCGAGCGATGCGGCCCGCTCGTTCATCCGCGCGACGAAGGCCTCCTCCGAGCCCGCGATCCGCTCGGCGAGCGCGACGGCCGCGTCGTTGCCGGACTGCACGATCAGCCCGCGCAGCAGGTCCTCGACCATGACCTCGTTGCCGACCTCGATGAACATGCGCGAGCCGCGCATCCGCCACGCCTTCTCGCTGACGACGACGTGCTCGTCGAGCGCGAGCTCGCCCGCACTCAGCGCCTCGAACGCGAGGTATGCCGTCATCAGCTTCGTCAGGCTCGCCGGCGGCCGCCGCAGGTCGGCATCGCGCTCGGCCAATGCGGCGCGGGTCACGTGATCGACGAGCACGTAGGACGCCGCCGGAACGGACGGCGGCTCGGGTGCGGACAGCTCGGCCGCCCGCCCGAGGCCCGCGAAGAGCACGAGAAGAATCGTCAGGCTGCGCACGACCCGCCCTCCCCCTGAGCGTGCCGAGAGGCCTACGGGCCGACGACGAGTCTGGGATCGGAAACGCCCGAGCGACGCAGCCCGTCGCTCGCGCGATCGTACTCGGCGACGTCGTAGAACGGGCCGACGCGCACTCTGTGCAGTGCGTCGCGGTCGTCCGATACGACGAAGACGTTGTCGAATCCGCTGTCGCGGAGACGCTCGACGAGCTTCGTGGCGTTGCCGGCCTCGGAGAACGCGCCGACCTGAATGAAGAGCTCGCGCATGCGCGCGGCCTGCTCGTCGGCGCTCGACGCACGTGCCGCCCGCCCGCCCGCATCGCGGTTCCCGGCATCCGCGATGGCCGCGCCGGACGGCGCGCCGAGCGCGCGCACCTCGACCCGCGCCGTGCCCGCGCGCACCATGTCGAGCTCCTGCGCCGCAGCATAGGAGAGATCGATGATGCGATCGCCGACGAACGGGCCCCGGTCGTTCACCCTGACGATGACCTGGCGTCCGTTCTCGAGATTCGTGACCTCGACCCACGTCGGCAAAGGCAGCGTCTTGTGCGCGGCGGTCATCCCGTACATGTCGTACTGCTCGCCGCTCGACGTCGGTTGCCGATGAAAGTCCGGGCCATACCAGGACGCGATGCCTCGCTCGACGAAATTCTCGGCGGAATCGAGCACGTAGTAGCGCCGGCCGAGCACTTCGTAGAACGGCGGATTGCCGCGTGCGCTGCGCTTGGGAGAGATGACGTCCCGTGCGGCACCCGCTTCCGTCACCGTCGGCGGCTTGGACGCGCAGCCGAACTGCAGCGAGGCGAGCAGCACGCACACGCCGCCCGCCCAGAGTCGTCCCGTCGTTCCGTTCAAGGCTCCTCGCTTTCCCCGCGCCGGAGCGGCGGCTTACTCGCGCCGATTGCCGAGCTCGTAGGCCTCGGCGATCGCCCGGCTCAGCTCGTGAGCCGCAAGCGCATACTTCACGCTCCTGTTGTAGCGGGTAATGACTCTGAAGTTATGGTAGCCGACCCAATATTCGGTGCCGCCGTCCTCGGCTTCGAGCCCGAGGATGGTCGCAGGCAGCTCGTCGTCGCGCTCGGGCGGCAGCACATAGCCGAAACCCCGCAGCTCGCCGACCGTATGCTCGAGATCCATAGCGTTCGCAGGCGTGTGGCCTGACCAGTCGTCGCCGAGGCTCACGCGGTCTGCGACGAGCCCGCCTGCGCGCCAGCCGTGCACGCTGAAATAGTTCGCAACGCTCGCAAGGATGTCTTCCCAGTCGGTCCAAAGGTTGCGGCGCCCGTCGCCGTTGCCGTCCACCGCGTATGCGCGAAAGCTCGACGGAATGAACTGCCCCGCGCCCATCGCGCCCGCGTACGAGCCGAGCTGATCGAAGAGACCGAGCCCTTCGTCGCGGCCAAGCAGCAGAAACGCCTCGAGCTCGGACGCGAAGAAGCTCGCGCGCGGCGGATACGCGAACGCAAGCGTCGCGAGCGCGTCGAGGACACGGTAGCTGCCCATCCGCGTGCCGAAATAGGTCTCGATGCCGAGGATCGCGACGATCATCTCCGGCGCGACGCCGAAGCGCTCGCTCGCCGCGGCGATCTCGTCGCCGTGCGCGTTCCAGAACTCGACGCCCGCAGAGATGCGCTCGGGCGTCAGGAAGATGCCCCTGTACTCGTGCCACGGCACGACGCGCTCTGCCGGCCGGGCGATCGTCTCGAGAATCCTCTCGTGGATCTCGACGCCCTCGAGCGTGCGCTCGACCTCCTCTGCGGTGAAGCCGTGCTTCGACACCATGCGCTCGACGAACTCCGCCTTCGCGCGCTCGACGGCTTCCGTGTCGACTGCTGCGGACGCGGAAGCGCCGAGCAGCATGCAGGTGAGAAGGATCGAGACGCCGCGGCCGAGACGTGAGTCGCTCTTCATGCGGGCAACAGCTTCCTATGACCGTGAATTGCGGCGAGGATACCGAAACACCCCATCAGGGTCACCATCGACGTGCCGCCCGCGCTAACGAGCGGCAACGGCACGCCTACGACCGGCAGGAGACCCGAGACCATACCTGCGTTCACGAAAACGTAAACGAAGAACGTGAGACTCAACGATCCGGCCAGCAACCGCGTGAAAGTGTCTTGCGCCTGAGACGCGATGAAGAGCCCGCGGCCGATCAGCACGAGATACAGCACGAGCAGCG
>Ga0079224_100017641_pt1 | contig 10066 bp, 6 predicted proteins | sample Stecom2015_FD_80414 | JGI IMG/M metagenome (GOLD analysis project Ga0079224, IMG submission 80414) | Agricultural soil microbial communities from Utah to study Nitrogen management - Steer compost 2015 | ecosystem: Environmental > Terrestrial > Soil > Agricultural land | place: USA: Utah... | reverse complement strand
ACGCCAACACGACCATTCTGGGTGGCGAGACGGTAATTGGCGCTCGTTCGACGATTGGCGGAAACAACTGGATTACCGAAAGCGTCCCCCCCGATACGAAGGTGCTGTTGAAGCGCCCGGAAAAGACCTTTTCCCCTCTTTTTCCCGAGCCAAACAAGGAGAGAACCTATGAGCAACGTACGGACTGACATCATCGGTGTCGTCGGAGGAACACCGCTTGTTCGTCTAAACAAAATCACGGAAGGGATCGACGCGACCGTGCTGGCGAAACTCGAGTTTCAGAACCCTCTCTCGAGCGTCCAGGACCGTATCGGCATGGCAATGATCGACGCCGCCGGGCGGGACGGTCAGATCGATCAGAATACCCTCATCGTCGAGCCGACGAGTGGGAATACGGGTATCGCGCTTGCTTTTGTCTGTGCGGCTCGGGGATATCGCTTGCTACTGACGATGCCGGAGACGATGAGCCTCGAACGCCGTGCATTGCTCAAACAGCTCGGAGCAGAGCTCGTCCTGACGCCCGGGCCCAAAGGAATGGGCGGTGCGATCGAAAAAGCCAAAGAGATCGTCAGCCAGACGGAAAATGCCTGGATGCCGGACCAGTTCAGCAACCCGGCGAACGTTGAGATTCACCGGAGAACGACGGCCGAGGAAATATGGCGCGACACCGACGGCGCCATCGACATCTTCGTCGCCGGCATCGGCACGGGAGGTACGATCACCGGTGTGGGTGAAGTGATCAAGAGCAGAAAGCCCGGCGTCCGTGTCTTTGCGGTGGAGCCTGCTGCGAGCCCCGTCCTTTCGGGTGGGAGCCCCGGCCCTCACAAGATCCAGGGGATCGGCGCAGGGTTCGTTCCCAAAATTCTAAACACCGAGATCTACGACGAGGTCATTACCGTCACCAACGAGGCGGCATTCGAAACGGCACGCAAGCTGACGAGAATGGAAGGCATACTGGCCGGGATCTCGTCGGGTGCAGCCGTGTGGGCTACCCTCCAGGTAGCGGCGCGCCCGGAAAGCAGGGGTAAAACGATCGTCACTGTTCTCCCCAGCACGGGCGAACGGTACCTGAGCACCGACCTCTTCCCCAAGGACGAGCCCCAGGCCTGATTTCGCCAGACGAAAACAGGTTCGATTGATAAAAGACGAGTCCGATCAAGGTTCTTTGATCGGACTCGTCGCATTTTGGCGCCTCAACTGGAAGTAGGAGTGTCAGGATGCGGTCCGGAAGTGTACATCGGGCAGCGCACGGAGCCGTTCGGCAGCCTGCTCGGGGGTGAGGTCGCGTTGCGCTTCACTCAACATTTCGTACCCCACCATAAACTTCTTTACGGTTGCCGAGCGGAGCAGCGGCGGGTAAAAATGAGCGTGAAGCTGCCAGTGCGATTGGTCGCCCGGCTCGTATGGAGCGCCATGCCACCCCATCGAATAGGGGAAAGACGTCTCGAACAGGTTGTCGTAACGAGTCAGGATGTTCTTTAGAATGCCCGAAAGGTCGTCGCGCTCACGGTCCGTCAGGTCGGGGAGGCGTATGACGTGCCGCCTGGGAATCAAAAGCATCTCGAACGGCCAGACCGCCCAGAATGGTACGACGGCCAGCCAGTGTTCGGACGCAGCAACCACGCGTTCGCCTCGATTCGACTCGAGCGTGGCATAGTCCACGAGCAACACGCGACCGGTTGCCTCCCGGTATTCACGCTGACGGGCGTCCTCTTTGGAAGGCTCGGTCGGCAGGGCGTCGAGCGCCCAGATCTGTCCGTGCGGGTGAGGATTCGAGCAGCCCATGACCGCTCCTTTGTTTTCGAAGACCTGTACCCAGCGATATTTATGCCCCAGCTCCGCAGTTTGCTCGGCCCAGAGGTCAACGACCTTCCGTATGTCTGCCAGCTCCATCTCGGGGAGGGTGAGGTCGTGGCGGGGCGAGAAGCAGATCACCCGGCAGGTGCCCGTCACCTGTTCACGGTGGAGCAAGGGGTGTCCCGTTTCGACCGGTGAGGCAGCGTCCGGGAGCAGTGCCGGGAAATCGTTCGTGAAGACGTACGTGCTCGTATAAACGGGATTGCGCTCACCCCCTGCGCGTGTGTTGCCGGGGCAGAGGTAACAGTTGGGGTCGTACTCGGGTCTGTTCTCGGGGGCGGGCCGCTCGACCTGACCCTGCCAGGGACGCCGCATCCGATGGGGTGAGACGAGCACCCAGTCACCCGTAAGGGCATTTTTCCTGCGATGGGGCATGTCCCCATCGCTGAACACTTCCATACTCATTATTCGTTACGCTGTACTGAAAACTTGTAGACGGTGCGTGTCCGATACGTGTCGCCGGGTTCGAGGATGGTGGAGGGGAAGTTGGGCTCGTTGGGCGAGTTTGGGAAATGCTGTGTTTCGAGGGCGAGTCCTGCCCGGTGGCCGTAGTTGACGCCCCCCCGGCCCGTGGGTGTGCTTCCCAGGAAGTTGCCTGAGTAAAATTGAATGCCCGGTTCGGTGGTAAAGACTTCCATGACGCGTCCACTTTCCGGGCTGTACAGGCGGGCAGCCAGCGTCAACGCATCGCCCCCGGACGCATTGAGCACCCAGCAGTGGTCGTACCCGCCCCCTGCCCTGATCTGTTCGTCGTCCGCGTCGATACGGGTGCCGATGGGCGTCGGGGTCCTGAAGTCAAAGGGCGTGCCGTCGACCGGCCGAAACTCACCGGTCGGGATGAGGGTCGTGTCGACGGGGAGGAAAGCGTCGGCGTTGAGCGTCAGGACGTGCCCGAGGATGTCGGGATGGTCGTCGCCGGCCAGGTTGAAGTACGTGTGCTGCGTCAGGTTGACGGGCGTCGGTTTGTCGGTCGTCGCCTCGTAATCGAAAATGAGCTCGTTATCGTCGGTGAGGGTATACGTCACTTTGACGTCCAGATTGCCCGGGTACCCTTCCTCCCCATCGGGGCTCGTACGGGTGAATACAAGCCCGACCCCGCGCTCGTCTTCGAAGGGTTCGGTATTCCAGATCACCTTATCGAAGCCTTTGAGGCCTCCGTGCAGGTGATTCGGGCCGTTGTTTTTGGCCAACGTATACGTCGTACCGTTGAGCGTGAACTGTCCGTTTGCGATGCGATTGCCGTAGCGTCCAATGAGAGCGCCGAAATAGGGCGACTCTTCGAGGTAGGTGTCCAGCGAGTCGTAGCCGAGCGTTACGTCTTCAAAAACACCCTCGGCGTCCGGCACCCGGATCGACAGGATGATCCCGCCGTAGTTCAACGCGCGGACTTCCATGCCGTTATCATTGCGGAGGGTATAGGCAGTGACCTGCTCGCCGGAGGGCAAGACGCCAAACGGCTCCTCCTCGACGGCCGCTTCTTCGGGTGATTGAGACGGGGAAGTGCAGGAAACTGGCAGCAACAGTAGCACGATCAGGGCAAAACGTAGACCATTTCGATAGCGGTTCATCGGCGTATCGTATGCTGGTGAAAGGCAGTGGTTAAGTGGGTACTGCGTCACCCAAGATACGTCAATCCAACGTTCACCGCCCGTGATCGCGGGGTATTCATGGCCTGTTGCGCCATTTTCGAACAAAGAAAAAGGCGATCTCCTGAACAGGGGATCGCCTCTCTTTCGAATAGATCTCAGGTCTTTTCAACCCGGTGTTTTTTTGATCGAGTCGTCCTCACCATTTTTTGGCGGTTTGAAGCCGCGCTTGGGGTCAAGGATCGTGTCGATGATCCCGTATTCCTTGGCCTCCTCGGTGCCCAGCCAGTAATCGCGATCGGCGTCACGCTCGAGCTGTTCGAGCGATTTTTTGGTGTGGTGAGCCAGAATCTGATAAAGCCGCTTTTTCAGCCATAGGATTTCTCTGGCCTGAATCTCGATGTCGGAAGCCTGGCCTTGGGCGCCGCCGAGCGGCTGATGGAGCATGATGCGCGAGTTCGGTAGTGCGGCACGTCTGCCCTCAGACCCCGCAGCGAGTAAGACCGATCCCATCGACGCCGCGAGCCCCACGCAAATGGTGGCTACCGGGCTGGGGACCCACTGCATCGTGTCGTAAACCGCGAGCCCGCTGTAAACCACGCCTCCTGGCGAGTTGATGTAGACGTTGATGTCCCGGTCCGGATCCTCACTGGCGAGGAAGAGCAGCTGGGCGACGGCCAGGTTGGCGATCTGGTCGTTTATCGGGGTCCCGAGAATGATGATCCGCTCCTTCAAAAGCCGACTAAAGATGTCGTACGCGCGTTCACCACGGGTAGTCTGCTCGACGACCATCGGCACGAGCGCCGCAATGGATTGATCCCTGAACGGACCGCTGTAAATGTCGTCAGGAATCGATGTGAGGCTTTTGCTGAACTTGATAAAGTCGTCGACCATATATGCCTCCAAGAATAAATTGCGTAATGAAGAAGGTTTGGATGTGCTACCGGAGCCTTACGGGCTTGGTTCCTCACTATTCCTCATTCACCGTACCATCGGGAATGGTGGTCTATTCGGTAGCAGCTATTCCTCTTCAAACGACTCGTCATCGAGGTCGGACTCAGCCGCATCCCCGGCTGGTTTTTCGACCACTTTGAACCGTCCGGCAAGGAGGTCAATGACCTTCCTGCTCAGAATTCGCTGGTCGAGCTGATCGAGCAGTCTCGGAACTTGACGGTAAAGACCGAGCATCTCATCGGCAGTCATCGTTGCGGCTCCCCTCGTTTCCTCGATGTAAGCCTTACGATCTTCGTCCGTGACCTCCAGCTTTTCCGTTTCGACTATACGGTCCTCAATGAGCATCCAGCGAGCCTGGCGTTCCGCTTCCGAACGATTGACTTCTCGGAAAGCGTCTTCGTCCAAATCTTCGGGCAATCTCCCGTTATTTCTGCTCTTTACGTCTTCGACGTAGGAATCGAGAAAAGAGTTGACCAGAGACTCCGGCACGGGAATCGGGTGCAGCTCGAGCATTTTATCGATGACGGTATTCGTCAGCGCACGCTGGATCTCGAATTTCCATGACTGCTCCAATTCCTCTCGGAGGATTTTTCTAAGGTCCTCGACGTTTTCGGCAAGGCCGTTGGTGACCTTTTTGATGAGCTCCTCGTCGAGCTCGGGCAAGTCTCTACGTTTGATTTCCTTGACGGCCATTTCGTAGCGATGTGTGTGGGTATGCGCCTTATGCTCGCTTTCCGGGGTTATCAGAAGCGCGGATTCGTGTTCTTCCTCATCGTGGTGGTGGCCTTCGTGTGGAATGTCCACGCGGATCGTGTCCCCCGTTCGGGTGCCGATGAGCGCTTCACGGAGCTGCGGCGCAATGCGGTCGTCGAGGAAGATAGTAACGCCCTTTTGTCTAGCCCCGATAACCGGGGTATTGGTGGCATCGTCTAGGGGCTGGACGTCGATGGTCAGGAAGTTGTCTTCCTCGGCCGGGCCTTCCACGGGAACCAGATCGGCTTCGCGAATGCGGATTTCCTCGATTCTCTCATCGATCTCCTCCTCGTCAACCGTGTGGGTGTACCGGATGATTTCTTCCGAAGAGAGGTCCTTTAGCTCGAACTCCGGCCGTACGCCGAAGCGAACGGTTGCGTGGAGATCGTTGTCTTCGTTGAAATCGATCTTATCGATCACAGGCTGCCCGAGGACCCGATAGGTATCTTTTCCGAGCACCTCGCTTTCATACGTTTTCTGGATAAGCTCTTCGGCAACGACGTAGGCTATGGCTTTGCCGTAAATTTTCTTGACCAGGGAAAGAGGCACTTTTCCGGGACGGAAACCCTTCAGTGTTGTGCGCCCTCTCTGTTCCCGAAGCGCCTTTTCCATTTCTGGGGATAGGTCTTCCGCCGTCGCTTTGATTTCCAGCGCGTATTCTGTGGGCTTGACCTGTTCTATCGATGTCTGCATAGGATTACGAGGAAAGGATCCGACCGGCACAAGGTGATGCACCGAGCCGTGCCGGGTTCATACCAAAAAATGAACGCGAACCATGCGGGTTCGCGCGGGTGTTGTCAGGATGTCGATCGGCTCGCCGGCTGTGAACGCCGTATGCGTAGCGTTGCTTTTATTCTAAACGGGTATCCCGGTTCCATGCACTATCCGAGTTAGATGGCCTGCCGAATCAGAAGTCCAGCCCGATGGAGAAGTAGATACGCCGTTTGCCGAACTGCCGCCCGTCAAACGGCCAGGCGTAATCGAGCCGGATCGGATAACCAAGGAATATGGTTCGGAGGCCGAAGCCGGTACCCACGAGCAAGTCCGCGAGGATTCGATCGCCGGATTCGTTTTCGCGGAACAGGTTAAAATGCTGATTGATGCCGCGTCCTCCCCAGATGCTTCCCGTATCGACGAAGGCCGTACCCTGCATGTGGTAGAGAGGGAAAAGCGGCAGTGGGCCCGGCAGCAAGGCAGCGATCAGCGGAAAGCGGAATTCGGCGTTTGCGAGGCCAAAGTACGATCCGTTAAGGGCGTTGATGTCGTACCCGCGCAACGGAAGGACCGGTGTGGCGAATAGAAAGTCGGAAATATCGCTGATCGGGAATCCGTTATCCGGGTCGAAACGGCGGTTGATCCAGTTCTGGACGCCCGAGCTGTAGAACAGCTGCCGACCGTGCCCGATGGATGCGCCACCCGAAATCCGGGCGGCAAGCGAATAGAGCCCCCGGCCGAACGACGTGTAGCCGCGCAGGTCTCCCAGCAGCGTCAGGAAACGAACCTTGCTTCCTGCGAAATTGCCCGGGCTCCCTGAAAGACTGAATGCATAACGGTGGCCGCCCAGCGGCGACAGGTACCCGGGCGTTGTAACGTCTTTGGTATACGTGATGGACGGGTAAAGGATCGTGCGCGCAGCAGGGGCTTCGGAAGGGTCCCCGATGTCGGCCTGGCTGACGCCGAGCAAGAACAGGTGGGCGTCGATCCGGCGGAACTTGTCGAACGGATAACTGAGCGCGATGCTTCCCCCGTATTGCCGGTACCGGTAGTAGGTGAAGCGGTCGTAGTCCGGCAGCAGACGCGACATGTGGAAGCCGGATATGCTCCAGTCCGTACGTCGTGGCAGGTAGTTGTAGGAGATGATGTAGTCAGAGTTTCGGAGGTCGATCAGCAGGTTGGTAGCGACAAAAATCTGGTGGTTGCCGAGCATGTCGCTGAACATCATCTGCGTGATGCCCTGCACGCCGTAGAGCACGTCGTACCCCGCCGTACCGTATACGAGGTCGGGCGAGAAGTTCAACCGGTACTTCCTCGGCTTGAAGTTGCCGTTCTCATCCACGTTGTCCCGTGGGGTGAACGGGTCGAAGTAAAAATCGGGATCTTCCTTGCGGGCTTCCTCGAAGGCTTCGCTGAAGACGTAGTTGCGAAAGTCGATGCGTACGCTGCCGTAGGCCAGGGTATCCTGAGCAGTCGAGTCGACCAGGACGGCCGTATCGTCTTCGGACTCCTCGGATTCAGGGTTCGAATCAAAAATCTGCAAGTCCCGAGATGCCAGCATGATCTGTCGCCGATCGCGCTTCTGGGCGTACATCTGCCCGTCGGTGGCGTCTCGGATGAGTGGGTTGCCCTGCCTGAGCGAGGGCGGCGCCAGCGCGATGGCCGGTGCGTCCTGCATCGTTTGCTGCATCATCCGTTGCGCCCAAACGTTCGGGACGAGCGGGTCGCGGTCGAGCTTACGATCGAAGGGCGACTTCATCACAAAAATGGACGGGACGCCTTCCTTCAGGCTCACCAGCACGGCCCTCCGGCCATCTGCGGAGAGGGAAACCTGCGTAATACCCACGACCACGTCGGTCAGAGGCCGCTCAACGGACGTTTCGAGGTTCTTCTCGTATAGGTTCAGTACTCCGTTCCGGTCCGAGATGAAAAGAATCTTGTTGGGGTCAGGGCCAAATTTGGGTGATTTGTCGTCCCAGACCTCGTCGTACGTAAGACGTTCCAGGCGGCTCTCGCCCAGCGTGAGCAGATAGATGTCGTGCTGGTTGTAATCGTGGGAGTTGATGTCAAAAGTTTCGGTGGTGTAGCGTCCCAGGTCGACGTGAGGCCCGCGGTCGCTGTGGAAAACGATCTGGGTCCCATCCGGGCTCCATGCGGGTTCGTGATCGCTGAAGACGTCGTTGGTGTAGTTGATAGTCTGGTGCCGGTTCAGGTCGAGCACGTAGATGTCGCTTTGCGAGTCCATCGACCCTTCGAAGGCGATGTGCCCGCCGAGCGGGCTCCACGCAACGGACAGAATCTGATCGACGCCGGGGATGCGGTAGTGGGTCGTTTTCCGGGTTTCCACGTCGATGACGGCGATCGCATCTCCTTTTCCGCTTTTTACCGCAATCGCGATCTTTTCGCCGTCAGGGCTCCAGGAGATGCCCGGGGAAAGAATTCGCAGGCTTTCGAACTGGGTGTTGTCCTGCCCATCGACCAGCTTCTTCAGGATCTTTCCGTCTGCTGTGGAAGCGAGGTAGACGTCAAACAGCGTTCCGCGGGTCGTGATGTAAGCGAATCGGTCTCCTTTCGGTGAGATGGCAGGGCTCGTGTTGTAGGAGCCGTCTTCGCGGGTGATCAGCGGTTTTGCAAAGTCCTCCAGGTCTTCCCGTGCGGCCAGCTCCGGGAAGTAGATTTCTTTCAGGGTTTTGTGCCATCGCTCGGAGAGCTCGTTGAGCGAAAGGCCGGTTGCCCTGCGGAAGCTGCCTTCCACCGACCGCGTTAACCGGATGCGCTGGAGGATCTCGGCGATTTTCTCTCTGCCGTACTGCTCGGCGATGTAGTCCCACAGGCTCTGCCCGCCCCGATAGGCGAAATACCCGTTCAGGTGCGGGATGGGCGCCAGGTTGTCCTCGAGAATGGCTTCCCGGACGTACATGTCCGACTGGGTATCCCATCCCAGAGCGGCGTACTCCGCGAGGCCTTCGTTAAACCAGAGGGGAAGGGCGAGCCGGATGTTATTCTGGATGATCGACTGGATCGAGCCGCCATAAAACATGTCGTTGATGACGGCGTGGACCAGCTCGTGGTGAACGACGCGCCGATAGTCCCGGTAGTCGCCGGTAAACGGAATGGCGATGCGGTTCTTGAACAGCTCGGTCACCCCGCCAATGCCCTCGGAATAGGTGGGCAGGTCCACGGCGTTCGTGACGACGAAGTCGTTGTGGCTTTGATAAACGAGGAGCGGGATGCGATCGGTGATCTGGTGCTGGAATAAGTCGGAGATCTGTCGGTAGGCATCCTCGGCTGCTCTTGCCGTAAAGTTCGCCAGGTAGTACCCGCCCTCGTAGTAATGGACGTCGAAGTGTTCGGACTGTACGTAGTACCACTCGTGGGAGTCGTACTGTACCTTGTTCTTGCCGAATCGAAAATACTGAGCCTGTGCCGCGGGAACGACGGCAGCGACAGCCAGCGCCAGGAGGAGCACCGGAATCAATCGGAGGTGGACATGATTGGAAAACCTGGCCATACCGATCCCGCTACAAGGCAACCGCGCCCTTCCCGGTAAGATACAGAGAAGCAGAGCGGGTTGATAGATACCTCGCTTTACTACGTTCAACCCCGTTACAGTCGGGTGAGGCTGCGCCGTAAAGTCTAAAAAAGATATACTGTTCTATTAACGATTCAAGGCTGCGTCCGCCATCAGGTTCCATGCCCCGCGACAATCAGATGGAAATATGCAGGCTTACGTTCAAGCATATCGGAACCAGCGGATCAGGTCTTTAATGGCGGGTTTTTTCCCGTACATCAATATACCAACGCGGTAAATTCGGCCGCTCATCCAGATGGTCCCTATAAACGTTCCTACCAGCAAGAGGTACGCCAGGGTGGACTGCCAGAGCGGGACGTCCGCTATCGCCAGGCGAACAATCATCAGGATAGGCGAGAAGAACGGGATAAGGGAAAGCACGACCGAGAGCGTCGAGTTCGGGCTCTCGATCAAAAACGACATGAATATGATCGGAATGAGGATGAGCAGGGTGATCGGGAGGGTCAGCGCCTGCGCGTCCTGCTGTTGCTCGACCGCCGATCCGATGGCGGCGAAGAGGCTGGCATAGAGCAGGTAGCCGCCCAGGAAATACAGGATAAACCAGACAAAGATCATCGGCGACACGTGCGGCAGGCTGATGTTGGCACTTGCCATGATCTCGTCGGTGCTT
>Ga0079224_100017639_pt1 | contig 10067 bp, 6 predicted proteins | sample Stecom2015_FD_80414 | JGI IMG/M metagenome (GOLD analysis project Ga0079224, IMG submission 80414) | Agricultural soil microbial communities from Utah to study Nitrogen management - Steer compost 2015 | ecosystem: Environmental > Terrestrial > Soil > Agricultural land | place: USA: Utah... | reverse complement strand
GTTGAACCCCAAGGCGCGCCTTCCATGACGGAAGCATTGAAAGCCGGCAAGCCGGTGGTTCTCGATAAAATTCAACGCTTTGTTGACGGTGCATCTGCTAAGAAAGGTGGAGATATTACTTTTTCATACTGCAAGGATTTTATAAGCGATATGCTGCTCGTGCCTGAAGGGAAAGTCAGCTCAACAATTCTTCAACTGTACAATGAAGATGCCATTGTAGCTGAACCGGCTGGCGCACTAAGTATTGCCGCACTTGATCAGTACAAAGACAAACTAAAGGGCAAACGTGTGGTTTGCATCCTGAGCGGGGGCAACAATGACATTGACCGGATGCAGGAGATCAAGGAACGATCGATGCTGTACGAAGGCCTTAAGCATTACTTCATTATTCGTTTTGCCCAGCGGCCCGGTGCATTGAAAGAATTTGTGAACCACATTCTTGGTCCAACGGACGACATCGTGCGGTTTGAATTCATTCAGAAACACAATAAGGAAACCGGTCCGGCCCTGATAGGAATTGAAGTGAAATCACGTAACGATTTTGAATCGCTGATTGCGCGGATGAATGAACATCAGTTAAACTTCACCCTCATCAATCAGCATGAAAATTTATTTGAGTACCTGGTATAAAGGCACTATTACTTAACATCAATGAAAAAGCAAGCACAATCTTACTCATCACCAGCAGCCACCGCTGCAACCTGTGCTCGCACGTACATTATTACGGGGTAACCCCGTTGCCACTACCATATTCCCTACGAGCATCAGGGCTTCTCCAGGAGTTGAACTGCATGACGCTTTTGTTTACTACTCACTATCCATATTCTGTAATATGAAGATTTTAAAATTTGGTGGTTCATCGGTAGCTACCACACCACGTATCCGGCAAGTCATTGACATTATTACTGCTGCGAAAAAAGAAATGCAGGCAGTTGTATTCTCTGCTGTTGGGGGTGTTACTGATCAACTTATTCATTGTAGCACACTGGCCCTGAACGGCAATCCGGAATACAAAACAGCACTTTCAAAATTATCAGAACAACACCTGAACATGGTGCGTGAGTTGATACCGGTATCACACCAAAGCGGGATACTTGCCCAGGTTACCATTCAATTCAACGCGCTGGAAGATGTACTGCATGGTGTGCACCTGGTAAAAGAACGCACAGCCCGTACGTTGGATTACATCATGAGTTTTGGCGAACGCATCAGTGCCTTCATTATCAGCGAAGCGCTACGTGAACAAGGGGTGGATTGTGAATACCTGGATGCCCGAAAGGTTATTCGTACCGATGATCAGTTTGGTGCGGCTCGGGTGGATTTTGAAATCACCAACAAACAAATTGCAGATCACTTCAACCAACATCAAAAATTGCAGGTTGTTACAGGCTTCATTGCTTCTTCCGAATCGGGGGAGACTACCACCCTTGGTCGAAGTGGATCCGATTATACCGCAGCGATCCTTGCAGGAGCATTACAAGTTGATGAGTTGGAAATCTGGACCGATGTGGATGGCATTTTAACTGCCAATCCAAAGCAAGTAAAAAAAGCATTTACCATTCCGGAATTGAGCTATGAAGAAGCTATGGAGCTTTCGCACTTTGGTGCCAAAGTAATTTTCCCAGCCACCATGCGACCAGCCATGGCGCATCACATTCCCATCTGGATTAAGAACACGTTTAATCCAGGCGCACGAGGTACACGCATCAGTGCACAGGGAGCCAATGGCAAAACTGTTAAAGGTATATCTTCCATCGACACCATCAGCCTGTTAAACATTCAGGGCAGCGGCATGATGGGCGTAGTAGGTGTTTCGATGCGACTGTTTAGTGCTTTGGCGCAAGAAAAAATAAATGTTATCCTGATCAGCCAGGCATCTTCAGAACATTCCATCTGTATTGCGGTGGATAATCAGCAAGCGTTGCGCGCGAAGAAAGCCTTAGAACACGAATTCGAATTTGAAATCAGCAACAAGCGTATTGATGCCATTGATGTTAATTCTGATCTAAGCATTATCGCCCTGGTGGGCGATGGCATGAAACATCATTCGGGTACCAGTGGCCGGATGTTCTCAGCGCTGGGAAAAAATGGTATCAATGTAGTAGCTATCGCACAAGGATCTTCTGAACGAAATATTTCCGCGGTAATACCAAAAGTTGACACAGCCAAAGCGCTTGCCGCTTTGCACGATGCGTTCTTTTTATCAAACACAAAAACCATTCATTTATACTTGATTGGTGTTGGGCTGATCGGAAAAACGCTTTTACAACAAATCAACCAGCAACTAAACCGGCTCTACCAGACTCATAACCTGGAAATAAAACTCATCGGGCTTACCAACAGTCGTACCATGCTAGTGCGTGAAGACGGTATTCCGGGAGACGAAGCCATGCAACAATTTGCTGAGTTTGGTGAGAAAGCCAACTTGGTGGTTTTTACTGAAACCATACAGAAACACAATTTACCAAACAGCATTTGTGTAGATTGTACAGCCAGCGAATCCGTTACCGATATGTATGAGACATTATTAAGTGCCAACGTATCGGTAGTAACGCCCAATAAAAAAGCAAACTCTGCCCCATATGCGCGCTATCAAAAAATCAGAAAAATTGTGCGTGAGCATGGCACATCCTTTCTATACGAGACCAATGTATGTGCCGGTTTACCGGTGATCAGCACATTGAATGATTTACTCCTGAGTGGCGATACCGTATTGCGCATTGAAGCAGTGCTAAGCGGTTCACTCAATTATATCTTCACCTCCTTTACTGAAGGTAAACGATTCAGCGAAGTAGTAGCTGAAGCCAGAACGCTGGGCTATACCGAACCTGACCCACGCGATGACCTAAGTGGTATGGATGTCGCTCGCAAAATGTTAATCCTTGCACGCGAAACCGGATTGCCCCTGGAACTGCAGGATATAAATGTTGAAAACCTTGTGCCTGAAAATTGTCGCGGAGAAATTACAGTGGATGAATTTATGAAAAGGTTGGCGGAAGCAGACGATCACTTTGAGCAACTTCGGCAGGAAGCAGAAAAGAATAACAAAAAACTTCGGTACCAGGCCTTGCTGAAGGGTAGCACCATTAGTGTTGGCTTAACAGCGGTTGCTCCCGACCATCCATTTTATACCTTGTCGGGAAGTGATAACATCATTCAGTTTACTACACACCGCTACAATGAACGGTCCATGGTAATCCGGGGACCCGGTGCCGGTGCGGAAGTAACCGCAGCCGGAGTATTTGCCGATATTATTCGCATTGGAAATAACATACGCTAACATGAATACTTCGTGGGTTAAAGCATTTGCATCTGCAACCGTAGCCAACGTATCGTGCGGGTTTGATGTGTTCGGTTTTGCCTTACAGCAACCCGGAGATGAAGTAGAGTTGCGCCTGAACAACTCCGGAAAAGTCACACTATTGGATATTACCGGAAAAGGCGAACAACTTCCGCGCGATGCTTCCCAAAACACAGCAGGCATAGCTGTTAAACATTTTCTGAATGATCACCATCCATCGCATGGCGCTGAAATTATCTTACATAAAAACCTGCCCCGCAGTAGTGGCATGGGTTCAAGTGCTGCCAGTGCAGTGGCAGCACTGGTAGCCGTAAATCATGCTGTTGGAAATCCGCTTTCAAAAATGGCATTACTCCCCTACGCCATGGAAGCAGAGCGGGTCGCCTGCGGGGCAGCTCATGCCGACAATGTTGCACCTGCACTGCTTGGTGGTTTTGTACTGATTCGCGATAAGAAAACCCTCGACATCATTACACTTAATGTACCCGATGAGCTTTATGCCGTAGTTGTGCATCCGCACATTGAACTAAAAACAAGCGATGCACGACAGGCGTTGCGCACCACCATAAGTCTTACTGATGCCATTACACAATGGGCCAATACCGCAGCACTTGTTGCAGGACTGGAACAAGGTGATTTTGAACTGATCGGTCGGGCCATGTGCGATGTAGTAGCTGAGCCAGTCCGCGCGAATTTTATTCCGGGTTATCACATGGTTAAACAGGCGGCCTTAAAGGCAAATGCATTGGGTTGTGGTATTTCCGGTTCAGGACCATCTGTGTTTGCTTTATGTAAAGGTGAGCATTGCGCCATACAAATAATGAACGCTATGCAACAAGCGTTTGTATCCGTGCCCCTGAATTCTGATGGATATGTTTCAGCGATCAATAAAAAAGGTGCATCCATATACACCCATTAACCATTCTGCTTTTTATGAATTACCATAGCATTGCCAATCACGCTAACAAAGTATCATTTCAACAGGCTGTTATCAACGGGCTGGCACCCGATGGCAGCTTGTATGTACCTGAAATCATTCCCCAACTTCCTGAAAGTTTTATACGCGAATTACCAAATCTACCATTAAACGAAGTTGCCTATCGTGTAGCACGCAAATTTGTGGACGCCTCGGTTATTAAGGACGACAGCTTGTTCAACATTGTTTCCGAAACCTTGAATTTTCCATTTCCTTTGGTAACGCTAAATGCCAACACGCATATACTCGAATTATTTCATGGGCCTACCCTCGCGTTTAAAGATGTTGGTGCTCGTTTTCTGGCAAGAGTACTTCGGCATGTTGCCCACTCGCTGCAACGGGAAATTACCGTTTTGGTAGCTACTTCCGGAGATACCGGTGGAGCTGTGGCGTCCGGTTTTTATAAGGTTGAAGGAATTAATGTCGCTATTCTTTATCCTTCGGGTTTGGTAAGCAAGTTGCAGGAAAAGCAATTCGCTTCGTTGGGACATAACATTCATGCACTAAAAGTCGATGGAACTTTTGACGACTGTCAGCGATTGGTAAAGGAGGCGTTTGTTGATGAAGAACTTCGCAAGCGCCTGTTCTTAACATCGGCTAACTCCATTAACATTGCGCGGTTAATTCCACAAACCTTTTACTATTTCTCGGCATGGCAATCGTTGCAAACAACACAGCCGGTTGTATTTTCTGTTCCTAGTGGTAATGTGGGCAACCTTACGGCCGGAGTCATTGCTCAAAAAATGGGATTGCCCATTCATGCATTTGTAGCCGCTACCAACAGCAATTCCATTCTTCCCGAATACCTGGATTCTGGTTTTTTTTCACCGCAACCTTCGCGGCAAACCATTAGTAATGCCATGGACGTAGGTAACCCCAGCAACTTTCCACGCCTCAAACACTTTTTCAACAACAGCTACCAGGAAATAAAATCTTCAATTTTCGGCTATGCTTTTTCAGATGATGAAACCCGGGAAGCCATTCATCAGGTGTATGAACAATACAATTATGTACTTGATCCACACGGAGCCGTTGGATATTGTGGCACAAAAAAATATTTAGCTGCTTTTCCACAAGCTTGTAGTGTGGTATTGGAAACAGCGCATCCATCGAAATTTCCGGAAGTAGTGGAAAGCATATTGCAACAACCCATACCCCTCCATCCTGCTCTGCAGGCTTTGGATGATCACAATACTCCATCAATAGCATGCTCTTCGCATTTCAAAGATTTCAAAAAACTATTGACAGAATTATTCTAAATCATCAACTACCAAACACTCGTAAGGCACAAACTTTTTGACAATTTCGTTATATTAATTCAACGTAACGATTAAGTTAGCGCAGCAAAGTAGTATGAATCAATCTGTATAAAAGCAATAATCTTAACAAATGAAAACGCCTCAGTATAAATACGCTGGGGCGGTTTTATTTTAAAAAGGCGAGAACTAACTAACAGTTGTTTATGAGGAAACCCAAAACGCTGTTCGATAAAATCTGGGACAGTCACGTAGTAACGCGAAAAGAAGGCTATCCGGATGTTTTATTTATCGACCGGCATTTCATTCACGAAGTAACCAGTCCGCAGGCGTTTGACGGATTGCGCAAACGCAACATTCCAGTATTTAATTCTAAGCGCACTACGGCCACAGCCGATCATAACGTACCTACCAAAGATCAGCATCTTCCGATCCGCGAAGCATTATCGCGGCACCAGGTTGAAACGCTGCGGAAAAACTGCGCGGAGTTTGGCATTGAGCTTTACGATCTCGGACATCCGTTCCAGGGTATTGTGCACATCATCGGTCCGGAGTTGGGCCTGACATTACCCGGCATGACTATCGTGTGTGGGGATAGTCATACCTCAACCCATGGCGCATTTGGAAACATTGCCTTCGGAATCGGAACCAGTGAAGTAGAACAGGTATTGGCTACGCAATGTATTCTTCAGCACCGGCCTAAAACCATGCGTATTGAAGTAAACGGAAAACTCGGCAAAGGCGTGGTAGCGAAAGACATTATCCTGTACATCATTTCAAAAATATCGGCTAGTGGTGCTACCGGGTATTTTGTGGAGTATGCAGGCAGCGCAATTGAAAGCTTATCGATGGAAGCACGCATGACCATCTGCAACATGAGCATTGAAATGGGTGCTCGTGGCGGATTGATCGCTCCGGATGAAACTACATTCAACTACATCCGCGGAAGAAAGTTTGCACCGCAAGGTGAAGCCTTTGAAAAACTTGTTGAGAGCTGGAAGCAGCTCAAGACCGATGAAGGCGCCACTTATGACAAAACCCTTACTTATGATGCAGCCGACATCGCACCTATGATTACCTACGGTACCAATCCGGGTATGGGCATTCGGGTTACCGACCGCATTCCAACGGCTGAAGAACTGAAAGAAATCAGCGAAAAAACATCTTTCATCAAATCGTTGGAGTACATGGGGCTCGAACCCGGCACATCGTTACTCGGCAAACCAGTTGATTATGTGTTTATCGGCAGTTGCACAAATGCACGCATTGAAGATTTGCGCCTGGTGGCATCCATTGTAAAGGGGAAAAAGAAATCGCCTAACGTGGAAGTCTGGGTGGTTCCAGGATCGAAACAGGTAGAGGAGCAGGCACGCAAGGAAGGGCTTGACAAAATTTTTGAAGCAGCCGGATTTTAATTACGCGGCCCCGGATGCTCAGCCTGTCTTGGCATGAACGAAGACAAAATACCGGCTGGCAAATACTGCATCAGCACTTCAAACCGAAATTTTGAAGGAAGGCAAGGACCAAAATCCAGAACATTTCTGGCAAGTCCGTTGAGTGCAGCCGCAGCTGCCATCACAGGTAAAATAACCGATGTACGGGAATTAGTTGACGAAGCAGGTAATTGACAGTTAAGAGCCATGAAAGAGAATTTTATAAGTCTGAAATCAACCATCGTTCCGCTTCCGGTAGAAAATATTGATACGGATCAGGTCATTCCCGCGCGCTTTTTAAAAGCCACGACACGTGAAGGATTTGGAGAAAACCTGTTTCGCGATTGGCGGTATACAAGCGATGGAAATCCAAAACCGGATTTCGTGCTCAATAATCCAACATACAAAGGAAGCATTCTGGTAGCCGGAAAAAATTTCGGATGCGGAAGCAGTCGTGAACATGCCGCGTGGGCTTTATACGATTATGGTTTTCGCGTAGTGATTTCTTCCTTCTTTGCCGACATCTTCAAGAACAACGCATTGAACAACGCCTTGCTGCCCATACAGGTAAGTGATGATTTTCTCAAAAAAATATTTCAACTCATTGAAAACAACCCGCAGGCACAACTTGAAGTGAATCTCGAAAATCAAACCGTTACCCTTCCGGATGGCTCATCGGAAACATTCGAGATCAATCCGTACAAGAAGGCATGTTTGATGAATGGCTACGATGACATCGATTATTTGTTGAGTCTGAAAGAAGAAATACGACAATTTGATCTGGCACATAGTTGAGACAGTAAAAGATAGTGATGAAAAAAAAGATAGTGATTCTTCCCGGAGACGGCATCGGCAAGGAAGTAACAGCCGAAGGGAAACGTGTGTTGCAGGCGGTAGCCGGATTGTTCGGACATGAATTTGAATTTGAAGAAGGATTGATCGGCCATGAGGCTATTGAAAAAACCGGAACCGCATTACCTGATGAAACCCTGTCGCTGCTGAAAAAATCAGATGCCATTTTGTTTGGCGCAGTAGGTCACCCGAAATATGATAACGATCCCACCCTGAAAGTGAGACCGGAGCAAGGGTTGCTGAAGATGCGCAAGGAACTTGGTTTGTACGCCAACCTTCGCCCGATCAAGCTGTTTGATGAGTTGCTGCACGCATCCAGCATCAAACCTGAAATATTAAAAGGTTCGGATATCCTCTTCTTCCGCGAGCTGACAGGCGATGTGTACTTCGGTGAAAAGGGAAGAAAAGACGAAGGAAACACCGCATATGATTTGATGATCTACCAGCGGTATGAAATTGAACGTATTGCGCATAAAGCTTTTCGGGCGGCTCAAACACGCAAGAAAAAAGTTACTTCGGTAGATAAAGCCAACGTGTTGGAAAGTTCACGCTTGTGGCGCGAAGTTGTACAACAGGTTGGAAAAGAATATCCTGATGTTACACTTGAGCACCAGTTTATCGATGCTGCCGCCATGAAGCTCATTCAAAATCCACGAAGCTTTGATGTGGTGCTTACCGGAAACCTGTTTGGCGACATCCTTACGGATGAAGCTTCGCAGATTGCCGGGTCGATGGGTATGCTTGCTTCCGCTTCCGTTGGCGATTCTATTGGACTGTACGAACCTATTCACGGCAGCGCACACGACATCACCGGAAAAGGAATTGCCAATCCATTGGCATCCATTCTTTCGGCTGCCTTGCTGTTGGACATTTCGTTCGGCTTGAAAGCAGAATCCGATACCCTAATCCGCGCGGTGGAAGCCACCTTGAAAAACGGATTCCGAACAACCGACATAGCTGATAATCAGACCAGCAAAGAAAATATTCTCAACACATCCCAGATGGGAGACAAAGTACTTGAACAGATTGAGAAAGTAGTACAAAAACAACTCATCACTCAATAACCTAACAACCTAAACACCTTATCTAATTACCGATCGTATGAGCAACAAAATACAAATCTTCGACACAACCCTTCGCGATGGCGAGCAGGTACCCGGTTGTCAATTGGCAACAGAAGAAAAAATTACCATTGCCCGTGAACTGGAGGCACTTGGCGTGGATGTTATTGAAGCGGGTTTCCCGATTTCAAGTCCCGGAGATTTTCTTTCCGTGATTGGCATTTCAAGAGCAGTGAAAGAGCCGGTCGTTTGCGGACTGACGCGTGCAAAACAAGAAGACATTGATGTAGCAGCAGAAGCCCTGCGTTACGCCAAACGTGGACGCATACACACCGGTATTGGTTCAAGCGATGTACACATTAAACATAAATTCAAAAGCAGCCGCGAGCAGGTATTGGAACAAGGCGTATGGGCTGTGCAGTATGCCAAATCGAAAGGATATGAAGTAGAGTTTTATGCCGAAGATGCTGGTCGGGCAGACCTGGCTTTTTTGGCGCAGATGATCGAAGCGGTTATCAAAGCGGGTGCGGATGTGGTGAACATTCCGGATACAACCGGGTATTGCCTGCCTCACCTGTATGGAAAACGAATTCAGTATTTGTTTGATCATGTGAGCAACATCGACAAAGCAATTGTTTCCGTTCACTGTCATAACGATTTGGGTATGGCTACGGCCAATACCATTGAGGGATTGTTGCACGGAGCAAGACAGGCAGAAGTGACTATTAACGGCATTGGTGAACGTGCAGGAAATACTTCGCTGGAAGAAGTAGCCATGATTTTAAAAACACATAAAGATTTAGGACTATACACCGACATCAAATCTGAAAAGATTTACGGCATCAGTAAGCTGGTGAGCAACATGATGCGCATGCCCGTACAACCGAACAAGGCCATTGTAGGCGCAAACGCCTTTGCGCACTCATCCGGCATTCACCAGGATGGATTTTTAAAACATGCCGAGAATTATGAAATCATTAACCCGGCTGATGTTGGCGTGAACTCCTCATCGATTGTGCTCACGGCACGAAGCGGAAGGGCAGCACTGAAGCACAGGCTGGAAGTGCTGGGCCATAAAATTGAAGGACAGGATTTGGATATTGTGTATGAGAACTTCCTGATTATGGCCGATGAAAAGAAGCAAGTGACCGATCAGGACCTGGAAGTGTTGGCTACGAATATCCCGGT
>Ga0079224_100017637_pt1 | contig 10067 bp, 4 predicted proteins | sample Stecom2015_FD_80414 | JGI IMG/M metagenome (GOLD analysis project Ga0079224, IMG submission 80414) | Agricultural soil microbial communities from Utah to study Nitrogen management - Steer compost 2015 | ecosystem: Environmental > Terrestrial > Soil > Agricultural land | place: USA: Utah... | reverse complement strand
TGAATTCCAAGCTGTTGAGGCAAGGTAATCAAGGCCGGAGCATCCTTAGAATAATCCCGAATCTCAAAAGGGATCATTAATAACACCACAATCAAAAAACGCTGAATAAAAGTTAGAAGATAATCTGACTTGTATAATAAATTCTCTTCGATTTCTAAGGGCAATACCACCGTCACCCCGGCCCACACTAAAGCAACAACAAAAACTTTTATACCTGAAACATTTCTCAAATTCTTATCGCGAATAACCGGAATGGCATATAAAAAAGTAATAAGCATCAATAAACTGAACGTTACAACCGACAGATATTGAAGTTTAAATAAATAAAGAGAAACCCAAACGATCAAGCTTCCACCTAAAACAACCAAAAATGAACTCCTCTTTGAATCTAATAAATGCAGAATACCGGCCGGATGCAGCACAAAATTGTACCCAACCATGGCACAAACAAAGACAAAGACATAAAACCAAAGTGAAAGATGCAACTGAAATTCAAGGGCGGTTATGGCACTAAAAGCAGTAACTGCTATAGAAACATGTATTTGACTTCTGATATAAAAATCCAAAAAGCATCGAAAATATTTCATGAAACTAAAGGTAATTTATTCCTTTTTCTCCTTCCTCAAATTTTTCTAAAGAATCCTTCCGATACTGAAAATCACACCTATAAATCGACTTAAAAATCGTATTTTTGCACCCAATCATTTTTCACTTGGTTTGACCGGAAATAATGATGTCAGAAATTGATATAAACTCCAAAAATCCTAAGAAAGGACAAAACTTATGAATACTGATTCTTTTGCTTTACGTCATATTGGTCCACGTGAATCGGATCTCACTGAAATGTTAGACACTGTCGGTGTTTCATCTATGGATCAATTGATTTATGAAACCGTGCCGGATGATATTTTACTCAAAAAGGCATTGAAACTGGATACTGCCATGAGTGAACAAGAATATCTTGAACACATCACGGAGCTATCTTCAAAAAATAAAGTTTTCAAAACTTATATTGGCCTAGGTTATCATCAAGCAATAACACCACCGGTGATTCAACGGAATATTTTTGAAAATCCGGGATGGTACACCGCCTACACTCCTTATCAGGCAGAAATTGCCCAAGGACGATTGGAGGCGTTGTTAAATTTTCAAACGGTCATCACTGATCTAACCGGAATGGAATTGGCAAATGCTTCTTTACTTGATGAATCCACTGCAGCTGCTGAGGCTATGGCTCTTCTTTTTGCAGTGAGAGAAAAAGATAAGAAGAAAAATAATGCTGCCAAATTCTTCGTATCTGAAGAAATTCTTCCCCAGACCTTGTCTGTTTTACAAACTCGTTCTGAGCCTATTGGTATAGAATTAGTTATCGGCAATCATGAGACCTTCGACTTTGGCGAAGATTATTTTGGAGCACTCCTTCAATATCCGGGAAAAACCGGTAAAGTTTCCAATTATAAAGCATTCGTTCAGAAAGCAAATGACTCCGGAATTAAAGTAGCTGTTGCTGCCGATATTCTCAGTTTGGTGATGCTCGAGGCTCCGGGACATTTTGGAGTGGATGTAGTTGTTGGGACCACCCAACGGTTTGGAATTCCTTTGGGATATGGCGGTCCACATGCTGCTTTTTTTGCTACCAAAGAAGAATATAAACGAAACATTCCGGGTAGAATTATCGGTGTTACAAAAGACGCCAATGGCGAGCGAGCGCTTCGTATGGCACTACAGACCCGTGAACAACACATTAAGAGAGACAAGGCCACTTCAAACATTTGTACTGCTCAAGTGCTTCTTGCAGTAATGGCAGGGATGTATGCCGTTTATCATGGACCTGAAGGATTGAAATACATTGCACAAAAAGTTCATAGAAGTGCCGTAACACTCGCAAAAGAATTGAAGAAACTAGGTTTTGAGCAATTAAATGAAGTTTATTTTGATACCATTCTAGTAAAAACAGATGCAAGTAAAATAAAATTTCTAGCCGAAGCCAGAGAGGTCAATTTCTATTATCCAAATGCTGATACGGTTTCCATTTCAATCAATGAGGCCACAACCGTAAAAGACCTGAATAAAATACTTGCCATTTTTGCAGATGCCGTAAAAACTGACTTTGTAAAAATCAGCGAATTGGAATCTGCCGATATTATTCCGGAAGATCTGCGACGACAAACAACTTTCCTTGAACAGGAGGTGTTTAACCGATATCACAGTGAAACCGAGTTGATGCGATACATTAAAAAATTGGAACGCAAAGACCTATCTCTAAACCATTCAATGATTTCATTAGGATCTTGCACCATGAAGCTGAATGCCGCTGCCGAAATGTTACCATTGAGCGATCCTATGTGGGGAAATATCCACCCATTTGTTCCCGTGGATCAGGCCGAAGGATACCATACGGTTCTTAGAAAATTGGAGAAGCAGTTAAGTGAAATCACAGGATTTGCCGCAACCTCTCTTCAGCCAAATTCAGGCGCACAAGGTGAGTTTGCAGGACTTATGGTTATTCGGGCCTATCACGAATCTCGTGGAGACCATCACCGAGATATCTGCTTGATTCCCGCGTCTGCACACGGAACAAACCCTGCCAGTGCAGTTATGGCAGGAATGAAAGTAGTGGTAGTTAAATCCACAGATGAAGGAAATATTGATGTGGACGATTTACGCGAAAAAGCGGTCAAACACAAGGATAATCTTTCTTGTATAATGATTACATATCCTTCCACTCACGGGGTATATGAAGCTTCTATTCGCGAAATAACCGGCATAATTCATGAAAATGGAGGACAAGTTTACATGGACGGAGCTAATATGAATGCTCAAGTAGGATTGACCAATCCCGGAGCTATTGGAGCCGATGTTTGCCACTTAAACCTTCATAAAACCTTCGCAATTCCTCATGGAGGAGGAGGTCCGGGAGTTGGTCCTATCTGTGTTGCTGAGCAACTAGTACCTTTCTTACCCGGAAATCCGGTAATAACTACCGGTGGAGACCAAGCAATCACAGCAATTTCCTCTGCACCTTTCGGAAGCTCATTGGTGTGCTTAATTTCTTATGCATACATCTCCATGTTAGGAGTGAACGGATTGAAAAAAGCGACACAATACGCTATACTAAATGCCAACTATATCAAGGAAAGATTAAGCGGTCATTATGAAGTACTTTATACCGGAGAACGAGGACGTGCAGCTCACGAAATGATCATTGATTGTCGTCCTTTTAAAGAAAAAGGAATTGAAGTAGTTGATATTGCAAAAAGGCTTATGGACTATGGTTTTCATGCACCTACAGTCTCTTTCCCCGTGGCAGGAACATTAATGATTGAGCCTACAGAAAGTGAGAGTAAATATGCACTGGATCAGTTTTGTGATGCTATGATTTCTATCCGAAAAGAAATTGCTGCAGCAGTAAAAGATGATCCGAATAGTGCTTTAAAAAATGCACCTCATACGCTGGCCATGGTAACAGCAGATAAATGGGACTTCCCATACAGCCGACAAGAAGCAGCTTTCCCAATGGACTACCTTCAGGAAAATAAATTCTGGCCGTCTGTTCGTCGTGTGGACGATGCTTTTGGAGATAGAAATCTCATTTGCACTTGCGATCCTATCGAAGCTTATATGGAAGCATAATTTAAAAATCTCCTATAAAATAACTCGGTCCGTCTTTCAAGTTTAGACGAACCGAGTTTTTTGTTGTAGTAGTTTGGAATATAAACGCTGCCTTTTTTTACGTATGAAGGGAAATAATATACATTAAGAAGAAAGAACGTACCCACAAAAATCAGATCCAAATCTTTAAACTAATGAACATAAAAAACCTCTCCCGTTAAAAATTAGGAGAGGTTTTTATTTAAAGAAGTTCGTTAGGCTTATGACTCAAGCACAGGCTCTTCCTCTTTCTTTTTCAAAAATTCATCAAGATTCTTTCCTTTTGCCGTGTCATACATAATCGGCGTAGCAACAAAGATTGAAGAATATGTTCCTGCCACGATACCAACAATAATTGCGAAAAGTAATCCTCGAATAGATTCTGCACCGAAGAAGAACATACATAACAATACGATCAATGTAGTGAAAGAGGTGTTTAACGTTCTTCCCAGAGTGCTGTTCAGTGCAAGGTTAATGGTTCTACCCATTTTCCAATTAGGATGATCTGCAAAATATTCACGAATCCTGTCAAAAATAATAACGGTATCGTTTACTGAATATCCTACTACCGTCAGAATCGCAGCGATAAAGGATTGGTCAATTTCCATATTAAACGGCATAAAGCTATAGGTCAATGAGAATATTCCCATCACCAGGATAACGTCGTGGATAATGGATACAACTGCTCCAAGTCCAAATTGCCATTTTCTAAAACGCAATAGAATGTAGAGGAACATCGCAGCCATTGCACCAAGAACCGCCCAAAGAGAATCTCGTTTAATGTTATCTGCAATAGTTGGACTCACTTTATAAGATTCCATTTTTCCGATAGTTTTTCCGGCTCGGTCTTCCGAAAACCGCTCAAAAGTCATGTCAGACGGATAATAAGACGCAAGAGATTCGAAGAGCATTTTCTCGATTTCTTCGTCAACCTCCGTTCCGGTTTCCTCGACCTTATATTTTGTGGTGATTTTTAACTGATTATTTCCTCCATAGGTTTTAGCCTCAGCACTTCCAAAAGTCTCAATCAAGTTGTTTTGAACTTCGTTGGAATTTACGTCCTGAGCAAATCGGACGGTGTAAGTTCTACCTCCTACGAAATCCACACCTTGATTAAGACCTACTGTAGCTAAAGAGATGATGCTCACTAACATCAAAATTCCCGAGAAGATGTAGGCAATCTTACGTTTCGCAAGGAATTGGATATTAACATTTCTGAACATATTCTTTGAGAATCCGGTAGCACATGGAAGTGATCTTCCTTTTTCACAGTAGGACTCAATGAATAATCTTGTAATAAAAATTGCCGTAAATAAAGATGTTGCAATACCAATTAATAATGTAGTAGCAAACCCTTGAATAGGACCGGTTCCAAAAATCAAAAGAATAAATCCGGTAAGTGCCGTAGTGATGTTGGCATCAAGAATAGAAGAAAGCGCGTTTGAAAATCCGTCCTTATTGGCATCTTTTTGCGATTTTCCTTTAGCAAGTTCCTCACGTATCCTTTCAAAAATCAGTACGTTGGCATCCACCGCCATACCAATAGTTAAAACGATACCCGCGATACCGGGAAGTGAAAGTACTGCTCCAATTCCGGCAAGAATTCCGAAAATGAAAAGAATATTTGCCACAAGAGCGATGTCTGCAAATAATCCTGCTCTTCCATAATAAAGAATCATCCAGAATACCACACCTACAAAGGCAATAATAAACGAAATCATTCCACTATTGATTGCTTCCTGTCCCAAAGTTGGTCCTACTACTTCAGCTTGCACTATCTCTGCTGAAGCAGGAAGTTTTCCTGCACGCAATACGTTTGCCAAATCCTGACCTTCTTTTACGGTAAAGTCTCCGGAAATCTGGCTTCGTCCGCCCGAAATTGCCCCAGTGGTAACTCCGGGTGCTGAGTAAACAATGTCATCTAGAACTATAGCAATTTGGCTTCCGTTTTGATAGGCCTCACCAGTCATTTGCTCCCAAATTTTGGCACCACGACCGTTCATTTGCATAGAAACGACCACACGACTCATTTGGTCATACTCTTGACTCGCATCGGTTACTACCGAACCTCCTAGTGGCGGCGTATTGTCTCGATTTCCTTTTAATGCGTAAAGTGAAGTAGTTTCTTCTCCTCTTCGTTGTTTGTCTGAAACAGGAAGTCCCCATACAAATTTTGCGAATCGCAATTCTGCCGGAAGTAGAGAACGTATTTGAGGATTTCTCAAATAGCTGTTAATTTCAGCAGTATCCTTCAATCTGAAATTAGCTATTACAGGGCCACCTTGATATCCGGGAGACACCATTTTTGCGAGAATGGGATGTGCGGTATCATCTTCCATATCTCCTTTTTCAACATCCTCACCTCCTAAAAGTTTACTGATGTCGTCTTCTTCAGTATCTGTTTCAGCCACTTCTTCACCTTCCGGAGTTTCAACAACATCCTCAGTAACTTCTGTTTCTGTTTTTGTTTCTACTTTTTTTCCGGATTTTGCCATAGCAATTTCACCGGCCTTTTCGTCAGCTGCTTGAAGGAAACCGGCTATTTCTTCAAATTTATAAACGTCCCAGAATTCTAACTGAGCGGTACTTTGAAGAAGTTTCTTAACACGGTCCACATCCTTCGCTCCGGGAAGTTCTACAAGAATTCTACCTGATTTCCCAAGACGTTGAATATTGGGCTGTGTAACTCCAAATTTGTCAATACGCTTTCTCAATACCTCAAAGGCAGAAGTAATCGACTCATCAATTTTTCTCTCAATGATTGGTTTTACCTGAGAGTTGGTCATGTTTGGATTGATGTTGTCTTCCAGATTTTTATTAAAGAAAATATCAGGCGACGCCAAGTTATTTTCTCCCGGAAGTTCGTCAAATGCTCTAAAAAACGACTCAAGATAAGTTTCTTGCGAAGTTTTTTGAAGTTCTGTAGCACGCTCTAGAGCTTGGTTAAAGGCCGGATCTTTAGTATTGTTGGCAAGATTCCGAAGAATGTCTTTCACGGAAACTTCAAGAATTACGTTAATCCCTCCTTTAAGGTCAAGACCTTTGTTTAATTCTTTTTCTGTAGCAGTATTATAATCGATTCCCAAGAATACGGGTTCATGCCCTAGAGAATCCAGATAACGGGCTTCTGCAGCCTCGCGTTTTTCGGGTTGGTCTGCCGGATATTTACTCTCGGCAAAAGACCGAGCGTCTCGTTCTACTTTGTTGGCAACAAATGTAAAGGAGAGCTGATAGATACTTACCAAACCGAACAACACGGCAAACGTGGTAATAAGTCCTTTGTTTTGCATTAGTTATAAATTAATTTTTGGTCAGATTTTTAAAAGGCGCAAATATATGTTTTGCGGTCTTATCTGACAATTTTGATGGATAATATATTGAATGAAGTGTGAGGAAAACCTCTTATAAAAGAATCAATTATGCCCAAGGCCCTGCCCTGACTTCAGGAAAAGCATAATAAACCGATTCGTGAGTATGAACCGGAAGAATAAAAGTGACATTTTCAATTTTCGGAACAGGAAGAATCCACTTTTCAACCAAGGTCGCAAACACTAAAGGAAGTTTAGGTTTTACATATTGGTCAGGCACAGATTTCACCTCCACCAAAATTCCTTGAAGCGAATTTTCAAAGAGGTCACTATCTTGAATCTTAACTATTTCGAGTTTGTAGGAATGTTTTTCATTCGGAATTTGTGTGGGAATACCGGAAGGCAAATTGGGTACTGCTACCCCATCTTTCAGCAAATCTTTTATGTGATAGACTTCAAGAGAACTGAAATATAGAATTTTGAAAACACCCTTCTCAGTTTGAATAACTTGAACTTGGGTAATCCCGATGTCATTTAAACGACGGGTGATGTTTTGGATGAGTTCCGAAGCTCCTGATTCACCCGGTAAATTTTCTTGAAATTCCAGCACAATCTCCTGATTCGGACTGTTTGCAGGATGCTCCATCCGTCCGCCTAAAACAAGCAGAAAAAATAATGCAGATATGTGCCAAAAAAATTTCACGCGCCAAAGATAGGAAAATCTTGAAATTGAAGGAAGTCATTGAAATTTGTCCTAATAAAAAAAGACCGTATCACTACAGTCTTTTTCTAAAACTTCCTTAACTCATTGAAGCTCTGCCCTTTTGTAAAAAAGTTCTAAAATTCTATTTCAAAATACAAACTACTCTGCTGATGCGAATCTGTCACATCTTCGCCTTTAATCACATCACCATAATTATTGTTGAGTTTCATATTTATCCTCCAGAAACCTGTCATGGTCAGAGATAATTTTCCTTTATAAGTCTTGGAAACTGAATCATAACGCAAATCTTCATTGTTGGGTGAAGAATGGTTTCCCATAGACGGCATTCGAGGGTCAATGTTTATGGAGAAATCTTGAACAACACTAAAATTCATCATATCGTCCATCTTATAAAGCGACGCCTCCATATTATTTATGGCTACCTTGGGAGCTTTGGGTTCTTTTAAAGCAAGAACATAACGAACCTCATCACTTCCGGTGAAACTCTGCACCTTCACATCTCTCAAGGGATTGGTTACTGCTATTTTTTCTATGAGTTCATAAGTTGTTCCATCTATAATATATGAGAGATGAAGTTCCCAAAAATGATGTTCATCACCCGCCATTTGAAACACTATGAAACCTTTGTATAAATTGTTTTCAACATAAAGATTTCCGTGCGGCGCCCCGTGAACCATACTGCCCATTTGCATCACAGGCTCCCATTGCGCATTCACGTCTGTGCGCGAAACATTATTAGACTTATCTAAAAATCGAAGGTACAACTCATTGTAACCTGTTTCGATTCGTTGATTTTCTGAATACACTTCAATAACATGCGTATCACGGTCAAAAGTGTAAATTTTATTGAGCTCTAATGCCGGATTTGTATTGTTTTCTCCTTCATCTTTGGAGCAGCTTGTAATGATAAACCCGATTAATAATAAGCTGATGATATATTTTAAGTTCATTTGTATTTGATTTTAGTTTATTGAATAAGAAATGGTTACATAAAAGTTTCTACCCATTCTTGGAATTGAGTTCCAATCGGCGTAAGAAACATAATAGGTGTCAAAAAGATTTTCTACACCTGTTTTTAAATATAAATCGTTGTCTTTCAGAATAAATCTTTTTCCGATATTAATTCCTGCCAGTGCATACGCAGGTACTCCCTCTTCTCCGTATGAAGCAGCAAATGCTCTGTGAGCTCCGGCACCTTCAGCAAAAATTGAAGCTGAGAAATGATTTTTGTAAAAATCCAGAGCTGCCCGATAATTCACAGGACTTATAAGAGGAAGGTTGTTGTTGTCGTGGTCTTTTCCGTATTGATAAGAAATTCGGCCATTAAAAGTGAGATGGTGTGTGAATGCGTATTTTCCGGACACTGAAAAGTTCATAAGTCGAACATAATCGAGATTCCGATAAACTTTTACGCCGGCAGCTCCAATTGTCATGGCACTCAGTTCAGGACGTACTTCACCAATGATATAGTCGGTTATATGAAAAACTTTTCCTTCAAGAGTAATGTCAAAGAGAGGTCTTTTGTAGGTTGCCGAGATATTGACGTCATAAGACGCTTCAGTTTTCAAAGTCGGATTCCCTATATAATCGTATTTGTCGAAACTGTTGAATAAGTAAAATCCAAATCCTTCAGAAACCGATGGCGCACGTTCTCCATAAGAAACACCTCCTTCCAAGTGGAAGTCATTCAGCATCTTATGATATTGCACCGAAGCACTTTTCAAGAACCTTGTCTTTTCGGCATTCATTTCCGGATAAAAAATTGTAAGGCTATTCCGTCCAAACTCATCCGCAACACGGTTTTTATGAACGCTTAAACGTGCGGAAAGTTTGATAAAATCGGCGCCGACGGCAATTCTATCTTCTGAAAAAATCCCTACATTTTCAGTGCGCACATCGGGCCAAGTAAGCATAAACATGGGTATCTCTCCGGGATTGGGTGCGTACATCGTCATCTCTGCATAGGAGCGGTTGTGATAGCCATCAAGCTTAAACAGAAATGCATGCTTTCCCATTTGCGCGCCGGCTTGCGAGTAAAACCCGAATGTTTCACTTTCTCCGGGCATATCCATCCTCACCGGCACATCCGGACGCTTGCTGTCATCCATAACGTGTTTTATGGTGTTGAAATAAAATTTGCTTTCCCATTTATTGAAAGTCCCAAAGAGGGTGTCTTGCAAAAAACTTGCAGACGCAATAACCGCACGCGCCAGAGAAACATCCATAGGCAAGGCAGGGTACCCAACATCTACTGCTTCGTCAAGAATCAAACTGCCCAAAATGGTTTGTGAATCAGACACTCTCAGCCCGCTGTTAACAGAAATGTTGAATTTTTCAAACTGGGAAAACTCCACTTCTTTACCTCCTCCGGCTTTGTAGTTTCC
>Ga0079224_100017636_pt1 | contig 10068 bp, 8 predicted proteins | sample Stecom2015_FD_80414 | JGI IMG/M metagenome (GOLD analysis project Ga0079224, IMG submission 80414) | Agricultural soil microbial communities from Utah to study Nitrogen management - Steer compost 2015 | ecosystem: Environmental > Terrestrial > Soil > Agricultural land | place: USA: Utah... | reverse complement strand
TCATAGTCAAGGATAACCTTCCGCTCATCGATCAACTTCATCAGTTCATCGTATTCATTCTGGATTTTCTCACGCTCCATGACTGTAAGGCGTTGTAATCTCATATCCAGAATGGCCCTTGCCTGGAGCTCACTCAAGTCGAACCTCTCCATCAGGCCGGTCCTTGCCGTCTCGGGATCCCTGGAGTTTCTAATCAATGTGATCACTTCATCCAAATGATCCAATGCAATAAGATAGCCTTCTAAAATATGCGCCCGTTTTTCGGCTTCCTTCAGTTCAAACTCGGTCCTTCTGATCACCACCTCATGCCTGTGATCAACGAAATGGACGATCAGATCCTTTAGATTCAACGTCTCTGGTCTTCCTTTGACCAAAGCCACGTTGTTGACACTAAAGGAGTTTTGAAGTTGGGTATGCTTGTAGAGATTGTTCAAAACGACATTGGATATGGCGTCGCGCTTGAGCTCGTAAACAATCCTCATCCCCTGCCGGTCGGACTCATCCCGTATGGCAGAAATGCCGTCCAGTTTCTTCTCGGTAATCAATTGGGCGGTTTTTTCCACCATATTGGCCTTATTAACCATGTAGGGAATCTCTGTGATCACGATCATTTCCCTACCAGACTCAGTCTTCTCTACGGAGGCCTTCCCGCGCATGATTACCCGGCCTCTTCCAGTTTCAAAGGCAGATTTAACTCCGTTGTAACCGTAAATAATACCTCCTGTAGGAAAGTCCGGAGCAATAACATGCTCCATCAACTCAGCAATAGTGATGTCATTGTTGTCGATATAAGCCACAATACCATCAACCACTTCCCCGAGGTTGTGTGGGGCCATATTGGTAGCCATTCCTACCGCGATCCCGGACGCCCCATTCAGCAGCAGTGCGGGAATCTTCGCCGGCAAGACGGTAGGTTCTTTTAACGAATCATCGAAATTGAACTGGAAGTCGACGGTATCCTTATTGATATCCACCAATAGCTCCTCCGCTATGCGCTTCAACCTCGCTTCGGTATACCTCATGGCGGCGGCACTATCGCCGTCGATCGACCCGAAGTTCCCTTGGGGATCTACCAAGGGGTAGCGTAGCGACCAAGGTTGGGCCATCCGGACCATACTCTCATAGACCGCCGCATCCCCGTGTGGGTGATATTTACCTAAAACTTCCCCTACTATCCTAGCTGATTTCTTATGAGGTTTGTTGTGTGTTACTCCTAATTCTTGCATTCCGAAGAGAATTCTTCGATGCACTGGTTTCATACCGTCTCGAACGTCCGGCAATGCTCTCGAAACGATCACCGACATCGAGTAATCGATGTAGGCACCTCGCATTTCGTCTTCGATATTAATCGGTATGATGTTCTCGTTTTCTCCCTGAGCCATAAATAAATTCTCAACAATAAGACTGCAAGTTAGCAAAAATACAGCCTTATAAAAACAATCCTATCGACTAAAAAGCCCATTAATTATACCATTGCCCGACTTTTCTGTGCTGCCTTTTCCAAATTGAGCTCCCCCGATACTCTACCCCATCATGCAAATGTTTCATTACCACACCGCATCCTGCCACTTTGCATCTCTTAGTACCGGGAAGGCTAATGGACAAGCCGACATTCAAGGTATACAACACCTGCTTGATCGGCTGGCTTTCAAATATTTCCACTCCATTTTGATTAACAGTTTTGTCATATGAAAGCTTGTAAAAACTCGCGGAGGGCTTCAAGTAGATCTTAGCGTATTCCGAGAATTCCCTTTCCACCCGTAGTCCGACAGCGTAAAAAGGTTCGGTGTTCGACAAGTGGCTATCATAGGCTTCCCGGATCTTTAAGGTCCCATATTCACCCTCTAACACAAATTGCCAGGGATACTCCTGCCGGATGCGCTGCTTAAGCTGGGATTGCATATAATAGTTATTGCTGGAATACTTCCTATATTTCCATGTGAGATATGCAGCGCGCCTTTGCGCGTTGTACAGCACCAAACCAAATGTGCCATATAGCTTATCATAGGTATAGGAAGTTCCTTCCAACTGGAATTGCTGGCTATCCATTTCGAAATTGCTTATCCTTCCGAATTCTCTCCCATAACCGCCGCCCAGCGTAAATATTCCGAACATGTTCAACCTTAGGCCTACGTTAACCGGAAAAGCATAATCTCCCACTTTGTAGGTTCCTTGATCTTCCACAGCTAGTAAATCACCAAGACTCTCTATGGGATAGGCTCCGGGTACAGACGTAAAATAGTTCAGCTGGTTGGTATGGTAGCCCGCTCCAGAAGATACCTCCAGGCTAAAGGCGCTCACCACATTGCGAAACACATTCCCTACATCGCTGTCACTCTTTCGACCCTTGATTTTTCGCTCAATGCCAAATATATCTTCTTCTTGGGCTACGGAAGTTGTAACAGCGATCATGGACATCACTAAGATTAAACCTATTTTATACAAGTGGTTTTTCATATCAGATAACAAGCAAAGGTACATGTATATTAACGCACAGTAAACAAAAAAAACCTCAATCAATGAGGTTTTTTTGTTACTGTGCGTTGTCGTCAATTAAGCTTCAGGATCCTTCTCTGCATCCCGCTTTTCTTTTAGTTCTGCGGTGAGGGAATCTACTTTCTCCTTGATCTCGGGGTTCTCTTTATATGCCCGGTTTACCTTATTATAGATTGGTACGCCAAGCACCTCTTCATCTTTAATAAGGCTTACCTTCAATTCGGTCACTTGTTGCTTTACGGACTCCATGTTGTCCAAGATGCCTTGGTACGCTGCTCTCTCCTCATCGGTTATACTTATTTCTCCCAACTTAGCATCATTCCCCCAAGCTGCTTTAATTTCGTTGTAGCGGGCGGGCTCAATGACCTCATGGTTTTTGATCATCTCAAATATTTCCTCATTCTTCATCTCGTAAAAAGCAGTGACCGAATCTTCCATGGCAGCGAACTTCATCAGTTCTTCTTCGGTGATTTCCTCTGCCGCTTCCTGTGCATAAGCATTTGAGCTCAATAGGCCAATCATCAGAAAAGCCAATAAGGTTAATTTTTTCATAGATTTTTAGTTTTCGGATTAATCAGTTTTCAATAAACCTTATAAAAAGTAATTTCACAAGAAAAATACTAAAAAAAACCGACTGACAAACCCTCTCCATGCGATTGAGCAAGCATTTTAATTTCCTTCTTTTAACCTTTGAATGGTGTTTATAGGGTCTTTAGAAGAAAAAACAAAACTGCCGGCGACCAGCACCTCGGCTCCCGCCGCCACTAACTCTACCGCATTGACTTCATTGACTCCACCATCTATCTCTATTTTCGTCCTAGCGCCCGCTTCATCAATAATTCTCCGCAACCGTCGGATTTTATCATAGGTACGGTCAATAAACGATTGTCCCCCAAAACCCGGATTGACCGACATCAAACAGACCATATCTACCTCGTTGATAATATCAACCAAGACTTCTACCGGCGTGTGGGGATTGATCGCCACGCCTGCTTTACAATCCAGCGATTTGATTTTTTGTAAGGTTCGATGAAGGTGGTTACAAGCTTCATAATGGACCGTTATCACCGCCGCACCCGCCTTTTTAAAACCCTCTAGGTAATTATCGGGGTTAACGATCATCAAGTGGACATCCAAAGGCTTCTGCGCATGCTGCCGAATCGCTGCCGTCACCGGGATGCCAAAAGATATATTCGGAACAAAAACACCATCCATGATATCCACATGGATAAAATCTGCTAGGGAAGCATTCAGCATCTCGACTTCGCGCTGTAGGTTCGCAAAATCAGCTGCTAATATGGAAGGGGCGACTAATGGTTTCATTCTGTTATAATTTGATTTTTAAGAATCGAAAAGCCGGAAGATTTTCTCCTCCTGCCTCCCGCTATATCTGACTTAATTCATTTTAAATTCGACTATTTTGTTGAGTGGCGCAATGGAATTAAGAATCTGAGGATTTGATACCCTGCGAAAGAGCAGCCGTAACGCTGCACTTTATACGGTCCTTGAATACCGAGCGCTTTAAACTCATGCCGACAAAGCACCTCCCTCAACGGGTTTCCTTCCAACTATTCTCATCTTACCAAAAGCCTAAAGTTCTGCTTATCTACGTTGTCTCGGCATTCAATGATGTAAAGGCCCGGCGGGATATGGTTGATTCGAACTTGATACGGATAATTGGGCGACGTCCTGTGAAGGCCTTCATCGGCCAGAACCTGCCCCGCTGTGCTGATCACCCTGAACCTACATCCCTTTTCGTTACCGTGGTGGATAAACAGTTCCTGTCCATCCAAAGGATTAGGATAAATGAACGCTCTCTTCATTTCCTCTTGATCCAATATTTTACCATAATAAGCCTCCAAAAAGTGGGGTACACCGTAGCCTAATTCAGAATCAGGTTCCTCGGACCTGGTGCCGCTGGCCAACAGGCTTTCAATAAGCTGCTCCCTGGTCCATTCAGGCCTGGCTTGCCATAAGCCGGCAGCCAAAGCCGCCACCTGCGGACTGCTAAAAGAGGTACCACTGGAAAAACCCGGGCTATCCCCCTGCCTCCAAATGGTTACCCCACTGCCAAGCGCCACGAGATCCGGCTTGATCCGTCCGTCCGCGGTTGGACCTGTCGAACTAAAACTGGATTTTTCAAGCTGGTTGGTAACAGAACCAACCGCTAAAATCCCCGCTGCATCTGCCGGAGCCGTAATCGTCTCCCAACTCCCGTTGCCCTCGTTCCCTGCGCTACTAACCACCAAAATGCCTTTTTGGGCTGCTATAACAGCCCCTTGGGTGATGATAGCCGTTTCGCCATCTAGGTCTTCTTTGCTGTAGTTCATCGCTGCATCATCGAACCTATTGTATCCCAAGGAGCTATTGATGATGTCGGCCCCCAAACTGTCAGCAAATTCAGCGGCACGGACCCAGTTGTATTCTTCAATTTTGTATTCTGATTGTACATCTTCCGTGATACAGAGAATATAGTTAGCGTCATAGGCTCCTGCCACCAGCTGTCCCGGTTCAAAAGCGGCCATGACGGAGAGAGAAGCGGTTCCGTGCCCATCCATGCGGAAAACATCCGTTACGGCAGGGGTCACAAAATCGCGCGTGGCTACAATCCGGTCCTTTTCGAAGAGATGCTGCATAGCGGAAATCTTGTCCACATTGTTAAAACCCGCATCAAAGACCGCGATCGTCACTCCTGCACCCGTAAAACCTGCCTCATGCATCGCAGGAATCCCCAGGATCTCATTTTGAAAATCGTAAGATTCCGTCCTCTTCGACTTCAACCTGACGGACACCGGGATTCTGAGGCTTTCCTTTTTGCCATCATAAGTGTCCGCATAAAAACCTCTGCCGACCAATACCGTCTCGCGCACAAAAGGTAAACCGGCAATTTTGGCCATTTGCGCCTCTGTTGCCACGACGACAGAGGCGTTTAACCATTTGGAGTGGTATTGAATTTTGTTAACCAAAGGCGTGATCGCCTCGATATACTTAGGAGACACCGGGAGGTCCATGCTGTCGACCCTTACACCTTCCCTCATTCTTCGGTCAAGTGACTTCTCTAATAGCAGTTGCTCAGGAGCATCCAGACTAAACGTGGTCTGCGGCTTATACCGATAATGAATTGCATACCGGTCCTGGGCATAGCTTATGGATGCTCCCATCAAGAGGACCAAGAAGATCACGAGGCCTATCCGCTTAACCATGCTGAATCAACTTTAAATGGATGAACCGTCCTGCTTCGACGATTTCTTGCCCTAAACAGTCATTTCTCGAGCAATAGTTCAATACCTCGTAGTAGCTCTCCAACAAACCAATCTCCTTTGCATACACTTCGTATCGGTTATCCCGTAGGATGATCCGATCATCTTCCTCTTGCTGCACGACCTTGACCACGTCTTGGTATTGGTCATCGTCCAATTGATATTGTGCTACTACCTGAATCTGAAAATCGTCGTCCTGATCGACATTTAGAACATTGCCATTCCATCTCTTTAAAGGGTGGGGAGGGAAAACCAAAGCAACAAGAAAACGGTTGTCCTGAAACCGGATCAAGGACCCTTTACTAATTTTCATGGTATAAGACTTTTCAGGCTGCCAATTCTCGTTATCTAGAGACTTTTCCCGAACAACCAAAAACACCTGCTCGCCTTCCACGTCGGAGTAATCCGACTGAATTTGGTCCCGGTAGTAATAATGTGAGGTTTCTGCATCCGCCTCTCCGAAGTAAATGGTTTCCGTCACGGCATATACCCAGAATTTGCCAACAGCAAGCGGTTGATAGTTGTACCCAAGATCCGGTTGAGTTTCCTCCACCTCACTGCAGGAAACTAGTAGCGATGCAAAAAAAATAAGAACAATGTAAAATTTGCGCATATACAGAACTCCTTAGCGCCAAAAATACATCTTTTCGATCGATTCACCGCTTCCGAAATTATTATTTCCCGCCTTAGTGATCGCCATAGCCAGTTCGAGACGCTGTTCTCCACCCAAAAAAACAACGAGATCTACCGAAGTAGCGGCCGTACAGACTAAAAAAGCAAGGAATGTCCTATCTTTGAACCAGCAATTAATCTCTGTTAACAATGGCTTTAAAAACATTTGTAAAAGTAAGCACAGTCAACAACCTAAGCGACGCCCGCTTCTGCGCCGGTATGTACGTCAACTGGATGGGCTTTAACTTAGAAGAACACAATCCCAACTACCTCTCCCCAGAAAAATTCACCGAAATTACAGAATGGCTTTCCGGATTGGAATATGTAGGAGAATTCGACAACACTCATCCGGACAAGATTTTGCAAACCATCAAAAATTACGACATCCATTGCATACAAATCAGGGAGGAAGCCCATATAGGTATGCTGGTTAACACCGGTTTCACCATAATACTGAAGCAATTCATACGGGACAATGATGATCTTCTTCATTTGATTGCCATTGCCCCCGGCCTAAAAGACAATGATGTCATTCTTTTACTGGAATCCAATATTGAAGAATTGACACCAGAACTATCTGGAAGCATAAAGCATCTGGCAGAACAGACGCCTGTTTTATTGGGCTTTGGGTTTAATGTCCAGACGGTGGAAGAAGTACTGGAGGACACCCGGGTGAAAGGCATTGCCCTAAGTGGCGGAGACGAAATTAAACCCGGTCTCAGGGACTTTGATGAGCTGGCGGATATCCTGGAGGTACTGGAACAGGAGGAATAGGAGGATCGAATGAAGCCCCAACGCCAAGCCATCCAAACCCTAGTACAACCCCTGGTCTAAAATCGTATCAGACCACGAAGAGCATCTCCGTATACTAAAATATCCGTCGGGGTTTTACTATTGACACCCTTGTCCTCGCCGAGGGTAAGCTTCTAGCGCAAAAGTGGCCCAACGGCAGGAGCCCGAATAACGCCTTAACGCTCCATTCGATCGTTCGACAACAGGAGCGTGGAGCAGCAAGTCGCTAAGGCCCCCGATAGTTGTTCTATGCAACGATACGGTTCTTAGATAAAGAAGAGTCGGTTGAACAAACTGAATCAATTCCAAAATGGACTTGTGACTGATTGCGTTTTAAGGTTAACAATAAGTTGGTCGTAAAATCCAGAAGACACCTTCTGCTTTAGAGGTCTCTGCGGATTCACCTGCTCACAACCACTCCATCTTGGCACACTGATAAAACAACATCTATTAAATAGTCTAGGAAATCCTCTTGATAAAGAGAAAAATAGCTATTTTTAGCGTGAAAGTGACCTTATTCCTAACCATTTATTCGGATGACCATCAACAAAACCTCTTTTTCAGCCATTTTTTTTCTTGTGGTAGCCTTTTCCTGCGGTAGCAGAAACAATGTATTAGACCAAGAAAACCTTCAAAGCGATGAATCCCCTGGCGTTACAACGATCGACGAAGGACAACCCGGGGATTGGGAAATACTGTTCGACGGCGAAAACCTTGATCAGTGGCGATCTGCAAAAAGCGACAGTTTTCCTTCCCAATCCTGGGTAGTTGAAGACGGCGCTTTGGTCCTCAACGGCAAAGGAGGAGACATCATCACTAGGGAAAAGTACGGCGATTTTGAACTAATTTGGGAATTTAACCTAACCCATAAAGCCAATAGCGGCATCAAGTACTTCGTGGACAGCCTCCACCATCAGCAGAGCGGCGATTTGGTGTTCAACGGCCCCGAATACCAGATCATAGATGACTCCAACCATGAAGCCATTAAAGATGATCCCAACGGGCTTTCTTCTACCGCCTCCCTATACCTGCTCTACGCGCCCGAAAACAAAACATTAAAGCCTGCCGGAGAATGGAACGAGGCTCGGATTGTGGCTAAAGACCGCCAGGTAGAACACTGGCTCAATGGCACAAAAGTGCTCAGCTATCAACAAGGCAGTACGGATTTCCTAGAAAGGATGGCAGAGACGAAATTTAAAGATTATACCGATTATGGGCAGGCCAAGCAAGGACACATCCTGATTACTGACCATCAGGACAAGGTGTTTTTTAGAAATATCAGGATAAGGAGGTTGTAAGTAATCCAAAATCATAGACTGCTGATAGAAAATCTATAAATGGTTTTGTGCCAATATTTTTCCCCAGGGTTGAGCCTAGCCGAGGGGAAATTAGGCTGATTGGGCGAATTCGGGAAATGTTGCGTTTCAAGGCAGATCCCACCTCTTTTGGTATAAATCTGATCGCTTTTTCCTTTCAAGTTGCTTAAAAAATTGCCGGTATAAATTTGAATGCCCGGTTTCGTTGTATATACCGACATTTTTCTTCCTTGTGGCACCCAAACCTCCGCCGCCAACGATAGGTCTTGTTTATTTTCCTTTTTGTTTAGAACCCAGTTATGGTCATAACCTTGAGCAAGTTTCAACTGGCCGTGATCACTGTCAACCCTTTGTCCAATTTGATAGGGAACAGTGAAATCCAAGGGGGTTCCTTTGACTGCTGAAACTTCCCCCGTGGGTATCAGCAGGCTGTCGACAGGTGTGTAATAATCTGCATTTACAGATAAAACATGATCGGTTACATCGCCATTACCGGCCCCTTTAAGATTAAAGTAAGAATGGTGGGTCAAATTGACTATGGTTGACTGATCCGTTTCCGCCTCGTACTGGATTTCGAACTCATTGTCATCGGTCAGGGCATAGCTCATTCTAACGGAGAGTGTTCCGGGAAAGCCCCCCTCTCCATCCTTAGATATATATGAAAAGAGGATCTTCTGATCGGACACTTCTTCAACCTCCCAGATAACATTGTGAAACCCATCACTCCCCCCATGGATACTGTTGGTTCCATTGTTTGCTTCAAGATCATAGGTGATGCTGTCTAATACAAATTTTGCCCCGGCAATCCTGTTGGCATATCTCCCTGCTGGTGCTCCAAAAAAAGTATTTGGGCGTTCTAGATACTCTTGAATGTTGTCGTGTCCCAATACAATATCCGCGAAATGGCCTTTTTCGTCGGGAACATATAATGAAATAACCCGGGCGCCATAGTTGGTCACCTCCATCTCCAGCCCATTTCTGTTTTTCAACTTAAACAAATCCGTTTCTGCGCCTTTAAAGACCGCGGAGAAATCACTGTCTTTAAGAGCGGCATACTTAAAAACACCGGCTGTATCAAGTACAGCATTGTCACGTTTGTTTTGGCAAGCTGAAAATAAAAAAACGATACTAACTGCGATGAAATATTGCTTCATGAACATAAACATTAGCGATGATTAATAAGCTCTTTTAGTTCACCAATCCCCGACACTTCCGTCTTTATAAAAACTACGCTGAAGAATCTCCTGTTGAAACGGATGCTTTTTTACCTCCTCTTCATTAATTTCAATTCCAAGCCCCGCCCGCTGATTTGGCTTTACAATCCTTCCTTTTTTCTCGACTGCAAAACCTTCATTTACCACATCTTCCCGCCAGGGTACATCATTATGGACACTTTCACAAATGATATAAGATGGCGTGGAAAACCCAAATTCGATAGAAGCAGCTGTGCTTACGGGACCCTGAGGGTTATGCGGAGCAATGGAAACTTTATAAGCTTCCGCCATGGCTGCAATCTTTCGAACTTCACTTAG
>Ga0079224_100017634_pt1 | contig 10068 bp, 9 predicted proteins | sample Stecom2015_FD_80414 | JGI IMG/M metagenome (GOLD analysis project Ga0079224, IMG submission 80414) | Agricultural soil microbial communities from Utah to study Nitrogen management - Steer compost 2015 | ecosystem: Environmental > Terrestrial > Soil > Agricultural land | place: USA: Utah... | reverse complement strand
TTCTACACGGGATATATAGGTTTGTCGACGAGGGCCTAAGAGCACAACTAATGTAAGCAAGAAAACACCCGCTACGCTTACATAAGCTATTTGCTTAATACTGATGCGTCCGATAATAAGTAATAAAATACTCACCGCAAAGAGCATAATGGCCGTAGACATGTTTGCAATAGCAATCAGAATGATAACAATGCAAACTGACCCCATTATAGGCATAAATGCTCTCTTTACGTCTTTTATATTTTCCTGCTTTCGAGTTAACATCCTAGCCAAAAAGGTTATAAGCGCCAATTTAGCCATGTCGGATGTTTGGAACGTTTGGTTAATAACCGGAATGGTAACCCACCTGTTGGCATCATTCACTGATTCGGTAAACAATAGGGTATACAAAAGAAGCGGGATGGTAATGATCATCAAAATTTTTGAGATTCCCGCATAATACCTATAATCCAAAAGATGGGAAAAATACATCAGGATAAGGCCCGCAAAAATAAGCGTAAAATGTTTGATCAAGTATGTTTCAGTTCCTCGCCCCTCTTTATAAGCCAAAGTTCCTGTAGAGCTATAAACGGCCAATAAAGACCAAACGGATAATAATATGACTATTATCCAAATCCATTTGTCTCCTTTCAGTTTATTGAATATACGCTCCATAATTCGTTATTATAAAATAAATCAATTTATTCAAAGCTCACGCACAGCCGCTTTAAACTGATCGCCCCGGTCCTCATAATTTTTGAACAGGTCGAAACTGGCGCAAGCAGGTGACAACAACACCGTATCCCCTTTTTGTGCAATATGATAAGCAATCTGAACGGCCTCACTCATTGTTTGGGTATTCACAATTACATCCGTATCAGCTTCGAAAGCGTTATGAATATTACGATTATCTTTACCTAGGCAAACAATACCGCGCACTTTACTTTGCACCAATTCACGAAGCATACTATAGTCATTGCCCTTATCTACCCCCCCCATAATCAATACAATTTTCCCTGGTAAGCTCTCCAATGCGTACCATACAGAGTTTACGTTCGTTGCTTTTGAGTCGTTTATAAATTCTATCCCGGAAATTTTGGTTACATGCTCCAAACGATGCGGAATATTCACAAAGTCGCCCATACTCTCCCGAATCGACTCGTTCCGTAACTCCCAAACCTTGGCAACAATTCCAGAAGCCATATTATTGTAAACATTGTGTTTTCCCTGTAATGCTAAATCGTTAATAGACATGATAAATCTTTCCTGGTTAGGTAATGTTATTACTATTTCTTTTTCTTCATTCAAATAAGCCCCATATTGCACCTCTTCTGTCAAGCTAAAAGGATACATTGTTGCGTTAATTTCTTTCGCGGTCAGCGCTTTATTTGTTTCCGGATCATCTTTACAATAGATAAAGATGTCGTTCTCGCGTTGATTTCTAGTAATTCTAAATTTAGAATCAACATAGTTTTCCATTTTGTAATCGTAGCGGTCCAAATGATCGGGCGTTATATTCAACAGCACTGCAATATCAGCTCGAAAATCGTACATATCATCCAACATGAAGCTGCTAATTTCGAGCACATATACCTCATATTGTTCCGTAGCGACCTGTAGGGCGAAACTTTTCCCGATATTTCCCGCTAAGCCAACGTTGATACCCGCTTTTTGGAGGATATGGTACGTAAGCATCGTGGTTGTCGATTTGCCATTTGAGCCAGTGATACAAACGGTCTTCGCATCCGTATAACGTGCCGCAAATTCGATTTCTCCTATCACAGGAATCCTTTGTTTCCTTAAGGCTTGTACAATCCCTGCTTTTTCGGGTATGCCCGGGCTTTTAATGACTAAATCAGCGACTAGAATTTTATCGATCGAATGCCCCTTTTCTTCAAATGGAATGCGATGATGTTCTAGCTGACTCTTATATATCTCTTTGATTTCGCCTCCATCCGACACAAACACGTCAAAGCCCTGTTTCATTCCTAAAACAGCTGCACCAAAACCACTTTCCCCTGCTCCCAGAATTACTAGCAGTGGTTTCTTTTGACGTGTATGATGACTCCTATGCTCCATCTCGTTATTATCTCACTTTTAACGTTACAATTGTAATAACAGCTAATATGATTCCGACAATCCAGAATCGAGTAACGATCTTCGATTCATGATAGCCCTTCTTTTGGTAGTGATGATGTAACGGAGACATTAAGAAGATTCTTCTTCCTTCTCCGAATTTCTTTTTTGTATATTTAAAATACGATACCTGCATAATGACTGATACAAGTTCAATGAGGAAGATGCCACATAATACAGGTATGAGTAATTCTTTACGAATCATGATGGCAAAAGCAGCGATAACGCCACCAATAGCCAAGCTCCCGGTATCACCCATGAAGACTTGAGCAGGATAGGAATTATACCATAAAAACCCGACACAAGCCCCAACAAAGGCGCCCGCAAACACTACTAGCTCACCGGAATTGGGGATATACATGATATTTAAATAATCGGCAAAAATGCTATTACCCGACACGTAAGCCAAAATGGCTAATGTTGCACCTATGATAGCGGATGTACCTGTTGCCAAACCATCAATGCCGTCCGTAATATTAGCACCATTTGACACAGCGGTAATGATAAATACGACGAAAGCTAAAAAAACAAAAAAAGCATATTTTCCATCCGGAACGCCAAAAACGCTTAATACCTTTCCATAATCAAACTCGTTATTCTTATAAAAAGGAATATTTGTTTTTGTAGATTTAACTTCTACGTTGTAATAGCTTTTCGTACCATCAAAGTTTTGCTGCATTTCAATATTCTCACCTTTTATTGGGCCATTCACTTTCTGTCTTGTCACAATAGACGGATGATCATGCATTGTCCAGGCAATAATAATTCCCAATCCTACCTGTCCAACCACCTTAAACTTTCCGGCGAGCCCCTCTTTATTCTTTCTAAATACTTTGATATAATCATCTATGAAACCAACGGTTCCCATCCAGACCGTAGCAATGATCATCAGAATAATATAAACGTTCTCTAACTTAGCAAACAGCAGCGTAGGTAAAAGAATACCGGCGATGATAATTAGCCCACCCATTGTAGGCGTACCTTGCTTCTGCGTCTCGCCTTCCAACCCTAAGCTTCGCACCGTTTCACCAACCTGTTTTTTCCGTAGCAGACCGATAAGCCGACCACCATAAACAGTAGTAATAATAAGGGACAATATAACGGTCATACCAAAGCGAAAGGAGATATACTGGAATACCCCGGCACCAGGTAAATTAAAATGATCATGTAAATATGTAAATAAATAATACAGCATCCCCTTTGGTATATTGTTTATTATTAGTCGTTTACCTCTTTAAAAAGATCCTTTAATATTGCTTTATCGTCAAAAGGTCTTTTTTCCCCCATAACTTCCTGATATTTTTCATGTCCCTTGCCCGCTATGAGAACAATGTCACCCGGTTGTGCAAGATGAACAGCTGCTTTGATGGCTTCATAGCGATCCGTGATGGAAAACACATGTCTTTTCTTATCGGCAGGTATCCCAGCTTCCATTTCGCGAATAATCTGTTGCGGATCTTCGCTTCTTGGGTTATCTGAGGTTAAAATCACCTTATCACTTAAGTTTGCGGCTACCGCCGCCATTTCGGGTCGCTTTGTCTTATCCCTATCTCCGCCGCAGCCTAATACAGCTATTATTTGTTCCTTATTTTTTCGCAAATCTACAATCGTTCGCAAGACATTTTCCACCGCGTCAGGCGTATGCGCATAATCCACGATACCAATAACACCGTTACCCGAAACCAGCGTATCGAATCTACCTTCTGCTCCGGTTAATCTGCTTAAAATCGTTAACACTCGGGTCGTATCCTGTTCCAAAAGAATGGCAACACTATACACTGCCAACAAATTATAAGCATTGAACGCACCAACTAAACGTATCCATACTTCACGTGTATCGATTTGCATTAGCATACCATTGAAATGGCTTTCCACAATCCTCCCTTTAAAGTCGGCAATATTCTTTAAACCGTATGTCTTTTTGTAAGCGTCGGTATTCTGGAGCATGACGCTTCCATTTTTATCATCTATATTCACCAAGGCAAAAGCCGACTTAGGCAGCATATCGAAAAAAGCCTTTTTCGCTTTTAGATAGGCATCAAAAGTTTTGTGAAAATCCAAATGGTCATGCGTTAAGTTGGTAAAAACACCACCAACAAAGGACAAACCTGTAATTCGATGCTGTGCAACCGCATGCGAGCTAACCTCCATGAAGCAATAATCACAACCACTGTTTACCATCTCACATAAAAGCTCATTTAAGCTTATCGGATCAGGTGTGGTATGGGTTGATTCAATGACGCGCTCGTTCACCTTATTTTGTACAGTCGAAATAAGGCCAACTCTAAATCCGAGTTCAACAAATAATTTATATAGTAACGTCGCAACCGTCGTTTTTCCGTTCGTGCCGGTTACGCCCACTAACTTCAATTTGGCGGATGGGTTATCATAAAAGTTAGCAGCTATCAACCCTAGTGCAAAGCCTGCATTCTCAACTTGTATATAGGTAATGTGCCCACTAAGGTCTTGAGGTAGCTGCTCGCATACCACTATCTTAGCTCCCAGGGCAACTGCTTTATCTATAAATACATGACCATCGGTAAGAGTTCCCCTGACAGCAACGAAAAGATCACCATCTACCACTTGGCGGGAATCAAAACGTACCGCATGAACAGTCACATCCATGCTACCTATAAGCTGTTTTATAGATACACCATTCAATATTTTCGATAGCGAAATCATTCTAACTCAATTGTAATAAATCCACCTTTATTTACCAGCTCTCCGGGGTTAACAGATTGCTTAACTACTCTACCTTTTCCCTTTACAAAGGTCTTTACTCCTATATTGCCTAATAGATACATGGCATCTTTAAGCCCCATCCCTTTCAAATCAGGGATTTTATCTTCCGGTAGATGATCATCAGATAACAACACTTTCGCCGTATCTTGTTTCAGGTGTTGCGTCGACTTTAATCCTAAAGCACCTAATACATATTGACTATCCTTCTGAAAGCCATATTTAATCGGCGGAGCAGCTGGTACGGAAGCCATTTGCAATTTCTTAAAATCATGATACATCCGACTGTCTCCTGCGTATACCTTTTCTGCAATTTCCTTAAAAACAGGCGCGGCAATCGTGGTTGCGTAGTACCCTCCCTTCCTTGGATTTTGTACAACGACAATCATCGAATATTTTGGGTTATCTGCCGGGAAATACCCTGCAAAAGACCCTTGATACCTTCTTTTGGTTTTATATCCGGCAGCTCCATCTGCCATTTGGGCTGTTCCGGTTTTACCCGCCATCTTAAAAAGAGAATTTTTTAGCTGTTTAGCGGTTCCTTCTTCAACGACCCCTTCCAACATTCCCCTCATTTTAGCAATCGTTTGGTCTGAAGCAATCTTCTCATTGATCACTCTTGCCTCAAACTTCTCTACAGTATTGCCTAAGCGCCGAATCTCTTTTACAAAAAGTGGGGCGATCATTTTACCATTATTTGCGACCGCATTGTATAACGTAAGCATTTGTAATGGCGTTATCTTTAGTTCATATCCATAAGCCATTTGAGTGAGCGTTAACCCGCTCCACGATCTGCTTTTAGGCGTTTTTATCAAAGGTTGCCCTTCTCCCGGTATTTGTAACCGGAGCGGCTCATTTAGATGCATTGCATAGAGTCTATCTGTAAAAGCAGACGGATTATCTTTATAATATTTATAGATTAATTTGGTGACCGCGGTATTAGATGAAACTTCAAAGGCGCGCTTTACTGAAATCTTGCCATCTCCTTTATGCGAATCCCGAATCGTATGCCTATAGACTCTAAATGTTCCATCTTCCGTATCTACAATATCGCTGGTATCAATCTTACCATCTTCAATCGCCGCCATATAAGAGGCCAATTTAAACGTTGATCCGGGCTCAGAACTTTGCGCAATGGCATAGTTGAACTTTTCCTTATAAACACCTTCTTCCACTCTTGTGAAATTCGCTACAGCGCGCACCTCCCCGGTTGCTACTTCCATTAAAATCACACAGCCATTATCTGCGTCGCTGGCAATCAACTGTTTTTCGAGCGCCTTTTGTGCAATATCTTGCATATTGATATCAATAGTAGATATGATATCAGCTCCATCGGTTGGAGCTACTTCCGTATCCTCGTTGATAGGCATCCAGCTTCCGCCGGCAATTCGTTGTACCAGCCTGCTCCCACTAACGCCGTCCATATACTCAGCGTAGGCCCCCTCTAAACCAACGGGCTGCACGTTATCATTTTTATAACCTATTGTTCGGGCCGCCAAGGTTTTGAAAGGCAAAATCCTTTTGTTTTTTTGCTCCGCGATAAGCCCTCCTTTGTATTTCCCCAATTTAAATATGGGAAAAGAACGCACGGCTTTCATTTCCTGGAAGCTCACGTTTCTCTTCACCAAAAAATAACGGTTCTTATCCTTTCTGGCTTTACGCAATAAACGTCGATACTGTTCAACCGATTTATCCTGAAAGAAAGATGCCAAACGCGCAGCTAATGAATCAACTTTAGAATAAAAGACATCGTCTTCCAGAATACCTGGCGCCATCATATCCATGCGTACATCATATTCCGGTACCGATGTGGCAAGCAGACTTCCATCTACTGAAAAAATATTCCCTCTAGTGGCTTCTATGGTTTGATAGCGGGTAGACAAACTATCTGCCATTGCCTGCCAATGCGCTCCCTGTACAACCTGAAGGCTGAACATTTTATATAGTACAGCCACCGCAAAGAGAACCATAGCCCCGAAGGAGAGGTACACCCGCAACAATATGTCTGTTCTAATATTCATTTATTTATTAACAATATCTTCTTGCCCTAAAACGATTTTCTTTGGTGGCTCAACCAAAGCCTTCAGTCCGATCGTATCAACCTTCCTCGCCACTTCACTCTGTGTACTCTTAAGCATGAGATCGGCCTTTAGCGACTTATATTCCCAGCTCAAATACTTTACTTCTTTTGACAAGGTGTCGATTTCACGTACACTGTCTTCTGCAAAATGCCGATTGGCTATATATATAATAGCTAAAAGTGCCAAATAACCAATAAAAGGAACCGCCGCAACCGCCCTTGCCGTGGAAAAGCCTTTAGGTGTTAACAGCGATTTCAGAAAGTCCTTTGATTCATCTGCTTTCGCTTCTACATCATTTTGCAAGGCCTCTTGTTGCTCTTCACTTAATCCTTCATTTTTGTACCTGTTCAACATACCTTTAACCATTTAACTTCTCCGCCACCCGTAATTTAGCACTTCTTGCTCGGTTGTTTTGTCTTATTTCATCCTCCGAAGCAATAATGGCTTTTCGACTCACCAGCATAAAAGGCTTTATTTCATTCCCATAAAAATCCTTTTCAACCTCCCCTTTAAATTTGCCTTTTGCCATAAAGTTCTTAACTAATCGATCTTCAAGTGAATGATACGACATCACGACTAACCTTCCTCCCGGCTTTAAAACCGCTTGCGCCTGTACCAAAAACTCTTGCAGGGCCTCCAATTCTTTATTTACTTCTATACGTAGGGCCTGAAAAAGTTGTGCATAGTACTTATTCTCCTTTCCCCTCGGAACCAATTTCGATACGATGGACTTCAAGTCAGACACCGTATTAATAGGCCTCGACAAACGACTTGTCACGATTACCTTGGCCAGGCTTTTTGCATTTTGAACTTCTCCGTACATCCCAAAAATGCGATGCAAATCCTCTTCGGAATACGAATTCAAAATACCTTTTGCATCTAATTCACCTACTCGATCCATTCGCATATCCAAGTCTGCATCAAAACGAATGGAAAACCCTCTTTCCGCTTCATCAAATTGATGCGAAGACACACCCAAATCTGCTAAAATCCCATCAACTTGTTTAAGTCCCTGTAAACGCAAATTATTCTTTAAATACCTAAAATTTTGATGAATCAGCGTAAACCGTTCATCCGGCAGGGCATTATTTAAAGCGTCCGGATCTTGGTCGAAAGCAATGAGTCTCCCTTCCTCACCTAAATGTTGGATAATAGCACTCGAATGCCCCCCGCCTCCAAATGTGACGTCTACATAAACGCCATTGGGCTTTATGGCAAGTGCCTCGATGCATTCTTGCAACATGACCGGTAAATGATAACCATTATCCATCCAGTCTTTTATTTAAATTCCCCATCACCTCCTCCGCCAAAGCAGCAAAATCATCTCCTTCATCATCCCATTGCGCGTCATAAGCATCTTTGGCCCACATTTCAATCTTGTTAAACTGACTCGCCAAGACCACCTCCCCGTCAATTCCCGCGTATTCTAACAAAGGCTTGGGTACTAATACCCGGTTAGCAGCATCCAAAGTAAGTTCAGTGGCTCCGCGCATAAATTTTCTCACAAATTCCCGAGTCTTACGCTCGAAGGTATTTAGCCTACTCAACTCCTCCATAATACGATCCCACCCCTTTCTTGGATAAATCACTAGATGAGCTTCCAACCCCCGGTTAATAACAAGCCCTTCCCGCTCCACCTCAGGCATTTGCTTCTTGAGGCCGGCAGGTAATACCATTCTTCCTTTGGTATCTAGCTTGCATTCAAATTCTCCGAGAAAATGAGCCATCTATACAGTTTATCCAAATAATCAAATGTAAAATTAGATAAATCTTCCACTTTCTCCCACTTTCTCCCACAAAAAAGTTTTCCACAGGTACTTCCTCCCACTCACCGCCATTTTTTCGCAATTTCCAACCATAAATTGACGATTGGAAAAAACCAGTCTCTTAAGCGCTTCAAGTCCTTTTTTACCTTCGACCATCAGCCCCTTCAAACGAAAAAAGAAAAAATATCAGCTGAAAAAAACCGAATGAAATACTGAAAAATATTGTAACATTGATGGAATATCCCTAAATTTATAACAGATTAAACAACTGAGGAGCAACAGTTTAAAACATTATACAACCAAAATTGTATTAGAGAAAACCGCATCCATAAAACAAATAGCGGCCAATTATAATTTAGAATCAAATTTTAGCAGTCATGAACTCCAAACGGTTATTCGTACTACCTGTTATAGTAATGGGAGTATGTTTCTGGCTAATATCATGTAGCTCAAAATCATTGAAGGATCAGCGTGCCCAGCAGGAAATTGAATACGTATTAGAACCAGGAGTACAAGTTGTTGTGTCAGAAGGCATCGCAACATTTACCGGCACTTTTCCGGATGAAGAAAGCATGAGAGAAGCGGAACAGACGGCAAGAAGTATTAAAAGTGTCAAATCGGTAGTCAACAAGGCCACCGTCGCACACAAAGTGCAAACAGCGGTAGATTCAAATGAACCAACGCAATAATTTCTGTAAAAATAAACAGCAAAGGCGGGCAGTGTCCCTCCTTTGCTGTCTTATATCTTTAGGTAAAACTAATCGTTCACTGCTTTTACTCCTGGCAGCTCTTTACCTTCCATATACTCAAGCAGGGCACCTCCACCGGTACTTACGTAACTTACATCATCTGTCATATTAAACTTTGTAACAGCCGCAGCAGAGTCGCCACCACCTATTAAAGAAAAAGCCCCCTCCTTCGTCGCTTCCACCACCGCTTCCGCAACTGCTTTGGTTCCTTTTGCAAAAGTGTCCATCTCAAACACACCCATTGGTCCGTTCCACAAAATAGTTTTAGACGATTTAATAACTTCTGAAAACTTCTTCGCTGATTCGGACCCAATATCTAAGCCCATCTTATCGGCTGGTATTTGGTTGTTCGGACCATCATAGACAGCAGCATCATTTGCAAATTTGTCGGCAATCTGCGAGTCTGTAGGCAAAATCAACTGGACTCCTTTTGCTTTCGCCTTTTCCACTAAGCTATTTGCTAAGTCAAGTTTATCCAACTCAACAAGCGATTGTCCAATTTCTCCTCCTTTTGCTTTCACAAAAGTATAGGCCATCCCGCCACCGATAATCAGATTATCCACTTTAGAAAGTAATGCATCAATCAGTTCTAATTTATCAGAAACCTTTGCACCACCC
>Ga0079224_100017633_pt1 | contig 10068 bp, 9 predicted proteins | sample Stecom2015_FD_80414 | JGI IMG/M metagenome (GOLD analysis project Ga0079224, IMG submission 80414) | Agricultural soil microbial communities from Utah to study Nitrogen management - Steer compost 2015 | ecosystem: Environmental > Terrestrial > Soil > Agricultural land | place: USA: Utah... | reverse complement strand
TTTTGTTCTTCATAGTATTGTAAAAGTTAATAGTTCGTACTTAACTGATTAATAAAAGAAGCCATTTCTTCTGGTTTTAAAACGGCATCAACGCGCAAATTAAGAAGAGCCTGTTGAGGCATATAGGCTATTTCAGCCGTATCGGGATCTTGGACAAGCACAGTACCTTGTTGCTGACCTATACAACGTAGACCTTCTAGGCCATCTGTATTGGCTCCAGATAACAAGAGAGCAACAGTATGCTCCATAAATATTTGAGCAGCAGATTGAAAAGTAACATCAATGGAGGGTCTGGAATAATTGACTTTCTCAGAACAATCCAAAGATACTACCTGCTTATTCTCAAATAGAAGATGGTAATCTGCCGGAACTACGTAAATAGAACTTGCTTTCATCGTCATTTTATCATAGGCTTCCTCTACCGGTAAGCGGCTACTAAACCCGAGTAATCCTTCCAATATACTTTCCGGATACGCCTTGCGATGAACGACAACCATAATAGGAAAAGAAAGGTGATCATTAAGATGGGGCAATACCTTCAAAAGGACACTGATGCTCCCCGCAGAACCACCTATCAATAAAATCTCTGTTGCCTTTCTATTCATCATTTATACTAGGATTTTTTTTTCCAGATTCTATCTTCATTCCACTGTTTATATCGATGTTCCACATTGGAAAATCGAAGCGTCTCCTTTGCTCCTAACGCCAAAAATCCAAGTGGCTGAAGACTATCGTCAAAAAGCTTAAACACCTTATTTTGCAGGTCTTTATCAAAATAAATAAGGACATTTCTGCACAAAATAAGCTGAAATTCGTTAAACGAAGAGTCAGACACCAGATTATGCGTGGAAAATATCATTTTGCTGCTTAAATCGGAATGGAATTTTGCTACGTCATACATCGACACGTAATAAGAAGAAAAATCCCTTTTTCCACCAGATAAAATATAGTTTCTAGAATATTGTTTCATCTGGTTTAACGGAAAAATACCTTTGGATGCTTTTTCGAGTACGCTTGGGTTGATATCGGTAGCGTAAACCAACGTTTTATCAAATAGATTCGTCTCCTTTAACAATATCGCCAATGAATAAGCTTCCTCTCCTGTAGAGCAGCCAGCAATCCATATACGGATGAATGGATATGTACCTAAGATGGGTAAGATATGATGACGTAATGTTGCATAAAAGTTGGGATCCCGAAACATTTCGGTCACATTGACCGTTATTTCTTCTATAAAACGTGACAGATACCCTCCGTCGTGCATAAGCCTATACCTTAATTCCGCAAAGCTTGCGAATTTATCGAGCATGCATATTCTGTTGAGGCGCCGTTTTAAAGAAGCCTTACTATATTGTGTAAAGTCATAACCATATAAATGAGAAATATCCTTTAATAACATTTCCATATCATCGTTCTTCACTATATCCAGCTCAATCATCTACAACAGTTCCTCTATAACTTTTATTAACCTATCCACATCAATAGGCTTCGCGATATAATCATCCGCTCCGGCCGTCAAGCATTTCTCTTTATCGCCACTCATCGCATTTGCCGTAACTGCAACAATAGGAACGTTCCCATAGACATCCGAACTTCGGATCTGCTTTATAGCTTCATACCCATCCATTTCAGGCATCATCATATCTAATAAAACCAAACCGATCTCTGGGTTAGTCTGTAGAAGCTGCAAACCTTCCAAAGCATTGAGGGCGGATAAAAGCCTATATTTTCGAGCTTTTAACGTTAATTGCAAAGCAAAAATGTTCCGGTTATCGTCATCTATGAGCAAGATTACCTTTTGCGTCTTCATCGTCATATTTAGTTCCAACGTTAGCTTTCATATAACCAAACCCTTAATAGGGACAATAACTGGTCTTTATCGACCGGTTTGGAAATATAATCCGATGCACCCGCTTTAATACACTTCTCACGATCACCTGTCATCGCCTTAGCTGTTACGGCAATGATCGGCAGCTTTGCATAATCGCGCATGCTTCTAATTTGCCTAATCGTTTCGTAACCGTCCATTTCGGGCATCATCATATCCATTAGGATAATCGATGTCTCCGGATGTTTTTCCAGTTGTTGCAACGCTTCTTTTCCGTCCATTGCCGAAACCACCTGCATTTGATAATGCTCCAATGTTTTGGTTAACGAAAAAATATTTCGCACATCATCGTCCGCTATCAATACCGTTTTGCCATTTAACACCTCGTTAAGAGAGCCCAGCTTATTGGTTTTTCTTTTCTCGGGCCCCGAATTGCTCTCCTCCACTAAATGGAGAAACAACCCCACTTCATCTAAAATACGTTGAAAAGAATGTGCCGTTTTTATAACAATCGAATGGGCATACTGTTTTATTTTCAGTTCTTCCGCTTGCGATAAATTTTTTCCGGTGAAAATAATGATCGGTAAGTTCTCCAACCCTTCTTTTTGCTTGATGGCTTCTAAGGTTTGATACCCAGTGTCATCGGGCACACCCATATCCAAAATGACGCAGTTCACATTATCAGACATTAACGCACGAATACTATCCTCCACATCATCTTTAATTTCCGATACAATGTTAAAATTGCTCAGAAAATAAGATAGCGCCGTTGCATGTTTAGGGTTTTCTTCAACAATCAACACCTTCTTCGGACTCCGAGTAAGTGCATCTTCTATTTTGCGGAACATTTGCCCAATCTGCTCTATAGCAATGGGTTTATTTATAAAGTCTATGGCTCCTTTTGATAGACTTTCCCGCTTCGCTTCCAAAGACGACATAATATGTACCGGAATATGTCTGGTTTTCGGATTACGCTTGATTTCGTCCATCACTTGCCATCCATCTTTCACCGGCAGCTGTATATCTAACAAAATTGCCAAAGGTTGATATTTTTCAGCCGCCTCTGTTGCCCAATCTCCTCGTACAATGATGACACCTTTATATCCATTTTGGTGCGCATATTTAAGCAATGCCTTAGCAAAGGCTGTATCATCTTCGACGATAAGGATAACTTTATCTCCCGGTTTAATATCCTGCCGGTCATCATCAACCTCTGCTGGAATATCCGAGATAGTTAACGAGGAGGCCGTATCAGCAACTAAGGCAGTCATTTCCTCCACCTTCTGCGTAATGTTCTCTACAAGGGTATCCGGTGTATGTACCAACGGATCAGACATTTGCCGGGTTGGGATTGTTAGGCAGAACGTGCTACCCTCTCCCAACGTGCTGCTTAACGTAATCTCGCCTCCTAATAGTCGGGCAATTTCGCGGCTGATGGAAAGTCCCAGTCCTGTCCCTCCAAACTTACGTCGCGTAGAACCATCTGCTTGTTGGAAAGCTTCGAATATAATTTTTTGATTTTCAGAGCTGATTCCGATGCCTGTATCTTTGACGACAAATTGTATATAATCTGGCTTATCCTGTTTTGGAGATATCGATAACGTCACGTGCCCTTTCGGTGTAAATTTAATAGCGTTGGAAAGCAGATTACGAAGTACTTGCTCAACCCGTAGTTTATCTGTTTCCACATAACTTGGCATTCCTTCGTCTATCTCAACCGTTAATTCAAGCCCTTTTTCATCTACTACCGGCAAAAACAAATTTAACAGGTCGTTTCTCAAATCTGTCAATGCAACATGTTCGTACTCGAGCTCCATTTTTCCGGCTTCTATTTTTGATAGATCCAGGATTTCGTCAATAAGACTTAATAAACTGGAACCCGAGCTCTGTATAACTTTAGCTGATTCTATCTGGTCGTCCGTTAGGTTGTCGTCTGCATTTTCGACCATTAACCGAGATAACAATAAAATAGAATTTAGTGGTGTCCGAAGCTCGTGCGACATATTCGCGAGAAATTCCGATTTATATTTTGTGCTCAGCGCAAGCTCTTCCGCTTTCTTTTGAATCTCTAAATTTCGTTCAGCAATAAGCTGGTTTTTTTCCTCCAATAGCTTCGAGCGTTCTTCCAATTCCTGATTAGATTGCATCAGCTCTTCCTGTTGGACACGTAACTCTTCTTCAGAAGCTTGCAATTTTTGCGTTTGGGCTTCCAACTCCGTGTTAAGGTTTTCTAATTCCGCATGTTGCGTTTGCAGTTCCTCTGCCTGCGCTTGCGTTTCTTCCAATAAGGTCTGAATCTGTTTTCTTCCTTTAGCAGCTAGTAACTCCAACGTAATGTTACGACAAGCTTCTTGATAAAACTCCATATCCAGTTTCTCAAACGGTAAAACACTTCCTAGTTCTACTACTCCAAAACACTGACCTTTTACCATCAACGGCAACCAAAGAAGATGGTTTACTTTAATCTGGCCAGAAGAAAAACTAACGATGAAGTCCGTTTCAGCAATGTCTTCCAGCATTTTAGCTCGTTTATCTTTAAACACCTGCCCTACGATTCCTTCGCCCGGAAGATATTCTTTTTTCATATGCTCTTCTAAACCATAAGAGCCCGATAGCGTCAGCACGCCTTTATCCCATATATAAACCGCCCCATTTAAGCATTCAGTATAAGATACCAATAGTTCCAATGCGTCATTGGCAACTATTTCTTCTGTCTTATTACCCGCCAAAATATCGTTTATTTTAGCCAGTCCAGTTTGCCTCCACTCATTATCATTAAGCTTTCCAAACGACTCATCCAACGCAGTCGCCATACCATTGAGAGAAGACGCAATATAGCCCAGCGTATCCTTTTCAGCGTCATCTAACCTAACGGAATAATCCCCATCAGCAATCTGTTGCGCCATATTATGGATAATCTTCAAACGATGTGTCGTATCCGCATCTTTTTCACGAAGCTGTTCTTGCATTTTCTCCCGTCTACGAAACTCGTTGCGAATCTGCAGGTAGAATAAGATCGTAATGATAAGAGAAGCAAAAGCTGCAAAAATGATAAAGAATGACGTCAATCCTGAATTTCGTTGCATTCTAACCGTCTGGAAATCGAGCTTATTATATTCCTCCATCACAAAGCGACTGATAATATTCCTACAGCTATCCATATACAGTTTTCCGCGTGCTAATTGCTCGACCGTAGCCATTCCTCCCTCTTTTTTTAAATCAACAAGTTCATTTAAAAGATTCAGTCTAGTGGTTACCAGTGTCTCTATGCTGTCTATGCGCCGCGATTGCTCCGGTATATCCTTGCTCAATTCCCTGGTTGCGGATAAAGACGAAGGCAGGGAAGTCCGGCTTTCATAATAAGGTTCTAAAAATTTCACTTCTCCTGTCAAGAGATACCCACGTTGCCCTGTTTCCACATTCTGCAAATCAATCAAAATCTGATTAACCGAGTCGATTGTTCGCTGTGTTTTGATAACTTTGCTACGATTACTCATCTGCGTTTTAATACTGATGTAGGAAGCGGATGAGCTCAACAGCAACACAAACAACGAAAATCCAAATCCAACTTGTAATTTCCGAATGAGTTTCTTAGGCATATTGATTTAATTAAATGGTATAGTAAAATAAAAGGTGGTTCCTTGGTTTGAAGAACTTTCTATGCCATACGTGCCGTTATGTTGTTTAATAATTTCTGCACAGATATATAGACCAATCCCCAGCCCTTGAAATTTTACAGACGATTCTTCCACACGATAGAATTTCGTAAAGATATTACTTTTTTTGTGTTCCGGAATGCCAATACCAAAATCTTGAACGGCTATATAGAGCTGATCCTTGTCGGCAGCAGTATGTATAACAACCTTATCACTATCGGGGGAGTATTTTATGGCATTCGTTAAGAAGTTAATAAGCACTTGCTCGATACGAAAAGCGTCACCATTCACTTCTTGTGTAATCGTTTCTCCCTTACGTTCGATTTTAACCTGCACATGGCTATGGGTGTAATAGATAGTCTCCATAGCACTTTCAATTAGCCGTTCCATATCAAACGGTTTCTTATTCACCTTCAGTTTTCCGTTCTCAATCTTGGAAATATCCAATAGATCAGCGATAAGACTGTCCAATTTATTAACTTGCGTTTGTGCACGGCTGATATAGGTTGCAAACTTACTTTCTTTCTGTACATCCGGCATACGTTCTAATAACTGGATATAAGCCTTTATACTTGTTAAAGGCGTTTTGAGTTCATGGCTTGCGATACTTAGAAACTCATCTTTTTTTCTCTCTTCTTCCTTCTGTTCGTGTATATCCGTAAATGTTCCTACCCAGCTCCGTATACCCGTTTTATCTCTTACAGGAATAATACGCAAGAGATGGAAACAGAAAAGACCCGATTTAAGTGCTTTGATACGCACTTCAAGCTCCAATGGCTGACTTGTTTCAATACAGTGTTGCCATACTTTTTTAATGCAAGTATCATCTGGATGTACTTCAGGAAATGTCTCAGGACAGCGAGAAAATTTGTACCATCTTTTGTTAACGAAAGTAATCCGCCCCCGCGCATCCGCGGTAAAAGCAATTTGCGGCAAGCTTTCAAGCGTTGTATGTAAATGCTCCATCTTATCTTTGAGCTCTTGCTGGGCCTTTTTTCTCGTTTCTATTTCGGATTCCAATACTTTTTGAGTCTCGTTCAGTGCTAACGTCTGCTCATATAATCGATAGAACGTTTTTACTTTCAGCATTAAAATATCGGGATCTACCGGTTTAGTAATATAATCTATTCCTCCAGAAGCGTAACCTTTGGCTATAAACTTCTTGTCTGTATTGACAGCAGATAAAAATATGATCGGAACTTCTTTGGTTTTGCTGTAACCAGATAATGTTTCCGCTACTTCAAAACCATCGATACCAGGCATTTGCACATCGAGAATAACCAGCGCATAGTCATTTTTTAACACTTTCTTAAGCGCTTCTTCGCCCGAAAGTGCAGAATCAACCCCAAAACCCTTAGCCTTTAGGAGCTTTTCTAATGAATATATGTTTTCTATTTGGTCGTCAACGATTAAAATCATGCATTCCTTTTTAAGTAAGAATGAGGAGTCTACATTATATTCCTCAAAATAAAATAGGCAAAAATAACAGCAGTTAAAATTTTAATGGCGTATTCTCCAAATAAGATTTTTCGCCATTTCAATAACCGTTCATCTGGGTCTTTCACACACCGGTAACCAAACCCAACGGTAAGGTAGGGAATAAAAGGCATCAGCAAAGCATTGTGATGGAAAGCTTTTCGAAAATCCCCGTGTAAGATCGCATGAACCGCGCGTTGGGATCCACATCCGGGACAATCTAGTCCCGTCAACGCCTTAAACGGACATTGTGGGAACCAACTATGTGCAGCAGGATCATAGGCATAATAAATATAGGTTGCTGCTCCAAGCACGACCATACCCGTTCCTATAATCACCCAGCGATACCTTTTCAATAGCACGTTAATATCCTCCAGACATCATTGCACCGAACATCGCAAAACCAAAGATAATGAAATAAAGCACCCATAAACCTATGCAAACACCAACATTAATCCACATCCATTTTTTTGCATTCGCAGAATCCAGTTCAGCTCCTAATACATCACCTGCATAGAATTTCTTTTCCACACGTGAAGCATAGATAATCGATGGAATTCCTAACGGCCAACAACAAAAGATTGTCGTAAGAATCGTTTCCAGCAAATAGGTCTTAGGTGGTTGCCCCATATGCTGATTGTAAGGTGAAGTTGGCGTGTTTGGAAATTGAGGCGGAGTTTGTGGCGATCCTGTAAAATAAGGTTGTGGGTCACCGGATAAAATGCTATTTAACTCGGGCACACTTTTAGCAAGTACCCAATTTGGCATACCCTCGGCCCATACATAGGTATCGCCGGTAATACCTTTTGTTTTCAACTCCTCTACCGAGAAAGGACCGAATGTATTCGTACCATCCGTATAATAATATTTTTGCATGTTGATTTAATTATAGACAATAAATATAGTAATTTCTTTTATCTGTCTACATACAAAAAGGCTTCAGAGAATTCTCTGAAGCCTTTTTTTCTATTATAGAATAGGAACTATCCTATTTTACATCATGCCTGGCATACCGCCTCCCATTGGAGGAGCGCCTGCACCAGCTGCTCCGCCTTCTTCCGGCTCATCAGCTAATACACATTCTGTAGTTAATAACATGGATGCAACAGAAGCCGCATTTTCCAATGCTACACGAGAAACTTTAGTTGGGTCGATAACACCGGCACCAATCAAGTTTTCGTATACATCTGTACGAGCATTGTAACCGAAATCAGCCGTACCCTCTTTTACTTTTTGAACAACTACTGCGCCTTCAATACCTGCATTGTTACAGATTTGACGAAGAGGCTCTTCGATAGCACGTCTAATGATATCAATACCGATTGTTTCATCTTCGTTAGCACCTTTAAGGTCTACCAATGCTTCTGTAGCACGGATGAAGGCTACACCACCACCAGCAACAATACCTTCTTCCACTGCTGCGCGGGTAGCGTGCAATGCATCATCTACGCGATCTTTTTTCTCTTTCATCTCTACTTCTGTGGTTGCCCCTACATAAAGTACCGCTACCCCACCGGACAATTTAGCTAAACGCTCTTGTAATTTCTCACGGTCGTAGTCTGAAGTTGTCGTTTCTATTTGGGAACGAATTTGTGCAACACGAGCTTTGATATCGTCTGCATTTCCAGAACCATTGATCACGGTTGTATTATCTTTGTCTACAACGACTTTCTCCGCTTGACCTAAGTAAGAAAGTTCAGCGTTCTCCAATTTGTAACCTCTTTCTTCAGAGATAACTGTACCGCCTGTCAAGATAGCGATATCTTCTAACATCGCTTTACGACGGTCGCCAAAGCCTGGTGCTTTAACAGCTGCCACTTTCAGCGAGCCACGGATTTTGTTCACGACCAATGTTGCCAATGCTTCGCCATCTAAGTCTTCCGCAATAATCAACAGCGGTTTACCTGTTTGCACTTGCTTCTCCAAGATAGGCAACAATTCTTTCATGTTACTGATTTTCTTGTCGTAAATCAAGATGTATGGGTTTTCCAACTCTGCTTCCATCTTATCAGAGTTAGTCACGAAATATGGTGACAAATAACCACGGTCGAACTGCATACCTTCCACTGTTCTCACCTCAGTTTCTGTACCTTTTGCTTCTTCTACCGTAATTACACCGTCGTTTCCTACTTTCTCCATAGCCTCAGCAATCAGAGCACCGATTACTTCGTCATTGTTTGCAGAGATCGTAGCGACTTGCTTGATTTTATTATTATCAGCTCCAACCTCTTTTGATTGTGATTGCAAGTTAGCCACAACAGCAGCAACCGCTTTATCGATACCACGTTTTAAATCCATTGGGTTAGCACCCGCAGCTACGGATTTCAAACCCGGAGCAACGATAGCCTGAGCAAGGACTGTTGCAGTTGTCGTACCATCCCCAGCTTGATCAGCTGTTTTGGAAGCTACTTCTTTCACCATCTGTGCACCCATATTTTCCAAAGCATCTTTCAATTCGATTTCTTTGGCTACGGTTACACCATCTTTTGTAATTGCAGGAGAACCAAATTTTTTCTCGATAATTACATTACGCCCTTTAGGACCCAAAGTTACTTTTACTGCGTTTGCCAAGGTGTCCACACCTTTTTTCAGTGCGTCGCGCGCTTCTACGTTATATCTTACTTGTTTTGCCATTTTTTTAATTAGTCTTTAGTAGTTAGTACAAAGTATTTAGATTCTTCTAACTCCTTTTTTAATATTGATTTTACCTTTGACTTATAAAACCGCGTAAATGTCAGATTCACGCATGATTAAATACTCTTTACCTTCGTACGTGATCTCTGTACCGGCATATTTGCCATATAAAACTTTATCGCCCACTTTAACAGTTAGCGGCTCTTCTGGTTTACCCGCTCCTACCGCAACGATAGTACCTTGAGAAGGCTTTTCTTTTGCCGTGTCCGGAATGTAGATTCCTGATGCTGTTTTTTCTTCTGCGGGAGCTGCCTCTACGACAACTCTGTCTCCGATAGGTTTAATACTTAATGCCATAGTAATCTAGTTTATTTTTTATTTGATGTTTGATTTTTAATTCTTCACTTCTTTCCTATCACCAACTATGCCAAAGAAAAAAACAGAGAAATTGTTGCCATTTTTTCTCTTACCCGT
>Ga0079224_100017630_pt1 | contig 10068 bp, 12 predicted proteins | sample Stecom2015_FD_80414 | JGI IMG/M metagenome (GOLD analysis project Ga0079224, IMG submission 80414) | Agricultural soil microbial communities from Utah to study Nitrogen management - Steer compost 2015 | ecosystem: Environmental > Terrestrial > Soil > Agricultural land | place: USA: Utah... | reverse complement strand
GACGGCGGCGAGACGATCCGCACAGAGTTCCGCCGCGCCGGGCACAGGCTTTTCAAGGCCGGCCAAGGTTACCCATCCGCCGTTCTTGATGAAGTCGTCCCTCTTCCATGTACTGGTTTCCTTCAGTTGCGCCAGCTGGGCTGCAACGTCCGGCATGCCGAGAAACTTCTCGGCGCAAATGGTCGCCGCCAGCTCTGCCTTGGCGTCGTGGGCGGCATCGTCCACCATTTCTGCCGCGGTACCGGCAGTCGTCCAGCCACCCCATGAAAATCCGATGATCATCGTCAATGCAACGCACGCGACACATGACCAAAGTAACATGGTCTTCGTTGGCTGGAACGTATTCCACTTATCAGTTATCCTATTACCTTCAGGCATTTCTTCTCCCCTTATCTGATTTTTGTTGAATGAATCAGAACAACACCCGTGTTCATTCGAACAATTCACGAGCATACGTTCCGGGGATAACTGAATCAAGGAAGTATCGGCAATCTGCCGCGCAATCGGGACCATTGCGCCGGTCGACGGTCGGAAAACCGGTGGCGGGCATCATGGGGAATGTCTTTACTGTGCCGGCAGGCGAACGGATCGAAGCGACGATGTACCAGGCCCTGGTCAGCCTTTGGAAAGGGGACATGCCGCTCGGCCGCGCATTCTGGGAGTACGCCATGATCTACGGCACGCTCGTCAATGCGGTCGCGACGGCGGCGTCGTTCGTGGTCCTGGCGACCGGTGCGCCGGGCTGGCTTGCAGTTGCCGTCTTCCTGCTGCCGCTGCCCTACGTGGTTGCCGCGACGGTGGGCGTGTGGCGCAGTGCGGACCGTTACCGCGGACCGCCGCAGCGGGCAAACTGGGCGCGCGTCGCCGTCGCCGTGTGGGCGGTTGCGGTCGTCCTTCTCTAGCGTTCAGGCATTGCCGATGAGGATGCCGGCAAGGAATACCAGGAAACCGCCGACGGCGACCTGGAAGGCGGCGCGCAGGAACGGGGTGTCCATCCACCGGTAGCGGATGTAGGAGATGGCCGCCAGCTCGACGAAGACGATGACGACGGCGAGGACAGTCGCCGTCCAGAAATCCGGAATGAGATAGGGCAGGGTGTGGCCGACGCCGCCCACCGCCGTCATGATGCCGGAGGCAAGGCCGCGGATGAACGGGTGCCCGCGCCCGGTGAGCGCGCCGTCGTCCGACAACGCCTCGGCAAAGCCCATCGAGATGCCGGCGCCCACGGACGCCGCGATGCCGACCAGAAAGGTCTCCCAGGTGTCCTGGGTGGCGAACGCCGCGGCGAACAGCGGCGCCAGCGTCGATACCGAGCCGTCCATCAGCCCGGCGAGGCCCGGCTGGACCACCTGCAGCAGGAACAGGCGTCGTTCGGCCTCCGCCTCCGTTGCCCGGGCGTCCTCCGTCAGGTGCCTGTCGCCGAGGCTTGCGGCAAGCGAGCCATGGCCCTGCTCGGCCTCGGCGAGTTCCAGCAGCAGCGCACGGACGGCCGGATCGCGCGCCCGCTCGGCTGCCCGGGCGTAGAACCGGCTGTTCTCCAGTTCCATCACCTCGGCCTGCCTGCGGATGCGGTCGAGCGGCAGGTGGCGGGTCAGCCAGGCCGGTCGATGGCGGACAAAGCCGGTCACGTCCTGGCGGCGGATCAGCGGGATGAAGTCGCCGAACTTGCGGACATAGAGGTCGGTCAGGCGGCGGCGATGCTCGTGCTCCTCCTCGGCCATGTCGAGGAACACCCGGGCCGAGGCGGGATAGCTCTGCATCAGCATGTTGGCAAAGCTGGTGTAGGTGCGCGCGTCGTCTTCCTCGCTGGAGATGGCGAGGGCGAGCAGCTCCCGCTCGTCGAGGTCGGAGAAGCGCTTCATCGGCCGGGTCACGGGCGCCACCAGAGGATCGGGACGCGGTTGCAGTCGCCGGATGGCGGAAGCGCGTCCGTTGGCTAGTCTTTAGAATTATTCTAATTCCAATGCCGGAGATGTAAAGCGGGCAGGCGGATCGGCCAGACCCGGTAACGATCGTGCGACCCGTCTTGCGCCCGGCCGCCGGGGGCCGCACAGTTGGTGAAAGGAGGATCGCTGACATGTTCAGACTGCTTGCCCCGGTGTTCGGGCTTTGCCTGCTGGTTGCCGCCGGCGCCATGGCAGCCGAGGCGGACACGCCGGCCGGCGCCGAGGCGGCCGAGACGGCCGTGTTCGCCGGCGGATGCTTCTGGTGCGTGGAGGAGGCGTTCGACGGCGTGGACGGGGTCATCGACACCACCTCCGGCTATGCCGGCGGGCACGTGGAGCAGCCGACCTACGAGCAGGTGGTGACGGGCGACACCGGCCATGCCGAGGTCGTGCGGGTGCGCTACGATCCGGCACGGGTCGACTACGAGACGCTGCTCGACACCTTCTGGCGCAACATCGACCCCTTCGACGGCGGCGGCCAGTTCTGCGATCGCGGGTCGTCCTACCGCAGTGTCATCTTCACGACCAGCGAGGCCCAGGCCGCGGCGGCGCAGGCGTCAAGGGCGGCGCTCGCCGAGCAGTTCGGCCGGCCGATCGCGACCGAGATCCGGCCGCTGGAAGCCTTCTACCCGGCCGAGGACTATCATCAGAACTATCACCAGGAACACGCGGTGACGTATCGCTTCTACAAGTGGAACTGCGGCCGCTCGCAACGGCTGCACGAAATCTGGGGTGATCGCGAGGGATCCTGAGCGGGCTGCCGTAAGGCAGGCGCCGCCTGCCGTGCACGGATGGCCGCATTGATGCCACGAAAGCCCCTATGCTGGCGCCGACGACGGGTGTTTCGTCCGCGCCCCGCCGCCAGGTGCGACCCGGACATGGGGGAACCGGCATGAGCAGTACGGTGATACCCACATTGCGCTACCGCGATGCGGCCAGGATGCTCGACTGGCTGTGCGACGTCTTCGGCTTCAGGCGGCATGCGGTATACGATGACGGCGAGGGCGGCATCGCCCATGCCGAACTCGTGCTCGGCGACGGCATGATCATGCTCGGCTCCGCCCGCGACGATGCGTTCGGCGAGCTGCAGTCGCTGCCGTCGGCGCTCGGCGGCAACAGCCAGAGCCCGTACATCGTCGTCGACGACGCCGACGCGGTCTGCCGGCGGGCGAGGGCGGCTGGCGCCGACATCGTCATCGACATCAAGGACGAGGACTACGGCGGGCGCGGCTTTTCCTGCCGCGACCCCGAAGGCCACCTGTGGAACGTCGGCACCTACGATCCGTGGCGGGCGCGCTTCTGATTGTCGCCGGCCGGAACGAAAGGACGACAGCATGAGCGACGACCTGATCTTCTATACCCACCCGATGTCGCGCGGCAGGATCGTGCGCTGGATGCTCGAGGAGGTAGGCCGGCCCTACCGGACCGAGATCCTCGACTACGGCACCTCGATGAAGTCGCCGGACTACCTTGCCATCAACCCGATGGGGAAGGTGCCGGCCATGCGCCACGGCGATACGGTGGTCACCGAGGCCGCCGCCATCTGCGCCTATCTCGCCGACGCGTTTCCCGACGCGGGCCTCGCCCCGCCGCCGGGTGACCCGCGGCGGGGGCCGTACTATCGCTGGCTGTTCTTTGTCGCCGGGCCGCTCGAAGCCGCCGCCACCAGCAAGGCGCTCGGCGTCGAGGTCCCCGCCGATCGACGGCCGATGGTCGGCTACGGTTCCATGGAGGACGTGCTGCGCACGCTCGACGGAGAACTTTCGCGGCGCGATCACCTTGCCGGCGACCGGTTCACCGCCGCAGATCTCCTGGTCAGTGCGCACCTCGGCTGGGGCATGCAGTTCGGCACCATCGACCGGCGGCCGTCGTTCATGCGGTTCGTCGAGCGGACCCAGTCGCGCCCGGCGGCGGTGAAGGCGCGCGAAATCGACGATGCGCTGACACCGCCGGAGATGCGCCCCGCCTCCTGAGCCACGTTGCGGCTGTCCCCGGCCGCAAGGCGGTGACTGCAGGGCGGCAGCAGTAGTTTCGGGCCTCCTGGACCACCGCCAATTCTCCGCATGACGGCGCGGCCGCCTTCCGGGTGGCGGGACCGGCGATTGCGATCGCCGGGGCGTACCGCCTAGGATTGCCCCCGCCCAAACCGGCCGGACGGGCAGCCATCAGGGGGAGGACATTGCCATGACCGATCCGGGACCGTCCCGTCGCGCCGCCTGACCATCGCCCGGCGGGACGATGGATCAGATCCTCGTATTCGGCACGCTGCTCGCGCTGATCGTCGCCGGGGCGCCGATCTTCCTGGCGCTGGGCGCCTCGGGCCTGCTCGGTCTCTTTCTCGCCCGCGGCCAGCTGGCGCTGGCGCTGGCGCCGAGTTCGCTGTTCGGCCAGCTCAGCAGCTTCGAGCTGATCGCGCTGCCGCTGTTCATCCTGATGGGCTTCGTGCTGGTCGAGACGCCGATCGGCAAGGACCTGTTCCGGGCCGCCGCCTACTGGCTCAACTGGCTGCGCGGCGGGCTGGCGATCTCGTCCGTCGGCGCCTGCTCCGTGTTCGGCGCCATGAGCGGCGTCAGCATCGCCGGCGTTGCGGCGGTCGGCGCGCTGGCGGTGCCGGAAATGCTCGATCGTGGCTACAGCCGCAGCCTCGCCGCCGGCAGCGTGGTGACCGCCGGTGCCCTCGCCATGCTCATACCGCCGAGCGTGCCCTTCATCATCTACAGCGCGGTGTCGGGGGTATCGATCGCGCAGCTGTTCATCGGCGGCATCCTGCCGGGGCTGGCGCTGGCGTTCGCCTTCAGCGTGTTCATCAACATCCGGGCGACGCTTTCCCCGCACGAGGCGCCGAAATCCACCGAGGCGGTGAGCTGGGGCGAGCGGTTCGCGAGCCTCGGCCGGGTGTGGCACGCGCTCGTCCTGATGGCGATCGTGCTGGGGTCGATCTACACCGGCCTTGCGACGCCGACCGAGGCCTCCGCCGTCGGTGCCCTCGGCGCGTTCCTGATCGCCGGCTTCGTGTACCGGACGCTGAGCTGGGCCTCGGCGTGGCGGGTGGTACGCTCTAGCCTCACCGTGTGCGCCGCGATCCTGCTCATCATGGGTGCGGCGCGCGTCTTCGGCGACTACCTCAACCTGGTCCGCATTCCGCAGACGATCGCAAGCTACGCGCTGGCGCTGGAGGTGCCGCCGGAAGTCGTCTTCATGTTCATCATGCTGCTCCTGATCGGGCTCGGCATGTTCGTCGACGCGGCGTCGCTGATCGTCGTTACGACACCGATCCTGCTGCCGCTCGTCACCGCCCTCGGGTACGATCCGCTGTGGTTCGGCATCATCCTCGTCATGAACCTGGAAATCGCGGTGGTGACGCCGCCGGTGGGCCTCAACCTCTACACCCTGCGCGGCGTCTGCCCGTTCCTGTCGATCGAGGAGATCATCCGGAGTTCGATCCCGTTCGTCCTCATCCAGGTGCTGGTGATGATGATCTTCGTGCTGTTCCCGTCGCTTGGACTGTGGCTGCCCAATCTGCTGTACTGACGGCACAACCAAAGGAGGAAACGATGACACGACTAACCAAGCGCTCGTTCCTGGGGCTCGCGCTCGCCTCCGGTACCCTCGCGATCAACGGCATGCCGCTCAGGATCCGCACCGCGCATGCCGCGCAGACGGTTACCGGGGTCACCTATCTCACGCCGACCTACCAGGCGCTGATGTGGGGCATCAACGGCTTCGTCGAGCGCCTCAAGGAAGCCGGCGGCGACGCCATCACGGTCGAGTTCTACGACTCCGGTTCGCTGCTCAAGGCCGATGCCCAGACGTCCGCGCTCAGGTCGGGCACCATCGACTTCATGGTGCACACCACCTCCTACATCTCGCGCAGTTTCAAGATCCTCGGCGTCACCGGCCTGCCGAGCCTGGTCGAGGAGCTGTACCGGCACGGCGACCGGATGGCGATGGGATCGCCGCTGTTCGAGCTCATCAACGAGCAGCTCGCGGCAGAGAACATCTACATGCTGACCGGCGGCGGCGGCATCATGGAACCGGAATACATCTGGAGCGGCACCGGCAGGATCGCCTCGCTCGACGAGATGGACGGCAAGAAGGTGCGGATCGTCTCCTACGAGGCGGCGACGACCTTCGAGAAGTTCGGCGTCGCGCCGGTGCGGGTCCCGTCCTCGGAGACGTATCTCGCGATCCAGCGCGGCACCGTCGATGCCGCGATCCTCAACATCTCCACCGTTCTCGGGCGCAAGCTGCACGAGCAGCTCAAGTTCTGCTACAAGCTGCCGTGCACTGCCTACGGCCAGAGCATCTTCCTGCTCAAGGACGCCTGGGACGGCATGGACGAGCCGGTGAAGGCGGCGTTCACGGAAGCCGCCACCTGGTTCGACCAGAACTTCGCCAAGGAGGTGAACGGCGACTGGTACCCCAACAAGTACTGGCCGCAGATCGCCGAAGCCGGGATCGAGGTGATCGAACCGTCGGCCGAGGACGTCGAGACATTCGACGCCGCCGCCCGCGACAGCTGGGAGTGGTGGAAGGGCGAGGTCGGTGCGGAGGTCGGCCAGAAGGCGATCGACTACGCGCTGGGCGAGACGGCCTGAGCCGGGAGGCGAGGGCGGTGGGCCGGATCGACACCTTCGTCGAACGCACGGGGCGCTGGCTTCATGTCAGCGCCCAGGCCGTCCTCGTCTTCATGATGGTGTCGATCTCGTATGACGCCATCATGCGCTATGCCTTCTCGGCGCCGACGGTATGGAGCCTCGAGGTCAATACGTTCCTGCTCGGCTATCTCGCGCTGATGCCGGCAGCGGCGGTGCTGCGCTCGGGCGACCAGCTCCATATCGTATTCTTTCGCGAGCGGCTGGGGGTGGCCACCGGCGTTGTCGTCGACATCGCGGTTGCCGCGATCGGGGTGATCTTCTGCCTCGTGATGACATGGCGCGGTTCGATCATGGCATGGCACGCCTTCCTCTACGACGAGCGCATGTCGACGACGCTCGGAACGCCGATGGTGCTGCCGTTTGCCCTCGTGCCGCTCGGCTTTGCGTTGCTGACGCTGCAGTTCTGCCTGAACCTGCTGGGCCATGTCTCGGCCTTCCGCCGGAACGCGGACCACATCCGCGAAGATGCGGCCTGAACCCCCGGGCATCACGCCGGCCCCGGCGGCCCCAGACGTCGACGGACCACGGGCGCGCTGAAAGGAGCCCCCGCGCAACGGGGGCGATCACGGAGATGCTGGAGCGGGGCGCAGGTCCGATGCTCGACCGTCTACTCTTCGCCGACGACGCCGTAATCGGCTGATTTCGTCTTGGTGCTGTCCAGCGGAACCGTGCTGGACTGCAGTCCGCGCCTGAGCAGTTCGCGAATGGCCGCCGCGCGGCTCGGCATGCGCGCCTCGAACCGCCAATCGTCGATGGTCTTGAGTTCCTCGGGGCTCAGCATGATCTGCAGCCGCTCCCCACGCGAGAGTTCCGCCATGATCCTGTCCCCGGAGTGCCAACCACAGAAAGTTAGTAAGTGATGGTAGCAGTGTCAACTTGGCATCAGGCGTCAAACCCCACTTGGACGCGTTTCGCTCAAAAGCCGGATATTAGGTATTCCAACACTCCAGCGCACAAACCGCTGAATGGTTGAACATCGTCGATGTCGCAATGTGAGCCAGCGGCGGATTTACACGGGCGCCAAAGTAGACAAAGCTCGGCGATCGACAAAAGGAAACAACGTGACATCCGCTCGAACCAACGTTTCGTCAGCCGCTCGATCGCGGCTACATGTTGCCGCAAGGCCCCACATCTCGCATTTACCAGAACGAATTCTCGCCACCCCCCGTACCGAGCCGGCGCCCGCCAGCCGAGGTGCTGCAGCGTCAGGCCGTTGCAGGCGCGGGGTAACCCGATGAGTCACGACGACCGACTTGAACTGCTGGTGGAGGGCGCCCTCCACGCGACCCTGCTCGCCGACCGGCAGGGAACCATACTTGCCGTCAACGGCGAGGCGGAGCGGCTGTTCGGATACGCACGGCAGGAACTCATCGGCGCGCCGGTCGAACGGCTGTTGCCGGAGCCGCTGCGGTCGGCGCACCGGCGACTGCGCGAAGACTACGGCCGGACGCCGTCGCCGAGGCGCATGGGCGCCGGGCGCGATCTCTACGGATTGCGCAAGGACGGCTCCCGGGTCCCGATCGAGATCGGGCTCAACCCACTAAAGGAAGACGGAGACCTCGTGATTCTTGCAACCATTACCGATATCACCGAGCGCAAGCGGATGGACACGGAGCGGGACCTCCTGATCCGGGAGCTGTCGCATCGGGTGAAGAATTCGCTCGCGCTTGCCTTCGCGATCGCCAAGCACACCTGGCGGACCGTGGAGACGCCGGACGCGTTCCTTGATGCCTATGCCGAGCGCCTGCAGGCGCTGTCTCGTGGCAACGACGATTCCCTCAACCTGACGAGACGCGATGCGGACCTCGCCGATCTCGTCCAACGGGAAATCGAAGCAGTGGGCGCCGGCGGCCGCGTGGCGGTCGCCGGCCCCGCGGTCGTGGTAAGTCGCGACCAGGCCGGGCCATTGGCCCTCGTGATCCACGAGATGGCGACCAACGCGTACAAGTATGGCGCGTTGTCGGAACCGGCGGGCTCGGTCCGGCTCGAATGGTCCTGCGAGGCGGACGGTGGCGCCCAGTGCATTCATGTGGTGTGGAAGGAGATCGGCGGGCCGACCGTCAGCGTGCCGCGCCGGCGCGGGTTCGGCCACCGCATGATCGAGGCGGCGATCCCCGATGCGCGCGTCGACATCGTGTTCGAGCCGGATGGCTTGAGGTACGAACTGGTGCTGCCGATGGCCGCATCGGCGGCAGCGGCGGGCGCCGGAAGCTCCGGTACCGCGCGCAAGGCGGGCTGAGGGCGGCACGAGCCACGGCCGCAGGCCGGACAATTCGGCCGGGCGGCCAGGCCGCTTCGAGGCATCCCGGGGGCGACGATTGTCCCCCATCGCTCCGTACACTGTGCGACCTTTTGCACGGGGCCGGCGATGGTACTTGAATCGCCGTCCCGTGCCGCTATTCTGGACAGATGATCGCAGTCATCTTCGAAGTCCTTCCGAAAGAAGACAGGCGCCAGGCCTACCTCGACATTGCCGCGGATCTGCGCCCGCTGCTGGAGCAGATCGACGGGTTCATCTCGGTCGAGCGCTTCGAGAGTCTCACCACGCCGGGCAAGATCCTGTCGCTGTCGATCTGGCGGGACGAAGCCGCGGTCGAGGCGTGGCGGTCGCTGGAGAAGCACCGGGCCGCACAGCGCGCCGGCAGGGGCAAGCTGTTCGCCGACTACCGCCTGCGCGTTGCCAGCGTCATCCGCGACTACGGCATGTTTGACCGCGATCAGGCGCCAGCCGACTCGCGCGAAGTGCACGACCGCGCCGGCACGGCGGCATAGCGCCCGGTCACAAGTCGCTAATTCCACACAGGTCGAACAGCGCCTTGCGCCCCGAGGCGGTGATTTTCACTGCCCGCGTGCCGGCCATCCGGCGCAGGTGGCCCGCTTCGATCAGGCGCGTGCAGATGGCGGCTCCCAGCGGTCCCGCCAGGTGCGGCCGCCGCTCGCTCCAGTCGAGGCACGGGCGGCACAGGGGCCGCGGCCGGCTCCGCGTCGAAACGGCTGCGACGTCGATACCAAGCGTGGCCAGCAACCGCACGCCCGTGCCGGTGACCTCTACCGCCGCGTCGCCGAGTTCTATGGCGCCCCTCGCGAGCAGGCCGTCCGCCATGGCGACGCCGAGGCGGCCGGCGAGGTGATCGTAGCAGGTGCGCGCGCGACGCAGGGCGGCATCGCGCGGACCGGTGACGACCTGGCGTTGCGGCGCCGCCGAACCGGCCGCGATCGGCACGATGGCCTCCAGCATGCGGGCGATGTCCGGCGAGGCAATCCGATGGTAGCGATGACGGCCCTGCGTCCGGATCTCGACGAGGCCGCCACGGGCGAGTCGTTCGAGGTGACTGTGCGCCATCTGCGGGGGTTCGCCGGCGCACCGGGCGACTTCGCCTGCGATCATTGCGCCGCCATCCATGCGGGCTATGAGCATTGCCGCACGTGCCGGGCCGGCGACCAGCCCGGCCACCTCCCCGCCT
>Ga0079224_100017629_pt1 | contig 10068 bp, 8 predicted proteins | sample Stecom2015_FD_80414 | JGI IMG/M metagenome (GOLD analysis project Ga0079224, IMG submission 80414) | Agricultural soil microbial communities from Utah to study Nitrogen management - Steer compost 2015 | ecosystem: Environmental > Terrestrial > Soil > Agricultural land | place: USA: Utah... | reverse complement strand
GGGCCTAAATCTTTAGCGAAAGTACATGCAGCCTTGACTGTTTGGTTCTTTATGGTCAAGCATAAAGAACATAATAAAATATCACGGGATGATACCAAAGTAATATTATGCGTATTTTTGAATTCGAAAATACCTTTATGCAAACATATAGCAAAGCGCAGCTTGCCAAACGAAATGGACAGGATAGGGATGAGATTTGGATAGCTTTCAAAGGCAAGATTTACGATGTGACAGACAGTCGTTTGTGGCGAAACGGAACCCATTATGAACATTGGGCGGGTCAGGATTTGACGGAAGAGTTGACAGCTGCCCCACACACGGCCCTGGTCTTTGAGCGTTTTGAGGTAGTTGGAATGCTCGAGGATTGATAACCGTTGAGAATCCGAAAATTATCGCCTATACTGAAACCTTGAGCTAGCTACTCAGTAGGTAGTTTCTATCCTTATATTAAATAATAAATGACGTAAGGGTGCTGAATGTTTGAACCCGTTCGTGAATCTCCTGTGCGCTGAGCGATTCAATCCGTTCGGTCCCGAACTTTTCTACGCAAAAGGAAGCTAATGCAGAACCGTAAATCACGGCAGCTTTCATGCTTTCAAAATTAATAAAACCCTTATTGGCTAAATAACCAATAAATCCACCTGCGAAGGTGTCGCCGGCACCGGTTGGATCAAAAACTTCTGCTAACGGGAGGGCAGGAGCAGCGAATATGCTGTTTTCGCCAAATAAAAGAGCGCCATGTTCACCTTTTTTAATAATCAAATATTTTGGTCCCATATTCAAAATGAGTTCAGCAGCTTTGACTAATGAATATTGACCGGATAGCTGACGGGCCTCTTCGTCGTTTATCGTTAACACATCCACTTGACGAAGTACTTTTTTCAGGTCGTCAAGCGCAATGTTCATCCAGAAGTTCATGGTGTCCATAACCACGAGCTTGGGCCGCCTTGTCAACCGTTCAAGCGCGGTGAGTTGAACCTGTGGACTTAAATTGCCTAATAGGATGTATTCGGCCATTTGGTAACTGCTCGGTATGATGGGGTCAAAGTCGCCTAAAACATTCAGCTCCGTAACAAGGGTATCACGTGTATTCATGTCGTTATGGTACTTTCCCGACCAGAAGAATGACTTTTCTCCCGCTTTGATCTGGATCCCTGAAATATCAATATGTTTATCAGTGAATTTTTCGAGGTTGCCCTGGCCAAAATCTTCACCAACTACACTGATTATCTTAACATCATCGTAAAGATAGGAAGCTGCAAGAGCTGCATAACTGGCAGCACCGCCGACAATTTTATCAGTTTTACCAAAAGGAGTTTCCAGGGCATCGAAAGCCACGGATCCGAGGATGATCAAGCTCATACTATTGTTTGTAACCTATGTAAACAAAAAAACCCCGTAAACTTACGGGGTTTGCTCCTGAAGCTGGGCTCGAACCAGCGACCCTCTGATTAACAGTCAGATGCTCTAACCAGCTGAGCTATTCAGGAGTGCTTTCTGGCTATTGCGGTCCACAAATATTGTCCTTTTGTGAACTGCGATGCAAATATAGGGTAATGTTTTAAATTGTCAAACGATTTTTTTGTTTTTTGTGCTTCTTATAGCGAATTGATCAATTAGAAGGCTCATTTTCAGAAGGAAAAAAATAGCACTTTTCCAAATCATTATGTCGAGAAGAGTGCGCTGGATGAAGGGCAGGGGGCCAAGACATCGATATGTGGCCAATCCGTATCAATCTTTCCATTACACTTCGTTGCGGTCGAGATCACGGACTGCCACGATAGTGGAATATGTGTCACTCGAAACAATACAAAAGGCCAATTGTTAGCTTAAAACAATGGATTTTGTCCATCAAGTATTTGCGCGGGATATCGTTTCATTTTCTTAGTGTTTGTTGTACACTATTGTTGAAATTTAATGCTATATTTGTCCGTGTATTTTTGACGATAAAAAAGGTAGATAATTTTGCGTAGCATCTTAAAAATTGTCACTTTTGCGCTTCGTTTAAGAATCGGCATTTAAAATTAATATTATGAATATTGTAATCGTTGGCGGTGGTTTTGCTGGGATGAATTTGGCCAAGCAATTGTCAAAGGACGGCAGCCTGAACATTACATTGATAGATAAAAATAACTATCATTTCTTTCCTCCCCTAATTTATCAGGTAGCGACTGCTTTTATTGAAACATCGATTATTACTTATCCGTTTCGAAAAATGTTCAGTAGTGCGCGCAACTTTCGATTTCATTATGGAGGATTGGAATATATTGACACCCAAAACCAGGTGGTGACCACTACGTCAGGCAAAGTGTCTTATGACTACTTGGTGTTGGCGATGGGAACCGAAACTAACTATTTCGGTATGGCCAACGTAGAGAAGCATGCCGTACCGATGAAAACAATTGACGACGCGATCAATCTTCGTAATCACATTTTGCGCAATGGCGAGCGTGCTGCCCAAGAACATGATGATGAAGAACGTGAGAAGTTTTCAACAATCGTTATTTCAGGAGGCGGTCCAACCGGGGTTGAGTTGGCGGGTATGTTAGCCTATATGAATAAGAAAATTTTGGCGAAAGAGTACCCTGAATTTTCTCCGAATGGCAAAATGCGGATTGTATTAGTTGATATGGCGCCAACGTTATTAGGACCGATGAGTAAGAAGTCACAACAAGAAGCTTTAGATGTGCTGCGCGATATGGGTGTGGAAGTAAAGTTGAACACCGGTGTAAAAGACTACGTAGATGGAAAGGTGTTGTTCGCTGACGGAACAAGTATAGCTACCGACACACTGATCTGGTCATCAGGTGTCATTGCAAAAGAAGCACCCGGTTTACCGAAAGAGGCGATTGGCCGTGGTAGAAGAATTTTGGTGGACGAATATAACCGGGTAAAAGGCTTGGATAACGTGTTCGCTATCGGAGATATCTGTTTGCAAACAACGGATAGCGCGTTTCCTAATGGGCACCCGCAATTGGCGCAAGTTGCTATTCAACAGGGAAAACTGCTGGCAGAAAACCTCGTTAATATGGTTGAAAAGCGACCCTTGAAGGCATTTAAATACAATGATAAAGGTAGCATGGCGATTATCACCAAGAATAAAGCGGTGGTAGATTTGCCTAAATTTACATTCACCGGTTGGTTCGCCTGGTTAACTTGGTTGTTTATTCACATTATACCAATTGCCGGATTCCGCAATAAAATAAAGCTGGTAACCGGCTGGTTCTGGTCGTTCTTAACAAATAATCCAAGTTTACGTCTGATTATTCGGCCTATTGATCAGCACAAAAGCACCGAAGAAGCCATGGTAGAAGAAGTTAAAAAATAAATTTTCTTCTTATAAAAAAAGCGTCCGTTTCAGCACTGAAACGGACGCTTTTTTTATGAACGCCTATTATATTATAGCAAACTTTGTAGCAAAGGTTTCCATCCAACAATACCGTCCAATAACTTTTCAAGGTCTTTGATGGCTACACGCTCTTGTTCCATGCTGTCGCGATGCCGAATAGTAACAGTATCATCTTGCAGACTTTGATGATCTACCGTAATACAGATTGGTGTACCAATCGCATCTTGCCGACGATAGCGTTTGCCGATCGCATCTTTCTCCTCGTAAATAATATTATAGTCGATTTTGAGTAAATCCATCACCTCCCTCGCTTTTTCAGGCAAGCCATCTTTTTTTGTCAAAGGAAATACCGCCGCTTTAATAGGGGCAAGCGCGGGATGAAGATGTAATACAGAGCGGGAATCCTGCTTTTCATCTGTGCTCAAATCTTCCTCTTCATAAGCGTTACAAAGGATGGTTAAGAACATACGATCCAAACCAATGGAAGTTTCAATAACATAAGGAACGTAATTCTGGTTAATCTCCGGATCAAAATATTGCAGTTTCCTTCCCGAAAAAGTTTGATGTTGACTTAAATCAAAGTCGGTCCGGGAATGAATGCCTTCCACTTCTTTGAAACCGAACGGGAATTCATATTCAATATCAACTGCGGCATTGGCATAATGTGCTAATTTTACATGGTCATGATAACGGTATTTCGAAGGATTCGGCTTTAAAGCTAAATGCCACTTTAAACGTGTTTCCTTCCATTGGTTATACCACTCAAGTTCGGTGCCCGGGCGAACGAAAAATTGCATTTCCATTTGCTCAAATTCACGCATACGCATGATAAACTGGCGGGCAATTACTTCATTTCGGAAGGCTTTTCCGATTTGAGCGATACCAAAAGGAATCTTCATCCTACCGGTTTTCTGTACATTCAGAAAATTCACGAAAATACCTTGCGCGGTTTCCGGGCGAAGATACACCTCCTCAGACCCATCGGCCATAGCACCCATTTGCGTACTGAACATTAAATTAAACTGACGGACCTCGGTCCAATTTTTCGTTCCCGAAACGGGGCAGGCAATCTCATGTTCTTCAATGATGGATTTTAGTCGACCTAAATCATCGCTGTTTAAGGCAGCATCTAGATCGGCTTGGAGTTTCACCGCTTTATCGGTTTTACCATCCTTTTCATACCGTGCTATTTTATCTTCAATTAGCTGATCTGCCCGGTAACGTTTTTTTGAATCTTTGTTATCAATCATCGGATCGTTAAAACCATCAACATGGCCGGAAGCTTTCCATATTTTAGGATGCATAAAAATAGCCGAATCTATCCCTACAATATTCTCATTTAACTGCACCATAGCCTTCCACCAATAGGTTTTAATATTGTTTTTCAACTCAGCCCCTAATTGGCCGTAATCGTACACGGCACTTAAACCATCGTAGATTTCACTGGAAGGGAATACAAAACCATATTCCTTTGCATGTGATATAACATTTTTAAAAAGTTCGTCGTTAGTCTTCATTCTTACCTTTTTATATAAGCGTCGAAACGAGCTGTTAAAGCGACAGCTCTTATTTCTTTTGAAATAAATTTAAACGGATTTTAACAGGTTGAGCTATCGTTCTCTTGTCGTTTTCCATAGCAGAGACAAACCTATACAAAATTCTTTTATTTTTCGCTATAAATTAAATTCCTATCCGGGAAATCGCTTTAATTCCTTTAAGCCCTTCAGATAGGAAACACTTTTTTGTTTTATAAGAATATGGCGTTCATATTATAAGAAAAGAAAGCGAAGTGTTGTTTTACAAGGTGTTTGTCAATAGCTTTGTAGGATCAAATCGAGCAGCATCACAAAATTTCATGAAGCGGTTATATTTAAGTTTATTATGGTTACTGAGCATCGGTATAAGCGCTTGCTCATTAACGGAGGCGACAGGCAACGGTTACAGTGAGGCTTCTAAAATAGCACTTTCTTCAGTTGAGGACTTGTATAGGTTTATGACCTATAGTGATCGACGTGTACCCCTTGTTAGTGCACACCGCGGTGGGCCCGAGCCGGGATATCCTGAAAACGCCATTGAAACATTTCAACATAGTGCTAATAAACAACCGCTAATCATCGAATGTGATATTGCGTTAACGAAAGACTCCGTTTTGGTGATGATGCACGATGATAAACTAGATCGTACAACGACGGGCAAGGGGTTGCTTAGCAATCATACCTTGGCCGAACTTAAGGCACTAAAATTAAAAGACAATGAAGGTAAGGTTACATCCTTTAAAATTCCTACACTGGATGATGTGTTGAAGTGGGGAAAGGGAAAAGTAATCTTTACGTTGGATATAAAAAGAGGCGTGCCGATGGATTTGGTAGTGGACGCTGTCAAGCGTCATCAGGCGGCCTCTTACTCCGTTATCATCACCTACAATGCCACCCAAGCGGCTCAGGTACATCAACTGGCCCCTGATTTGATGATATCGGCCAGTATCCGAAAGATGGATGATTTGTTGCGATTGAACGATTACGGTATTCCCGATAACAGATTGCTCGCCTTTGTAGGCGTCAGTGAGCCCGAGCCATCCTTATATAAGCGGTTGCATGAGCACGGGATTATGTGTATATTAGGAACTATGGGCAACTTGGATAAACGGGCGGAAAGTCGGGGTGATGGCCTTTACTATCAACTTATAGAACGAGGTGCCGATATTTTATCCACCGATCGGCATAATGAAGCAGGCGTGCAACTGGCAAAATACCGTAAAGATCATCAGATTCGGGCTTATTGATAACTGAAAATTTAGTTGCTATGTCGCTAGCGGTCAGGAACCTCACCAAAACATTTGGAAATCAAGTAGCCGTCAATGATATCTCCTTCGGTATCGAGGAAGCAAAGGTCGTTGGATTTTTAGGTCCCAATGGGGCCGGGAAATCGACTACAATGAAAATGATTACCGGATTTATCAGGCCTTCTACAGGAAGTGTAAGCATTCACGGGATCGATGTGCAGGAAAAAGAATATGAAGCAAAACGTTTACTAGGCTATCTGCCGGAAAATAACCCTTTATATGGAAGTATGTATGTTCGCGAGAGCTTGCAATATACCGGGAAGCTATATCGCTTACCTAACTTATCTAAACGTATAGAAGAAGTTATTGATATGGTAGGTTTAGGAGACGAGCAGCAGAAAAAAATCAAACAGTTGTCGAAGGGATATAAGCAGCGTTTGGGGATTGCGCAAACCTTATTGCATAATCCACCCGTGTTAATTTTGGATGAGCCGACGGCGGGGTTGGATCCAAACCAATTGCATGAAATCAGAAATTTGATCCGTTTATTGGGGCAGGAAAAGGTTGTAGTCTTATCCACACACATAATGCAGGAAGTAGAGGCCATTTGCCAAGAGGTAATTTTTATTAATAAAGGAAAGCTAGTAGGAAACTTTTCAATTGAAAAAAGGCCTGAGATGTTCGAAAACAAGAACTTAGAGCAAGTGTTTTACGATTTGACCAAATAATATTTTTAAAGCGAACGGTTTTCAAAAAAACATTATGGCATGTTTTATGTTAATTACCTAGTAACAATTAACAAATTAGATAATTAACAATTGAAAACTATGAAGCGTGTATTTTTATTCTCTGCATTAGTATTAGGAAGTTTCCTAGGGTTAAAAGCCCAAAACGTGGACGTAAACAAGCCACAGATGTCTGAAAGTGTAGGTATGGTTCCTATACAGAAAGGTAACTGGATGGTTGGCGGAAGCTTAGGATCCATGGGCTATAGTTTTGAAGGCGAATCTTTCAATGTCAATATTAACCCGCGAGCCGGTTATTTTGTTTCTGACGGTATAGCTATTGGTTTATCACTCAATGGTGGATTCCAGTCGGTAAAAGATGCTGATGATATTTGGACTTATGGAGTAGCTCCCTTTGTTCGCTACTTTTTCCCGGAAGGTTCGTCTGCTACCGGACGTTTCTTTGGTCAGGGAGAAGTAGGTATTGCAGGGGCTAATAACGGAAGTGATGTAACCTTTGCTGCCGGAGTTGGTTTAGGTTATGCGCACTTTATTACGAGAAGTGTTGCATTGGAAGCAGTTGTAGGGTATAATTATTCGAAGGCCAACAATGCGAGCGCTCAGGCACAAAATGGTTTAGGGTTTAATTTGGGTTTCCAAATTTATCTTCCCGGACAAGGTAACCGATAAAAAGCACTTAACATGAACAAGAAGAGGAGGCTCCGAACCACGGGCTTCCTCTTTTTTGTTTTTAATTTCGACCACATTCCCGTTTTTAGCGCTTTTTTGTAACTTCGAGACCTACAAATAAATCGTGAATCCGTGTTCAGCATTCTGATAAAAGACGTTTCTACTTTTTTTCATTCACTCGTTGGCTATTTAACCATTGCACTTTTTTTAGTGGTATCAGGTCTCTTTCTTTGGGTCTTTCCCGAAACGAGCGTTCCGGAATATGGATATGCCACCCTAACCGGTTTTTTTTCTATAGCTCCCTATATCTTTATGTTTCTGATCCCCGCCATTACCATGCGGGCTATTGCAGGAGAGCGGGAAGAGGGTACCTACGAATGGTTGATGACAAAGCCCATAAGTTATTGGCAGCTCATCCTCGCTAAATATGCAAGCTGTTTACTTATTGTCGCTATGGCCATTTTACCAACCGGTGTTTATTATATAAGCATTTATTACTTAGGTGCTCCGGTTGGCAATATCGATACCGGGGCCGTTATTGGTTCCTATATCGGACTCTTCTTGCTGGGAGCTGCATTTTGCGCGATTGGAATCTTTATCTCAGCCGTTTGCACCAACGCGGTAGTCGCCTTTTTGCTAAGCGCCTTTTTGTGTTTCACCCTCTTTATCGGGTTTGATTATTTATCCACTTTGTTTGTCGATAGTGCCCTCTCGGAAGCCTTTACTTATTTAGGCATACTCGCTCATTACGATTCGGTTAGTCGTGGGGTACTCGATCTCCGCGATTTTTGCTTTTTTATAAGTTTCAGCGCCCTATTTCTCTTACTGACCTATCTCTTTATCGAAAGAGGCAGAAAAACAGTTTGGGGGCAGCTGAAGGGAATCATTTTACTACTTGTTGCTTTGTTGGGTGTCAATTTTCTTGCCAATTATAATTTTTTCAGGCTAGATTTTACCAGCGAAAAAAGGTATACGCTATCAGAGGTTTCCAAAGATGTGTTGCGGTCATTAACGGACGACCTTCGCGTAGTTGTCTTTTTAGAGGGCGAATTACCTGCCGGATTCCAACGGCTAAAAGGAGCTACTAAAGACATGTTGGCCGATCTAAAAGCCTATGCAGGAGGGCAAATCAAATATACTTTTATCAACCCGTTGAGCGAAAGCGGCGGACAAGAACAATCGTATGTAGAGGCTTTGGCTGCACGTGGTATAGAGCCTACCAATCTCAGTGTCAAAACAAGCGAGGGGTTGTCGCAGAAAACGATTTTCCCCGTAGCGGTATTGATGTATGGTGATGAGGAATTACCGGTGCAACTTTTACAGAATAATCGATTTATTAATCCCGAAGATGTATTGAATAATTCTGTTCAGAATCTGGAGTACACGTTCATCAACGGTATTAAGAAAATAACTTCCGGTGGAAAGCCGATAGTCGCTTTCACTGAAGGGCATGGTGAGCTGAACGATCTACAGGTTTATGATGCAATGCATAGTTTGGGAATCACCTATCAGGTGGGCCGGTTAAATTTAGATTCGATTTCTTTCGAAACGTTAAAACAGATCAAGGTGATGGTGGTAGCCAAGCCACAAAAGGCTTTTCCCGAGCTTCATAAATTTAAAATTGACTATTTTGTGCAACATGGTGGCAAGGTCTTGTGGGCCGTTAATCAGACGCAGGTCGAATTGGACAGTATGCGGAACTCAGGCAATCAAGTGGCAGTAGCCCGGTCGCTCAATTTAGATGACATGCTCTTTAAATACGGTGTGCGGTTGAACTATAATTTGATAGCTGATCTCAATTGCGCACAGATTCCGCTTCGGGTCGGTGAAGTAGGAGGGGCCGATCAATTTCAGCTTGTTCCCTGGTTGTTTTATCCTATTTTGGTGCCGAAGGCTACTCATCCAATTATAAAGAATATTGATGGCATACGTAGTGAATTTTCGGGAACGGTTGACACATTGCCGGCCACCAATATCAAGAAAGAGATTATCCTGCGTTCGTCTCCCTTTAGTAAGGCGCTTAATGTACCGACACTAATTTCGCTTGATATGGTCTCACAAAATCCGAAGCCGGAAGATTTTAGGAGTACCGGCTATCCTGTGGGCGTGGTACTGGAAGGAGCGTTTCCATCAGTGTTTAAAAACAGACCCGTTCCCGAACCGCTTGTTGATACATTCAGCTATCGGCAGCAAAACCCGCAATTGTCCGGTAAGATGATTGTGTTGTCGGACGGTAACATACTTAAAAATGAGATCAATCAACAAGAACGTATGCCCTATAGCTTAGGTTGGGACCGCGCTACACAACAGCAGTATGGCAATAAGACCTTGCTGCTGAATATGGTTGATTATTTAAATGATGAAAGCGGAATTATTGCCTTACGTGAAAAAGAAGTGAAACTTCGTTTGTTGGATAAGTTGCTCATCAAGAATGATAAACTTTTTTGGCAAATACTCAATGTAGGAGGACCGCTATTGCTGCTATTTCTTTTTGGCCTATTACAGCACTGGATACGGAAGCG
>Ga0079224_100017628_pt1 | contig 10069 bp, 11 predicted proteins | sample Stecom2015_FD_80414 | JGI IMG/M metagenome (GOLD analysis project Ga0079224, IMG submission 80414) | Agricultural soil microbial communities from Utah to study Nitrogen management - Steer compost 2015 | ecosystem: Environmental > Terrestrial > Soil > Agricultural land | place: USA: Utah... | reverse complement strand
GGTGACGTCGGTCGCCTCGGTCGCGACGTGCTCACCGTCGAGGCCGACCGCCCGCAGGTGAACGCCGAGGTCCCGCGGCACGTCCTCGCGGCCGCGCGGCAGGTCGAGGTCGACCTCGCGCCGCACGCCGGTGCGGCGCACTTGCCCGGCGAGGGTCCGCAGGATCGGGTGCGCGGTGCCGGAGACCGATGAGGTGCCGGCGCGCAGCAGCCCCATCGCCCGCGCCGCCGCGTTGACCAGCACCGGCTGGTCGCCCGCGTCCAAGACGACGACTCCCACCTGGAGTGAGTCGAGGCTCTGCCGGAGAAGCTCGGGGTCGAGCGGCCCTCGGTCGGCGGCACGCCTTCGGTCACGGCGCGTGAGGACGCGCCGCGCTATGACGGCGGCCAACGCCCCCACCAGCGCGCCGACAACTCCGGTGACAATCCCCCACTCCACTCCGCGATCGTACGGTCGGCGATAGCACAATCAGGAACCAAAACGGGCAAAACCCCCAGTGATTCTGCAATGTTCACTGGCTGGTTCCGCGGCGTTCACCCGGGTTCACCTTCCCGCCGCTCGCGCTTTTTAGCGTGGCGATCAACGCAGAGTGAGGGACGGGAGCATGCGCGAAGAGTTCCAAGCAGAGCTGGCCACCGTACGGCAGCTCGTGGTGGACATGGCGGAGACGGTGCGCCGCGCGATGAGCGAAGCGACCCAGGCGCTGCTGCGCGCGGACCGGTCACTGGCCGAGGCGGTGGTCGCCCGCGAACCGGAAGTCGACCAACGCTACCGGCAGATCGAGGAACGGGCCTGCGACCTGCTCGCGCTCCAAGCGCCGGTCGCCTCCGACCTGCGCGCGGTGATCACCGCGCTGCACGCCTCCGCCGACCTCGAACGGATGGGCGACCTCGCCGAACACGTGGCCACGACCGCGCTCCGCCGGCACCCGTCGCCCGCGGTGCCCGCCGAGCTGCGGCCCATCGTCGAACGGATGGCGGCGGTGGCCGACTCCATGGCCGCGACCATCACCTCGCTCCTCGCCCGACCCGACGTCGCACGCGCCGAGCAGTTCGACCGCAACGACGACACCATGGACGACCTGCACCGGCAGCTCCTCGGCGTCATCCTCAGCGACGAGTGGCCGTACGGCACGGAAACCGCGATCGACGGGGCGCTGCTCGGGCGCTACTACGAGCGGTACGCCGACCACGCCGTCAACATCGCCGAACACGTCGTCTACCTGGTCACCGGCGAGACGCCGAACTGACCGCTCGCGGGCCGGTCTCGCACTGGCGGATCTCCCCCGGCGGGAGCGCCCGGAGCCGGGGCGGGCGAGGGGCGGCGACACGCGCCGCCGCCCACGTCAGCGACCCTGGTTCGCCACCGCCTTGGCCGCCTCAGCCGCGGCCTCGGGGTCGAGGTACGTGCCCCCTGGGGTGGTCGGACGCAGCCTGTCGTCCAGGTCGTACTGCAGCGGAATGCCGGTCGGGATGTTGAGCTTGACGATCTCCTCGTCCGAGATCTGGTCGATGTGCTTGACCAGCGCCCGCAGCGAGTTGCCGTGCGCCGCGACCAGCACGGTCCGCCCGGCGAGCAAATCGGGAACGATCTTGTCGTACCAGTACGGCAGCAGCCGAGCGACGACGTCCTTGAGGCACTCGGTGCGGGGCATCAGCTCCGGCGGGAGCTGCGCGTACCGCGGGTCCCCCACCTGCGACCACTCGTCGTTCTCGTCGATCGGCGGCGGCGGGGTGTCGTACGACCGGCGCCAGAGCATGAACTGCTCCTCGCCGTACTGCTCCAGCGTCTGCTTCTTGTTCTTGCCTTGCAGCGCCCCGTAGTGCCGCTCGTTGAGCCGCCAGGAACGGTGCACCGGAATCCAGTGCCGGTCAGCCGCGTGCAGCGCGATCTCGGCGGTGCGGATCGCCCGCCGCAACACGCTCGTGTGCACCACGTCCGGCAGGAGGTTGTGCTCGCGCAGCAGTTCACCGCCGCGCCGCGCCTCGGCCTCCCCCTTGGCGGTCAGGTCCACATCGACCCAACCGGTGAAGAGGTTCTTGGCGTTCCACTCGCTTTCGCCGTGCCGCAGCAGCACCAAAGTCCCCACTGTCATGGGTGTCATCCTGCCGGATCCGTCGATTCGGCCCGACACACCCCGCCGCGGACGACCACCACGTGGACAACCGAACGGCCGGCGCCGGTGTCGCCCGGCGGCGAGGGGCGACGGTCACCCCCACCTAACGTCGCCCTCGCTCGCCGCCGGCGGCGGTGGCATCGCCCCCCACCGGCACGAATGCCACCACTTTCCCTCGGCACCCCCAGCCTGAACGCGGATCCCAACGACCCGCGCAACACCATGGGACGAATTTCAGGCGTGGCGCTGGCGAAGAGATTAGTTCTCGAAGCAATCGGAACTCAAGTAGAAGGTCATGTACGGACGGTCACATAATTTACAGGCTCAGTGTCAAGAATGTGTTTTGCGTCATCATTCTGCGTCACGCGTCCTCCCGCTCGGGCGATTCGATGCGGAAGAAGTTGCTCTGCCGACCGTCGGTCTTCTGTTCCTGGTAGATGAAGTTCAGCCCGCGCTCGTCGAACGTGCGGAACCAGTCCTCCCAGGAGACCGGGCGCAGTCGGCCGCCGTTGTAGCCGGGGAAGTCGAAGCGGAGAACGCTCGGACGGCCACGTTCGGCGCCCGCGGTGGCCGGCGACGCGCCCCGCGCCTCGGCCCACTGCCGGATCACGTCGTGGTTCGTGGTCACCAAACTCCGGCCCGGACGCTCGGGGTGCTCATCGGGCGAGTTAATTCGCTGAGCGTACCGCAGCGAACGCGACGACTTCGCACCGATGCGACTGCCGTCAGGTTTCTTTCCTTCGACCTTTCGTCCGCCCGATTTCGACCCATCACCCTCGCGAAGTGCATTGACGAGCTTTTTTACCAGCTCGTCCTTCCGCAGCCCGGAGTAACCGTTAACACCGCGTTCTCGCAGCTCGGAACGCAATTCGTTCACTGTCAGACGGAACAGTTCACTCTCGTCAATCGACGGAGTGATCGGCGTGTGATTGTCTCGTTGCTCCCGCCGCCGTGTCGCGGTCGCGGTACCGCGGCCCGAGGTTCGCTGAGCCATGGTGCTGCTCACGCTCCTTCGACAGTCCGGGGTCTCCCGGCAGAACCCGGCGATGCGGGCACCGCCCTCGCCTGCCGTAATACCCGCCCGGCCACGGCGGTAATCGCCAGTGCTCAGCGTGAGCGCGCGGCGTCCGGCCCTGATCTCACTCTTCGCGCTTAGGCCTCGTTCTCACCCTCGGCGTCCGAGTTCCGCGCCGGCGCGCGCGACGGCTCGAAGAGGTGCCGGAACGCCTGCAGGTTCGCCACCGACTCGCCTCGCTTGATCCGCCACTCCCACTCCCGGCGGATAGCGGTGCCGAACCCGATCTCCAACATCGTGTCGAAGGACTCGTCAGCGTAGGTCAGCACCGCGCCGAGCAGCCGGTCGAGCTCCTCCTCGTCTACGCTCCGCAGGCTCACCCGGCCGGTCAGGTACACGTCGCCGACCGCGTCGATGGTGAAAGCCACCCCGTACATCCGGGCGTTACGCCGCAGCAGCCAGGCCCACAGCTCCTCCCGGCGCTCATCCGGCTGGCGCATCACGAACGCCTCGATGCGCAGCGCGTGCTCGCCGACGATCAGGTGGCAGGTGGTCTTGAGCTTGTGCACGCCCGGCAGGACGACCGCGTACGAATACTCGCCGGTGCGTTCCCACTCCAGCTCACGCTCGGTGCAGACCGACTCGATCAGCCGCGCCACCTCGGCCCGCTGATTCACCATGCCCCCGCTCCCAGAGCAGCCGCCCCACCAGCCAACTCAGACGTGATCCGGTTTCGATGATCTCGCATCGTCTCGCGGTAGACGGCGAGCAACCGCTCGGCGGTGCGGTTCCACGAGAAGTTCCGCGCGTGGGCGACCGCGCCTCGGGCGAGCTCCGCCCGCCGCTCGGGCGCGGCGAGCAGCGCGCCGATCACGCGCGCCCAGTCCACCGGATTGTGCCCGTCGACCAAGACGCCGCTCACCTGGTCCCGCACCGCGGTGACCAGGCCACCGACCGCGGCGGCGACCACCGGCGTGCCACAGGCCTGCGCTTCGAGGGCGACGAGGCCGAACGACTCGTTGTGCGAGGGCACCGCGACTAAGTCCGCCGCCCGGTACAGGTCCGCGAGGTCCTCCCCCGCCTGCGGCGGCAAGAAGCGCACCGCCGCGGAGATGCCGAGCGCGGAGGCGAGCTCGATCAACGCGGTCGGGCGGTCGAGTCCGCTGCCGCTCGGCCCACCGGCGATCACGATGGTGACCTCGGCGGCGAGCTCCGGGTCACGGTCCCGCAGCGCGGCCAAGGCGCGAAGGAGGACATCCGGGGCCTTCAACGGCTGAATCCGACCGACGAAGGCCACCAGATAGCCCTGCTCAGGCAAGCGCAGCCGGCGCCGTGCGGCGCGGCGCGCGGCGGCCTCCCGTCCGAGCGCGGCCGGCCGGAACCGGTCGAGGTCTACCCCTGGCTCGACCACCGCCACACGCTCCGGGTCGGCGCCGTACTGGGTGATGAGGTCACACGCCTCCGCCTGGGTGTTCGCCACGAGGCGGTCCGCCTCGGCGACGACCTGTTCTTCGCCGATCACGCGCGCCTTGGGTTCCGGCCGATCCCCCGCGGCGAGCCGGGCGTTCTTCACCTTCGCCAAGGTGTGCGCGGTGTGCACCAGCGGCACCCCCCACCGCTCCTTGGCGAGCCAGCCGACCTGCCCGGAGAGCCAATAGTGCGAGTGAATCAGGTCGTAGTAGCCGGGCGCCCGGGCCGCTTCGGCGCGCAGCACCCCGGTGGTGAACGCGCAAAGCTGGGCCGGCAGCTCTTCCTTCGGCAACGGCTCCAACGGCCCCGAGATCACATGCCGGACTGAGACGCCCGGCGCCATCTCCACCACCGCCGGCAGCCCGCTGGAGGTGGCCCGGGTGAAGATCTCGACCGCGACGCCGGCCGCGGCTAACCGGCGGGCGACCTCCACGATGTAGACGTTCATACCGCCGGCGTCCCCGATACCCGGTTGATCCAACGGCGAGGTGTGCACCGACAGGGTCGCGATCCGCCGAGGGGTGTCCCAGACCCCCGTCCGGCCGCTTTGCGCGTCCGCCACGTCTGCTCCTTCCGCCAGCCGGTCGCGGCCCGGTGCCGGCTTTCCGGCATCCCGGACCTTCGGCAACAACCGCGGTATCGCGATACATCTTCCCGATCATGCCGCTGACACCACCACCGGACGTGATTCAGCTCTCGGCAGCGCGTATCTCCCCGGATTTCGGGGCATATGTCGGGTTTTTGGTTCGCCACTTGCGCCGGAAAGCGCTCTGGGAAGAAAGATCGCTCTGGGAAAGAATGGCGGGATGACCCAGGTAGCTGTCGTGACCGGCGCGTCCAGCGGCATCGGCGCGGCCACCGCTCGCCGCTTAGCCGCCGAGGGCTTCCACGTCGTCGCCGCGGCCCGCCGCGTGGACCGGCTGAACGCGCTCGTCAAAGAGATCACGAAGGCGGGAGGGGCCGCCACAGCTGTCCCATGCGACGTCACCTCAGACGACTCGGTCGCCGGGCTGGCCACCGCCGTGGCCGAGCTGCCCGGACCGCTTACGCTGCTGGTCAACAACGCCGGAGGCGCGCTGGGCCTCGACCCGATCGAGAAGGGCTCGGTGGCCGACTGGCAGTGGATGTACGACGTGAACGTGCTCGGCACGCTCCGGGTGACGCAAGCGCTCCTCCCCGCCCTGGAAGCCTCCGGGGCCGGCACCATCGTGGTGGTCAGCTCCACCGCCGGATTGATCGTGTACGAGGGCGGGGGCGGCTACACCGCGGCAAAGCACGCGCAGACCGCGCTCACCGAAACGCTGCGGCTGGAGCTGTGCGGGCGTCCCATTCGGGTAGTGGAGATCGACCCCGGCATGGTGCGCACCGAGGAATTCTCCCTGGTGCGTTTCCGGGGTGACGCGCAAAAGGCCGCCGCGGTGTACGAGGGGGTGCCCAATCCGCTCACCGCGGAGGACATCGCCGACTGCATCGCCTGGTGCGCCACTCGGCCCCACCATGTCAATGTGGACCGGCTGGTGGTGCGTCCGCTCGCTCAAGCAGCGCAGCACAAGGTGCACCGGATCACGAAATCCACTGCGGACTGAGCTGTGCCGCCGACGGCGTCGCGTCAACCGCGCGGAGTCGTCACCCGGGGCACGACCAATCCGAATCGCCTGCGCCGGGTGGACAACTGGATCATCGCGACCTACGGGGACATGCTCGCCGAAGCGGCCGATCCCCTCGTCGTGGACCTCGGTTACGGCGCCACGCCGGTCACCACGATCGAACTGCGGGCCCGGCTCGCCCACGCGGTCCGTCCCGACGTCCGGGTGGTCGGGTTGGAGATCGACCCCGCTCGGGTCGCCGCGGCCGCGCCCGCCGCCGATCCGCCCGGCCTGACCTTCGCGCGCGGTGGCTTCGAACTGGCCGGGCTACGTCCGGTCATGGTCCGGGCGTTCAACGTTCTGCGCCAGTACGACGAGGCGGACGTGCCCGAGGCGTGGTCGCTCATGACCGCCGCTCTCGCCCCCGGCGGGGTGCTCATCGAAGGCACGTGCGACGAGCTGGGCCGCATCGCCACCTGGGTGGCCCTCGACGCCACCGGCCCCCGCACCCTCACCCTGGCCGCTCGGCTGGCGACCCTGCCCGAGCCGGCGATCCTGGCCGAGCGGCTGCCCAAGGCGCTGATTCACCGCAACGTGCCGGGTGAGCGGGTGCACGCGCTGATCCACGCGCTGGACGAGGCGTGGCGGGCCGCCGCACCGTACCGCATCTTCGGCCCCCGGCAACGCTGGGTGCACGCGGTCGCCCAGCTGCGCGCCGCCGGCTGGCCGGTGCTGGACCGCCCTCGGCGCTGGCGCCTGGGCGAGCTCACCGTGCCGTGGTCCGTGGTCGCTCCCGCTACTCCCGCCGGGTGACCAGCGCGCCCCGGCGCACTCGCGATTATGCGCCTGGGCGTCAGAGCTGACAGTTCACCAACACCGGTTCGGGGTGCAGCGTGACGCCGAACCGCTCCCGCACCCCGTCGCGGATCTCCGCGGCGAGCGCGAGCAGCGCCGCCGTCGACCCGCCGCCCCGGTGCGTCAACGCGAGCGTGTGCTTGGACGAGATCGCCACACCGCCCGGCCGGCGGAAGCCCTTCGGAAAGCCCGCCTGGTCGATGAGCCAGGCGGCGCTCACCTTCACCGTGCCGTCTGGCTGCGGCCACGCGGGAGGGTCGCCGAGCTCCCCGGTGCGTTCGCGCAGCCGCGCGTACTCCTCCGCGTCGAGCACCGGGTTGGTGAAGAACGAGCCGACCGAGCGGGTGTCCGGGTCGTTGGGGTCGAGCACCATGCCTTTGCGGGTGCGCAGCGCGAGGACGTGCTCCCGCGCCTCGGCGAGCGGCACCCGCTCGCCGATCTCCACACCGAGCGAGCCGGCCAGCTCGGCGTACCGCACCGGGCCGGAGAGCGAGGACCGGGTCAACCGGAAGTCGACGGAGAGCACCACCCAGCGGTCGTTGCCCTTGAAGACGCTGGTGCGGTAAGCGAACCCGCACTCCTCGGCCGGCATGGTGCGCACCTCGTCGGCGAACCGGTCGTACACCTGGACCGCGAAGATGGTCTCGGCCACCTCCTGCCCGTACGCGCCGACGTTTTGGATCGGGGTCGCCCCGGCGCTGCCCGGGATGCCGGAGAGGCATTCGAGACCAGACCAGCCCGCGGTCACGGTGGAGGCGACGAACTCGTCCCAGGGTTCGCCCGCCTCGACCCGGACGGTGAGCGTGTCCCCGTCCCGGTTGAGGACGCGCGCGCCCCGCGAGCGCACCAGGACCACGGTCCCGGGAAACCCGTCGTCGCCGATGACCACGTTGCTCCCGCCCGCGAGGATCAGCGTGGGCTCGTGGAGCCGATCGGCTTCCCGGACGCTCTCCACCATCTCGTCCGCGTCGGTCGCGGTGACCAACCGGCGCGGCGGCCCACCCAACCCCAGTGTGGTGAGGGTGCTCAGGGGCCGGGGCGTCGCTGATTCGGCAAGGGCCGTGGAGGCACTGACGTCGGACACGCTCTCACCCTATGCGGACGGCAGCTCTTCTCCGGCGCTGATCCTGGCCCTCGCGTCACCGGGGTGCCACGCGGCCGCCTCGATCGGCAGCCCGATGACCCGACGGGCGAGCAGGGTGCCGCCGGCGACCGCGGCGGGCATGAGCAGCACCGCGCCGAGCGGGATGAGGAAGCAGCAGAAGACCGCGACGCCGAAGCCCAGCGCGAGCGGCCGGTGGGCGCGCAGCCGGGCTCGGCAGTCCGCCAAGCGCAGTCCGCGCCGGGACAACGAAACGGAGACGAGCTCGAGGGCGAGCAGCCATCCCCCGGTCAGGGCGCCGACCACCGGGACCACGGTCTGCCCGACGACGGGGAGAAACCCACACAGGAACAGCGGAACCCCGATCAGCAGGGACCACAGCATCAGCCGCAGCGAGTCCACCAGGCTGCCGCGCAGCGACGTCCACCAGGGCTGGTCAACTGCGTCCGGCACGCCACCGCACCGCTCCTCCACGTGCTCGGAGATCTTCTCGTAGAAGGGGTCGCCGATGAGCAGCGTGACCGTGGTGAAGCTGAGCACCGCGACCAGGGCGCCCAAGCCGAGCAGCGCGACGATGGCGCCGAACCGGATCAGGGCGCGGGCCCAGTCCGACCAGGTGTCCGCGAACGGGGTGAGCCAGGCCGCGAGATCGGCGACGAAGTAGATCAACGTGCCGTACGCGGCGAGAAAGAGCGCGCCGGTGATCACGGCCGGCACGATGCCGAGCAGCAGGAGCCGAGGGTTGCGCGTGTACAGCGCCAGCCCACGGCCGAGCAGCCCGACCCCGCCGACGAACTGCGAGATCGCGCGCGGAGGTCCCACGATCTGGCCGACTCCCGGCTGTCTCCTCACCAAAACCCTCGGCCGTTTGTCACATCCCGCAGGCCGATTCGGACGTCGAGCAGATAGATCAGCGAGGCGGCGATTCCGATGAGCCCGAAGATGCTCAACACTCCGAAGCCGAGCAGGGTCAGCAAGAGGCAGATGCCGAGGATGGCGAGCCAGGCCCCCTTCGGCAAAGTATCGCTAGCTGTCAGCGCGTCGGCGCGCTGGGTCAGGCAGTGGACAAAGGCAACGCCTTCGATGACCAGGGCGAAGACGAGGAGCGCCAGATCAATGATGAATTTGACCTCGAGATAAAAGATCGGCGCGGCAGAGACCATGCGGTGCAGTTTATGCCGGAACCCCCGGGTCCGGACGATCTAGCGGACCCGGGGTGCCGATTCCTCACGCTGTCGGGGTCGATCCGCCATCCGCTCCAGCGGTGTCCGCGGTGGCCTCGATCGCGGCGGGGGACGCCGGAGGCTGGGCCTCGGCGCCGCCGCTCCGGCCGCCGTCCCCGTCGAGCACGCGCTCGCCGTGGGCGACGAGCCGGTCGTAGACCGCGATTGCTCGCTCCTGAGCCGCGTGTACTCCGGCGACCAGCGCGGCGGCGTTGCGCGCGGCCGCGGCTCGCAACGTGTTGACCGCCTTGGCGCGGAGTTCGCCGGACCGTGCCCGCTGCCGCAGCTCGATGGTGGTCTCCGCGGCCTTGTCCCGCAGCTCGGTCACGGTCGCCGGAAGCTTGCGCAGGCGCTGGTAGGCGAGGTCGCCGGCGCCAGCCACGGCATACAGTGGCGTGGGGATGCGGTTTTTGCTCATTTCTTCACCTCCTCGGCCGTAGCGGTCGTGGCGGCATGGGCTGACGCGCTCGCGCCCGGCGCGGTCGAGTCCGACCGCGTCACGTCAGACGCGGCCGTGTCAGACACCGTCGAGGGAGACGCGGTCGTGTCAGACGCGGTCGTGTCAGAGGTGGACGTGCCAGATGTGGACGTTCCAGATGTGGACGCCGCGCTCTCGGCCAGCCGCGCGTTCTCCCGGCGGAAGGTCTCGTAGATCTGGCTCAGCGACTGCTTCTGCGCCGGGGTCAGGTCAGGGTCGGAGGC
>Ga0079224_100017625_pt1 | contig 10070 bp, 4 predicted proteins | sample Stecom2015_FD_80414 | JGI IMG/M metagenome (GOLD analysis project Ga0079224, IMG submission 80414) | Agricultural soil microbial communities from Utah to study Nitrogen management - Steer compost 2015 | ecosystem: Environmental > Terrestrial > Soil > Agricultural land | place: USA: Utah... | reverse complement strand
TCTTTTGCTGCAGCGAATTCGCTGGCGTAGGGTTCCGGTGCCGCGAGCGGTGGTTTTAGCACAGCATCTGCGAGCAATTGCAGCAGACGCGGCAGGCGTTCGGCGGCAACCCACAGTGACAGTGGTTCATCGATAGGCGGGACTGCATCGCCCCCTCCTTTGGCAAAGGGGGATTGAGGGGGATTTGCTTCCCCGGAAAATCCCCCCTGGTCTCCCTTTGCCAAAGGGGAGGAGATGATCGTGCCACTAGCTGGTTTCGATGGGACGGAAAGGAAGGTGACGCGCTGCGCATCGATCAGTTTTTTTAGATGCACCGCCCACGCCGGCTCGCGCATGATTTCGTCCGGCGTTAGAAAATGCGCGCACATCAGCGCGTCGTGCAATTCGTCGGGATTGGTCGCATCGGGAAAGGCTTCGGCACGTACGCGTGCAATCGCCTGAGCATCGAGCTGGCCGAGGTCGCTGGCAGCTTTGGGATCGAGCCAGCGCCGACTCATCACCGCCTGCGTGCGGCGCTCTTCCAGCGGCGCGTCGTCGAGGAACGAATACGGCCGCGCGGCAAGCACCTGTAGCGCCAGTGGCGACGGTTCGGTGACATCGCGTGCGACGATCGCGATTTTTTTCTGCTCGATGCGGCGCAGCAGGCGCTGCAGGCCGTGAATGTCCATCGCCTCCTCGAGGCAGTCGTTCAGCGATTGCTGCACCAGCGGGTGATCGGGAATGCTGCGCGGGCCGCTGAGATTTTCGGCGCAGGCGATCTGATCGGGGAATACATCGGCAATCAGGTCTTCAGCAATCATGCGCTGCAATTGTGGCGGTGTTTTCTTGCCGCCCCTGAAGCGTGGAATCGCCAGTGCGATCGATGCGGTCCAGCGCCAGCGCGCGGCGAACATCGGGGCATCGAGCAACGCCTGAATCAGCACATCGCGCACGCTGCGCGAATTCAGATAGTGGGCGACTTCTTCGAGCGGAAAGCTGTGGCTGGTGCTGAGCGAAATAATGATCGAATCTTCGGTGGCCGCCGCCTGCAGTTCAAAATTGAATTTGCGGCAGAAGCGCTTGCGCAGCGCCAGACCCCAGGCACGATTGATGCGGCTGCCGAACGGCGCGTGAATAACGAGCTGCATGCCGCCGGTTTCGTCGAAGAAGCGCTCGAACACAATGACATCCTGCGTCGGCAATAGGCCGAGCGCAATTTTTGCTGCCGTCAGATAGTCGACCAGCTGGGTCGCCGCTGCGGCATCGATGCCGAGTTCGGCGATCAGCCAGTGCAGGCTTTTTTGCGGATCGTCGTGTTCTGCAATGATGGCGCGCACGCGCGCGACGGCGTGCGACAGTTCATCGCTGCGGCCGGGCGCTTCGCCGAGCCAGAACGGAATCGTCGGCGGCAGACCCTTGGCGTCTTCGACGCGCACGCGCCCCATCTCGACACGAATGATGCGATAGGAGGCGTTGCCGAGCTGGAAGATATCGCCGGCGATGCTTTCCACCGCGAAGTCTTCGTTGACGCTGCCGATGACAAGGCTTTCCGGTTCGAGCACGACGTTATAGTCGGCATTGTCGGGAATGGTGCCGCCCGACATGATCGAGGTGAGTTTGGCGCCGCGCCGTCCGCGCAATTGTTTGTGTACCGCGTCGCGATGAATGTACTGGCGCAGGCTGCCGCGTTGCGCGCCGTAGCCGTCGGCCAGCAGCTGCAGGATTTCGTCGAACTGTTCGCGCTTGAGATGGCGATAGGGATAGGCACCGCGCACCAGCTCGTACAGCGGCTCCTCCTCATATTCCTGCGCGGCGACTTCGGCGACGATCTGCTGCGCGAGCACGTCGAGTGGCTGCTCGGGAATAATTAATTTATCCAGCTCGCCGCGCCGCACCGCATCGAACAGCGCCACGGCTTCCACCAGTTCATCGCGCGACAGCGGAAACAGCCTTGCCTTCGGCGTGCCGCTGACCGAGTGGTTGGCGCGGCCGGCGCGCTGCAGGAAAGTGGCGATCGAGCGGCAGGAGCCGATCTGGCACACCAGATCGACATCGCCGATATCGATGCCGAGCTCGAGCGAGGCGGTGGCGACCAGCGCTTTCAGCTGTCCTGTCTTCAACCGCTGCTCGGCGTCGAAGCGTAATTCCTTCGACAGACTGCCATGGTGCGAGGTGACGTTGTCGCTGCCGATGCGCTCCGACAGATAGCGCGCGACGCGCTCGGCGTGGCGGCGCGTGTTGACAAAGATCAGCGTGGTTTTGTGCGCGTTGATCAACACGCTGAGCTGGTCGTAAAGCTGCTGCCACATTTCGTTCGAAAGCACGGCTTCGAGCGGCGAGGGCGGCACCACGATCTGCAGATCGCGCGCGCGCGCGTGGCCGCTGTCGACGATGACGCAATCCTTCAGCTTGCGTTTTGCCCCGATCAGGAATTTGGCGACGGTTTCGAGCGGCTTCTGCGTTGCCGACAGACCGATGCGCTGAATGGGATGGTCGGGCTCTTTCTGCTGTGTCAGGGCCTGCAACCGCTCCAGCGACAGCGCCAGATGCGAGCCGCGCTTGCTGCCAACCAGCGCGTGGATCTCGTCGACGATGACGGTGCGCACGCTGGAGAGCATGTCGCGGCCCGAGTCCGAACCGAGCAGCACGTACAGCGATTCCGGCGTGGTGATGACGATATGCGGCGGATTCTTGCGGGTGACAGTGCGCTCGACCTGCGAGGTGTCGCCGGTGCGAACATGCGTGCGGATCGCCACGTCGTTGTGACAGAGCAGGCCGATCTCGTCGCGAATGCCGGCGAGCGGGATTTCGAGGTTGCGCTGGATATCGTTCGATAGCGCCTTCAGCGGCGATATATATAAGACGAAGGTTTTGTTCGGCAGCGGTGCATCGGTGCCGGCCCGCACCAGCGTGTCGATGGCGCTCATGAACGCAGCCAGCGTTTTACCGGAGCCAGTCGGTGCCGCGATCAGCACATCGCGGCCCGATTTGATCGCCGGCCACGCCTGCTGCTGCGTCGGTGTGGCGGTGCCGAAGGCTTTGCGCAGCCAGGCCGAGACGGCGGGATGAAACAGATCGGCATCGTTCATCGGTCGGGCGCTCGCGAGAAATGGGACTGTGTGCATTGTAACCAACGCGTCAAGCCCCTGGCCCTCAAAGGTCGGGGCTGCCAGCAGATGAAATGGTGATTTCCTTCATTTCCGCGATTTAAGTTGCCAAGGGTGGCTCGTCTTTATATAAGGCAGGGTTCATTTGGGAGTGGTTGAAATATCGCGATGGAAAATCGGGAAATGAAAAAGCGCCTGCTGGTTATGGGGCTATTTTTGCTGGTGGGATTCGGCGCGCTGTTTGGCTTCGATCTGTTTCGCAAAATGCAGATGGGGAAGGCCATGGCGAGTTACCAGCCGCCGCCCGTGCTGGTGAATGCGCTCACGGTGAATGAGCGTTCGGTGCCGCGCTCGCTGGAAGCCATCGGCTCGCTGGAGGCGGTGCAGCAGGTGACGCTGTCGCCGGAAATAGACGGCCGTATTACGCAATTGCATTTCAAGCCGGGCGCTCTGGTAAAGAAGGGTGACCCGCTGATTCAGATCAACGACGGTCCCGAGCAGGGCGATCTGCAGCGGCTGCGCGCGCAGGCCAAGCTGGCCAAAATCAATCTCGAACGCTCGACCAAGCTGTTGAAACTGGCGGTGGCGCAAAGCGAGGTCGATGCGCAGCAGGCAGCGCTCGATGAGGTCGAGGGCGAGATCGTCCGCACCCAGGCACTGATTGCACAAAAATTAATCCGCGCACCGTTCGCCGGCCAGCTCGGCGTGCAGCGCGTGCGCGTCGGCCAATATATCAAGCAGGGCGACGAACTGGTGACGCTCACCGACACCAACAACCTCTATCTGAATATCACGCTGCCGGAGCAGGCGCATGCCCAACTCCGGCCGGGACTGACCGTGAAGTTCTCGGTGGACGCACTGCCGAAGCGTGAATTCATCGCCAAGGTCGTCGCGGTGGAGCCGCAGATCGGCACGGATTCTCGCGCGATCAAGGTGCAGGCGCACTTGCAAAACCCGAAAGGCGAACTGACGCCGGGCATGTTCGCGCGCGCCGCGTTGCAGCTGGCCACCGAGGAGAAGGTGGTGAGCGTCCCGACCATGGCCATCGACTACAGCATGCACGGCGACTCGGTCTACGTGATTCAAAAGCAGAAGACCGACAGCGGCGAGCAGCTGGTTGCCCGCCGCACCCTGGTCAAGACCGATGGCCAGGTCGGCGATGACATGGTCGTCCGCGAAGGCCTCAAGCCGGGTCAGCTGGTAGTTATCGCCGGCCATGTGAAGCTGCAGGACGGTGCGGCGGTGGAGATTACCAAGTCCACCACGCTGGATGATGTCGCGCGCAAAGTCCTGAGCCGGCCGGAGTAGTGGTGGAATGAGAATTACCGATCTGTTTATCCGCCGCCCCATCCTGGCACTGGTGGTCAATGTGCTGATCCTGTTGATGGGCGCGGCGGCCATGTCGCAGGTCCCGATCCGGCAGTTTCCGCTGGTCGAGAACGCCACCATCACCGTCACCACCAACTACCCGGGTGGTACTGCGGAGACAATGCAGGGCTTCGTGACACAGCCGATCACGCAGGCGATTTCGACCGCCACCGGCATCGAGTACCTGAAATCCGAATCGACCGCCGGCCGCAGCACGATCACCGTGCAGCTGGAGCTGAATGCCGACTCGAACGTGGCGATGACCGAGATCATGGCCAAGATTAACGAGGTCAAATACCGGCTGCCGGCGGAGGTCAGCGACCCCATCATCTCCAAGCAATCGAACGAGCCGACGGCGCTGACCTATATCTCCTTCAGCAGCGACAAGATGCTGGCGGGCCAGTTGACCGACTACATCGCGCGCAATATCCAGCCATTGCTGAGCGCGGTGCCGGGCGTGGCTCGGGTGGACCTGGAGGGCGGCCAGACGCTGGCGATGCGGGTGTGGCTCGACCCGCAGCGCATGGCGGCGTATGGCCTGTCCGCCGATCAGGTGGCCTCGGCGATCCGTCGCAATAACTTCCTGGCTGCACCCGGACAGACGTCGAGTTCGTTTCAGGTCAGCAGCATCCGCGCCGAGACCGATCTGACCAGTGTCGAGGAATTCCGCAATCTGGTGGTGCGCGCCGACGGCGACGCGCTGGTGCGGCTGCAGGATATCGCCACGGTCGAGCTGGGTTCGCAGAACTACATGCAGATGGCGCTCAGCGACGACAATCGACCCGATTATGTCGCCACCCACGGCGCCATCTTCGCCACGCCGGACGGCAACCCGCTGGAGGTGGTCGCCGCGGTGCGAGCGCTGATGCCCGAGATCGAGCGCTCGCTGCCGGCGGGCGTGCGCGCCAGCATCAACTTTGATGTGGCGCTGTTCATCCAGGCCGCCATCGACGAGGTGCGCAAGACGCTGGTCGAGGCAATGATCATCGTCGTACTGCTGATCTTCCTGTTCCTCGGCTCGTTCCGCTCGGTGCTGATTCCGCTGGTGACGATCCCGCTGTCGCTGATTGGCACCGTCGGCCTCATGTACCTGTTCGGCTTTTCGATCAATCTGCTGACGCTGCTGGCGATGGTGATGGCGATCGGCCTAGTGGTCGACGATGCCATCGTCGTTGTCGAGAACGTGCACCGACATATGGAGGAGGGCCTGTCGCCCAGCGACGCCGCACTGCAGGGCGCGCGCGAAATCGTCGGCCCGGTGATTGCGATGACGCTGACACTGGCTGCCGTGTACGCGCCCATCGGCGTCATGGGCGGCCTCACCGGCGCGCTGTTCCGCGAGTTCGCGCTGACGCTGGCCGGCGCGGTCATCGTCTCCGGTGTGATCGCGCTGACGCTGTCGCCGACCATGTGCGCGCTGCTGCTGAAACGCGAAGCGCTGAGCGGGCCGTTCGCACACGCGGTCGATCAGTTTTTCTCGCGGGTGGCTGACGCGTACGGCAGACGCCTGCGCACCTCGCTCGACTTTCGCCCGGTGACATTGCTGCTGGCCGGCGCGGTGCTGGTCAGCCTGTGGTTCCTGTACAAGGGCTCGGCCACCGAGCTGGCACCGCAGGAGGACCAGGGCGTCCTGTTGACCGTTTTCAAGGGGCCGCGCGGCGTCAGCCTGGAATACACGCAGGCGTACATGGAACGCATCCTCGTCATGATGCGCGAGCTGCCGGAAGTGGAAGACCGCTTCGGCGTGGTGGGTTCGACCGGGCTGTTCGCTGGCTTTGGCGGCGTGCTGCTCACCCCCTGGCATGAGCGCGAACGCACCACCATGGAGCTGCTGCCGCTGGTGCAGAACGACCTCAACAAAATCGAGGGCGGTACCGCATTCGCGTTCCTGCTGCCGCCGCTGCCCGGTTCGTCGGGTGGTCTGCCGGTACAGCTTGCGGTAACGACATCGGCCCCCTACGCCGATCTGTACACCAATGTCGAGAAGCTGAAAGCCGCCGCCCGCGAGAGCGGATTGTTCCTGCTCACCGACAGCGATCTGGCCTTCGACAACCCGGCGCTGAGCATCGAGATCGACCGCGACAAGGCCAACGCGCTCGGCATCGACATGCAGAAAGTCGGCGACACGCTGACGCTGCTGGTCGGCGGCAATTACATCAACCGCCTCAATCTGGAGGGGCGCTCGTACGATGTCATCATGCAGGTGCCGCGCAGCTATCGCTTCAACCCCGAAGATCTGTCGCAGTACTACGTACCCACGTACAGCGGCGCTCAGATTCCACTGTCGACGATCGCCGCCGTCAACCGTGAGATCGAGCCCAATGCGCTGACCCAGTTCTCACAGCTGAATTCGTCGACGCTGCAGCTGATGCCGGCGCCGGGCGTGACGATGGGCAGGGCGGTGGAGTTTCTCACCGCCCAGGCCGACGAGATCCTGCCCGACGGCTATTCGTACGACTGGCTCAGCGATGCGCGGCAGTACGTGCAGGAGGGCGGGCGGCTGGTGACAACCTTCGCCATCGCCATCGTCGTGATCTTTCTGGTGCTGGCGGCGCAGTTCAACAGCCTGCGCGATCCGCTGATCATTCTGGTGACGGTGCCGCTGTCGGTGTTCGGCGCGCTGCTGCCGGTGTTCATGGGCTTCGTTACGCTGAATATCTACACGCAGATCGGGCTGGTGACTCTGATCGGCCTTATCAGCAAGCACGGCATCCTCATGGTGGAGTTCGCCAACCGGCAACAAATCGAGGGCAAACTCGACCGCGCCAACGCCATCGTCAAGGCGGCACAGGTGCGGTTGCGGCCGATCCTGATGACCACTGCGGCGATGGTAGTCGGCCTGATTCCGCTGGTGCTCGCCAGCGGCGCCGGCGCCGCCAGCCGCTACAACATCGGCCTCGTCATCGTCTGCGGCATGTCGATCGGGACGCTGTTCACGCTGTTTGTGCTGCCGGTGTTCTACACACTGCTGGCGCACGACCACCGCGCCGATGAGAAAGGTGCGGTGCTGACGCCGGTGGTGTAAATCTCCCCATACCCTCTTTTCAAAGGGAGGATGGGTTCCGTGGGATTCGCGGGTGGCGCGAGGTATATTCAAAGCCGATCGGCCGTTCGCCTCCTTTGGCAAAGGGGGCTGCCCGCGCAGAGCGGGCGGGGGATTTTGCCTGGCACGAAGTATCGTTCGCGGCGCAAACGGGGATTGGGAGGTCACATGCAAACCATCGTCGTGTTCAGCGGTGCCGGCATCAGCGCCGAGAGCGGCCTGAAAACCTTTCGCGCCAGCGACGGGTTGTGGGAGGAGCATCGCATCGAGGATGTTGCCACCCCCGAGGCCTGGCAGCGCGATCCGGCAACGGTGTTGCGCTTCTACAACGAGCGCCGGCGCGGCGTCCTGGCGGCGCAGCCCAATGCCGCGCATCTCGCGCTGGCCAATCTCGAACAGCACGCCGACGTCCATATCATCACGCAGAACATCGACGACCTGCACGAGCGCGCCGGCTCATCGCGGGTGCTGCACCTGCACGGCGAGATCATGCTGGCGCGCAGTTCGACCGACGCCACGCTGCTGTATGACACCCGCGGCGATGACATCGAGCTGGGTGCACTCTGCGAGAACAGTTCGCAGCTGCGACCGCATGTGGTGTGGTTCGGCGAAGCGGTGCCGATGTTCGAGGCCGCCGCGCAGCTGGTGATGCAGGCCGATATCTTCCTGGTGGTCGGCACCTCGCTGGCGGTCTATCCCGCCGCCTCGCTGCTGCAGTTCGTGCGCCCGGATGCCGAGAAATACATCGTGACGCTGGATCTGCCCGCCACTCCGCGCCGCGATTTTGTCTGGCTGCAGCAAAAGGCCTCGATCGGCGTGCCGCAGCTGATCGACGAGTGGCGCAATCGCTGAGATCCTCGTCCCAGGCGCGGTCCGCGATCTTCACACAGCGGGCTTCATGCACTCGTAGGGCATGAGCTTGCCGCTCCGGTCTCTTTTGCCAACGCCTGCGCATCGGCAACGATTTGCATGGCTCGCGAGCGCGCAATGCCGTAATAATTCCCGCTGGCGACAGCTTTTGAGAGATGAAGAATGAGCGAAAGCTCTAAAGAAATGGTGGCCAGGGATGTGGAGGCGATAGGGCGCATCGATGCGGTGCCAGCACTGCTGCGTCTGGTGTGCGAGGCAACCGGTATGCGTTTCGCCGCGGTGGCGCGCGTGACCGGCACCACGTGGACGGCGTGCGCAGTGCAGGACGAGATCGACTTCGGCCTGAAGCCCGGCGGCGAGCTCGAACTGGCATCGACGCTGTGCAAGGAGGTACGCGAACTCAACGAGCCCATCGTCATCAATCACGCCAGCCAGGACCCGGTTTACCGCACCCATCACACCCCGAAAATTTACGGTATCGAAAGCTATATCTCGGTGCCCATCGGACTGCCCGACGGCTCGCATTTCGGCACGCTCTGCGCCATCGATCCGCGCCCCGCACGATTGACCGGCCATACCGTCACGCTGTTCAACCTGTTTGCCGAACTGATCGGCCTGCATCTGGAAAACAACCGCCGCCGCGATCTGGAAACAGCTGCACTGCTCGACGAGCGCGCCACCAGCGAATTGCGCGAAGAGTTCATCGCCGTGCTCGGCCACGATTTGCGCACGCCGCTCGGCGCCATTGCCGCGAGCGGTCACTATCTCGAGCTGAAAAGCGGCGGCGACCCCGATATCGCCGGTGTCGCAACAACGATTCGCAACAGCGTGAGACGCATGTCGTCGCTGATCGACGATGTGCTGGATTTCGCGCGAGGGCGCCTCGGCAGCGGCATGCATGTCGCCACGGCGCGCGTCACCGATATCGATCTTGCGCTCGGCGCTGTCGCGCACGAACTGCGCGCGTCGCACCCCCGGCGCACCATCGCCACCTCGATCGCCATCGACCGCGACCTGTACTGCGATCGCGAACGCATTCAGCAGCTCGCCTCCAACCTGCTCGGCAATGCGCTGACGCATGGCGCGCCGGAGAGCACCGTGATATTGCGTGCGACGACGCGGAACGACGAGTTCCTGATCGAGGTGTGGAACGAGGGCGAGGCCATCGCGCCGGAAAGCCTCGAGCGGATTTTCCAGCCGTTCTGGCGTCGCTCGGTGTCCGCGCATCGCGAAGGACTCGGCCTCGGCCTCTACATCTGCGCTCAGATCGTGCGCGCGCACAACGGCGAGTTACAGGTGACGTCCACGCACAGCGCGGGCACCTGCTTCAGTGCGCGCATGCCCATCGCCGTGCCGCCGGCAGCCGCGTAGCGCGCAAATAGCTGCTGATTCAAGAAGCCCGGCTTCAATATTCGACCGGGATCGGCTCCAGCGAGCGCCACAGATACCAGGTCGCCACGGTCGCCCACGGCGAGAACCGATCCAGATGTTCGAGCACTTGCTTACGCGCGATGCGCTCACCGCCGTGGTAGTGGCGCTCGAGCGCACGGATCAGACCGATGTCGTCGACCGGCCAGACGTTGGGCCGCATCAGGTAAAAGATCAGGAACATTTCCGCGGTCCAGCGGCCGATTCCTTTCACCTCCACCAACTCGGCAATCACCGCATCGTCGTCCATCGCCTGCCAGCGCCGCGGCTTGATG
>Ga0079224_100017624_pt1 | contig 10070 bp, 11 predicted proteins | sample Stecom2015_FD_80414 | JGI IMG/M metagenome (GOLD analysis project Ga0079224, IMG submission 80414) | Agricultural soil microbial communities from Utah to study Nitrogen management - Steer compost 2015 | ecosystem: Environmental > Terrestrial > Soil > Agricultural land | place: USA: Utah... | reverse complement strand
TCGATCTGATAATGGGGTATCTTGGTCGCTTTGCGCTTTCGTAGGGGCCTGTCTTTTTTTGCTGATCGGCGTTGTATGCCCCGGAGTTTTTCTTCGATCTGTTCGGTGGATAGATCGGGCCAATAAGCACGGGCAAAGTCCATGAGGTTGCCACCTTTGCCGAGTAGACCAAGTGAGCGGTCAAACCAAGTGTTCAATCGGTTATTGACCGTTAGGACTATCTTGTTATTGGTTCGGTTTCCGAATACGCTTGCGTACTGAAATTCATCGGTACCTGTCGATACGGGTTCATGCCCCAATGCTTCGAGCAGGGTGACAATGGTCAGCGGCTCATCGTGCGGTGTGTTGCTTTTGTAAGATGTCATGAGAAAAATGTTTTTGATGTGTTGGATAGGTTTTACAGGTAGCGCATGGCCTGACGGGATTTGCTCACGGCTTCGATCTCCATGCGGTCTATGCGCCATGCTGCGGAGTGATTGCCGTCCTTGCGTGGTGTGATCAGACCGAGCCCGATCCAATGCTCTACATTTTTTCGTCCGTACCGCTTGAATGCCTCTGATTTTTTGAGGTATGGTTTGATGTGTCCGGTTTTGGAAAGGGCCAGTTTTGCGCCCATTTCGGCAGCATAAGAAAGCAGTGTCTGCAATTGCAGCGGTGTCAATAGTATGTTCATGGCTTCTTTGGGGTTTAATGGTTTACGGATAAAGGGAATAGGGTTTTCCCATGTTGGAACCGGCAACGAACCCGAAATGATCCGCTCTTGCCGATTATGGTAAGTTGTCGGAGCTACTCACGTCAGTCCGTACGGACCGGGCTACTGCCTGCCAATGCGCTTTCAGCATATTGGTACAGCCAAGCATTGGCTTACCTCACTTTCGCAAAATTTCCTGTTCCTCGCAGGATAATGCTTCACTCCTCGATGTCAAAGACCGTTCATGCTCCGCTATCGCAGCGGAAGAGCTTACCTGTCCGCTACGGGCAGGTAGGTGATCCGATTGTTCGAAGCCGCAACGGCTTCGAGTTCCGATCTGTCAAGAAAGATTTGGGAAGTGTCGGCGGTCGGTTGTTTGGAGATCAGCCCCTCACGGAGCCATCTATCTACGTTGCTCCGGCCGTACAGACGATAAGCATCGGCTTTGGTCAACTGATCTGGAACGGGGCGTTCTTCTTTGATTGCATTTGCTGTTCCTTGTTCGGCTGCATTTTTTAGCAGCGTTGCCAATTCCATGTACTTCATTCTTCCCCGATGGGTTTATTTTCCCATCCGGGTACAAAGCACGAAAATGGCATAGGGCAAAAACAGTGAAAGGGGGTGAAAGAAACGTTTCACCCCCAAGTCAAAACATGGGTTTAAATAGAATTAAATGCGTTTTTTATTAAAATTAAAGGGAGTGGATTTAACGGAGAGATTCCGAATCCATTAAAGAAGTGAGCGTAATATCCAATCCTTTGGATATAGCATGTAAAGTGCTTAGGCTGGCGTCGGTTTGGCCCAATTCGATATAGGAAAGTTGGCGGTAGTCAATGCCAGAAAGTTCGGCTAACTTTTCCATCGTTAGCTTTCTCTCCAACCTTAGGTCCCTAACCCGTTGGCCTAGAGCTTTAATCAAATCTTCATTCCGTATATGCTTCACATAACGAAATTGCAATATAATGAAGTGTTATGTTATGAAGTATACTTCACATTTAAGATTTGATTATTTAAATTTGTGGGTATAAGAATATTTATGATTAATTTTCACCTTATAATTCAGGTCAACAAATGACATCGTACGATATTTCGCTTAAGGCTTTAAATACAAATGCCGATTTTATTAAGCAAGCAAAGATGATGGGTGTTTCAACACTCGGAGACTTAATGGACATTAAATTACCCAATTTACGAAAGAAAAAAGGCTTCACTTATGTTTGGTATGCTACCATGTTGGAGATATTGGAAAAGCAGGGGCTTCTTGAAGAATTTGAGCGTAGACAATTATGAATCTCTATGATTGGACACATTGTAACGTTCATTCAGCCAATTGACCATGCCAATCAGATGACTTTTCATTTTTTTTGCAGTCGAAAACTCCACATCGGTCGATTTCTTCTGTAGACTTTCGGCAGAAATAAATGGTGTTTTCGGAGTACTGAAATGCCGAGCATAATAAGCAAAAGTCTTGCCTACTTCTTCATTAGGTAATAACCCTTTCTCCATGAACAACCTTATAAGAAGTCCAAATTGGGCAACGGGCAAGTTTACCTGTGCACGTTCTGCCTTATCGGTAAGTTTAGCATCTTGAATTTCAAATCGCCGTAATTCAATTCGCTGTCGAATATTTTGTTTTTTCTCCACAAGAAGTGTTCTTATTTGCTCTCTAACAGATTCATCTTTTGTCATCCATTTTGAGGTACATCGAGCGGGCAGACTGCTTATTCTGTCTTCCAATCCAATCAAAATTTCCAGTTGTTCATGTAAACTTGGTGTGCCTGCAATTAAACGGTTACAGTACTTTGCATAATAGTTGAAAAACGACGGGGTATTGAAATCATACTGATACAACAGGTTTTCCACTTCAATCGTGTTAAAGGGCTTTAACTTTTGAAATTCTTCCAAAATCGATGATGCGTATTTTGCTTCAGATCGGTTTATTCCCTCTCTTTCAATAAGTCGTTTTAGACCACCTAACAATACTTCTCCTAATTTCGGGTTGACTTCTGATTCGGCAACTATAAGGCGTAGGACATTCAATCCTATCCTTAATTCCATACGGATACTTGAAATGGAGTGGGTGGTCAACGGAATTTGTAAAAAAATAGCTTTATTAAATTTACCACAAGTTTCCAATAACATTTCTAATAAAGTGAGTAATTTAAGATAACACATTCTTATTTGGGCAGAGAAATGCTGTTCACATTCTATCTTATTTAAAATAGTTAGGTAATTGTAAATAGAGTTGCTTGCAGATACGATTTGCATCAACAGCATTTTGGCTTGTATTTCTGATTTTGCCAATTGGTTAATATAATATGGAATAAAGGTTTTAATTTTTTCTGCTGACGTTGTTATCAGTTGCGCTACAACTGTTGACCTCCCTTTCTCCAATTTTATAGTTTGAGGATGTAACCGTTCAATTATTTCGTAGATCCAGCTAATACGTTTCTCTGCCATGTCCAATTACGCTTTAATATTTTTCAAAATAGAAATTCGTTACCGAAAACATTTTAGTAGTGATATAAATGGAATAAACTTGGTAGTTGTGCGTTTTTTCCTTTATCGTCTTTTAATACTTGTCAAATACTTTGACTATTGATTTCATTGTATTTTAAACTTTACATTTCTTGCCTTTTAAAAGTAATCTTTTTTTAACCACTGTTTGTTCAACCGTATGACAAAATCGGTAGACGGGGATTTTTTTCGGGTGAACAGAATTCGTAAACTCAAAAAATGCCAATTTTACCTTATTAAATTGCCAATTCAACGATTATTTTACTTAAATCAAATTATCCATGGTATTTTTATAAAATCAAATAATCTGGACTTTCTTTATATATCGTGTTTGAAATAAATAATTAAAATGCTGCGACTGGCTAAACTTCTTCAAGACTATACACCGACAACAAGGGTAATTACACATATTATATTCTGGACATGTTTGTTTGGAATGTATATAGTACTTTATGGTCGTGTGGGCGAAAAATACGGATGGTTATTTGCCATTAAAGATTTAATTGCCGTAACAGTTATCTTTTATTCAACGGCATATATTGTGCTACCTAAACTACTGATAGATAGAACGTATATACTTACTTTCTTTTGGTTAATAGCTATTTATTTATGGTGGGCATTCCTAACTTACCTACTTTGCTTTAGTCTTAACCAATTTGAGATAAGCCATGATGACCGGGCTTGGCCGGTAGTGGATGCGGTCATGAAAATGGGAATATTGGGACCTTTAAAATTGCCTTATATATCACTTTATCTACTGGACTTTGTCTATTTGGTCTCCCTTCCATTGGGTATCAAACTAACCCAAGCTGTATTGAGCATTCGAAGCCAAAAGACTGTTTTAGAACTCAAGAATGCCGAATTGACTTTGAGAAATAATGCTTTGGCATTAAATAACGTAGAACTTGAATTGGCTTTTTTGAAATCACAGATAAACCCACATTTTCTATTCAATGCTTTAAACAATATCACGATTTTGATGAAAAAGGACATTCAAAAGGCTATTGAAATTCAGCGGTATTTGACGGGAATATTGGGATACTTAGTCTACGAAACCAATAAGCAAACTATTCCTTTGGACGAGGAATATGTTTTTCTAAAAAATTATATTGAATTGGAAAGAATACGGCTTCACTCTGAAACAATCGTAGAAGTTTCTATTACATCGGATAGGGAAGATTACAAGATCGTTCCATTAATTGTTTTCCCTCTATTAGAAAACGCATTCAAACACGGTCCCATGGCAAGCGGTAAAAATGCAGCCTTGAAAATCTTTATCAGTGCTTATAGGGAAAAGCTCGTTGTTAATATCTCAAACGGCTATACACTATTGGATAAACCAAAGGGTTATAAAGGAGGAATCGGTTTGGATAACGTCGTCAGGCGACTTGAATTGTATTACGCTGATGAACATGAGCTAATAATTGATGACAACGGGAAATGGTATTCGATAAATTTAGTCATCAATTTAAGTGGAAACAAAGAGCAAGTAGTTTGTTAAAGGTTTTTCAATGACTTCAATATTTAAGGCTTAATGTAAAAAAAAATTATGCGAAAAATACACACGATTCTAATTGAAGACGAACCTTTGGCCAGAGAATATCTTAGTGATATGGCGTCAAAAAATAACGACTTACACATCGTTGGGATATTCGATTCTCCTAAAGAAGCAATCAATATCATTGAGTCGGATACTATTGACCTGGTTATCTCTGATATACAGATGCCACATATCGACGGACTTTCATTTTTACAATCGTTAAGAAATCCACCACTTTTTGTTTTTGTAACGGCTCATCCCGAATATGCTATAGACGGCTTTAATTTGGATGTGACCGACTATATACTCAAACCTTTTTTAACGGAAGAACGTTTGTCTAAGGCAATAAATAAAGTTAAATTGGTCATTAATTATCAGGGTATGGAAGATACCCTTGGAGAATTAAAATTTAAGGATGGTCATCGAACAGTCTTCGTAAATCCAAGCCATATTATATTTCTTCAATCTTGGGGGGATTATGTTCGAATAATTACCAAAGAAGATATATTAATTATAAAAAGTACGTTAAAAGAACTTGAAACGATATTGCCCACGGATATATTCGTTCGGATACATCGTTCGTATATGGTTAATACAGGCCGTATCAAATCCGTTGAGGCGGCAAAGGTTATCTTAAAAAATGGGCAGAAATTGAATATCGGCTTACAGTACAAGGATGCGTTGTACCAAAAAATCGGATTAACAGCATCATAGGTCTAAATAATAGGAAAGAAAAGATGAAAATATCACCAGTAATTTCGTTCGATGAGTTTTTTAAAATATATACACATTCTAATGTGATGATTTTTGATGTCAGCAATGGAAAAGATGCGAGTGTAAATTATAGAAATGAACATATTGCAGGAGCTCTGTTTGTTGACCTTGACCTACAATTAGCAGATATACAAAAAGACTACTCCATGGGAGGACGGCATCCCTTACCAAAGATTGAAGAATTTGCTAAAATTTTACAGGATATGGGTATTTCTAAGGATAGCTATGTCATTATTTACGACGATAAAAATTCGGCAAATGCAGCATCGAGATTTTGGTGGATGTTAAAATCGGTTGGACATGATAAGGTTCAAGTTTTAGACGGCGGCTTGAATTATGCTAAAATGCAAAAGATTCCTATGCAATCTGGAATAGAGCCGCATAAACGAACTCCAGTCCCGTATCCCGTTAGTCAATGGAATTTACCAACTATTGATATTAACGAAATGGAAAAAATAGCACAAAATCCGGATTATTTAGTGATTGATGTTAGAGACAAAGAGCGATATGAGGGAAAACATGAACCGATTGATTTAATCGCAGGGCATATACCGGGGGCAATAAATATTCCCTTTACAGAAAACTTAGACGAGAACGGGTTATTTTTAGATCCCATTGCACTAAAGCAAAAATATGAATCTATTTGCAGAGATATAGTACCAGAGAACATTATCGTTCACTGTGGATCAGGGGTGACAGCGTGCCATACTTTGTTGGCTTTTGACTATGCTGGTATGGAAATACCCCGATTGTATGTGGGCTCATGGAGTGAGTGGAGCAGAAATAACAAAGCAATGGGAAAAGTTATTTGAAAAAACAACTACTGACAGAAATTTAAACAAAAAGAAAATTTCATACTCAACTACTGGTATATATTTGATAAAAGCACACGACGAAACAAAAATCTATCTGACAGATTGAAGATGCCCTTTGTTTCGGTACAAACTCCTTATAATAAGGAATAACCCAATAACTATAAAAGGTAAACTAAGAATTTGCCCCATATTCAAAAGCATACCTCTTTCAAAATCTACTTGGTCTATTTTAAGAAATTCAATCAAGAATCGCATTATGCACAGTAAAAAAATGGATAGTCCAAAATAAAAGCCATTTCCGATTTTACTATAGTTATTTCTATATATATTAAACACAAAGAAAAACACTAAAAAATATGCAATTGATTCATATAGTTGTGCAGGATGGCGAGGTATGTCATCAATTCTTCTAAATATAAAAGCCCATGGTTTATCAGTGGAGTGACCAATCATTTCCGAGTTCATCAGATTTGCCAAACGAATAAAGGCACAGCCTAATGGTGCGACTATTCCTATCATATCAAGCGTTCGGATGAACGTAATCGCATATTTTTTTGAATATAATAATAACGCAGTAATCAGACCAATACCACCACCATGACTGGCAAGTCCTGCAAAACCCGTAAAGTGATAATTCCCTTGTGCATCAAGTTGCATAGGTAGAATTATTTCCCAAGGATGCTGTGAATAATACTCAAAATCATAAAAAAGACAATGTCCTAATCTCGCCCCCACAAATACGCCTACAAAACCATATATGATAAGGCTATCAAAAGAAGAATCACTAAGATTTTCTCGATTATATATTCGTTTTAGAATAAAAGCACACAGAAAAAGACCGGCACCAAATAGTAGACCATAATATCTCACAGGAAATCCCCATACCTGAAATATTTCAGGATTAACGTCCCAATTTATATATGAAAGCATCATGCAATATAGCTATATTTAACTTACTTTGTTTGTAAAATTAGCACATCAACCGAATGTTTTACGCCATTAAAAGGTCAATGGCAATTAAGTAGACCATATTGTCTCAAAGTATTCACAGACAAGTTCCATATCGAGTGTCGGTTTCAACTTATACTCACTCAATTCGCGTGTATAATAAGCCCAGTGTACTTCTTTCCAATAGTCTAAGCTCTTGTCACCTTCGCCCTCAATAAAAGCATACTCCGGCGTAATATCTTTAAACTGGACAATCTCCACTTTAGTCGTTTTGGTCACTGCTACCGGGTTTCCATTCCAATCGGTTACTATGGCCAAATCTCCCTTGACAGGCAACTTTTCATTGTTGATCTGGAGCCAGGAAAAGGAATGGGTCGTGGCCCGTTTGATTCTATTGCGTACGAGATCCGCACATTCATCCGCGTCCTTTTCGTTATCACAAAAGTGATAGGACTGCGGAGTTTCTACATGTTGATATGCCGGATGCTTACCTTGAAATTCGCACCAATATGCTTTTATCTCATCAATCGCTTCATGCGATTTTATTTCACCATTTATAAATTGAAAATTATAGGAGATTCCTTCATTTTCGACAATTCCGGTCAGAGGGTTTGGTTGAATGAGAGTCTCAGTTGGAAACCAAGTATCTTTAACCAAATAATTGGGCAATAAAAATAAACCTTCTTGCGAACCATTGGCCGCAAATCTCTTTGTATCACCTTTCCAAAAGCGAGTTCCTAAGTAGTCTTCAAGTTGCTGATTCGTTTTTATAATATCATTCGTGCCTAAGCCAATCTCATTAATGCAGAGAAAATCTGCAGTGCTAAAAGGTTTGTCCGAATCGTTTTGTAGATCATGCCGTACTATGCACTCCACGACATTTCCGGCAGCATCATAGAAATAAAACGAATGGGCATTCCAAGTATCGAAAAATACCACTTTTTCATTCTCCTCTGTTTCGATAATTTTCACATTGGATTCGACCCATTCCAAAGCTTTTTGCAATTTATTGCCCGGAATTAAGAAACAATAATGATATCGATAAGATTCATGACTACGCTTGAAGCAAAACTTTGTCCAGCCCACCTGTATCCAAAACACATCATCGTCCTCCTTATGAATAGCGAACCCTAAGGTTGTTTCAAAAAAGTCCTTTTGTGCTTCTAACTGGTTAGTATATAGCGTGAGTTCTTTTATTTTCATGCTTATTGTGTTTTAAAGTATTTATTGATATTTCATTTGGATAAATCCATGATACATTGCTCTCTAATAGACCAGATTTCATCAAATGAAAGTCCAATTTCGGTATTCTCATCTAACCATTCTCGTAAATAATCTTGGTGCAACTGAATTTTATTCCGATTGATTTCAGTAGGTTGAATCTCTACTTCGAAAAGTAAATCCTTAACAAAGTCATTTGGGGATGAAGTCTTTGTAGTAAAATCATAATAATGCCCTTTATACTTTAAATATGTATGCGCCTCCGGAATATGAGAAAGTTTATTATTCATAAGTCTTTCACCTACCATGGGGGTATTTACTGCAGTCATTTTAAAAATACCGACAAACAATTTCACCTCGTCCATTTCATGCTCTATACAAAGTTGCTTTAGTACTGCGTGCTTTGTACTACATGTACCTTTGTTATCGGTAAAGACCGTATTGAGGTCATCCTTATTGCTATTTCTTCCATATTCCAAATTTTGGATATAATCAATCGCTTGACGAAAGGTTGTTATGCGACGCTTTAAAAAATTGTCCGCAATCTTTTCCTTTGGCACTATTTTAAAATCTGGAAGTATATTCATCATTTATTATTTTTAAATACCAACCATCACAATATTTCCCTATTTATAATATTGGATGTTTTCTCTTAGCCCTAACTATCAATCCTCTTTTTTTAAAGATAGTTTTTAGGGTACAGTATTGTAAGTCACCCATGATAAAATCGACGAACGTGGAAGTTTTTAGGTCGAACATGGATATTGAAACCAAAAACTTTCTGATTTTTCTTATTGAATCCACGCTTCATCGATTAATTAACTTAGACACAATCTCCAATGATACTCACTACATCAGAGTCGAATAGGCTTTTATTTTAGTCGATACTTAACGTCTTTTAGGCTTTGTCGTTGTCCATATAAAAATTGCCCAAACACCAAAAGCTACGGCGTAACCCGGCCACGGGTTTTGCATACTCAAAGCGGCGAAATATCCAAATGTTGCAATGGTGCAAGTAATAAAAAACCAAATTACAGTTCTCATGATTAATCAAATTTACGGTTTTAAATGTTCAAAGAGAATTACATGAGGGTTGATCCCCATGTAATTCGGTTGCGTTTATTAGGCAACAAGGCGCTCCGTTTTGTTCTCTTTTTGTATTTTCCTCATCACCTTGATTTCAACTTTTTTAAGCTGTGCGATGACCTTACGCTGTACATCATCCACGATTTTCCAATCTTTGGCAATGTAAATATCTGTTGTACGGTTGCCCTCGTCAACGTGATTGAGCGCAAGAGCCACGTCGTCTTTGCTCATACGGCAATCATTCCTCGCTGTATTGGCAAATGTGTGTCTCGCCCAATACAAAGTCAGTTCGGGTATGCCAGTCAATTTTCGTAACTGCTCCATGCCTTTACATAATGCCCAATTAAGGGCATTAGCACTTGAATAGCGTTCACGTAATTTGCCTAAATATTTTTCCAATAAAGGCTTGGCTTCATCGACAATCTTAATACTGATAAAGGCATTGTCCTTACGCTTGCCCTGTGTCTTGGAACGGTTA
>Ga0079224_100017623_pt1 | contig 10070 bp, 6 predicted proteins | sample Stecom2015_FD_80414 | JGI IMG/M metagenome (GOLD analysis project Ga0079224, IMG submission 80414) | Agricultural soil microbial communities from Utah to study Nitrogen management - Steer compost 2015 | ecosystem: Environmental > Terrestrial > Soil > Agricultural land | place: USA: Utah... | reverse complement strand
ATTAGAAAAAAGCAAAAATTAATCCGGTTTTTTTAAATTGGTCGCTACAATGAAACCGCCTATTCCTTTCCATCGGGGGCACGCCCCGTTTGCCCCTCTGTTAATAGCACTGGCCAGCGGAATTACTGTCAGCTATTGCTGGCTGCCGAGCCGTCAGGGATACGCTGTGGTTGTGGCTCTATGGGCGCTCTCGCTAGCAACTTTTATATACGTGATGGTGAGAACACGGTTACGGAAACAACGTTATTATGCCTTTGCTGGTTTCTGCGTGTTGTCCATTCTGTTTTTCGGAGGGATATTGTCCGCGTGGTGGACGCATCCGGAGGTCAATACCGCGCACTTCAGCAACGGTCAGTACCGCGCCCTTGCCGGCTATGTGGCGGATGAACCGATAACGCGGAACGGTACTACCCGGTTTCCTATGGCCGTCACCCACGCTTACGGACAAGGGGGCTGCGAGGTTTCGGGCAACTTGATGGTGACAGTTAGGTGGCCGGATAGCTTATCATCGTCGCCGTTTATGTATGGCGACGAGGTCGTAATTCCCGCACGGTTCAGTGAAGTGCCGCCGCCGTATAACCCCGGCGAATTCAACTACCGCCGTTACCTGGCTAATAAAAATACCTGGCACCAGGCGTTTCTTTCGTCGGAGGAAATACACAAATTGGGTAAAGGCGCTGGAAACCTGTTCGTGTATATAGCACTCAAATGGCGACACAGATTCGTCCGTAAGTTCAAGCAATTCATGCATGACGGGGAGGCCAGGGCTGTCGCTTCAACCCTGATATTGGGGGACCGGGCTGAATTGAACGATGACCTGCTGCAGACGTATTCAAAGACAGGCACTATTCACGTTTTGAGTGTGTCGGGGATGCACGTGGTGCTCGTGTTTTGGATATGCTCTCAGCTGATGCGATGGACCAACCAGAGAAGACGGCTGCGGGTTGTAAGGTGTGTTGTTTTGCTGACAGCGGTTTGGGTTTACGCGGCAATAACAGGCTTTTCCCCATCGGTTCTGCGTGCTTCGCTGATGATCAGTTTTATCATTGCAGCAACCGTGTTTAACCAAGAAAACCGTATCGGCAACAGCGTCTGCGCGTCCGCATTTTTCTTGCTGCTCTACAATCCCAAGTTTATTGCTGACATCGGGTTTCAATTATCCTACTTGGCGGTATTGGGTATTGTGGCACTGGCACCTATCGGGCGGATCCTTTCCACGCGCCGTATTATAAGTCCGGTTACCAGCTACCTCTGGATGTCGGTTTCGGCCCAGGCGGGCGCCGGACCGATGGCTGCTTATTACTTTCATCAGTTTCCATTCTACTTTCTGCTTGCGAACTTGTTTATCGTGTTGCCGGCCAGTGCCGTGATGTATCTCGGGTTCGCATTACTCATGATACCGGTTGGGACAGTGGCAGCATGGACCGGATACCTGTTGGAGAACGCAATCATTTTTATTCATCAGGTACTGCACTACATTGAACAGCTTCCCGCGGCAACCGTTAACGGCATTTGGATGGACAGCTGGGATTGCCTAATGATATATATGTTGATGGGTTTCTTTGCCATTGGCTTCCAATATCGGAGTAAAGTATGCATATATGCCGGGTTGTTTCTGATGGCGCTGTTCCCGATTCGATCCGTCATTTCCCGGTACCGGCTCGGCCCGCAGAAAACATACATCGTATTCAATGTGGGGAGGAACCTGGCCATGGGATTAATCGGCCGGGGTGAGGCATGGCTATACAGCAATGCTTATTCGCTGGAGGACCGGTGGGTCCGTTATTCCGTAACGCCGCGATTGGAGCAGTCCGCCCCAGCCGATCGTATCCATTTTATACCGGAAGGCGGTTGCTACACGAACGGAGGGGTTTACGTAAAAGACCAGATTATTCAATTCGGCAATACCCGGCTGATGGTTTACGACGAAAAAAAGACATATTCGGGGCACTTGGATGTAGATGTGCTGCTAATCAGAAACAATCCTCGGTCTTCATTAGCGCAAATACTGACAACCATCCGTTGCAGGAGTTTACTGATTGATGGTTCAAACTACCCCGGTACGATCAAGCGCTTCGCAGCGGAAGCGAGCGAAGAAGGGGTGCCGTTTTATGTATTGAAGGACAACTTCGCGTACCAATCGCGTGTGCTATAGAGATGCGGCTATAGTGGGGGCAAGATGACCGGATTTTATGTATTTTTGGTCAGCTGTTTTGCCGCACCATGAACACCGTTGAAATTCTTCGCAAATACTGGCAATATGATTCATTTCGGCCGCTTCAGGAACAGATCATACAATCGGTACTGGACGGTCAGGACACGTTGGCGTTAATGCCTACAGGCGGGGGGAAGTCGGTTTGCTTTCAGGTCCCGGCTATAGCGAAAGATGGGATTTGTATTGTCGTTACTCCGCTCATCGCGCTGATGAAAGACCAGGTGGAAAATCTGAAAGCAAAAGGTATTCAGGCCGTTGCCATCTTTTCGGGTATGACCAAGCGCGAGGTGGACATTACCTTGGATAACTGCATTTATGGGCCTGTGAAGTTCCTCTACCTGTCGCCTGAAAGGCTCGTCAGTGAATTGGTGCGGGAACGGATTCGCTATATGAACGTCAATCTTTTTGCCATAGACGAAGCACACTGTATCTCACAGTGGGGATATGACTTCAGGCCTTCCTACCTTGATGTTGCGGTATTAAGGCAGCTACATCCCCACGTTCCGTTTTTGGCGCTTACTGCCACGGCTACTCCGAAAGTGGTTGACGATATCCAACAGAAGCTCATGTTCGGGAAAAAGCATGTGTTAAGGAAGAGCTTTTTTAGGGAAAACCTGTCATACCTCGTCCTGGAGGAAGAAGATAAAACCAACCGGATGCTTCGGATTATCCGGAAACTGGGCGGCAGTGGCATCATTTACGTCCGCAACCGGCGTGAGACACAGGAGGTTACACGGATTTTGTTGAGCGAAGGGATTTCCGCAGATTTCTACCATGCCGGATTGGAAACGCCCGACCGCGCCCGCCGGCAGGACGCCTGGAAAAACAATGACGTCCGGGTCATCGTGGCCACCAATGCATTCGGCATGGGAATCGATAAACCCGACGTCCGCTTTGTGATCCACCTTGATCTGCCTGATTCGCTGGAAGCTTATTATCAGGAGGCCGGCCGTGCGGGGCGTGACGGAAAGAAAGCGTATGCGGTATTGCTGTATCACCAAGCTGATAGGGAACAGTTGAAGCAGAAGCATCGGCTTAACTTCCCCACCATTAACGTTATTAAACAGATCTATCAACACCTCGCCAATTATTACCAGCTCGCCTACGGCGCAGGAGAGGGGCTTACCGTCGATTTTGATACAGGAGATTTCTGTAACCGCTATAAACTGGACGTGTTAACCACTCTCAGTGCGCTGAAGTTTCTTGAAAGGGATGGATGGATCACCATCAGTGAATCGGTATATCTTCCCTCACGGGTCAAATTCGATGTCGAGCAACCCGACTTGTATAAATTTCAGGTGGAAAATGCGGCCTACGATGGGCTGATTAAGGCCATTCTTCGTAGTCGGGGAGGTGCCTTCGATCATTTCATCCCCATACGGGAATCGGAGCTGGCACGGCGCGTGGCTAAACCCGTATCGGCGGTGATCGAAATGATCCAATATCTTCAAAAAAGTGGCGTGCTTAGCTACCTTCCTCAAACCGATAGTCCACAACTTCAATTTCTGCGGCCGCGGGTGGACCCCAAACACTTACATATCGATCACCACTATATTCAGGAACGCAGGTCGATAAAAGAGCAGCAGATGGATGCCGTTTTTGGCTATTTGGACAGTGGCAAATGCAGAAGCCAATACCTCTTAGCCTATTTCGGAGAGACTGGTCCGGAACGTTGCGGAATGTGTGACCGTTGCTTCAAAGCCGTCAAGGAGGAAGACCTGGAAGATAAATTGATGCTTGAATTGGTGGAAATCCTGGGCGATGGTCCGGCTACGATCGATGTGCTGGTGACACGGATGAAGTCGGGAACCGAAGAGGAGCGTCTGAGGTTTATCCGCCGACGGTTGGAAGAGGGAAAAATAAAGGCAAACGGCGATGTTTTTTACTTAAGTTAGGACTGGTTTTCGCCGGATAAATTTAACAGGAGTTCGCGAATGCGATGTATTTTAGCTAAGTTTGTGGCCGCTCAATGGCAGAAAGCCATCATTCCTTAATATAGTTAATAGAGACCATGTCTGAACACGCCAAAATTCATTACACAAGAACAGATGAGGCCCCGTTGTTGGCCACGTATTCATTTTTGCCTATTGTTAAAGCATTTACTGCTCCTGCGGGTATTTCGGTCGTAGAAAAAGATATTTCATTGGCGGGCAGAATCCTGGCCAACTTTTCCGAATACCTGACAGAAGGTCAACAGACGGGAGATGCGCTGGCCGAGCTCGGACAACTGGCAACCACTCCTGAAGCAAACATCATCAAATTACCTAATATTTCGGCTTCAATTCCTCAGTTAAAAGCTGCAATTGCCGAATTGCAGGCCAAAGGATATGCCGTGCCGGATTATCCGGAAGAACCGAAAACCGATGGAGAAAAAGATATCAGGGCGCGTTATGCCAAGGTGCTGGGATCAGCAGTTAATCCGGTATTGAGAGAAGGAAACTCTGACCGCCGTGCACCCCGCGCCGTAAAAAACTACGCGAAGCAGCACCCACATTCCATGGGTGCATGGACCGCCGACTCAAAAACGATCGTGGCATCCATGACCGAAGGAGATTTTTATGGCAGTGAGCAGTCTGTTACAATCGCAAAGGAAACCTCGTTTTCGATCGAATTTGTGGATGAATCCGGTGCAGTCACTCCCCTGAAAGCACCTGCCAAATTGCAGGCCGGCGAAGTGATCGACTCGTCACGGATGAGTATGCAAGCCTTAAAACGCTTTGTTAAAGAACAGATCGCCATCGCCCGGGAATCCGGAGTGCTCCTTTCGGCGCACCTGAAAGCCACCATGATGAAAGTGTCAGACCCCATCATTTTCGGTGCCATCGTGGAAGTGTATTTTGCCGATGTATTTGACCGGTTCAAAGCCGTATTCGATGAGTTGGGAATCGATACAAAGAACGGACTCGGGGATGTTTACGCCAAGATAGCCGGGCATGCTCAGGAAGAAGAAATAAAAGCGGCACTGGCCAATGCAATGGAAAATGGCCCCGATCTGGCGATGGTGAATTCCGACAAGGGAATTACCAATCTGCATGTGCCATCGGACGTTATTGTAGACGCGTCCATGCCAGCCATGATCCGCAGTTCCGGTAAAATGTGGAATAAAGCGGGTAACCTACAGGATACATTGGCATTGATTCCGGACCGTTGTTACTCCGGCGTATATGCCGCGACCATCGAGGATTGCAAGGCGAACGGTGCGTTCGACCCCTCTACAATGGGTTCGGTGTCCAACGTCGGTCTGATGGCTCAGAAAGCGGAAGAATATGGCTCCCACGATAAAACCTTCCAGGCCGCAGCCAAAGGAACAATCCGTGTGGTGGACGCTGACGGAAATGTACTGATGGCCCAGCAGGTAGAAGCAGGCGATATCTTCCGGATGTGTCAAACAAAAGATGCACCCATCCGCGATTGGGTGAAGCTGGCTGTAAATCGCGCCCGGCTTTCCAATACGCCCGCTATATTCTGGCTCGACGAAAACCGGGCACACGACCGCCAGATTATTGAGAAAGTACAGGCATATCTGAAAGACCACGACTTGACCGCATTGGATATCCGTATCATGAATCCTGTGGAAGCTACCCGATTCTCGTTGGAACGGATCCGTAGGGGGGAAGATACCATTTCCGTAACCGGAAATGTGCTGCGGGATTACCTAACCGACCTGTTTCCGATCCTGGAACTGGGAACTTCCGCAAAGATGCTTTCCATCGTACCGCTGATGAATGGGGGCGGCTTGTTTGAAACCGGCGCCGGAGGCTCCGCTCCCAAACACGTCGAGCAGTTCCTGCAAGAAGGATACCTCCGCTGGGACTCCCTCGGAGAATTCCTTGCTCTGGCCGTGTCTTTGGAACACGTAGGACAAACACAGGGAAATGCCAAGGCTTCCGTATTGGCCGAAGCGCTGGACGAAGCAACGGAGAAATTTTTGGAAAATGACAAGTCGCCGGCACGAAAAGTAGGCCAGCTGGATAACCGCGGCTCTCACTTTTACCTAGCGCTGTATTGGGCGCAGGCGCTAGCATCGCAGGATGCCGACAAAGAGCTGAAAGCTCATTTTGCGCCGATCGCTGAAAAGCTGGCCCAGAATGAGGAAAAAATCAATCAGGAGTTGATCGGTGCTCAAGGAAAGCCGCAAGATGTAGGAGGATATTATTTTCCGGATGATGCCCTGGCAGGCAAAGCAATGCGCCCCAGTGAAACACTGAATGCAATCATCGGATAACGCAAGCCGTTGTATCGGAAAATACCCGGGCAGACGACGTTCAGCCCGGGTATTTTTTTTGTGTCCACGTAAGGAAGCCTTGATCAGTCTGCGTAGTGTTTCTACGTTCACATCGGCCAGCTTCTTGATGTAAATACAGCCCTTGCCACTTTTGTGCTTACCCAACTCGCTAAGCAGCTGTTCCCGTTCGTCAAAAGCGGAAGAGAGGTACACCACCAGTTCGTTTTTACGGGGGGCGAAGGCTACGATGGGCGCATCTCCCTCGTGTCCGCTGGCATAGCGGTAATGGTAACGACCGAAGCCGACGATGTTTTCCCTCCACACACGCGGCCCGAAACCCGATGCTTCTTCCATGATCTTCACAAGTTGTAAGCTATCTGCCCGCCTGTTTTCATCCGGAAGGAGTGCCAGAAAGTGATATGCATCGGTGCCGGTTTCGGTGGTCTTGTTTTTTGACTGAGCCATTGGGTTTACTTTCTACCTTTATACTTGTCGTGCGATCCGATTCCGTGTGCGATAAGCGGCATTATTTTTTTGAAACGGGAGACCCGGGTTGCCTCCCGCTTGGCTTCGGCACTCATAGTACCAAATTACAAATTAATCCTTCATGCACAAAAAAATCCCCGCTCTGTGGGAGCGGGGACTATATGACAAGCACTAGACGATTACTTTTTCGCTTTCTTTGCGCTTTCTTCGTCTTCTAGCTGCTCTTTCAATTGTGCGAGAACGTCAAGATCGCCCAACGTCGACTTTTCAACGGAATCTTTCACTTTCCGTACGGCTGAAGTGGCTGCCCTTGCTTCTTTCTTACGGTTGTTGAATTCCTCCATACGTGCTTCAGCCCGTTGATCTTCCCAGATGCGGGAGTGCGAGATAACCACACGTTTGTTGTCTTTGTTGAATTCAATAATCTTGAAATCAGCTGTTTCATCCAGCTTCAATACGCTGCCATCTTCCTTAACGCTGTGTTTAGCCGGGCAGAATCCTTCTACGCCATAAGGCAACGATACAATGTTTCCTTTTTCGCCTACCTTGATTACCGTACCCTGATGGATGGAATCCAGTGTAAAGATGGTTTCAAACGTATCCCACGGGTTTTCTTCCAACTGCTTGTGTCCCAGGCTCAACTTACGGTTTTCTTCGTCCAGTTCCAGTACCACTACTTCCAATTCTTCACCTACCTTGGTAAACTCATTGGGATGGTTAATTTTCTTGGACCATGAAAGGTCAGAAATGTGAACTAATCCGTCGATTCCTTCTTCCAGTTCCACAAACACGCCGAAGTTGGTCATGTTCTTCACAACGGCTTTTTGTTTCGATCCAATCGGATAGCGCTCAGCGATATTCTTCCAGGGATCCGGAGTCAGTTGCTTAATACCGAGGCTCATTTTGCGCTCGTCGCGATCCAGGGTAAGGATTTGAGCTTCGATTTCGTCGCCCACTTTCAGGAATTCAGAAGGGCTACGCAGATTCTGCGACCAAGACATTTCGGATACGTGAATTAAACCTTCCACTCCCGGGGTAATCTCAAGGAATGCTCCGTAGTCGGCTACCGTAACGATCTTGCCTTTTACTTTTGACCCTACTTCCAACGAAGGATCCAGGGATTCCCAAGGATGCTCAGTGAGCTGCTTCAGACCCAATGCAATCCGTTTTTTCTCGTCGTCGAAATCCAGTACAACAACGTTTACGGTTTGATCCAACTGCAATACTTCTTTCGGGTGTTCGATACGGCCCCACGAAATATCCGTAATGTGTAATAGACCGTCCACACCACCCAAGTCAATGAACACACCGAAGTCAGTGATGTTTTTAACTGTACCTTCCAACACCTGGCCTTTTTCCAGTTTGGAAACAATCTCGGTCTTTTGGTTTTCCAGATCGTCCTCAATGAGTACTTTATGTGACACCACCACGTTTTTGAATTCATGGTTGATTTTTACTACCTTGAATTCCATGGTTTTGCCTACATAAATATCGTAGTCACGGATCGGTTTTATATCAATCTGAGATCCGGGCAAGAAGGCTTCCACCCCCTTGATATCCACGATAAGACCACCTTTAGTGCGGCTTTTTACAAAACCGTCAATGATCGTATCGTTTTCCAGAGCCTCATTGATCTCTTCCCAAGATTTTTGGGTTTTAGCGCGCTTGCGCGAAAGCACCAACTGTCCGTTGGCATCTTCCTGTGATTCAACGAATACATCTACCACATCACCCACTTTTAAATCCGGAGTATCGCGGAATTCAGAAAGGGATACCAAACCATCCGACTTGAACCCAATGTTGAGTACCACATCCTTGTTGTTGATGGATACCACAGTTCCTTGGACGATTTCGCCTTTGTTGACGGAATTGAAAGTGCCGGCATATAGACTTTCTAACTTAGCGCGCTCTTCGTCACTATAGTTACCGAATCCTTTTTCATCCCGGTCCCAATCAAAATCATCATCAGGTGTGTTCCAAGTGGTTGATTTGATCTCGTCAATGAACTTCGAATCGGCTTCCGACTCGATGTCTTCCTTCTCTTTCACTAAGGTGCCCTCAGTGTCCTGAAGTTCAGCTTTTTTTGCTGCCAGTTCCTTTTCTGCTTCTTGTTTTTTTGCCATTAATTCATATTTCTCCTTTTTCCCGATTTTTATCGGGACTGCAAAGGTATGAAAAACTTTTATTTTAAGGGAGTTATTATTTCAAAAAACATTTTTGGCATCAAGTTGGCATGTCTTTCAACGAACAAATAAAAAGGAGATGGTATGAAACGGTTACTCATATATTCGATTATCATTTTTACCGGTTTCGGACTGTCATTGTCGGGCTGTGTAAGTAATAAGAAGTATCGAACGCTGCAAACCGACTATGAGCAGATACGTGCCAACGAGCGGGAATTGAGCCGGAAAGTCCAGGAAGCGCAGCAGCAGCTGTCTGCCGCGAACACACGCGCAAGCAGTTTAGAAGATCAGATAGCATCAGAGCGGGCTAATATCAAGTCGTTACAGGAAGCACTTAACCAATGTCTTGCATCATCCAATCAAGGGAATGTAAACATCTCAAAGTTGGTGGATGAGATCAACGCGTCCAACCGCTATATCCAGCATCTTGTGAACACCAAGAATAAAAGCGATTCGTTAAACCTGGTGCTTACCAATCGGCTGACGCGTTCGTTAAGCCGTGAAGAAATGCAAGACGTGGATGTACAAGTGTTAAAAGGGGTAGTGTATATATCCTTATCGGATAATATGCTCTATAAGTCCGGAAGTTACGAGATTTCTGACCGCGCCGGGGAAACACTTAGTAAAATTGCAAAAATCATCATGGATTATAACGATTATGAGGTGCTCGTCGAAGGTAACACAGACAATGTGCCGATTAGCCAGCCTAATATCCGTAACAACTGGGATTTAAGTGCCTTGCGCGGTTCATCGGTTGTACAGGCCCTGCAGAATGATTATGGGGTAGATCCTAAGCGTTTAACGGCAGCCGGACGAGGTGAGTACAATCCCATAGCCAGCAACGATACAGAGAGCGGCAAAGCACGTAACCGCCGCACACAGATAATTATTACTCCCAAACTGGACCAGTTTATGGAATTGATAGACAAGGCACCGGAGAGCGGGAAAGATCCGCTCTGAT
>Ga0079224_100017622_pt1 | contig 10070 bp, 4 predicted proteins | sample Stecom2015_FD_80414 | JGI IMG/M metagenome (GOLD analysis project Ga0079224, IMG submission 80414) | Agricultural soil microbial communities from Utah to study Nitrogen management - Steer compost 2015 | ecosystem: Environmental > Terrestrial > Soil > Agricultural land | place: USA: Utah... | reverse complement strand
GATGCCGGGGCGCGCTGGCTGCAGGGGGAAGACCTCTACAACGACACGGGCACGGGCTTCATCTACCTCCCCCCGTCGGCGCTTCTCGCGGCGCCGCTTGCGCTCCTCTCCTACGAGTGGGCAGGCGCGCTTTGGCGGGCGATCAACATCGGCGTGTTCGCGTTCGGGGTGCTGAGGCTCACGCGGCTTGCCGCGCCGAGCTCGACGCTCGCCTTCAACATCATCGTCACGTCGATCGCGGCCCTTCTCTCCTGGAGCGCCGCGCGACATGGCCAGATGACGCTCGTCATGGGCGGGCTCATGATGAGCGCCGTCGCGGATCTTCACGCCCGTAGCTTCTGGCGCGCATCGATCGCGCTCGCGCTCGCCGTCGCGTTCAAGCCGCTCGCGATCGTGCTCGTGCTCCTCGCGGCGGCCCTCTATCCGCGCACGTCCTGGCGGATCGCGCTCGTTTTCCTCGGAATCGGCCTCGCGCCCTTCGCCTTCCAAAGCACCGAGTACGTCCTCTCGCAGTATCGCGCCGTGCCGGACATGTTCCGGGACGCCGCCGAGAACGGTCTCGAGACTCCCTACGCCGAGGTGTTTTGGACGCTCCGCGCCGCCGGTCTCGAGACTTCGGCCGCGACGCAACGCATCGTTCGGCTCGTCGCGGCGTTGATGGTCCTCGCGATCTGCGCGTGGACCGTTCGCCGGGCGCGCGCCTCCGATGCCGCGCTCTTTCTCTACACGTTCGCGTCGGCGTACATCCTCCTTCTGAGCCCGCGCACCGAGCGCAACACCTACGCCCTCATCGCGCCGGCTTTCGGCGTCTTCACGGCGTACGCGTTCGCGGAGCGTCGTTGGGCGACGGCCGGATTTCGCGTCGCGCTCGTCCTCGTCTTCCTCGCCGGGCATCCGGTCGCCGACGTCCTCTTCGGGCGATCGACCGTGTGGTGGAAGCCCGTGCTTTGCGTCGTGTTCCTCGTCGACGTCCTGCGCGATGGGCGCAAAGCCGTGCGCGCACGCGCCGACTCCTCGCCCACGGAAGCGCGGGAGCCCACCCGTCCTCGCGAGACGAGGGAGCTCCCGCTTCTCTGATCCGATTCGATCCGACTTGACCTGACTTGATCCGACGTGAGCTGGCGCTGATCAACGCGCGCAAACGGCTGGCGCGGCGCTACAGTCGAGCGCATCCGCGGTGGGATCGGTGCCGCAGCTCGACGGGCCCGGGGCCGGCAACGCAGCGCCGCCGAGGAAACGCCATGCGCTCGAAAGCGTGACCGCTCGGTCTGCGGTCGGAGCGGTTGTCGAGATCTGCCCTTCACCTTCGGTACGGGAGGGGCGCGTCGGCACGCGCGGAAGTTCTCGTTCTTCGCCATCGCGCCCGACTGCGTTCGAGCGGCGTTCCGACAAGCTCCAGCGGTTGCGAACTCCGCGGTGGCTGCGCAGAATGCCGCGCGACCCTTCCCACGAACGCGAGCGAGCGCAGATGCTTACCCCGGAGATCGAGTCGAGCTTCCTTCCTCGTCCTTGGGAGACGTGGATCGCCTGGGCGGCCGCGGTCCTCGCCGTCGTCTTCGCGCTCGCCGAGACTCGCCCGCCGAGCGCCCGAACGGCGGATGCGCCCGCGGAGGGCTTCTCGGCCGCGCGCGCCATGAAGCACGTCGAGATCATCGCCACGAAGCCGCACCCGCACGGCTCCGAGGAGAGCGAACGCGTGGTGGCGCACATCTCGAAGGTGTTCGGCGAGCTCGGCCTCGAGGTCGAGGTGCGGGAATCGCTCCACGGCGAGCGCTTCTCCGTCTCGGCGCCGCTTCGAAACATCGTCGCGCGGCTGCGTGGCTCCGCCTCGACCGGGACGATCCTCCTTGCCGCTCATCACGACTCGGTGCCCGTCGGACCCGGCGCTGCCGATGACGGCGCCGCGGTGGGGGCGATGCTGGAAGTCGCGAGGGCGCTCTCGCTTCGAGAGCCGCTTCGAAACGACATCGTCTTCCTCGTGACCGATGGCGAGGAGAAGGGGCTCCTCGGCGCGATCGCGCTCGCGGAGGAGGCGCCCGACTGGATCGGCGATGTGAAAGCCGTTCTCAATTTCGAGGCTCGTGGGACGAGCGGCGCATCCCTTCTTTTCGAGACGAGCCGAAAGGCCGGTTGGCTCGTGCGCCGATTCGCGAAGGCGGCGCCGACTCCGCTAGGAAGCTCCCTTGGCTATGAGGTGTATCGGCGCATGCCGAACGACACCGACTTCACGGTCTTTCGACATCTCGATCTCGAGGGCCTCAATTTCGCGATGGTCGGCGGCGCCTCGCGTTACCACACGCCGCTCGACAGCCCCGAGCACCTCGATCCGCGAAGCGTCGAGCATCACGGCGAGCACATGCTGAGCCTCGCGACCGACCTCGGCGCGCTCGATCTCCGGGCCGCGCCCACGGACGAAGGGAGCCTCGTGTTCTTCAACGCGACGCGGCGATGGCTTGTCGTCTACTCGCGCGAGTGGGCGATCGGCTTCACGGCGATCTTCGTCGTGGGGCTCTTCGTGTCCGTCTGGGCGAGCTTCCGCGCGCGGAGGATCACGCTCGAACGCTGGGCCGTGGCGCTCGTCCTCGTGCCGTCTCTCGTCGTCAGCGCGGCGTCGCTCGTCCGCGTCCTTCCCGATCGCCTCCTCCCGGTCGTGAAGGAGACCGATCTATCGCTCCTTCCGCGAGACGATCAGACGGCCTGGTATCTCGCCGGGTTCGTGCTCATCGCGCTCGCGATCCAAGGAGCGGCGATCTGGCTCGCGCGCGCGACGTTCGGCGTCACGGCGCTCGCGCTCGCGGGTCTCACGTGGATCGGCGCTCTCGCGGTCCTCGCGACGTGGTGGGCGCCGGGGGCGAGCTACGTTTTCGTGTGGCCGGGGATCGCCGGGCTCGTCCTCTTCCTTGTGACGCTAGGCGCGAAGAAATCGACCGCGGGCCGCGCGGCGCGCCTTGCGTGCGCGATCGGCGCCTGGCTCGTTACGGCGGTCATCGGCGCGCCGGTGGTCTACCTTGCGACGCTCGCGCTGAGCGTTCGCGCGGCGTGGATCGCGGCGATCGTCGCGATGGTCCTTCTCGGCGGCGTCATCGGAGCTCTCGACCTTCTCGCGGGCCGACGCGGCTGGCCCGTGCTTCTCGCCGGAGCGATCGGCGGCGTCGCGTGCCTCATCGCCGGAGCGATGATCGGCTGAAGCGAGGCGCTCGTCGGCCGCGCTTCCTCTCTTCGATTCGCCCTCGCTCGTCGCGGTCGCTCGATCGCTTGACGTCGTTCGCGTTTCTTAGTCGCATCTCGACCAGGCACGACGCGGATTCGGACGAGGTGACTCATGAATGGCAACCATCGACCTTTGGCTCTCATCCTCCTATTCAGCGCCGTGGCCTACGGGACTCGGCTCGCACCGCCGCTCGGCGCGAGCGACGTCGACCTTGCGCCCGAGGAGCCGAGCCGCGCAGACGTCCCCGGAGTCGAGATCTCGGGTGAGCCGAAGATCTGGCACAAGCTCACGCTCACGGTCGAAGGCCCCTTCGCTCGCGAGCGCGACCGCGAGCCGAACCCGTTCACCGACTACCGCATGACGGTGACGTTCACGCACGCCTCGCGCGACGTTCGGCTCGTCGTTCCCGGCTACTTCGCCGCGGACGGGAACGCCGCCGAGACCTCGGCCGACTCCGGGACGCGATGGCGCGCGCACCTCGCTCCCGATCGCGAAGGTGAATGGACCTATCGCATCGAATTCGTGCGCGGACCGGGCGTCGCGCTCGACCTCGAGGCGAACGGCGAGCCCGTGTCGCCGCCTCATGGGCTCGAAGGCCGATTCGCGATCTCGGCGAGCGACAAGACAGGTCGCGACCTGAGAGCCAGGGGGCGACTCGAGTACGTCGGCGAACGCTATCTGCGATTCGCGGGGACGGGCGAGCGCTTCCTCAAAGCGGGAGCGGATGCGCCCGAGACGCTCCTTGCCTATGCCGACTTCGACGGCACGCGGGCGAATCGGCCCAACGCTCCTCTCAAGACCTGGTCGGCGCACGTTCGCGATTGGCGGTCCGGCGACCCCACATGGCAAGGCGGCAAGGGAAAGGGCCTCATCGGCGCGCTCAACTACCTCTCGTCGAAGGGCCTCAACGCGTTCTCCTTCCTGCCCTACAACGCGGGGGGCGATGGCGACAACGTCTGGCCATTCGTCGAGCGCGACGCGAAGCTCCACTACGACTGCTCGAAGCTCGATCAATGGCAGGTCGTTTTCGATCACGCGCAATCGGCCGGGCTCTACCTCCACTTCAAGCTTCAAGAGCAGGAGATCGATGACGACCGCCGCGGCCATGACGAGAAGGTTGCGGGGAGCGTGCCAACGTCGCTCGACGGCGGCGAGCTCGGTCCCGAGCGTCGCCTCTACTGCCGCGAGCTCGTCGCGCGCTTCGGGCACGCGCTCGCGCTCAACTGGAACCTTGGCGAGGAGAACACGCAATCAGCCGGCGAGCAGCGTGCGATGGCCGCCTATCTTCGCGAGCTCGATCCTTACGATCATCCGATCGTCGTCCACACGTTTCCCGGAGATCAGGACAAGGTCTACGGCGCGCTCTTGGGCGATCAGTCGGCGCTCGCTGGCGCCTCGCTCCAGAACGACTGGGACGCCGCGCATCGTCGTACCTTGAAGTGGATCACCGAATCCGAGAAGGCCGGGAAGCCTTGGGTCGTCGCGAACGACGAGCAAGGCCCTGCAAACCTCGGCGTGCCGCCCGATCCCGGATACGAGGGCTTCAGCGGCAAGGCGGGAGCGGGCGAGAAGGCCTACACGATCGACGACATTCGCAAGGCGACGCTTTGGGGAACTCTGCTAGCGGGCGGCGCGGGCGTCGAGTATTACTTCGGCTACGACCTGCCCCAGAACGATCTCGTCTGCGAGGACTTTCGGAGCCGTGATCGCTCCTGGGATCATTGCCGGATCGCGCTCGATTTCTTTCGGGACAACGCCATCCCCTTCCACGAGATGCGCTCTGCCGACGAGCTCATCGGGAACGCTCGCCACGACAATTCCCGCTACGCGTTCGCGAAGCCGGGCGCGATCTATCTCGTATATCTGCCGTCGGGAGGATCGACGAAGCTCGATCTCTCCGGAGCGTCCGGCGCGTTCGCGGTGCGCTGGTTCGATCCACGCAACGGAGGCGCGCTCGTCGAGGGAACGGTCGCGTCGGTCAAAGGCGGCGCTGTCGTCGCGCTCGGCGATCCACCCAGCCCGAAGAACGAGGATTGGCTCGCGATCGTGAGAGCCGAGGCAGCCTTGCCCGCGGAATGAGCCGCAGCTCGACGCGCCGCTCGCTCGCGACCACGAGGCGCCGGGTCGTCACCTCCGTGATCCCCCCGTGCTCGCCACCCCGCGGATCTTCACGCGAGGATGCGCCGCAGGACGAAGCCGTCGACGTCCGTCAGGCGGAAGTCGCGGCCTTCGTGACGGACCGTGAGACGCTCGTGGTCGATGCCGAGGAGCCAGAGGATCGTCGCGTGGAGGTCGTGGACGGAGATCGGCTCGATCGCCTTCCATCCCCATTCATCGCTCTCGCCGATCGCATGGCCGGCCCGGACGCCCGCTCCCGCGAGCCAGACGACGAACGTGCCGCCGTTGTGGTCGCGGCCGCTTTGTCCCTGTCCGAACGGCATGCGGCCGAACTCGGTCGTCCAGATGACGAGCGTGTCGTCGAGGAGTCCGCGCGCCTCGAGGTCGAGGATCAAGCCCGCCGCCGGCAGATCGACCTGCCGCGTCATGAACGGCAGCTCCGTCTCGATGTTCGCGTGGTTGTCCCAGTTGTTCGTCGGTCCGCTCGCGCCGCTCCAGACCTGCACGAAACGGACGCCGCGCTCGATCATGCGCCGCGCGAGAAGGAGCCGCCGGCCGAACTCGCGCGTCGGCTCCTCGTCGACGCCATAGAGCCGTCGCGTCGCGTCGCTCTCCCGAGAGAGATCGAAGAGCTCGGGCGCGGCGAGCTGGAGACGCGCGGCAAGCTCGTAGGAGGCGATCCGCGCCTCGAGGCGTGATTCGCCCGGGTGCTCCTCGACGAAGCGACGATTCAAGCGACGGAGGAGGCGCCGGCCATCGGCTTCGCTTCGAGGAGTGATCCCGCGGGCGTTCGGCGGCGGCGCGAGGTGGGGGATGGGCGACGGCGCGCCGAGATCGATCACCGTGCCTTCATGGCGCGCGGGAAGGAAGCCGGCGGTGAAGTTGCCACGGTTGTTGTAGGGAAGGCCCCTCGCATCGGGAAGCGCGACGAAGGTCGGGAGGTCCTCGTTGAGCGTCCCGAGGCCGTAGGAGATCCACGCTCCCATGCACGGAAAACCGGGAATCGTGAACCCCGTGTTCATGAAGTAGCTGCCGAGTCCGTGGACGTTCGTTGGCGACGTCACGGACATGAGGAACGCGAGGCGATCGACGATGCCCGCGATATGCGGAAAGACGCTCGAGACCCATCGTCCGCACTCGCCGTAGCGCCTGAACGCGAAGGGGCTCTTGAGCACGCGGAAATCGCCCGAGCCCGTGACGGATTCGACCCGGGCGCCGCTTCCGGGATCGAAGCGCTTGCCGTGGTCGCGCGCGAGTCGCGGCTTGGGATCGAAGGTGTCGACCTGGCTCGCGCCGCCGTTGAGGAAGATCTGGATGACACGCCGCGCGCGGGCGCGGTGGTGGAGGCCGCCATCGAGCGTCGCGAGCGCCGAGGTGCGCCCCCCGGCGAGGGCGTTGCGAGTGGCTCCGCTCGGCGCGCTTTCGCCTGCGAGGAGGCCCGATCGCGCGAGGAGATGAGCGAGCGCGATCCCGCCGAGGCCACCGCCCGCATCGAAGAGCCAGCGGCGTCGGCTCCGATGTGCGGGGCTCGAGGCGTGCGGGCCCGCGCGTTCGCGTGTCGGTGTCGTTTCTCGGATACCCCCGCGATCAGTCGACATAGAGGAACTCATCCAAGTTGAAGACGAATCGGCAAGCGTTCGCGAGTCCGTGGAGCGAGGCGTACTCCGCGACGAGCGCGACCTCTTCGGCCTCGGGAGCTCGGCCGATCGCGAGCTCGAAGAGAAGTTTCACTTGCGCCTCGAGGTCGTCTGTTGCCGCTTTCTCGAGACGGGCGGCGAGCTTCTCGGCGAGCGAGATCTCGAGAGGATGATGAAGCAGCGCGAGCGCTTGAAGGACCGATGTCGACTCGGTCCTTTTGGGAGTGAGCTGGGACGGATCGGGGCAGTCGAGCGCCTGGAACCACGGGTCGGGCTGCGTGCGAAAGACGAAACGCCAGATGCTTCGCCTTCGGAATGCCTCGCTCTCAGGCGGAACGCCGCCGTAATCGACGACGGGCGTCACGTGCACTCCCGGCCGCGACGAGAAATGCCTGACCGACGGCCCATACATCGAGAGGTCGAGCTCGCCCGCGATCTCGAGCATCGCGTCTCGGATGCATTCGGCGTCGAGCCGGCGTAGAGGCGCTCGCCAAAGGAGCCGGTTCGAAGGATCGATCTCGAGCGCCTTGGGATCGTGCCGCCAAGCCTGGCGATACGTGGCGCTGAGGACGATCGCGCGATGGAGCGACTTGAGCGATCCGCCACCGTCGCGAAAGGTCACGGCGAGCCAATCGAGGAGCTCGGGTTGGGACGGCCGCGCGCCGTTTCGCCCGAAATCATTCGGGGTCGAGACGATGCCTTGACCGAAGTGCGACTGCCAGACGCGATTGACGATCGATCGCCACGTGAGCACGTTGCGATGGTCGACGAGCCAACGCGCGAGCGCGACGCGCCTGGACCCTTCATCCCCGGGATCGTCGAGCTCGAAGCGGGAGGCGAGACCCTCGAGAGCCGAGAGCGCGCCGGGCTCGGCAGGCGCGATCGGCGAATGGACATCTCCGCGTCGAAGGACGTGGACCGGACGCGGACCGAGCGCCGGCTTGAAGTTCCCCTGCGCGTCGAACTCGCTTGCGACCGCGTAGACGAGAGAGGGCGGCGGCAGCGCGGCGAGCTCTTCCTCGATCTTTCGCCGGTGGAGAAATCGGGCCAGGCTTCGAGCTTCGGCGTCGTCGCGGACGGGAGGTTCCTTGGCGAGGATCGCGCCGATTTCCGCGGGAAGCGCTCGATCGACCTTCGGCTCAGGATCGTCCGTGACGGAGAGGCGGAGCTTCCCGATCAGATGCTCGCGGCCGTGGAGCTGCGCGAGCTCGACCGTGAGGACGATCGCGCCTGCGCCGCTCTCTCGCACGACGGGAGACGCGAAGCGAAAGAGGGCGGTGTGCGCGCTTCCTTCGCGAGGGTGGATTCCCCACGCGGTCGCCTCGTCGCCATCGATCGCATGCTGAATGGTCCAGGCGTCCTGATCGAAGCTCGACAGCGCGCTCTCGATCGGCACCGGAGCGGGCGCTCGCGGTGTGTCGGCGAGCGCCGTCGTGCTCGATGGGCCGGCGTTCGTCCTCTCGCTCGAGCGATCGGCGAGGCTCGTCTCGAGCGATGCCTCGATGCGGACCTCCGAGAGATGCAGGTTGCCGTTCAGCGCGCGTCCGGGCCCGCTTGCGGGAAGGCTCGGATCGGGCAACACGTCGAGTCGGAGGCCGGTCACGGTCTTGCGCGTCGTGCGCACGGTGAGCTTGTAGGTGTCCGTGGGGGGGCACGCGCCGCCGAAGAGGACGGAGCCATCATCGAGAACGGTCGCGCTCGATCCGCCGGCGGATTCGACTTTCGACGGCGTGACCACCTCGAAGAAGGTGCTCTCGCCGATGAGCTCGCGCTCGAGCTTCGCCGCGCGGTCGCGAAAAGCGGGATCGTCCCACTTCTTCGCGAAGGCGGCATCGTCCTCGATCGCTCCGAGCTCCCGCGTCAGCCGCTCGCGATTCGTCCGCACGGCGGGATCCGGATCCCACGGCCGGTCGACGCGATCGACTCCGGCGAACACCGCCTGGAGCGCCCAGTAGTCCTCTTGCGGGATCGGGTCGAACTTGTGGTCGTGGCAACGTGCGCAATGGACCGTGAGGCTCGCGAAGGTCGACATCACCGTCGAGACCATGTCGTCGCGATCGAGGATGCGCGCGATCTCCTTGTCCGTCGTCCCGTCGAGGATGCCCATCTGAGAGCTCGCGTCCCAAGGGCCCGCGGCGAGGAGACCCGTCGCGACCGGACCCCAGGGGTCGTCCGGAAAGAGCACGTCGCCCGCGACCTGCATGGCGACGAACCTCGAGAAAGGCATGTCCTCGTTCAGCGCGCGCACGACCCAGTCGCGATAAGGCCACGCGTTCGGCCGGATGGCGTCCTCGTCGTGTCCGTGCGTCTCGGCGAAGTGGACGAGATCGAGGAAACGGCGCGCTTCTCTCTCGCCGTAGCGCGGGCTCGCAAGGAGTCGATCGACGAGCTCGGCGAGGACGACATCATCGGCGCGAGGATCGGAGACGAACGCCGCGACTTCCTCGGGCGCCGGCGGAAGGCCGATGAGATCGAAGCTCACGCGGCGAATCAGCGTGCGTCGATCCGCGGGCGCCGCGAGCGAAAGGCCACGCTCCTCGAGCCGCGCGATGACGAAGCGATCGATCGGGCTTTCGACGCGATCCATGCCGCGCACGTCGAACGGACTCGGCAAGGAAAGCGGCGCGAGCGACCAGAGCGGTTCGGGCTCGCCGTCCTCGGCGAAGAGCTCGGTCGCGGCGATCGAGGAGAGTCCAAGAACGAAACAGAAGACGAGCGTTCGCATAGGGGCCGATGCTACGCGGAGCGGAGCGCGACGGAAATGGAGTGCCCCGGCCAAGCTCACCGCAGAGAGGAAGAGCGCACCGCAGAGCAGAGCAGAACGAGGGAGACATCGCGAGACGATCTTCGTGACGGAGGGCGAGCTTGGGAGCGCCTGCGTCCTCGCCGGCAGCAAACAAGAGGAAGATCGCACCACAGAGGACGCAGAGAAGAACGAGGGAGAGACATCGCGAGACGATCTTCGTTGCACGGGACGCGCGTGGGAGCGCCGGCGTCCTCGTCGGCATCGTGCCGAAGCGCGAGACGGGATCAGAAGACCGGAGGCGGGAACGGGGACGGGAACGGGGACAGAGTCAGGGACAGAGTCAGGGACAGAGTCAGGG
>Ga0079224_100017621_pt1 | contig 10070 bp, 7 predicted proteins | sample Stecom2015_FD_80414 | JGI IMG/M metagenome (GOLD analysis project Ga0079224, IMG submission 80414) | Agricultural soil microbial communities from Utah to study Nitrogen management - Steer compost 2015 | ecosystem: Environmental > Terrestrial > Soil > Agricultural land | place: USA: Utah... | reverse complement strand
TCGCCGGTGGCCGCCCCACCGGCCTGCGCGTACGCCCGCAGCAGCGAGCTGGTGTCGTCCACGTAGGCGGTCACGAGCTGAGCGAACTCCAGCGCCGCGAGCAGCTCCTCATCGCTGAAGACGTCGTCGTCGTCCCGGTCCAGCACGGTCAGCACCCCGGCCTGGCCGGCGGCGGTACGCGCCGGGTCGGGGAAGCCCAGCCGCAGCGGCCCCCACTCCGGATGGCCGAACTGCTCCCAGGTGCGGCCGCGGGTGAAGGACTCCAGCAGGTCGGCCCAGGCCAGCTCGGTCTCCGGCCAGCCGAGCGCCTCCGCCATCGGCCGCTGCATGGCCAGCACCACCGGCGAGGAGGCCAGGCTGGGCGGGGCGGCCGGCAGCAGGTCGGCGGCGTCCGGCCGGGCCCCGGCCACCGCCAGCCAGGTGGACGACTCCGGGGCCCACACGTCCGGGCGGGACCCGTCCTGCTCCTCGTCCCAGCCCGGCGACAGCGTAGCCGCGGCGAAGCTGGACGGGATCGGCTCGACCACGACCTTGGCGCACCGCTCCCCGACCGCGGGGCCGGTCTGGTGCCACTCGTCGGCCGCCCGGGACAGCACCTCGGTGTGGGAGGGTGAGGCGGAGACCACCAGGGTCACGGCCGGCTCCGCGCAGCCCGAATCCGACCAACGCACCACCGCCACCGCCGCGATCGCGACCAGTGTGATCCCCAACACACTCGAAACCGCGACCGTGAGGCCGCGGCGGGAACGTCGGTGCCGGGACACGGAGATTGACATCAGCGATCCCCCAGGAGGCAGGCTCGGAACGCACGGTATGGACCCGCATACCCAGCGAGCGGTCGATGTAGGGTGTCGTTTGCGCTGGGTAGACGGCAAACTTATCCGAACCTACAGCGCCCGCAACCTCGTGGGCAGTGGGTGCGGCGCGCGGATCCGTTGGGGGGACCGACACGTCATGGGCTGGACACTCGCCCGGCGGTACCGGCTGAATGAACCGGTAGCCGATGGCCCGACCGGGCGGCTGTGGCGCGGGGTCGACCTGGGCACCGGGCAACCGGTGGCGGTCAAGGTCCTGCACTCCCGGCTCGCCGCCGACCCGCGGGTCGCCGACGAGTTGCGGGTCGCCCGTGGCACCCTCTCCGCCCTGTGGCACCCGGGGATCGCCCGGTTGCTCGATGTCGTGGTCGACGCGGGCGAGGTCGGTCTCATCAGCGAACTGATCCCCGGCCCCGACCTGGCCCGGCTGCTGGCCGACACCGGCCCGCTGCCGCCGGCCCGGGCCGCGCGCCTCGCCGCCGGGATCGCCGACGCGCTGGCCGCGGTGCACCGCGCCGGGGTGGTGCACGGCGACCTCAAACCCACGAACGTGATCGTGACCGCCCCGGGTCCCCGGCCGGCGCCGGGCGCGGCGGCCGGCCAGGCCGACCCGCCGGTGCGGCTCACCGACGTCGCGATCAGCACCGTGCTGGGCACGGGCGCCGGTTCGCCGCCCTCGCCCTACAGCGCCCCGTGGGCGATCGACGGCGCGCTCCCGACCGCGTCCAGCGACGTGCACGCGCTCGGGGTGCTACTGCGGGAGATGCTCACCGGCGACCCCGGCCGGGAGCCGGTCGGGGTGGATCCGCGGCTGCTACAGGTGATCCACGCCTGCGTGCACGGTGAGCGCAGCGCCCGGCCGGCGGCGAGCACGGTCGCCGGCTGGTTGTGGCAGCTCGCGGCGGAGCTGGCGCCGGCCCCGGCCGTCGCCGGCCCGCAGCCGGAGCGGCCCGCGAGCCAGGCCCGGGCCGGCGCGCCGGCGCGTACGCCGGCCCGGCAGCTGCGGTGGTGGCTGGCGGGCGGGGTGGCGGTCGCGCTGGCGGCGGTGATCGCGGTGGTGATCGTGATGCGGAACCCCGCGGCGCCACCGCCACTCGCCGAGCCCACCCCCACTCCGGACGCCACCGTCGCGCCGGTGGCCGCGCCGGAGGCGCCGCCCGAGGCCGGCGAGCACACCGAAGCCGGCGGCCTCGCGTTCCTCCAGTACTGGTTCAGCACCCTCAGCTACGCCGCGCAGACCGGTGACCTCGCCCCGGTCTCCGCGGCCACCAGCCCGGAGTGCGGGGACTGCCAGGCGGCGATGACCCGGATCGAGGCCGCCCACGCCGCCGGTGGCGGCTTTCGCGGGGGGGCGTACGTCGTGCGCGGAGTGACCGCGGCGAGCCTCTGGTCGGCGGACCAGCCGGTTTACGACGCCACCATCGACCGCACCCACCGGGTCGAGCTGGACGCCGCGGGCGCCACCGTGGACACCCTGCCGGCGCTGACCTTCACCACCTGCACGGTGGTCCTGGAGTGGTCGGACGGGCAGTGGCTGGTCCGCGAGATCATCTCCCCCGGCTGCGTGGGCTGAGGCCCGCGCCACGTGGGTCTGGCGGGTAGCGAACCACCGCCGGCTCCGCCGCGCCCACGTACCGGCGCCCGGTCACCCGTGGCGCAGGGTCGCGTGCAGCTGCTGCAGCGGGCGGACGGTCATGTCACCCCGCAGCAATGCCTCGATACCCATCACCGCCGCGGCCGCGCCCGGCACCGTGGTGGCGCACGGGATGTCCGCGGCCACCGCCGCGCTGCGGATCTCGTACCCGTCCTGGCGGGCGTGGGGCCCGGACCCCTGCGGAGTATTGATCACCAGCGCTACCTCGCCGTTCGCGATGATCGAGACCGCGTCGTCGCCGTCGCCCTCGAAGTGCTTGGGTACCAGTTCGCAGTCGATCCCGTGCCGGCGCAGCACCTCCCCGGTGCCCACGGTAGCGATGATCTCGAAACCGAGGTCGGCCAGCCGCTTCACCGGGAAGATCATGCTTCGCTTGTCCCGGTTCGCCACAGTGACCAAAACCTTTCCCGCCACCGGCAGCGATCCGTACGCCGCCGCCTGCGACTTGGCGAACGCGTGGCCGAAGGCGGTGTCGATCCCCATCACCTCGCCGGTGGACTTCATCTCCGGACCGAGCAGCGAGTCCACGCCGCGGCCGGCGCGGGTGCGGAACCGCTTGAACGGCAGCACCGCCTCCTTCACCGCCACCGGCCCCCCGGCCAGGACCGCCCCGCCGTCCCCCTCGCCCGGCAGCAGACCTTCGGCGCGCAGGTCCGCGATGGTGGCCCCGAGCATGATCCGGGCCGCCGCCTTGGCGAGCGGCACGCCGGTCGCCTTGGAGACGAACGGCACCGTACGGGAGGCGCGCGGGTTCGCCTCCAGCACGTAGAGGGTGTCGTCCTTCAGCGCGTACTGGACGTTGAGCAGGCCCCGCACGCCCACCGCACGGGCGATCGCCTCGGTGTAGCGCCGCACCTGGGTCAGGTGCGAGGTGGCCAGGGTGATCGGCGGCAGGGTGCAGGCCGAGTCGCCGGAGTGGATACCAGCCTCCTCGATGTGCTCCATCACCCCGCCGAGGAACACCTCCCCCTCGGCGTCGGCGAGCGCGTCCACATCGATCTCGACCGCGTCGTCGAGGAAGCGGTCCACCAGCACCGGGTGCTCCGGCGAGATGTCGGTGGCGCGGCCGATGTAGTCGCGCAGGGTGGCGTCGTCGTAGACGATCTCCATCCCCCGCCCGCCGAGCACGTAGGACGGCCGCACCAGCACCGGGTAGCCGATCTCCTCGGCGATCCGCTTCGCCTCGTCGTAGGAGGTGGCGGTGCCGTGCGCCGGCGCCACCAGCCCGGTGGCGTCCAGCAGCCGGCTGAAGGCGCCCCGGTCCTCGGCCAGGTGGATCGACTCCGGCGGGGTGCCCACGATCGGCACCCCGGCGTCCTTGAGCCGCTGTGCCAGCCCCAGCGGGGTCTGCCCGCCGAGCTGCACGATCACCCCGACCACGCCCGGCCCGCCCGCGGCCAACCCGGAGGTGTGCTCGGCGTGCCAGACCTCCAGCACGTCCTCGAACGTAAGCGGCTCAAAGTAGAGCCGGTCGGAGGTGTCGTAGTCGGTGGAGACGGTCTCCGGGATGCAGTTGACCATGACGGTCTCGTAACCCTCGGGGGAGCGGGAGAGCGCCTGCACCGCGTGCACGCAGGAGTAGTCGAACTCGATGCCCTGGCCGATGCGGTTCGGGCCGGAGCCCAGGATCAGCACCTTCGGCCGGGCCGAGGGCGCCACCTCGGTCTCCTCGTCGTAGGAGGAGTAGTGGTAGGGCGTCTGGGCCGCGAACTCCGCGGCGCAGGTGTCCACGGTCTTGTAGACCGGGCGCAACCCGAGGCGGTGCCGCAGCGTACGGACCCCGTCCTCGCCGGCCAGCTCCGGACGCAGGGCGGCGAGCTGCCGGTCCGACAGCCCGGCCCGCTTGGCCCGTCGCAGCAGCGACTCGTCCAGCACCGGGGCGGTGACGATCGCCTCCCGCAGCTCCACCAGGGAGGCGATCTGGTCCACGAACCAGGGGTCGATGCCGCTCGCCTCGCAGACCTGGGCGACCGTGGCGCCCAGCCGCAGCGCCAGCTCCACGGTGTAGAGCCGGCCGTCGTGCGGGGTACGCAACGCCGCCAGGGTGGACTCCACCGTGGCGTCCGGCGGGTCCGGCCGGGTCCAGAACCCGGCCGCCGCGGTCTCGGTGGAGCGCATGGCCTTGTTCAGCGCCTCGGTGAAGTTGCGGCCCAGCGACATCGCCTCGCCCACCGACTTCATGGTGGTGGTCAGCTCCGGGTCGGCGCCGGGAAACTTCTCGAACGCGAACCGCGGGATCTTCACCACCACGTAGTCCAGTGCCGGCTCGAACGCAGCCGGAGTCTGGCGGGTGATGTCGTTCGGGATCTCATCCAGGGTGTAGCCGATCGCGAGCTTCGCCGCGATCTTGGCGATCGGGAACCCGGTGGCCTTGGAGGCCAGCGCCGAGGAGCGGGAGACCCGCGGGTTCATCTCGATCACCACCAGCCGCCCGGTGGTCGGGTGGAGCGCGAACTGGATGTTGCAGCCGCCGGTGTCCACCCCGACCTCCCGCAGCACCGCGATGCCCAGGCTGCGCATGGCCTGGTACTCCCGGTCGGTGAGCGTCATCGCCGGCGCCACCGTGACGCTGTCGCCGGTGTGCACCCCCATCGGGTCGAGGTTCTCGATCGAGCACACGACCACCACGTTGTCGCGCCGGTCGCGCATCAGCTCCAGCTCGTACTCTTTCCAGCCGAGCACGCTCTCCTCGACCAGCACCGAGTGGACCGGGGAGGCGGCCAGCCCGGCGGCGGCGAGCCGCTCCAGTCCTCCTCGGTGCGGGCCAGGCCGGAACCGAGCCCACCCATGGTGTACGACGGGCGGATCACCACCGGCAGACCGAGCTCGGCCACGGTCTCGCGGACCTCCGCCAGGGAGTGGCACACCCGGGAGCGGGGAGTCTCGCCACCGGCCGCGGCCACGATCTCCTTGAACAGTTGCCGGTCCTCGCCGTGGCGGATGGCGTCGATGTTGGCGCCGATCAGCTCCACGCCGTACTTGTCCAGCACCCCGGCGTCGTAGAGGGCGACCGCGGTGTTCAGCGCGGTCTGCCCGCCCAGGGTGGGCAGCAGCGCGTCGGGCCGCTCGGCGGCGATCACCTTCTCCACGTACTCCGGCGTGATCGGCTCCACGTACGTGGCGTCGGCGAACTCGGGGTCGGTCATGATCGTGGCCGGGTTGGAGTTGACCAGGCTCACCCGCAGCCCTTCGGCGCGCAGCACCCGGCACGCCTGGGTGCCGGAGTAGTCGAACTCGCACGCCTGCCCGATCACGATCGGCCCGGAGCCGATCACCAGGACGTGGCGCAGGTCCTCCCGCTTAGGCACGCGGCCTCACCCCCTCTACCATCGCCACGAACCGGTCGAACAGGTGGTCGGCGTCGTGTGGACCGGCCGCGCCCTCCGGGTGGTACTGGACCGTGAACGCGGGTACGTCCCGGCAGCGCAGCCCCTCCACCACCTGGTCGTTGAGGCAGACGTGGGAGACCTCCACCTCGCCGAAGTCGGTGGTCACCACCTGGTCCAGCGGCGCGTCCACCGCGAAGCCGTGGTTGTGGGCGGTGACCTCCACCCGGCCGGTGACCCGGTCCAGCACCGGCTGGTTGATGCCCCGGTGGCCGTAGCCCAGCTTGTACGTGTCGAAGCCGAGCGCCCGGCCCAAAATCTGGCTGCCGAAGCAGATGCCGAACAGCGGCGTGCCGCGCCGCATCACCTGCCGGGCCAGCTCCACCGCGTGGTCCGCGGTGGCGGGGTCGCCCGGACCGGGAGAGAAGAACACCGCGTCCGGCGAGACCGCGAGCAGGTCGTCCAGGCTGGAGCCGGCGGGCAGCACGTGGGTGGTCACCCCGCGGGTGGCCAGCCGCCGGGTCACGTTGCGCTTGATGCCCAGGTCCAGGGCGGCCACCGTGTACCGGTGCTCGCCCTCGGCCGCCACCGTGTACGGCTCCGGCGTGCTCACCTCAACCGACAGATCCGCCCCCAGCATGGGCGGGCTGGCCAGCACCCGCTGCCGCAGCGCCGCCGGATCAGTCTCCACGCTGGAGATCCCGGCCCGCATCACGCCCCGCTCCCGCAGGTGCCGGGTGAGCGCACGGGTGTCCACCCCGGCGATCCCGACCACGCCCTCGGCGGCGAGCCGTTCGGCCAGTTCGCCGCTGGCGCGCCAGTTGGCGGCGGTACGCGACGGGTCGCGTACCACGTAGCCGGCGACGTGGATCTTCGCCGACTCGTCGTCCTCGGGGTTCACACCGGTGTTGCCGATGTGCGGCGCGGTCTGCACCACCACGTGCCGGTGGTAGGACGGATCGGTCAGGGTCTCCTGGTAGCCGGTCATCCCGGTGGCGAACACCGCCTCGCCGAACGTCTCCCCCACCGCGCCGAACGCCTCGCCGCGGAAGGTCCGTCCGTCCTCCAGCACCAGGATCGCTTCCCGGCTCACCGCAGGGCCTTCCCGTCCAGCACGGTCGGCTCACCCCGCAGGAACGTCGCTACCACCCGGCCGGGCAGCGTCATCCCCGCGTACGGGGTGTTGCGGCTGCGGCTGGCCAGTTCGCTCGGCGCCACCGTCCACTGCGCAGCCGGGTCGACCAGGGTGAGGTTGGCCGGCGCCCCCGGGGCCGGGTCGTGGCCGTGCTCGGCCAGCCCGGCGATCCGGGCCGGGGCCCGGCTCATCCGCTCGGCCAGCAGCTGCCAGGTCTCTCGCGGGTAGCCGCCGGGACCGGAGCCGTCCGCTTCCGCGACCTCCCCGCCGGCCTCTGCCCCGGGTCCGCCGAGGACCGCCAACGCCACCGACAGCGCGGTCTCCAGGCCGAGCATGCCCGGCCGCGCGTACGCCCACTCGCACTCCTTGTGCTCGACCGTATGGGGCGCGTGGTCGGTGGCGATCGCGTCGATGGTGCCGTCGGCGACCGCGGCGCGCAGCGCGGCGGTGTCGGCGGCGGTCCGCAGAGGCGGGTTGACTTTGAACACCGGGTCGTAGCCGATCACCCGTTCCTCGGTGAGCAACAGGTGGTGTGGGGTGACCTCGGCGGTGACCCGGATGCCCCGGGCCTTGGCGGCGCGCAGGATCTCCACACTGCCGGCCGTGGAGACGTGGCAGATGTGCACCCGGGAGTCCACGTGCGCGGCGAGCAGCACGTCCCGCGCGATGATCGCCTCCTCCGCCACCGCCGGCCAGCCGGTGAGGCCCAGCCGGGTGGCGAGCTCACCCTCGTGCATCTGGGCGCCCTCGGTCAGCCGGGGCTCCTCGGCGTGCTGGGCGATCACCCCGTCAAAGGCCTTCACGTACTCCAGGGCCCGGCGCATCAGGCGGGCGTCGGCGACGCAGTGGCCGTCGTCGGAGAAGATCCGCACCCGGGCCGCGGAGTCGGCCATCGCCGCCAGCTCGGCCAGCCGCTGCCCGGCCAACCCCGCGGTGACCGCCCCGATCGGCTGCACGTCCACCAGTCCGGCCTGCTGGCCGAGCCGGAACACCTGCTCCACCACGCCGGCGGTGTCGGCCACCGGTTCGGTGTTCGCCATCGCGCAGACCGCGGTGTAACCGCCCAGGGCCGCCGCCCGGGAGCCGGTCTCCACCGTCTCGGCATCCTCCCGTCCCGGCTGGCGCAGGTGGGTGTGCAGGTCCACCAGGCCGGGTAGGGCCACCAGCCCGTCCGCGTCCACCACCTGGGCCCCGGCCGCGGACAAGCCGCGACCGACCTCGGCCACCACGCCGTCGCGTACCAGCAGGTCGGCCGGGTCACCGCCGACCACTCGGGCACCCCGGATCAGGTACCGTGCCCCGCTCACCGTGCCCCCCGGTCCGTCGCTCATCCGCTGTCCCCTCACTGCTTGCCCCCGAGCAGGAGGTAGAGCACGGCCATCCGGACCGCGACCCCGTTCGCCACCTGCTCCACGATGGTAGACCTGACCGCGTCGGCGACCTCCGACGCGATCTCCATGCCCCGGATGATGGGACCGGGCGCCATCACGATCGCGTGGTCAGCCAACCGCGCCGCCCGCTGGCAGTCCAGCCCGTAGGCCCGGGCGTACTCCCGCTCGGTGGGGAAGTACGAGTCGGCCATCCGTTCCCGCTGCACCCGCAGCATCATCACGACGTCCACCTCCGGCAGCACCGCGTCCAGGTCGTAGGAGACCTCGGCGGGCCAGGCGCCGACGCCGACCGGCATCAGCGTGGGCGGCCCCACCAGGGTCACCTGGGCGCCGAGCGCGTGCAGCAGCACGGCGTTGGAGTGCGCCACCCGGCTGTGCAGGATGTCACCGACGATCGCCACCTTCACCCCGGCCAGCCGGCCCAGCCGGGCCCGGATGGTGTACGCGTCCAGCAGCGCCTGGGTCGGGTGCTCGTTGATGCCGTCGCCGGCGTTCACCACCGACCCCTCCAGCCAGCGGGCGAGCCGGTGCGGGGCTCCGGACGCCGAGTGCCGGACCACCACCGCGTCGGCGCCCATCGCCTGCAGGGTGAGTGCGGTGTCCTTGAGGCTCTCCCCCTTGGCGACGCTGGAACCCCGGGTGGTGAAGTTGATCACGTCGGCGGAGAGCCGCTTCGCCGCGACCTCGAACGAGAACCGGGTGCGGGTGGAGTCCTCGTAGAAGAGGTTGATCACGGTCCGCCCTCGCAGGGTGGGCAGCTTCTTCACCTCGCGCCCGGTGACGTTGGCCAGCTCGGCGGCGGTGTCCAGGATGGTGGTGGCGGTGGCCGGGTCCAGGTCCGAGGCGGAGAGCAGGTGGGTGATCATGACTCCTCCGGCTCCTTCCGCATGAGCATGACGGCGTCGGTGCCGTCGGTCTCCGCGAGCAGCACCCGCACCTGTTCAGACAAGGCCGTGGGCAAGTTCTTGCCGACGTAGTCGGCGCGCACCGGCAGTTCCCGGTGGCCCCGGTCCACCAGCACGGCGAGTTGGACCACGGACGGGCGACCGAGGTCGCGCAGGGCGTCCAGGGCGGCGCGGACCGTGCGCCCCCGGAACAGCACGTCGTCCACGAGGATCACCCGCAGCCCGTCTACCCCACCCCGGGGCAGCTGGGTCGGTCCGAGCGGGCGCGGCGCCTGTGAGCGCAGGTCGTCCCGGTAGAGGGTGACGTCGAGGGTGCCGGTGGGGACCTCGACGCCCTCGAAGGCCCGGATCCGCTGGGCGATCCGGTGCGCCAGCGGGGCGCCGCGGGTGGGGATGCCCAGCAGCACGGTATCGCCCGCGCCGTGGGTCTTCTCCAGGATCTGATGGGCGATCCGGTCGATCACCCGGTGCATCTCGGCAGCCGAGAGAATGATCTTGCCGGGTGGGTGGGCAGCCGCGGATGCCGGCCCGTGGGCGGCCGGCGCCGGCGGCGCCATCCCAGGCTGGCCTGGGTGGGCCACAGGGGACCTCCTTCCCCGCCTCACCGGACGGGTCGTTAAAGGATGTCTGGCGGCTAGAGCCTACCAGCCGGACACCGGTTGGCCACGATTACTGAACGCACATGGATGGCGTGTAAAGTCACACTTGACCAATGGTGTGACTCCGGCGTAGCGTCACTCTGCGTAGCCAAAACCCGGGGCAATCCCCTCGGTCAGTCACTGGGAGTGTCGGTTATGCCTTCTGAGTTCGCCAAGCAGTTGGGCGCCCGCCTGCGCGCCATCCG
>Ga0079224_100017620_pt1 | contig 10071 bp, 8 predicted proteins | sample Stecom2015_FD_80414 | JGI IMG/M metagenome (GOLD analysis project Ga0079224, IMG submission 80414) | Agricultural soil microbial communities from Utah to study Nitrogen management - Steer compost 2015 | ecosystem: Environmental > Terrestrial > Soil > Agricultural land | place: USA: Utah... | reverse complement strand
CTATACGGGCTTGTTTTGAAGGAATTTCATCTTGCGCCGGTCTGTTATTTCCGAGCCCAGGATCGTACTAATGAAAGGTAAGATAGCGTGTCAGCATTTCTGCTGAAATGGGCGGAAAGCTAAACGCCAAGTCATGCACCGGTCTCGTGACGTTGGAGGCGCGGTATACCTTTGATTGTACTATCCACGCCTCGGCTAACATCGGGACGTTCCGAAAAGGCGAGTTTACCAGATGTCGCCTAGCGTAGGCATTTCATGAATGGGCGTTCTGGTAGGTGGGCGACTCAAGGCGCCGGTATGAATCTCGTTTCCCCGGAACGCAAAATAGCTATCTACGAGTAGCTCAAAGCTCCCTTTCGGAGAGCGGGCATTCGGCTTGATGCTGTGCTTGCTGTGAAGGCTTGGGAGAGCTCACTAACCGTTGGTAAATAGTGCTAAAGCTTTGCCCCATACGTTCAGCGGTAAAAAGCCTTTGATAGCGCTGTGCCGCTGCCTGGCCCATCCGGATTGACAACGCGTGGTCACTCCAGAGGCGCCGCATGGCTACTCGCAATGCTGCTGCATCGCTTGGAGGAACCACCAAACCGGTTTCGCCATGGATATTGATATAGGTGGTGCCGGTTCCAATTTCGCTGGAGATCATCGGCTTGCCGAACATGGCGCCCTCCAGCAGCGATATGCCAAAGGCTTCCGAGCGCAGATGCGAAGGGAATACCAGCACCCGGCATGCCTGTAACAGTGCGTTTTTCTCAGCATCCGGTAAGGGGCCCACGAAGTGGACATTGTGTAATTGTAGTCGCTCGGCCTGGCTGCGAAGCTTTTTCTCCATTGGGCCGGCGCCGACAATCAATACCGGGTAATTGGTGTCTTTACAGGCATCCAGCAATATATGGAGACCCTTGTAATAGCGCATGACGCCAACAAACAGGAAGAACCCTTCGGGGAATTGCGCCTGCCAATGAGCAAGGCGCTCCGGATCGATATTGTTGTAGCCCCCTTTATCGAGCCCGTAGGGTATGACCAGGGTCTTCTGCTGATAGCGAGCTAGTACGTCGCTCGTAGCCAGATAATTGGGGGAGGCAGTGACGATCTGATCCATGGCTTCGAGAAAGCGATGCATCAGGGGACGATACAGCTGCAACAGAAACCTCTGTCGAACTATGTCCGAGTGATAGCTGAGTACGCTGGGCTTGCCATGTTGCGCATTGAAGTGCAGCAGATCCATCAGCGGCCAGGGAAAGTGGTAATGAACTACATCAGCTTCCTGTGCCAGTTGCCGGAAGCGCTGGAATACCTCTCGGGATAAACCGGTAGACGCCAGGTTTAGATCCAGCTTGGCCTGATGCACCTGATGATTGGCGATGCGCAATGGTTGTGCAGCGGGTTGCTTGCTGAGAGTCAGCACGCTGCTTTCCACACCCCAGGGCTTACAGGCTTCGCACAATTGAAAGATGGTTTGCTCAATGCCACCCATGGAGTCGGGGTGGTAAGTCTTGAATAAATGCAATACACGCATCAAAAGTGACCTGCTGTTCTGTAGGTATCAACGGTTATCTGAGCACAGCGTTCCCAACTGAACTGTCGGGCCCGCTGCTGCCCTTGCTCGCGTAGGGTGGCTTGCAACGAATCGTCATTCAGTAAAGCCAGCATCTGCGAGCGGCAGCCATCTATATCATCGGGATCCATGTAAAGGGCTGCTTTCTCAGCTACTTCAGGGATGGCCCCGCAATCGCTGGCAATAACCGGAGTACCGCTGGCCATGGCTTCCAGTACAGGGAGGCCGAACCCCTCGTAGCGGGATGGGAACAGAAGGGCATGAGCGCCGGCTAACAGTTCCGCTACACAGTTTTCATCTTCGTAGCCCAGTAGACGAATTTGTCCGTGAGCTTGGGCTCTGTGCGGAATTTTTGTCAGTTGTTCCTGCCGCCAGCCTCTTGCGCCAATGATCAACAGCGGCATACGGTGGCGAATCCTATCGGGTAGTGTCAGGTAGGCGGCAATGACCAGGTCGAGATTCTTGCGGGGCTCCAGTGTGCCAAGGCACAAATAGTAGCTATGCATCTGCAGCTGATGAGCGGCCAGACGGATCCGCAGTTGCTCCTCACTTCGTGGATGAAAGCGCGGGGCGACGCCCAGCGGCGCTATCTGCAACTTGCTCCGGGGCACCCCATAATGATGGGTGACCTCATCGGCGATGAATTGGGAATCAACCAGTATGCGGCTGGCTTGCTGCAAGGCAGTCGGTAGGTAGTGTTCGATTGCCCGCAGACGATCACTGGGTTGGGTTTCGGGATAATGTACATGAGTGAGGTCATGTAAAGTCATCACCGTGGGGCCATCAAAACGCAGCGGCCAGAGGCTGGGCTGATGATAAACCTGGGGGCGCAGACGTTTTGCCCCGCTGTCGAAACGGCGTTGCATGAGCTGTCGGCGTACACGATAGGCATTGGGCAGGATCGCCTTGACGGCCTGGCTGAGCTTCCCATAGCCGGGCTGTGGGGCTGCGGGAAAGTCGTCGCGCCAACGTAGACCGTCGAACAGGGCGAGTTCCAATTCCGGGGATTTTTGCAATGCCCGGCCCAGTTGCAATGCGTATTCGCCGATCCCCGTCCGGGGTGCATGTAGAATGCTGATATCAAGCGCGACGCGCACCACGACCTCCAGTGTTGGATATTTCGGTGTTCTCATGCACCCGGGTGATCAGTTGTCGAGTGGAATCTTGCCAGCTCAGCCACTTCCATGTGGACATGTCACCTTGTGCTGGAAATACATCACTACTTTCGAACTGCCGGACGAGATTGGTCAGCGTGACGGGATCGGATAGGTCGAAATACGCTATGGTGTCACCGCCAATTTCGCGGAACACCGGTATGTCACTGGCCATTACCGGCAGACCACGCTGCATGGCTTCGACCAATGGCAAGCCGAATCCTTCAACATAGGAAGGAAAGACCAGGGATCGAGCATTCATATAGCAATATTCCAATTCCCGGTCAGTCAAATCATTCCACATGAACAGATGGGTATTCAGCTGCGGATGCTGGCGCACGCGATCAATAAGCTGTTCGGTTTTCCAACCAATTTTGCCCACAAAGCAAATACCAATATTCTGGTCTTGCCCCCAGAGCTGTTCGAAAGCGTCCAGCAGATAGCTGTGGTTCTTGCGTGGTTCGATAGTGCTGACCATCAGGTAGATGGGGCGTTGTTCGAGCATCTTCTTTACGGCTGGACGTATTGCGGTGCGTGGGTTGATCTGGTCGAGATCACTACCCAGATGGAAATAATCGAACCAGCGCTGTGAGGCGGCCTCCTCGCCAAGCTTGCGTTGCACCTGATGCTGGACCTGGTCGATGATGGTTTGGGAAATGGCAATGAATCCGTCCGCGGTCCGAGCTACCCAGTCGAACCAGTGCTCGAACACTCTTACCAGACCTTCATCGCAGAACTGCGGGTGGGTCAGGGGAATCAGATCGTAAATTACCGATACGATCCGTACGCCTTCGGATTGAAGCCGCTCGGCCACAGGGAAAAAATCGGCGTGCCAGGAGGAGTCGAGCAGAATCAGGACGTCATCCGCTTCACATTGAAGCTCTTGAACACGGGACGTATCGACGTAATTGAGCGAGATATGGGATAGGCATTTCTGAGGTAGCAAAAAAGCCATCCGGGCCGCCTTGCAGACCAGTGCCAACATGCCGCGCAGGATTGGTGAGTTTCGGTACAGGTCGGTGCGTTCGCGTGCGGCCTGGTACAGGTTGACCCGCTGGCCCAGTCGTCCCAAGCGGTCATGCTGCCGGCTCAGCCAGGATTGCAAGCGGGGCCTGATTTTCTGTTTCTCAGCGAGGCCGAGTCGGTCTACCTGGTACACTTCACCGTGCTTGAACATTACCGGTACGCATTCGACCGCCATCTCCAACCGCTCCAGGTTGTTGACTACGTTGCGCACCACCCGCTGGATGCCGGAATTATCCTGCGGATGCTCATACACATAAGTGCACTCAATGAGAAATCGCATCGGTTGCTACTCCCTCTGCATGCGGGTGATGTTCTATCTCCAGCTTGGCGTCCAGCGATGCGCAGCCGACAAAGTCCGGCTTTCTGGTGTTGATAACATGGAAAATCAGCGCGAGATCCTGCCATTCATAGTTCATGTCGAGATGTGAATCCAGGCGCGACAGGCTCAGGGCTACGGAGTAGTTACCCTTGCCAATATTGGCATCAAAGCTGTAGCTGAAAACCGCGCGCTCGCCAGCTTTGAGATTCTTTAGTGGGCGATGGATGCGGTGAGTATTGATGCCATAGATGGCCTGCCCCATTCGATCCTTGATCATGAAGCCCAGCACCAGACGCTCAATGTCACGATTGATATCTACAGTGACCCGTAAGGTAACCGGCACTCCTGTTTCGATAATCTCGATAGCTTTGCCATCCCGATTCAGCAGCACGACCTCGGCCACGCTAGCCTCCCCGGTACCGGAGATGGTACGTATGCGATTGTCGGCGAGGCGTTCCTGACGGATGGTACTTTGTTCTCTTTCGGCAATCATGGCGCTAAAAAAGTCCATGACTTCCTCTGGTGCTCCTTCCAATGCCAGACGCCCATGATCCAGCAGCAGAGCGCGATCACAAATGCTTTGAATGGCCTGCCGATCATGGGACACGATCAGCAACGTGGTGCCCGCTTTACGAAACTCGCGGATGCGGTCGAAGCTCTTATGCTGGAAGTAAGCGTCGCCGACGGAGAGCGCTTCGTCGACGATCAGGATATCCGGTCGGCGGGCGGTGGCTACGCTGAACGCCAAGCGCATTTGCATACCACTGGAGTAGGTGCGCACCGGCTGATCCATGTATTCACCGATCTCGGCAAAGGCTTCGATCGCCGGCATCAAACTGTTGAGATCCTCGATGCTCATGCCTAACAACTGACCAGCCATGAATACGTTCTGGCGCCCGCTGAACTCGGGATGAAAACCCATGCCCAGTTCCAGTAGTGCCGCAACCTGACCCTCAAGCTGAATATGACCTGCGGTGGGTTGGGTAGTGCCGGTGATCATCTTCAACAGCGTGCTTTTGCCGGCGCCATTGATACCGACGATCCCGACAGCTTCGCCGGGCTTGACCTGAAAGCTGACGTCCCTGAGCACCCAATGTAACTGGTGTCGCGGTTTAGCCCAGGGTAGTACCCACTCCGCCAGACGTGCCCAGCGGGTGGGATATTGTCGGTAGGCCTTGCCCAAGCCGGTAACCTGAATATTTCCCATCAGAGTTCATCCACCATTTCACCAGATCGTTTGCGGAACAGCGATAGTGCGAACAGGCACAGCAGCACCGATATCAAGGTCATTGGCCAGAGTGCGCTCCATTGCGGCCATGCGCCCTGCACGAAGATACCCTGATAGGACTGGATCAGAGGGACCATGGGGTTCCATTTCAGCAAAGCAGCTGCGCTCTCAGGCAGGATGCTGGGTGGATAGATGATGGGTGTGAACCAGAACCAGAACTGCAGCACGATGCCCGTCATCTGGCCAACGTCGCGGAAGAATACGTTGAGTACACCGAGAATAATACCCAGGCCTACGGCAAACACGATCTGGATCAGCAGGACCGGCAATATGGCGATGACCACCCAGCCGGGAAAGTTGCCGGTGACCAGCAAGAAGCCCAGAAACAAGCAGAAGATGATGGCGAAGTTGAGTAACGCATTCAGCACGACCACCAGAGGCAGGCAGATGCGCGGAAAGCTGAGCTTATTCAGCAGGGTGGCATGTTCAAGGAACACGGATTGACTGCGTCCGATTATCTCGGCGAACAAGCCCCAGGTGAGTAGGCCAGCACATAAGTAGATGCCATAGGCCAGATCATTGTACACACCAGGCAGGCGTGCTTGCATCAGGCGGGAAAAGATCACCGTATAGACAATAATCATCGCCAGTGGATTGATGATGGTCCATAGGGCACCTAACAGTGAGTTGCGATAACGGGTCTGGAACTCCCGCTGGACGCTACCCAATACGAAACCGCGATAATGCCAGAGGGAATGGAGCAGGGCGGTATGCATCAGCACGCCCTGCCATACTGGTCATCCAACCGGACTATGTCATCTTCGCCAAGGTATTCACCGCTCTGTACCTCGATGATAACCAGATCGACCAGGCCTGGGTTGCTCAAACGGTGTCGATGTCCGGCAGGGATGAAGGTGGATTCGTTGATGTTGATCAGGCGTGGCGTGTCCGAACCATTGAGAATCTCGGCCATCCCCTGAACAACGATCCAATGTTCACTGCGATGATGATGCATTTGCAGCGACAATGCTGCACCGGGTTTGACGAGGATACGTTTGATTTTGAAGCGCGGTCCTTCTTCGAGAACCGTATAGGTACCCCAAGGACGGTCTACCGTACGATGTAGCTGATAAGCGGGATGCTTGTCATGTTTGAGACGCTTGGCGATCCGCCCGATATCTTGTGCCCGATTGGCATTGGCTATCAATACAGCATCACAGGTATCAACGATAATCAGGTTCTCTACGCCTACCGTGGCCACCAACCGTTTCTCACTGAGAATAAAGGTATTGCGCGTATCCTCCATCAGCGTGTCACCCTCCACCCGATTATTGTGCTGGTCGGCGGGGATCAGATCGGCGAGTGCCGTCCACGAGCCAATATCGCTCCAGTCGAAGCCTGCCGGCACCATGGCCACCCTGTCGGAGCGTTCCATCAATGCATAATCTATCGAAATATCTGGCAGCTGACTGAAGCTGTCTGGTTGTAATTCCTGTAGCAACACGCCCGCGCTGTCGTGAACCGGGCTCAGGCTCAGACAATGGTCTGCCGCAGCCAGAATTTCGGGAGCATGCTGTCGCAGCTCATCCAGCAGAGTGCTGATCCTGAAACAGAAAATGCCGGCATTCCACAGGAAGCCGCCGTGCTGCAGATATTCCCGGGCGGTCACCTCATCGGGCTTTTCCACGAAACGCAGTACCCGGCAGCCGCCTTGGTCATCCAGAGACTCACCACTTTGAACGTAGCCGAAGCCGGTCTCTGCTCGAGTCGGAGGTATACCGCAGGTCACCAAGAAATCTTCATGTGCCAGCCGTACGGCATGCTCCAGGGTGCGGCAGAAAGCGGTGTCGTTCTCAATCAGGTGGTCGGCTGCCATCACTATCAATACGGCATCCTCACCGTGACAAGCTGCCAAGGCAAGCGCCGCATGGGCTACCGCGGCGGCGGTGTTGCGTCCTTCCGGTTCGAGAAGATAGTGGGCTTGGTACTGACGACCAATCCCGGCCTCTGCCAATTGATCCTTGCTGGCAAAATAATGTTCGCGATTGGTAACGGTCATTATGGTACCGCCGCCGGGTACCAGGGCTGCAGCGCGACGGTAGGTTTTAGCTAACAGGGTCTGGCCGTCGGGCAATCGCATGAAGGGTTTTGGATGCCCCTCTCGCGATACCGGCCAGAGACGGGTGCCAGCGCCTCCGGAAAGAATGACGGGTATTATCGACATGCTGTCTACTCCTTGCTGACCCGGCGCAGGTCAGCTTCAACCATCATGGCAATGAGGTCGGCGAGACTGGTACGTGCGGACCAGCCGAGCTGACGTTTTGCCTTGGAAGGATTACCCAGCAGTACATCTACCTCCGCGGGGCGGAAAAAACGCGGATCAATGACCACATGATCCTGATAATTCAAGCCAACCCGCTCAAATGCCAATGAGCACATGTCACGTACGGTGGCGGTCTGCCCGGTGGCTACGACATAGTCGTCCGGCTGGTGCTGTTGCAGCATCAGCCACATGGCTTCCACATAGTCTCCGGCGAAGCCCCAGTCACGTTTGGCGTCAATATTGCCGAGGCGTAGTTCCTTCTGTTTGCCCAGCTTGATTCGGGCTACGGCATCGGTGACTTTGCGGGTGACAAACTCGATTCCGCGCAGAGGGGATTCATGGTTGAACAGAATCCCGCTGGAGGCATGAAGATTGAAACTTTCCCGATAGTTGACGGTGATCCAGTGGCCATAGAGCTTGGCGACACCATAAGGACTCCGTGGGTAGAAAGGCGTGGATTCGTCCTGCCGCTCCGCTTGAATGAGGCCGAACATTTCACTCGTTGACGCCTGATAAAAACGGGTCTCGGGGGAGAACTGACGGATGGCTTCGAGTACATGAGTTACGCCCAGCCCGTCCACAATCCCGGTAGTGACGGGTTGGTCCCATGAGCTACCGACAAAGCTCTGCGCGCCCAGGTTATATATTTCCGCGGGGCGAGACTTGATGACCGCGCGTTGTATCGAGCAGGCATCGGCCAGATCACCTTCTAGGAACTCAATGTCGCTGGCTATGCCTAGCTCACGCAGGCGCCAACTGGTATCCGAGCTGCGCCGTGCGACCAAGCCATATACGTTGTAACCTTTGTCGAGCAGTAGCTTTGCCAGGTAAGCGCCATCTTGGCCAGTCACACCGGTAATAAGTGCATGCTTATTCATTGTTATTATGAATCCTCTCGTCCCAGTCGCTGAGCACATCGTGCAGAGTTGTTGTGGTTGTTATGATGGGTTGCCAGTTCGTTTGCGCGCGTAACTTCTCGCCAGAACCCGCTACGCGCCGCTGTTCTGCCCTGCGTAGACGATCTGGATGCTGTTCCAGAGTGATTTCTACTTCCGCCAGACTGGCCATCTGCATTATCAGTTCGCGGATGTCGCGTTCTACTCCTGAGCAGACGTTATAGATCTCACCTGACTGGCCTTTTTCCAGCAGGTGAAAATAGGCGCGTACAACGTCACGTACATCAAGAAAATCCCGACTCACATCCACGTCGCCGACCTGCAGTCGTGGAAGCTGCAATCCTTTACGAATACGTATCAACTGGCGGGCCATATCGGGAACCAGGAAATCGGCTGCTTGGCCCGGGCCGATATGATTGAATGGGCGGGCGATCACAATGCGCCAATCTGGCTCGCTGAATGACCACTGCAGACAAAGATTTTCCGCCGCCAGTTTGCTCACAGCGTAAGGGTTGCGAGGCTTAGGCAGCAGGGTCTCGTCGATGGGCAATTGCTCTGCGGTGACCTGTCCGTAGACGTCCCCGGAACTCACATACAGAAAGGTGCCCTGGAAATCATTGCGCTTGAGGGCCTGAAGTAGATTCAGAGTACCGAGCAGGTTGATCTGCAGAGTGCGGGCCGGATTACGGAAAGCCTCAGGAACGAAAGTTTGCCCGGCCAAATGGATGACAGCATCAGGACGGGTCGCCGACACCCAGGCGTCGAGCGAGTTGGTATCGAGTAGATCATGAGAAGGCGCCGCTACCGGCTGCCATTCGGATCGATGATTTGCCAAATGAGCCAGCAGGTGCCGACCAACGAAGCCGCTTTGACCCGTGACAAGTAACTTAGACACGTGGCCCCCTGTCGGCTAGGCAACGTGCCCTTACCCGCCAAGCCCTGCGGACGCATTGGTCCCTCCGGTGTGATATCTCTGCAAGCATTCCCGTAGCCCTTTATTCTTGGAGTGGTGCTATATGGGTTTCAGATGTATCGGATTGAGACGGTCAGGTTTTCTTGTTTAATCCTTATTCACTGTATGAATAAGGATTAAACGTTTGTTTGAATGCACTGTCAAGCCAATTGCCAAGTTTGAGATTTTTCGCTTTTTTTAAGATTTTAAGCGAATTTATCATCATTTATTCACGTCATGACTCGCTGCGTGGTTGCCGGTGGGCAGCGCTCGGGTTTACGCGCAATAATGACCTGGCTCTTGGGCAATGCTTGGTCAAGAGCTTGCTTGATACGTGGTCCATCTCGCATTGATAGCAGGGTTTCCCAGGTGCGTCCCCATTGCTGAAGCAGGGGATGCCAAGGGTCAGATAGATCCTGGTCACAAGTCCAAAAGAAGGCCCAGAACATTGACCAGAAGAAGCCATAGCAGGTCTGTTTCTCAATAATAAGTCCGGCGTCGCTGACTAACCTGGGGAAGTCTTCCCGGGAGAAAATGCGAATATGGTGGGGCTTTTCGAAGTAGAGTGGTGGTGCCACCGTTTGCTGCACCGTTTCGCTCGCAATATCTGGAACGCTG
>Ga0079224_100017619_pt1 | contig 10071 bp, 2 predicted proteins | sample Stecom2015_FD_80414 | JGI IMG/M metagenome (GOLD analysis project Ga0079224, IMG submission 80414) | Agricultural soil microbial communities from Utah to study Nitrogen management - Steer compost 2015 | ecosystem: Environmental > Terrestrial > Soil > Agricultural land | place: USA: Utah... | reverse complement strand
GACGACGCGCGCCCCCGCGGCGCGCAGGCGGTGCAGCTCGTCCACCTGCCGGCTGTCCGCCAGGGCGGTTACGTCGCTGACGAACTCGACGACGGCTCCGTACAGCGCCTTGACGTTCTGCGCGTACTTTTCGTTGATGTCCTCGCGAATGATCTTGCGCGAGGCGGCGACCACCTCGACCATCGGCCGCTGCGAGTGCACGTCGTCGCGGTGAATGCACAGGGCGTGGGCGATGATGCGCTCGGCGGTGTCGTACAGGCGGGCCGTCTCGTTGTGCAGGGCCTCGATGGCGGCCGCCGGGAACTGCTTGACCGCCGCGTTGAGATAGCGCGGCTGTGCCACGGCCGGCGACGGCGCCTTGAAGCGTCTCTCGAGCTGCCGCTCGAGCATCCCGGCCAGCGGCAGCATCAGCGCCAGGCCCGTGACGTTGAACAGGCTGTGGAACAGGGCCAGTCGCATGGTATCGCCGACCAGCCCGAGGGCGCCGCCGATCCACTCGACGAGCAGCTTGAACTGGTCTATGAACAGCAGGGCGACGAGTGCCGTCGACAGGTTGAACACGAGATGCGCCGCCGCCAGCCGACGCCCGTCCGGGTTGGCGCCGAGGCTGCCGACGACGGCGGTGACCGTGGTGCCGATGTTGGAGCCGATGGCGAGCGCCAGGGCGTTGTCATAGCCGACCTGCGCCGCCGCCAGCGCGGCCAGGATCAGGATCAGCACCGCGTGGCTCGACTGCATGATCACCGTGGCGGCGATGCCGAGCGCTGTGTACAGCAGAAGTCCCCGCACCCCGTCCACCGAGTAGCGCGCGAGGTCGATGGAGTCCCGGAACGCCTCGAAGCCCACCTTCATGTAGTCGATGCCGAGGAACAGCAGGCCGATCCCGACCAGCACGTAGCCCGAGCCCTTGACCACGGCGCCGCGCTGGAAAACGAGGAGCACGCCGATCACCAGCATCGGCATGGCGTAGAGGGACAGCGAAACCTTCAGCCCAAGGCCCGCCACCAGCCACGCCCCGGTGGTGGTTCCGAGATTGGCGCCGAACACGATGCCGATGGCGCCGCCCAGCGAGATCAGTCCGGAGGACAGGAAGGAGATCGTCAGCAGCGTGACCAGCGAACTCGACTGCACCAGCGTGGTGGAGACGACGCCGAACGCAAGGCTCTTCCAGCGCCGGTCGGTGCTGCGCCGCAGTACGCTGTCCAGGGCACCGCCGGCGAAGGAGCGGAAGCCGTCCTCCAGGGCCAGCATGCCGTACAGGAAGATCGCCACGCCCGCGGCGATGCGCCCGAAGTCCGGGCTCAGCCAGAACCCGTAGACCAGGCACACGACGACGACGGGCAGGGCGGCGCGACGAATCATTGCGACAGGATCCTGCCGCGGGCACCCGGCGAGAGGGGCGACGGGAGCTTCAACGGCCGCGCTCAGGGAAGAAACAGGCCGCGAATCGTGAAGTACAACACGGCGGCCATGAACCCGGAAGCCGGCACGGTGATGACCCACGCCGCGATGATCTTGACCACTGCCGTGCGCTTGACCAGTTCCTGGCGGTAGGCGCGCTTGAGGCGCTTGCGCTCGGCCTTGGAGATCGGCGAGGTGGTGCGCTTGGATTTCAGCACCTTGAGCATGTAGCCCTTCTCCTGGAACGAGGCGGCGTGAAACCGCTCCAGGAACGCCTCCACGACCTCGCGGTCCTCGCCGGCATGGTGGGCCTCGATCTCGTCGATGATGGTGCGGTACGTGACCTTCAGGTACTCGCGCAGGAAGCCGACACCGAGCACGCCGCCGACGGCGGTATGGGTGGAACTGACGGGTAGGCCCAGGGCGCTGGCGATGATCACGGTGATGGCCGCCGCCATGGCGATGCAGTAGGCGCGCATGCGGTCGAGCTCCGTGATGCCGGAGCCGACCGTCTTGATCAGCCGCGGGCCGTACAGCGCGAGTCCGAGCGCGAGTCCGAGCGCGCCGACCATCATCACCCAGACCGGCACTGCCGCCTGCGAGGCGAAGGCGCCGTGGGCGACGGCGTCGTGGACCGCCGCCAGCGGTCCGACCGCGTTGGCCACGTCGTTGGCCCCGTGGGCGAAGCTGAGCAGGGCCGCGGCGAAGATCAGCGGCGCGGTGAACAGGGTGTCGATGCTGGCCTTGGTGTTCTCGAGTTCCAGGTTTTCCTCGGCAAGCAGGCGGCGAACCAGCAGCATGAGCAGTACGCCGATCACCAGGCCCGCCGCCAGTGCGGCGCCGAATCCGACTTCCACCACCTTGCCGAGCCCCTTCATCAGCAGGTAGGTGGAAAACGCCCAAGCCATCAGTCCGACCAGCACGGGAACCTGTCGCCGGGCCGCGGCGACCATGTCCGACTGGTAGGTGATGCCGCGCTTGACCGCATACAGGAAGGCCGCTGCGATGGCGCCGCCCATGACCGGTGAGACCACCCAGCTCGCGGCGATGCGCATGAACTGGTTCCAGTCGGCGATGCCGAACCCGCCCGCCGCGATGCCGGCGCCGAGCACGCCGCCGACGATGGAATGCGTGGTGGATACCGGGGCTCCCAGTGCGGTCGCCACGTTGAGCCAGATCGCCCCGGCGAGCAGCGCCGCGGTCATCAGCCAGATGAACGTGTCGGTGTCCCGCACCTGGGCCGGGTCGATGATGCCGCTCTTGATGGTTCCGACCACGTCGCCGCCGGCAATCAGTGCTCCGCCGGCCTCGAAAACGGCGGCGATGAGGATGGCCCCGGTCATGGTCAGGGCCTGCGAGCCGACCGCGGGTCCGACGTTGTTGGCGACGTCGTTGGCGCCGATGTTCAACGCCATGTAGCCGCCGATCATCGCCGCGGTCACCAGCATCACGAGGCCGGCGGGGTCGACGTCGAGGGTGCGCGTGTACAGCATGATGGCGGCGATGAACACCAGCGCCGTGCCCACCCGGAACAGCTCGTTGCGGCTGAACCGGGTCGCTTTTTCTATCGAGCGAATGTTCTCAAGGTCCATGAGTGCTCCCGCTTGAAAACCGCAAGACTACCAGTCATCGGCCGACCCTTGCGCGACCGCGGTCAAGGAGCGGGATGACGACTGCCGCCGGCCGGCGCGTCCGCCGGCCTGCCGAGCTGCCGAGCCGCTTGTTCGAGGGCGCCGGCGCGGCGGAAGAAGCGGTGCCCGGGCCCCAGGGCGCGCAGCACGCCCATGCGGTTGACGAAGCGCGCCACCTCGCCGCGCATCCCCGCCACGTACACGTCGCGGCCGAGGTCGCGGGCGCGCTCGACCACTTCCTCGATGGCGAGCGCGGCGCTGCTGTCGATCATCGGCACGTCGGTCAGGTCCAGTATGAGTATGCGATATGGCTCGCCGCCGAGCATGTGGTCGACCATGTCCTTGGCGGCGCCGAAGCTCAGCGGTCCGCGCAGCCGGAACAGCAGCACGTCGTCCCGGAGCCGTTCCATCAGTTCGCGCTCGGCCGCGGGCAGGTCGCCGCCGGCGCCGGTGCGTGCGGCGCGGAACTGGCTGTCCTGATGGTCGGCGAAGCGCTTGACGAAGAGCAGGCTGGAGGCGATCACGCCGACGCCGACGGCCACGATGAGATCGACGAATATCGTCAGGCCGAGCACCAGCAGCATCAGCACCACGCCCTGCCGCGGCGCGTGCGGGACACGCTTGAGGTAACCCCAGTCGATGATGTCGACGCCGACCTTGATCAGGATGCCCGCCAGCACGGCGTGCGGGATGTCGGCGGCGAAAGCGCCTGCGCCGAGCACGATCACCAGCAGCGTCAGCGCATGCAGCGCGCCGGAGATGGGCGTCGCGCCCCCGCTGCGGATGTTGACCACGGTGCGCATGGTGGCACCGGCGCCGGGCAGGCCGCCGAACAGGCCCGCCACCGCGTTGCCGATGCCCTGGCCGATCAGTTCGCGGTCGCTGTCGTGGCGGGTGCGCGTCATGCTGTCGGCGACGAGCGAGGTGAGCAGGCTGTCGATGGACCCCAGCAGCGCCAGCACCAGTGCCGCCTGGAGCATTTCGACGATGACCGCGAAGTCGATCGCCGGCATCAGCGGTTTCGGCAACCCGGTGGGTATTTCGCCGATGGTCGGCGCCCCCGGGACCATGGTCAGCGCCAGCACGGTGCCGATCACCAGCGCCAGCAGCGGTGGCGGCACCACGCGGCCGACGGCGCGCGGCGTGGCGAATACCACGACGAGCGATACCGCGCCGATGATCAGCGCCGGCGTGAGCGGCGCGCCGATCACCGCCGGCCACTCGGCGATGGCGCCGGGGATTCCGCCGCCGGGGTTGTCGTGGCCGAAGAACGGCGCGACCTGCAGGATCAGGATGATGCAGCCGATGCCGGTCATGAACCCGGAGATCACGGTGTAGGGAACGAGCCGGATGTAGCGTCCGAGGCGCGCGAGGCCGAAGGCGATCTGCATCAGCCCGCCCATGATGACCACGGTGAACGCCAGCGCCGGGCGGTCGGCGAACTGGGTGATCACCGTCGCCATCACCACGGTCATGGGGCCGGTGGGGCCGGAGATCTGCGACGGCGTGCCGCCGAACAGGGCGGCGAAGAGGCCGACGAAGATGGCGCCGTAGAGCCCCGCCAGCGGTCCGGCGCCCGAGGCGACGCCGAACGCCAGGGCAAGCGGCAGGGCGACCACCGCGGCGGTGAGGCCGCCGGTGAGATCGCCGCGCAGATTGTCGAAATTCAGGCCGTGGACGATACGCATCATCGAGCGAGATGTGCTCCGCGCGCAAAAGGGAGGATCGGGCAGGGCAGGGCGACGCGATTATCGGCCGCGAGTCCGTGCGAAGCAAGGACGGCCCCCGGTAACGATACGGCGATGTCTCGGCGCGAGGGCGCCCCCGCAACATGACCGCGTTCACCAGATGCGCTTCATCCTTTCGCCATCGCTTCGACAGCGTATCGTGCTCTAATTGGCGCCCGCGGCGCAGGGGCCCCCGGGCGGCGCATTTGCCAACATTCATGCTCAAGGCGCCGGTCAATGAAAGCCATCCTCGTCTTCATAGTCTCCGTCGTTCTGGCTTCGGGCGCCGCGCGCGCCGAAGGCGCACGCGTCACCGACTTCTCCCCGGCCGCCGGCGAGGCCCCGGGCGGCGAGGTGCACGCCCGCTTCGACCGCCCCATGACCGCCTTCGGCGACTCCGCGGCGGCGGCGCCGTTCGAAGTCGACTGCATCGCCGAGGGACGCGGCCGCTGGGTGGACGAGCGGAACTGGGTGTTCGAGTTTGTCGATGGCCTGCCGGCCGCCGTCGAGTGCCGCTTCACCGTGCGCGCCGACCTCGCCGCTCTCGACGGATCGACGGTCGAGCCCGGGGAGTTCTCCTTCTCGACCGGCGGGCCGCGGGTTCTCCATGTCCTGCCGTACGAAGGCACCGCCGATGTCGACGAGGAACAGGTTTTCCTGGTCGGCTTCGACACGCCGGTGGCGCCCGAGGCGCTTGCCGCCAGCGCCTGGTGCGAAGTCGAAGGACTCACCGAGCGCATCGACGTAGAAGTCGTGGCGGCGGACGTTCGCGACGAGATACTGGCTGCACGCGAGGATTTCGCCGACACCTACGACGCCGCCCTCACCGACTACGGCCGCCGGGCCGCGGCCATGGTCATCGACGGCCGGCTGGTCGCCGGCGACGGTCCCGCCGTGGTCGCCGCCGCACTCGCGGCCGAGCAGCCGGCCGTCATCGCCCTTGCCTGCCGCCGCCGGCTGCCGCCGGGCAGCGGCGTGGCGCTGGTGTTCGATGCCGGGTTGCGCGCCGCCACCGGCGCCGCCGCCTCGAGCCCGCGGCGCCTGGCGTGGCGCACCCGCGAGTCCTTCCGCGCCGATTTCTCCTGCCGTCGCACGCGGGCCGACGCCGGCTGCAACCCGGTGCTGCCGATGACGGTGAGTTTCACCGCGCCGGTAGCGCGGAGCCAGGCCGCGCGCATCGCGCTGGCGGCGCCCGACGGCGCCGTCGTTGCCCCGGATCTCGACGAGGAGGGCGAGTGGGTGACGGCAGTCGGCTTTCCGGGGCCGTTCGCCGAGGCCGCCGAGTACCGGCTCGACCTGCCCGCCGACCTGGTCGATGACGCCGGACGGGCGCTGTCGAACGCCGATCGATTCCCGCTTGCCGTCGCCACCGACGAGGCCTCGCCGCTGATCCGCTTCCCGGCCCCTTTCGGCATCATCGAATACGCGGACGGCGGCGCCGCGCTTCCGGTGACCCTGCGCAACATCGAGGCGGTTGTGCCGCTGGCGCCCGCCGCCGGCGAAGTCGCGGAGCCTCACGGGCTCGATCCCGCCGCCGCACCCTGGTACCGGCGCTGGTACCGCCAGTTCCGCGAGCGCCACTGGCCGCGCGCCGCCGAGATCAACGGCCGTACACTGCGCGTCACCGATCCGGTCGAGGCCTATCGCTGGATGGAGCGCGTGCGGCGCCTCGCCACCACCGAGGGACATTACGACGACGCGCGCGGCCGCTGGGTGGTGGACAGTCGCCCGGGGGAACGCTCGCTGTTCGGCGACGGGGCCGACACCACCGCGTTCACCCTGCCGAAGCCGGGCGGCGCGAGGCCCATGGAGGTGATCGGGATTCCACTCGACGCGCCCGGCTTCTACGTGGTGGAGATCGCCAGCCCCAGGCTCGGCGCGGCGCTCATGGGCGAGGCGGTGCCTTACCACGCCCAGACCGCGGTGCTGGTGACCAATCTCGCCGCGCACTTCAAGCACGGAGCCGAGTCGTCGCTGGTGTGGGTGACGACGCTTGCAGACGCCGAGCCGGTCGCCGGCGCTGCCGTGGCGGTGCGAGACTGCGCCGGGCGCGATCTTTTCACCGGCGTCACCGGTGACGACGGTACGCTGCACATCGAAGGCGCACTGCCGCCGCTCGCCAACGGCTGCGGCGACTACATCGTCTCCGCCACGCTCGGCGACGACACCACGTTCACCCTCTCCGGATGGAGCGACGGCATCGAGCCGTGGCGTTTCAACCTGCCGCATGCATCGTGGACGGCGCCCAACCTCGCCGCCACGGTGTTCGACCGGCCGCTGTACCGCGTCGGCGATACGGTGCACATGAAGCACTTCGCGCGCCGCCACCGCGGCGCCGGTTTCGATCTGCCAGGCGCCGGGACGCTGCCGGACCGGATCGAGCTGGTGCACGATGGCAGCGGCACCCGCTACGAGGTCGCGGCCCGTTTTGACGCCGGCGGCATCGCCGAGAGCCGCTGGATCGTGCCCGGTGGCGCGCGCCTCGGTCGTTACCGCGCCACGGTGACCATCGACGATCCTGAGCGCGGCCAGGTCGCCATCGAGTCCGGCAGCTTCCGGGTCGAGGAGTTCCGGGTGCCGACCATGAGCGCCGTGGTGACGCCGGTGGCGGCCGAACTGGTGCGCGCCGAGTCGGCGGCGGTGGACGTGCAGCTCAACTACCTCGCCGGCGGCGCCGCCGGCGGCACGCCGGTCACGGTGCGCAGCGCCGCGCGGGCGATGCCCGTGCACTTCGACGGCTTCGAGGGCTTCACCTTCGCCGGCGACGTGGCCGAGGGTCGCGAGGACGATGCGGCCGCTGCAGCGGCGACGCCGCGCGAACAGCGCCTGGAACTCGACGCCGCAGGCAGCGCGCGGGTGGTGATCGACGGCCTCGCGGATGCCGCCATACCAAGGCGGCTCGAGGTTGAGGTCGAGTACCCGGACGCCGCCGGCGAGACGCTGGCCGCCGCCACCCGCATCGACCTGTGGCCGTCGGCCGTGGTGCTCGGCATCCGCCCCGACGGCTGGGCGGCGTCGCGCGAACTTCTCGCCTTTGCCGTCGTCGCCGTCGACACCGCCGGCAAGCCGCTGGCCGATACCGCAATCGCGGTCGAGGCCTTCAGGCGCACCGTCTACAGCCACCGCAAGCGGCTGGTCGGCGGATTCTATTCCTGGGAATCGGTGCGCGAGATAAGTCGCCTCGGCCCGCTGTGCCGGGGCCGGACCGACCACGCCGGCCTGCTTCACTGCGAGGTCGAGGCGCCGGCCGATGGCAACCTCGTCCTGCGCGCGTCGGCCGCCGACGCCGCCGGCAACGAGGCGAGTGCCGCAGCCGACGTGTGGGTGGCCGGCGAGGGCGACTGGTGGTTCGACCTCGGCGACGACGACCGCATGGACGTCATCCCCGAACGGCGCCGCTACGAGCCCGGCGAGAGCGCCGTGCTGCAGGTGCGCATGCCGTTTCGCCGGGCGACGGCGCTGGTCACCGTCGAGCGCGAGGGCGTGCTGGACGCGCGCGTGGTGCGCCTCGACGGCTCCCGGCCCATCGTCGAAGTGCCGGTGCTCGCGCACCATGCGCCCAACGTCTACGTCTCGGTGCTGGCCGTTCGCGGCCGCATCGCCGACGCCGTGCCGACCGCGCTGGTCGACCTCGACAAGCCATCCTACCGGCTCGGCATCGCCGCCATCGACGTCGGCCGCGTCGGCCATGAGCTCGATGTCGAAGTGGACGCCGGGCGCTCGGTCTACCAGGCGCGCGAGACGGCCGTGGTGGACATCCGCGTCGCTCGCGCCGACGGCGGCGCGTTGCCCGACGGGGCCGAGATCGCGCTGGCGGCGGTGGACGAGGGCCTGCTCGAGCTCCTGCCCAACTCGAGCTGGGACCTGCTCGAGGCGATGATGGGGCGGCGCGGCATCGCCGTCGACACCGCCACCGCCCAGATGCAGGTGGTCGGCAAGCGCCACTTCGGCGTCAAGGCGGTGGCCGCCGGGGGCGGGGGCGGCGAGAGCTCGGTGCGCGAGCTGTTCGACACGCTGCTCGCCTGGCGGGGCAGGGTTCCGCTCGACGCGAGCGGCTCGGCGCGGGTCGAGGTGCCGCTCAACGATTCGTTGAGCGCGTTTCGCATCGTCGCGGTGGCCAGCGCCGGCGCCGGGTTGTTCGGTACCGGATCGACGAGCATCCGTACCACGCGCGACGTCATGCTGCTGCCGGGGCTGCCTCTCGTGCTGCGCGGGGGCGACCGCTTCGACGCCACGGTCACGGTGCGCAACGCCGCGGCCGACGGCGCCGCGCGCACTGTGACGGTGAGCGCGGCCGTGAGCGAGGACGCACGGGCGACGGCGCTCGCGCCGCGCACGGTGACCCTGGCGGCGGGCGAGGCGCGCGAGCTGGCGTTCGACATCGAGGTCGGCGAGGGCGCCGAACGACTGGCCTTCGAGGCGACGGCCGAGGTCGACGGCGTCGTTGCCGACCGCGTGGCCGTGGAACGCGAGGTGATCGCCGCGGTACCGGTGAGCGTGCAGCAGGCGACGCTGGTGCGACTCGACGATACGGCGACGCTGCCCGTCACGGTGCCACTCGGGGCACTGCCCGGCCGCGGTGCGGTGCGCGTCAACATTTCGCCTTCGCTGGCCGGGGGTCTTGCGGGCGTTGCCGACTTCATGCGCGAGTACCCTTACACCTGCCTCGAGCAACGCGTGTCGCGGGCGGTGGTGCTCGGCGACGAGGCGATGGCGACGGCGCTCGCGGCCGAGCTGCCCGGCTTCCTCGACGGCGACGGCCTGGCCCGCTTCTGGCCGACCATGGCGCGCGGCGACGAGGTACTGACCGCCTACGTGCTGTCGGTCGCCGACGAGGCGGGCTGGACGCTGCCGCGAGCGGCCGTCGACGCCATGCTGGGGGGCCTCGCGGCATTCGTCGACGGCAGCCTGAGGAGGCCGTCCCTGCTGCCCGCGGCCGACCTCGCGCTGCGCAAGCTCTCTGCCATGGAAGCGCTGTCGCGCTACCGGGCCATCGACCCGGCCTGGCTCACGACCATCGACATCGTCCCCGAGCGCTGGCCGACGTCGGCCCTGCTCGACTGGGCGATGTTGCTCGGGCGCAGCGAGCACGTGGCCGAGGGCGAGGCGCTGCGGGCACGGGCCATCGACCTCCTGCGGGCGCGGTTCGTGTATCGCGGCACCATGCTGGGCTTCGCCGGCGAGTCGCGGGACAACCTGTGGTGGCTGATGGTGTCGCCGGACGTGAACGCCAACCGCGCCGTGCTGGCCCTGGCCGGCGAGCTCGATACGGGGGACACCGCCCGCCTGCTGCGCGGTGCGCTGGCGCGGCG
>Ga0079224_100017617_pt1 | contig 10072 bp, 9 predicted proteins | sample Stecom2015_FD_80414 | JGI IMG/M metagenome (GOLD analysis project Ga0079224, IMG submission 80414) | Agricultural soil microbial communities from Utah to study Nitrogen management - Steer compost 2015 | ecosystem: Environmental > Terrestrial > Soil > Agricultural land | place: USA: Utah... | reverse complement strand
GTCACCCTGAGCCTGTCGAAGGGCGTCGTACATCCATCTCTGATTAAAGAAAGAAATCACACCGCAATGAGTATAGCAGCAAATATAGAATCCTTACAACTCGACTTAAAACCCATCGGCGTATGTCTGGTGGCGGTATCGAAAACGAAGTCTAACGAAGAAATTATGGAGGCCTATACGGCCGGACAACGTGTTTTTGGAGAGAATATGGTGCAGGAACTCGTCGACAAATATGAGGCTTTACCGAAAGATATAGAATGGCACCTGATCGGCCACCTTCAAACCAACAAAGTAAAATACGTCGCCCCTTTCGTGACCATGATCCAGTCGGTAGATTCGCTGAAGGTATTGAAGGAGATTGAGAAGCATGCCGCTAAGCATGGGCGCGTAATAGACTGCCTTCTGCAAGTACATATTGCCGATGAAGAAACAAAATTCGGACTGGATCACGCCGACCTCATCGAGCTATTGCGGAGTGAAGAGTTCGCCTCGTTGCAGCATGTACGCATACGCGGTCTCATGGGCATCGCAACAAATACAGATAATGAAAAAATTGTCAAAGAGGAATTTTACGAACTGAAGATGTTGTTTGATGGTATAAAAGCAAGTTTCTTTAATTCTGTCAGCTCTTTTGACACATTGTCGATGGGGATGTCGTCAGACTATCAATGGGCGATTGAAAAAGGCAGTACTATGGTACGGCTCGGCAGCACGATTTTTGGCAAAAGGGTTATCAAACATTTCAAGCTAAAAGATGGTGACAATTAGGCGTGCAGAACGTACAGATTGTGAAGCGATGATGTCCCTGATCAAGGAACTTGCCGCTTACGAAAAGGCGCCGGACGCCGTTACCGTAAGCATGGACGAGTTCGTCGAGAGCGGCTTTGGCAGCAACCCCGTTTGGGGTGCTTTCGTTGCAGAGCGCGACAATACAATTGTAGGACTATCCCTTTATTACATACGTTATTCAACATGGAAGGGACGCCGGCTTTACCTCGAAGACCTCGTGGTCACAGAAAAGGAACGCGGCAACGGCATCGGTAAACAATTGTTGGATCGTACGATCGCCTGGGCCCGGGAAGCCAATTACAGCGGTATAATGTGGCAGGTGTTAAATTGGAACGAACCAGCCATCAATTTCTATAAAAAATACCAGGCCGAATTTGATGAGGAGTGGATAAACGTGTCTTTAAGCTTTCGCCAGTGATGAAAAGAAGTAATTTATATAGCTTTTTAGTGGTACTGACTTCTACCTTATGGAGTTGTGTTACCGAGAACCGATCAACGCAGCAGCAGGCCGATCAGGGCCAGTCGTCTACGTCAGTAACCGATACGCTCGCCTACGAAATAACGTATTTCAAAGATTTTAGCCCCTACTTTTCCGGTACAGATACGCAGATAGATTCAACAATCTTTTCTGCCCGTTATCCTGTCTTCAAGCATGACGTAGACTCTCTGGTCAGAAAAGCTATCTTCGTTGACGGCGAGAGCGACGTGCGGCAGGTGGCGGAAAGCTTTATCGGGGGGTTTAATGAGTATGCCGAGGAACAGATCCAAAGCGGAAACCAACCGTCGCAGGTATGGTTTAGGCATCAGGATTGCCATGTCGTATTAAACATCCCCGGTTACTTAAGCCTGTGCAACAATATCGTGGAATATACCGGAGGAGCGCACGGCATAGAACTGATGCTGTGGTCTAATTTCGATATCAGCGAAAGAAAACAGCTGGCATTAGCCGACGTGGTACAGGATACCTCTGCCCTATTGTCCGTGGCCGAAAAGCATTTTAGGCAACAAGAACAACTTAGCGACACGGCATCATACGACGGCGCGTACTTCTTTGACAACAACGCCTTTTCCCTCGCAGAGAACTTTGGGCTGACAAAAGAAGGAATCCTCTTCCACTACAACCCCTACGAAATAAAGTCATATGCCGAAGGCCCTACAACCCTTATTATTCCCTTTGGGGAAATCGACAATATCCTGACAGAAAAAGGGAAGGACATAAAATCAAAAATATCAGCGAAGAAATAATCCTGTACAATCTACATGCAAGTATTTAAATTTGGTGGGGCATCTGTGAAAGATGCGGAAAGTGTAAAAAATGTCGCAGCAATAATTGCAGACTATAAAAAAGATGAGCTTCTTGTTGTGGTCTCCGCGATGGGGAAAACAACAGACCGGTTGATGGAGGTGACGACTCGTTATATCGAGCAGACGGGCGACGCGTTCGAATCTTTAGAGCCGGTAAAGGCATTCCACCAAAGCATTTTGAACGATCTATTCGACAATACCGACCATCCTATATACAATGAGGTTGCTAACTGCTTTGTAGAAATTGAGTGGATTCTCGAAGAGGAACCACAGGATTCGTACGACTATCTTTTTGACCAGATAGTCTCCATGGGAGAGATTATTTCTTCTAAAATATTAGCAGCTTATGCAGCGGACTCCGGCATACCGGTGCGGTGGGTTGACGCGCGGGACTACATCTTCACAGACAACACATACCGCGAAGCTAACGTCGACTGGGCGAAAACAGAAGAGAAAATCGCGCGCGATTTACCGCCTATTCTGGCCAATCAGATCGTGGTTACCCAAGGCTTTATAGGTTCAACTTCCGAAAATTTCACCACTACACTGGGCCGCGAGGGCTCCGACTACTCAGCGGCTATTTTCGCTTCTTGCCTTCAGGCTGAAAACATAACCATCTGGAAAGATGTTCCCGGCGTACTCAACGCCGACCCCAAATGGTTCGACCGGACCGAACTGATTCCCGAACTATCTTATACAGACGCCATCGAGCTCACCTACTATGGAGCGACGGTCATCCATCCCAAGACGATTAAACCTTTACAAAACAAGAAGATAGCACTTAACGTACGCTCGTTTATCAATCCTGCGGCTCCCGGAACCCTTATCCGCACCACGAATAACGGGCTTCCTGTACCTTCTTTTATATTTAAAATAAATCAGGTATTTATTAATATACAGCCGTTGGACTTCTCGTTTATCGTTGAAGACAATTTAAGTCATATTTTCAATCTTTTTCATACACATCGCATCAAAATCAACATGATGCACAACAGTGCAATAAGCTTCTGTGTAAGCGTGGATGACACAGGAAAGAACGTGCTCGCCCTCCTGGAGGATTTGCAAAAGCGATACAAGCTAAGTGTAGAAAAAGGGCTAGAATTAATTACCATCCGTTATTTCAATCAGGAAACTATCGATCGGGTATTGGTTAATAAAGAAATAATACGCGAACTGAAAGACAGCTACACCTGTCAATTGCTTGTAAAAAACGTCACGTAGTGTAACCCCGTTTTGATCACCCCGCAATGAATAAAGCAATTTTGTCGCCGGACGTACAGGCATTTATCTATGCCAATCGAGATAAGGATGTAGCCGCCATTGCGCTGGCGAAGAGCCCCTTTGACAATGTTCAGTCCCGGGAACTTGCCGCACAGGTAGATGGCTTGCAACGGATAAAAAAGAAGGTTGCGGAATGGCATAACGTGCCCGGGCTCTATTTTCCGGACAAATTGAACCTCGAGCAGGCTTCTTCCATGGCTACAGGCGGATTCAAAGCGTCGTTGATTAAACACGGAAGCCGCCTCATCGACCTCACCGGAGGCTTTGGCGTAGATAGCTTCTATTTTGCCCAACGTGCGCTAGAGGTTACTCATTGCGAAATAAATGAACATCTTTCGGCGATTGTGGCCCACAACTTTGATGTTCTCCGGCTGTTTAACATCACCTGTTTCTCTGGAGATGGCGTGCAGAAGATCCGGCAAAGCAGCCAGACATACGACTATATCTACATCGATCCTTCGAGGCGTGTGAACCAGAAGAAAGTCTTCCGGCTGGAGGACTGTGTTCCAGACATCATAGCCCTACAAGATCTTTTTTTCGAAAGGGCCACCTGTATCATTACGAAACTGGCGCCGCTTTTAGACATTCACCTCGCTTTAAAACAACTGGAACACGTCCGCGACGTCTATGTCGTGAGCGTAGACAACGACTGTAAGGAACTTCTCTTTATACAGCAGAAAGCATACGACGGAGAGACCACCATCCATGCTGTGCGTTTGCAGCCAGACGGTCCACAAGACCTGTCGTTTACCAATACAGAGGAGAAAGAACACGAGGTCTCTCTGAGTTCTCCCCGGACTTTTCTTTACGATCCGGACGTGGCAATCAACAAAGCGGGTGCCTTTAAAACGGTCGGTATCCGATACGGACTCCACAAGCTAGGCCTCCATACACATCTTTATACCAGTGACGAACTCGTCCCGTCCTTCCCGGGAAAGTGTTTTAAAATTGTCGCAGTTCATCCGTTACGGGCCTTGAAAAAAGAGATGCTCCTGAAAAAAGCAAATGTCGTCAGTAAAAATTTCCCCCTTCGCGTGGATGATCTCCGTAAAAAGTTCGGCATCCGGGACGGCGGAGATGACTTTTTATATTTCTGTACGCTTCACGACGGCGAGCATGTCGCCATACACGGTATCCGCCAGATTTCATAAATGAAGCTTCTCTTCGGGCGTTGCTTCTTCAGTCGGATCCCCCACTGTCGGGCGATCGTCTACGTATTGTCAAGCTTTTTATCGTGTGGCGACGATTTACACTAGGATTACAATCGTGCGCCAACTACACCGTAATTTTAGGTTATGAATACATTTAAACTCTCGGCCCTTGACCTGGCCACTGTACGTAAAGGACAATCCGTCCAAGATGCCATTGATCGAACTGTTGAAGCGGCACAATATATAGAAGACTTGGGCTACGAACGCATTTGGTTGGCTGAACACCACAATATGGAGCATATTGCCAGTTCTGCTACCGCCGTGTTGATCGGCCATGTGGCGGGTAAAACAACGCGAATCCGCGTCGGATCGGGCGGCGTCATGTTACCCAACCACTCCCCTCTTGTTGTGGCGGAACAGTTCGGTACGCTTGAAACGCTATATCCGGGACGTATAGACCTCGGGCTGGGACGTGCACCCGGAACCGACCAGATAACGGCAATGGCACTACGCCGGAATAACCTTAACACATCATTTTATTTTAGAGACGATATTTTGGCCTTACAGCGTTACTTCGAAAACGACGACCCGACGGAGAAAGTGCGCGCCTTCCCCGGCGAAGGACTGGATATCCCGATATACATTTTAGGTTCCAGCACCGACTCTGCCCATCTCGCTGCGGAACTTGGGCTCCCTTATGCTTTTGCGGCACACTTTGCTCCGGCCATGTTTACCCAAGCCGCAGCCATATATAAAGAAGAATTTAAACCTTCAAAATATCTGGACAAACCTTATTTCATCGCCTGCGTGAATATTGTCGCGGGAGATAGCACAGAGGAGGCTAAATTTCTGTCGACAAGCCTATTTAATATATTTGCCGGCATCATCACCAATCACCGGCGACCGCTTTCCCCTCCGACCGAGAAAGTTATCTATGACGGCATACCTGAAATCGAAAGAGCAGTTTACGGAATGACAGCCTGTACGTTTATAGGCGACAAAGAAACAATCGCCGACGAAGTCTCCTCATTCGTAAAATCTTATAAAATAGACGAAATAATGACAACAAATTATATCTTTGACCCAGGAAAAAGACTTGCCTCCTTCAAAATCATCAAAGAGGCACTGAACTAATTAATCAAATGAAGTACCTGGCCATCATCTTTCTATGTATAGCGGCGTCTTGTCAGCACATCGGTTCGAGCGCTCATAAGCTGGTCGCACAAACTGAGTACGATACGGCTGACGGGCCCTCCGCTAAACAGCCGGCTACTTCGGACAGTCTTCAACACGCCGAACTTCTATATACCGAAGGGCACAGCCTTATCGCCGGCGCTTACCGTATGTGGGAGGCCAAAGACAATCCGGGACTTATCCTGAAAAAAGGATGGCTACAACTATTCCGCGACGGACACGAAGGATTCAAGATTGATGATGCACAGTATTCAATTGCTAATGGTTATGATACCTGTGCCGGGATTGAAACGCGAGTGGTCACATCAAAACGGGAGACCCTTGCCTTTTTTAATATCCCTGGAATACACAAAGGAACGATTCCCTGTGTTCAGTTAGAGCAGCAACAAATATGGCCGCAAAAGAGGGTAGTGTTTGAGTTTATGGGCCACACCTATACGTTGCGTGGCGAAGGAGAAATTACCGCCACCGATACTTACACAGACAACGGAGATGCACAGATCTTTCACCACGTGTCCGGCTACCGGCTGGTCCTAACTGACCGCCAGCAAAAACAATACACATTAGCAGCTGAAGATAGCTTTAACGACACCTTTATACGTATTGTTTTCGTCGGCGACCTTGACGGCGACCGAAAGCCGGATTTCATTCTATCGGCTCCGCGCGATTACGAAGAAGAGCGCATACTGATCGTATTATCCAGTAAGATGGACAACGAGACGCCCGAAGTATACGAGTGCCACCGGCAGTTCGACTGCTGAGGCATATCCATACTTATCAGGTATTTAGTAACGCATGCTGGGAAGCTGTAAAGATATGGCGGAATACTATATTTAGTTCATTGTCCCTTTGGGCTCCCGCTATCCCGGCAAAAGGAAATAGCTCTACCGTATCCATCTTAATAGCGCGCACCAGTGTTCTGGTCAACATGGCTACCTCCGTAAGTAACGCCTCTTCGGGCGCCGCGGCGCCCCAGGTCTTTTCCATCAGCGAATAAAGCCGCCGATGTTGCTGCTCGAAAGTCGTGCGTTTAGCGTCAACAAGCCGGAAAAGCTCCTTTCCCCTTTCTTTTGCCCAGATCGGGTCGGCAGACTTCAAAAACAGGAGGCGTTCGAAAAGATCGAGAAATCGTCTGAACATGCCGATGTAGTTCACAGCCAATGTGCACTCGGCAAACGTCATAAAAGGATAGCGGTACAATAGATCGTCGTGTGTCCGGTTGTCCGGCTGTAAATCAAAGGCATGATTTTCCGGAACGTATATATCCGAGAGCGAGAAACTATGACTCGCGGTACATTCCAATCCGAACGTATCCCAATCGTAATGGATGAGTACTTGATCGCGACCAACAAAAAAAGAACGGTATACGGGCTCACCATCCGTATCTACGACCGGCATCCCTTCCTCATAGAGCCAGGCGTTCAACGTGAAGTGAGTCAAATGAGGTGCGCCGGTAGCATACTTCCAGGTCCCACTAAGCACAAAGCCGTCGCCGACCCTCTCCGCGCGTCCGGAAGGCTTTCCGCTACCTCCCCAACAAACCTTTTCGTCTGCAAAAACCAGAGAAGCAACAACAGGATCAATATATCCCGCAAACATATTGGCGCCTGCGCAAAGCGTAACTGTCCAACCGAATCCACCGTCCGCATAAGCGAGTTCCTCCAGCAACCTACATCCGCCCGACAGATCATAGCCGAGTCCGCCGTAGTCCTTAGGCACCCATAAGTTAAACCAATTCCGTCTATACACGAGGTCCAGCAGTACTGGCGTTAGCCGTTTCTGTTCAATGGCCCGTGGGACTTCATCCCGGATCAATGCTTGGAGCTGATTGTCTAACATGGCATCGTTGTATGCTGTGCCGCCATCATCTTCTTCCATTTCAGGTATCCGGAAATGGCAACCACAAAAAGGAAGATCGTCAAGGCGGCAAATAGGTACAGTTCTTTATAAATCAATAGCGGTATGGCGATTAAATTACTGACGTTTAACAAGATCCAGTTTTCAATTTTACGCTTCGCCAAAAGCCACATACCCGCCCAGGCCGTGCTCGATACGATAGCGTCCAGCATTGGCACGTCGGAATCGGTAAACCAAGTTAATAGGAAAAATAGCACAAGGTATCCCCCAACGGCAATCGCCCCGACAATTTTCCAGTCACGGCTATCGCACCGCGTTATGGGCGCCTCTCGGAGCTCGACGTTCCTGTATCTCCAGTACCATAGGCCATAGAAACTCATGATCAGGTAATAGATATTTAGCAGGATCTCGGCATAGAGCCGGGCAGCGTATAGCACGGATATCGTCAGGATGATCGACAGAATTCCAAAAAAGTAGTTTGAGATTTTATTCTTCCTGGACAGAAGAACCTGTATTATACCAAAAACGACGGCAGCTCTTTCCAGCCAGGAGGTCTCCTGAAACGCAGACCAGATCTTATCAATGATTTCTGTCAAATCTCTTGTTTGTTATAGATAAAACGGATCACGCAGCAAACTTCCGCCCGCTTTTTACGCGGAATAAGCCCATTCATCAGAAAACTTCTCCGGACAACCTGTTGCCTATCAGTTGCACTTCTGGGAATGGAATACATGCAGACAAATATAACCCTTCAGATGCGCCGCCCATCCCTGTCAGAGAGGGTACGAAAGTACCTTCGCAGCTGTCGTTTCATCCTTACACCATGTTTTTATAATGCGAACTGCGGATGTATGAAGCGGCACTTATGCCAGTTGCAATGCTTCCTGCGAACGACGACGCACCTCGTTACAAAGCTCAGGATCATTATTTAAGCTTTTGCCCCATGACGGAATGATCTGACGCAGCTTCTTCCGGTATTCTTCAGACTTGGCACGCTCAGGGAAGCATCTCTTTAGCAGATTAACCATAATCGCTACCGATGTCGATGCACCTGGAGAAGCACCTAACAATGCCGCTATAGATCCGTCAGCGCTAGATACCACTTCCGTACCAAATTCCAGTACGCCGCCATGTTTAGGATCCTTCTTTATCACCTGCACCCGCTGCCCCGCGATCTCAATTTCCCAGTCTTCCATCTTCGCTGTCGGCATAAACTGCTTTAAAGCGTCTAACTTGTCGGCGGGGCTTTTCATCACCTCCGTGATGAGATATTTTGTGAGATCTAAATTGTCCAGACCAGCAGAAATCATCGGACGGATATTCGACAATTTTATGGAAGCCGGCAAGTCAAAATAAGATCCTTTCTTTAAAAATTTAGTAGAGAATCCTGCGTACGGCCCGAAAAGCAAGGCCTGTTCGCCGTCGATGTACCGCGTATCCAGGTGAGGCACAGACATCGGCGGAGCACCTACAGATGCTTTTCCGTACACCTTCGCGTGATGCTGCTTAATGATGTCATCATTTTTGCAGCGCAACCACTGTCCACCAACCGGAAATCCGCCGTATCCTTTGGCTTCAGGGATGCCGGATTTTTCCAGCAATAACAGGGAACGTCCACCTGCGCCGATGAATACGAATCTCGCTTTGATCTTGCGTCGCTGCCCGGATTTTAAATCTTTCACTTCAACTTCCCAACGGCCGTCATCTTCGCGGTCGATGTCACGCACCTCCTGATTCAACGAAAGTTCAACATTGTCTTTCGCTTGCAGATGCTGAATTAAATCACGCGTCAGGGCACCAAAGTTAACATCGGTTCCAATTTCCATCCGCGTGGCAGCCATTACCTCGTCGTCTGCACGCCCATCCATCATCAACGGAATCCACTCTTTCAACACAGACTTATCTTCCGTATACACCATTCCTTTGAAAAGATTTTCCTTTTCCATGGCTTCAAAACGTGTGCGCAGGAACTTGACGTCCTTCTCGCCGAAAACGGCGCTCATATGCGGTACCTGACGAATAAATTCCTTGGGATTTTTTAGAATATCTTTCTCAACCAAATAGGTCCAAAACTGCTTCGAAATCTCAAATTGTTCCGCGATATTGATAGCCTTGTCAATCTTCACGCTTCCATCCGGCTGCTCGGGCGTATAGTTTAATTCACATAAGGCAGAGTGTCCGGTTCCGGCATTGTTCCAGGCATCCGAGCTCTCGGCAGCCACCACATCTAACCGTTCTATGATTTCAATATTGATATCAGGACTTAACTCATTGATTAATGTGCCCAATGTTGCGCTCATGATACCCGCTCCAATCAGTACAACATCGACTTCAGATTTTGTAGTTTTTTTCCCCATGATTTTTAAATTCCGTACAAAATTAACATTCGAAACGATTTAAGTCGAATGAAAATGTCAAAATTCTTTCAAATATTAGATGGGAGATATTAGATGGGAGATATTAGATGGGAGATATTAGATGGGAGATATTAGATG
>Ga0079224_100017615_pt1 | contig 10073 bp, 5 predicted proteins | sample Stecom2015_FD_80414 | JGI IMG/M metagenome (GOLD analysis project Ga0079224, IMG submission 80414) | Agricultural soil microbial communities from Utah to study Nitrogen management - Steer compost 2015 | ecosystem: Environmental > Terrestrial > Soil > Agricultural land | place: USA: Utah... | reverse complement strand
GCTCCGGCGAGCTGCCCGCGGCGACATAGCTCTCGACGATGGGCCACTGCATGCCGCGCACGAAGCCGATCGCGGGGAACATCGCCCAGAGCAGGGGCACCTGTTCGGGAAGCGCCGCGAGCGCGCCGTGCGCGATGAGCAGGCACCCCATCAGCGAGATCAGGAGCCGGCGCTCCCCGACCCGGTCGCTGGCGGCATGGCTGCACGCGGCGCCCGCCGCGTAGGCGGCGCCAAACGCGAGCGCCAGCCAGAGATTTCGAGCTTGCGAGAACTGCAGCACCTCGTGGGTGAAGAAATAGGCGCCGCGCTCGAGCAAAATGGTCCCGGCGCTCTCGCTGAAGGTCAGCAGCAACAAGCGGGGCGCGGCGACGACATCCTTCGGCACGGAGCGTGTGGTAGCCGTACCCACGAGCGGCGCAAAGCACCTCGTCGGGCCTGCCGCGGCGCCATGGCGCGGCGTTTGTGTGATGACGTCCGCCCCGGAGAGCGGCTCGAAGGGTGGGTGGGATCCGGGTGACCGCGCTGCGAAAAAACCGCGGGGTGCGCCGGCTTCGGTTAGACTTACAGGTATGCTCTTGCGCCGCTTTGTCCTGCTCACGCTGGCGTCCGGAGCCGCCCTGCTGGCGGTCAACTGCGGCGTCCCAGAATACGTCGATCCCCCGGACGCGGGGATCGGCGGCAGCGGGGGGAGCGCCGCCAGCGGTGGCAGCTCTGGCGACGGTGGCAGCGGCGGCAGCTCCGGTGACGGCGGCAGCTCCGGCGACGGCGGCAGCGGCGGCACCGGCGCCAGCGGTGGCAGCGGCGGATCGGCCGGAGCGCTGCCCGCTTGTGAAAACGGGACTCAGGACCCAGGGGAAACGGACCAAGACTGCGGCGGCCCCGACTGTAACCCTTGTGGGTTGGGTGACCGCTGTGAGGTCGACGCCGACTGTGTGAACGACTCCTGCGTCAACGAGCGGTGTCAGAGCGCCACCTGCATCAACGGTGTGCAAGACGAGGACGAGGTCGCTCCCGATTGTGGCGGCAGCTGCGGACTGTGTCCGGAGAACTCGCCTTGCGGGGAGGACGCGCACTGCGAGAGCGGCAGCTGCGAAGGCATGGTGTGCGTCCCGGCCACCTGCAACGACGGCAAGCAGAACCAGGGCGAAGGGGCGGTTGATTGCGGGGATCCCGCCGGCAACTGCGCGCGCTGTGCCGCTGGCACCGAGTGCAGCGACGACGCCCAGTGCGACAGCGGACTGTGTGACGACGGCGCCTGCAGCGAGGCCTCTTGCGAGGACACGATCCAAAACCAGGACGAGACGGACGTCGACTGCGGTGGATCGTGCGGCCCGTGCGCAGACGACCTCCGGTGCGCGCAGCCGCTCGACTGCATCAGCAAGAACTGCAGCACGAACATGCGCTGCGTGGCGGCCGACTGCCAAGACGACATCCTGAATGGAGACGAAACGGACGTCGACTGCGGCGGCACCTGCCCGCTCAAGTGCGACGTGATGGAAAAATGCCGGGTGAACGCCGACTGCGTCGAAGGGGTGTGCATCCAGGGCGTCGACGGGCTCGCCTGCCAGAGCGCGGCTTGTGGGGACGAGGTCGAGAACGGGATGGAGACGGACGTCGACTGCGGCGGTCCGGAGTGTTCGCCGTGCGCGGTCGAGCAGGGCTGCGCGGAGGCACGGGACTGCCAGAGCGGGGTCTGCACGGGCAACGTCTGCCAGCCACCGAGCTGCAACGACGGCGTCAAGAACGGCACCGAGGCCGCCGTGGACTGCGGCGGCGGCTGCCCCACTTTGTGTGACGACGGCGAGACCTGCACCAACAAGACCGACTGCGAGAGCGGCGTCTGCGGCAGCGGTCTGTGCCAACCGCCGAGCTGCGGCGACGGCGTGAAGAACGGAACCGAGTCGGGCGTCGACTGCGGGCGCGCCTGCGCGTCGGAGAGCCCGCCCCAGCGCTGCCCCTCTGGCGGCGGGTGCGCCGTCGGCGCCGACTGCGAGAGCGGCGTCTGCGACGCGGGCAGCTGCAAGGCCCCCACCTGCTCCGACCAGGTCAAGAACGGCGCGGAGACGGACATCGACTGCGGCGGCGCGACCTGCGCCAAGTGCGACACCGGCCGCAGCTGCCTGGCGGAGGGGGACTGCGCGAGCCAGGTCTGCAGCGGGTCCCCCAAAGCCTGCCAGGCGCCCACCTGCAGCGACGGCAAGAAGAACGGCAACGAGACCGACGTCGACTGCGGCGGGTCCTGCCCCAGCAAATGCGGCAACACGCTGCTCTGCAACGGCGGCGGGGACTGCCAGAGCGGCGTCTGCTCGGGCTCACCCAGTCGCTGCCAGGCGCCGAGCTGCAGCGACGGCGTCAAGAACGGCAGCGAGACGGACATCGACTGCGGAGGCGCCGGCTGCTCGAAGTGCGGCGCCCAGAAGGCCTGCCTCGGCAACGCCGACTGCTCGACCGGCGTGTGCACCAACGGCTTCTGCCAGGCCGCGTCGTGCAACGACTCCACCCGCAACGGCGACGAGACCGACGTCGACTGCGGCGGCTCTTGTGCCGACTGCGTCAACGGCCGACTCTGCTCGGTCGCCGGCGACTGCCAGAGCGGTGTCTGCTCCGGTAATCCGCGGCGCTGCCAGGCGCCCACCTGCAGCGATGACGTCCGGAACGGCAGCGAGACCGACGTCGATTGCGGCGGCAGCTGCTCCACCAAATGCGGGACGAACGGGCTGTGCGCTGGCTCCGCCGATTGTGCGAGCGGCGTCTGCAGCGGCGGCCGGTGCCAGGCGCCGAGCTGCAGCGACGGCGTCCGGAACGGCAGCGAGACGGCCGTGGACTGCGGCGGCAGCAGCTGCCCCAAATGCACCACCAGCGCCGCGTGCAGCGTGAACAGCGACTGCCAGAGCGGCGTCTGCAGCGGCTCGCCGAAGGTCTGCCAGGCGCCGACCTGCAGCGACGGCGTGAAGAACCAAGGCGAAGGCGATGTCGACTGCGGCGGGCCTTGCAGCGCGCAGCAGCCGTGTGATCTGGGCGATACGTGCAACGCCCACGCCGACTGCAGGACGGAGAACTGCGCCGCTGGCGGCACGTGCGAGCTACCGCCGTGTACCTATCGTGTTGCTTACCGGTCGCGGGACACGGCCAGCAGCGACGGCCGTATCAAGCCAAGCGTCACCATCCGCAATACCGGCACCGTGCCTCTGGATCTGACCAAGCTCACGCTGCGGTACTGGTTCACCAACTCAACCGGCGGCAACGCCGGACAGCTGAACTTCGAGCCACTTACGGCACCTTCTCCGCTCAGCGGCCCCTCGGACTACACCTGGGAGTTTGCCGGGACGAATCCGAATGGTCACCTGCTCATCACCTTCAATGCCGGCATCCTGGCAGCTGGTCAGAGCATGACCGCCCTTGATTTCGACATTCACAAGAGCGGCGGCGACAACCAACTGCTCGAGACCGACGACTGGTCCTACCCCGATAGCGGCAGCGTGACCGACTGGCGAGACCCCTGGCAATACGTGACGCTCTACTTCAACGGCGTGCACGTCTGGGGCTGCGAGCCGAACACCAGCTGCGTGCCTGCCTGCCAATGACGTGCTGAGTCGCAACTCCGCGCCGAGCGCACTTTTTCACACGCAGGCGGTGACACGCTGCGCCATTCGAGAGACGTCGGCGGTCCCCCGTCCGCTCTTCCGCTCCTCCTACGAGAACGAGCCTCGAAGCGAGCGAAGACACGGGAATCCGCCGCGACGAGCTCCGCTATTTTTGTTCACAGGAAGGGCGGGAGGACGGAAGAGTTTTTTGGGAGTTCGACAGTTGAGCCCGACGCGATCCTCGCGTCCGGTAGCCACGACGGTGGCGAGTCGCGCCGCCGAGATCGAAACTCCAGTTGGGGACCGACGACGTCGGTCCCCCCTTCCGCTCGTCCGATCCTTCCTGTGACCAATCTCCAATTTAGACCCGTCGATGCACGACGCGAGCTCGCTGGTGAGGCCCTCTCCCCTGACTCGCACACCCGACCACGCCCGAGCGTGGGCGAATGCCATTCGACAAGCGCGTGAAGCTCGTTTAGCGTCGAAAGGCAAGCCGGAAAGGAGCCTGCATGCCGTGCGTGCGCCGACACTGGAGCCTTGGGGTAGCCGCTGCCGTGGTGATAGCTGGCTGTGAAGACCAGCCGCCGGCGGCGCCTCGCGACGACCCGAAACCGCCGGTACAGGCGAGCGCGCGCGCGCCCGCGAGACCCCGGGCGGCCGCGCCGAGGCCGGCGACGTCGGCGGCGGCCAATTGGCGCCCGCAGGACCGCGGGGAGCTGTTGCTCACCGCCGAGCGGCGAGCTCGCATCGAAGCCGCCTTGCCCCACGTCAAGGGCTTCCTCGACGCGCAGCAGCTCGAAGCGGAGCTGTTCGAGAAGAACCTGGCGCGCGGAAAGACCAAGGAAGCCGTCGCGGCCTTCGGCCGCTTGGCGGCCGACCAATGGGTGCTCTTCACCGGGCACCTCGCCAACCCGAAGCCCGAGGGGTTCGACATCGCCGTTCGCTACACGCCGCGGGACGCCAACGATCCGGACGGGCTGACCAGCACCTGGTTCTTCGTTCACGTGGCCGACGTCGAGGGCTACGATCGGGCCGCGTACCGCACGGGCGATCTCGTGGCCGTGCTCGCTCGCTACGACGGCAAACAGCGCGCCGCCCCTGGCTACGACCTGGTCGCCCTCGACCACTGGAAGCGGACCCGGGACGATCCGCTGTGAGCGGCGCCTGCGCTCAGCCCGGGGGATCGAGATCGTCCGGTCTTTCGAGCGCGACGATGTGGAACGCGGCGGCGCCGGTGGCGTACAGGTGGACCCGGCTTGGCGGCTGCCAGCCGTTCCCCTTCGAGGCGAGGACGTCCACGATGAGGTAGCGGGGCCGCTCGATCGAGGCGCCGGCGACGACCGGCAGCGCGACGCAGGCGCGCGCGCCGGTGAGCGGCCCCTCGACGGGCAGCTGAGTGGCTTGCAGGGGCTCGCCCCAGAACCCGCGCGCGCGGTAGCCGCGGGTGTCGGCGCGGACCGTCGCCGCATCGAGCGCGGCGTCCCTCAAGCACAAGCGCACCGTGTCGCCTTCTCGCGACAGCACGGGCGCGGTCAGCGGCGACAGCCCGAGCAAGTAGCGGGCGAGGATGCGGTCGCGGCGGCCGATCAAGATGCGCGAGAGCTCCTGCTCCAGCAGCGGATCCCGCAAGTCCGTGGTCGCGATCAGCGCCCGCAGGTGCGCGTCCGTGAAGCGAGAGAGGATGCGCGCCATCCAGGCCGCGTCCCGCTCGCGCATGCGGCTGAAGGCGGGGTTCGGGTAGCCTGGCTTCCAGGACGCCGGCTCGAAGCTCTTCACGTCGAAATAGGCGAACACGGGCCCCGACGGGCCGAACGAGGCCCGATCCCAGGGGCGTTCGAGCAGGCCGAGCGTCACCCAATCCTCGAGCACGTCCCCGACGTCCAAATAGTAAGCGTGACCGATGCGGCGCCCGAGCTCGGGCGGCGTCCACAGGCTGCCCAGGCTGTCGCCGAAGTCGAGCACGTTGTGCCGCACGTACCCCTTGCCGGGAGCGGTCTCGATGAAGGTCGACAGGGTGTTCTGCTCGCGGGAGTCGAAGTGGTGGATCCAGGCGGCCAGCACGCGCATGCCGCGCAAATCTCGGCGATCCTCGTGGGGGATCACGTCGTTGGGATCGTCGTCGCGGCGCCCCTCGTACGTCCACGGCCCGAGCGGTTTGCCCTCCAAGAAGAGGCTGGAGCTGGCGCGGTAGCGGCCGTCGCGCAGCTGAATGGCCTTGCTGAAGACCTCGTCCAGGTCCGCGGTCGTGAGGGGACGCTCGCGGCCCCGGTCGTCCTCGACGGTCGCGTCCGGTGCGACGCGCAGGATGTCCCGCTCGAAGTACACGACCCGGTTGCACGGGGTGTGATAGCCCGCGGCCCAATACACGCGCGTGCCCAGCACGTCCGCGGCCGTAGGCCGCGGCCCCTGATCGACGCCGTCGAATTTGATGAGGTAGCGCCGATCGTCGGGGCCCTCGATCACGAAACCCGGGTTGAAGCCATCGGGCTTGGCGTCTTTGACGGTCCACGGGCGGTTGGGATCGAGCGGCGGGGTCGTGCAAGGTCCCCGCGCCAGCCGCTCGGGGCTCACGGCGAACATGCCGATGCGGTTTTGAAACCAGCTCGAGTCCGGCACTTCGTCGAGCGCGTTGACGTTGGCGGCCTCGCCCGCGGGATCCACCGCGAAGAACCGCGCGATCGGGCGGAAGAGGGTCTGGTTGGCGGCGTCCCACCCGAACGGCGAATAGTACTCGGCTGGTTTGTCGGAGAACGGGTGCTGGTCCGGGTCCACCCAGAGCGGCGCGGCGCGCGGGTACCGTCGCACGCCGCCCGAGCACGCCACGAGCAGCGCCGCGGCGACGGCGCAACCAAACCCCAGCCGCCGACCGCAGCCTTCAAAAGCCACTGGTCGCTCCGAAAACTAGGCGGAGGTTTTCCACTGCGCCGCCGTCCTGAAAGGTCTCCGTGCCGGCGGCCACCAGGACCTCGAACACGTGGTCGCGGGTGCCCGTCGATTGCAAGCCGATGCCGAAGGAGCTCCGGAGGAGCTCCGGATCGAACCCGTCCAGGTGCTCGCCGAACACGTTGCCGACCGAGTAGTGCACGGCGCCGTCCACCCAGACCCAGACCGGCCAGCTATAGGAGAAGCGCGCGGCGAGGGCGCTTCGATCGCGCAAGCGTCCGGGCAAAAATCCGCGCAGCGGACGATCTCCGCCCAGCGAGATCAGCTCCGTGAACGGGATGGCCGGCGCGTCTCCCACCGGGTCGGCGAAATCGGTGATGAGCTGCAGCCCGATCACGCGCTGCCGCGCCGTCAGATCGACGAATCCGCCGAGGGTCGCGCCGTAACGCAGAAAATGCACGCGCCCCCCACCCGACTCCTCCCGCAGACCTCCGGCGTGCTCAGCGCGCAGCTCGAGCTTCACGCCGCTGCCAGGCGGAGCGACGAAGTTCTCGCCGAGGATCGGGCCTTCCGGGCCGCGCGAGGGCCGGGTGTCGAGCGTGGCGACCAGTCCATGACGGAACAGCGCGTAGCCGTCGGCCAACCCCGCGGGCTCGGCGATGACGCCGCGGTCCAGCGCGCGCTGCAAGCTCGGGTCACCGCAGCAGCGATCCCTCGGGTCGAAGCGAACGTCGCGCACCGCGGCGAAGCTCTCGAACGTGCTGCTCGCCCAAAGCTCCGCGGTGTAGCCGAGCCCGCCTTCGACCCAGCGCTCGCCGAACCGGTATTCGGTGTCGGTCGTGCTGGGGCCGAGGCCCGTGAAGACCCGGTCCGGACGGGTGCTGAGCTCGCCGCGCAGGGCGATGTGGTGGCCGGGGTGCACCTCGAGGCGATCGGTGAGCTGAAACCACCACCAATCGTGCCCCCCGGTGGCGGCGCGGGCGCGCAGCGCGTTGTTGGGCGCCAGAAACTCATTCCAGAAGAAGTAGACGCCGACGCTCGGCCGGAGCCCGAAATCGATGATGCCGGTCGGGATGATCCCGGCGTTCCGATCCGGACCGAACGTGAAGAAATCGACGAGGATCGCGGGCCAGTGGTGCTCCTCGGCCGTCGTGACGATGAACCCGAGCGGGCGCCGCACCACGAACTCGCTCACCAGGTACAGGGGCGAGAGGAGCACACGCGGCACCCAGAGCGCGACATCCCCCGCGGTCGTCGGCTCCGAGAGCCCGTCGTAGTCCGGCCTCGGCCGCTCCGTGTCGCTCGCGATGGTGTCCTGTGGAGGCTCGGAGATGCGATTCACCTCGGGCGCCTGCGGCGCGGCGCCTGGCTCGGGCTCACCTGGCGCGAAGGGCTCGGTCGGCGGCAGGGGCGCGTCGAGCGGAGGCTGCCAGACGGGCTCGCTCGAGCGAGGGACGGGGGCGCCCTCTTCGGCAACGCCTGGCTCGGACGGCTCGGCCGCGGCAGACCCGGCCGCGGCAGGCGACGCGAGCGCCAGGTGGCAGGCCGGGACGGCGAGGAGCAGGGAAACGGGGCGTCGCATGGCGGCTGCCGAGGCGCCGAAGCTAGTGCGGCGCACCCATGGCTGCAACGCCCCGCACGCGCCGCCCCCTTTCGCGCCACGCCGGCCGCGGACGCGGCCGTTCCCTGTCAGGCAGACCCCTTGCGGCGCGACGCCGCGACCGCCTGCGCCTTTTAGCCGCGCAGGTGGGACTTGGGCTTCTGGTGCTGCTCTTCCTCGCTCAGCACCGAGTGCACGAGCATCGCCCCGATGATGGGCAGCAGCCACACCAGCTTGCTCTGCATCACCTTCTGGCTGCGATCGAAGAGTTGGTTCTTCCAGACCCGGACGGTCACCCAGATTTGAAACCCGAGCAGAGCGACGAGGACGACGGCGATCAGAAGTTCGAAGGGACGCATTGGCTGGTGGGAGCGTAACATCTGATGTCGACCCGGCAATCCCGCGCTCGCGTCATTTTCGACGCGGCTGCGCTGCAAATTGCAGGGGCCTTCCCTGCCCTTCGGCGAGCGCGGCTGGCCATCGAGCTCCTTTCAAGCGGCTCGATCGAGCTCTTCAAGCGGCTCGATCGAGCGGCGGCCGGGTTCGAGCGGCGGCCGTGTTCGAGCGGTGGCCGTGTTCAAGCGGCGGCCGTGACCCCGGAGGGGGGCGGGGCCGCCGACGTGGACGCACGCTCGCGCAGCAGGTCGACCAGCGCCTGGGCCGGGTGCTGCGGCACGAAGCCACCGAAGCGCTTCACCTGGCTCCGACAGGAGTGCCCCTGCGCGAGAAAGGTCGAGCCGGCGCGCCGCTGCAACAGCCTGCCCCAGCTCATCTCGTAGATGCCGCGGCTCTCGTCGAGGTGGCTCGCCTCGTGTCCATACACGCCGCACATGCCGCAGCAGCCCAGGCTTGGCACCTCGAGCTGCGCGCCGAGCGCGGCGAACACCTGCTGCCAGAGCTGTTGCGACACCGCGAGGCTCGTGCGCTCGGTGCAGTGCGGCAAGAGCACGAACGCGCCCGACGCTGGGGCAGCGCCTCGAAGCGCTCCGCCCACTCGGGGGGCGAGCCACTCCTGCGGTAAGAGCACGCGAAAGCCCGGCTCCTCCCCGAGCTCGTGCGCGTACTCCTCCCGGTAGGTCAGGGTAACGGCCGGATCGACCCCGACGATCGGGATCCCCGTCTCTGCCACGCGGCGCAGAAACGCCGTGTTCTTCCGCACGAGCCGCCCGAAGGCTCCCAAGAAGCCCTTGATGTGCAGGCCTTTGCCGTTGGGGCGGTAGGGCAAGACGAACACGTCGTAGCCCAGCTCGCCCATCAGGTCGTAGACCCCGAGCAGGACCTCCGGCTCGTAGAACGTCGTGAACGCATCCGGCAGCAAGCAGACGCTGTTCTGCTTCTGCGCCTCGGGCAAGGCCGAGAGCTGCTGCAGGTCGAACGCGGGCGCGCGCCGCGCACGCAGCTCGGCCTTGAGACTTCGGCGACTGAGCGGCGGGGTGTCGACGAGCCCCACCACCCGCGCCATCAGCCAGCGCACCAGCCGCCGCTGCATCATCCAGTTGTTGAGCCACGGCCACCACGCCAAGACCACCAGCAGGTGCTCGAGCAGACCGACCAGGTAGTCCTTCAGGGGACGGGCGTAGCGCCCGTAGTAGGCGTGCAAGAACTCCGCCTTGAAGCGCGGCACGTCCACCTTGACCGGGCATTGGGTCGCGCAGGCCTTGCAGCTCAGGCACCCGTCCATCGCCTGGAACACCTCGTGGGAGAAGTCGGGCTCCCCGCGCCGCGCGCGACGGCTGTTGGCGATGCGGGTGAACGCGTCGGCGCCCGGCGCACGCCCCGCTGCGCCGAGGTCGTAGCCCCGCGCCGACAGCTGCCTCAGCCACTCGCGCATGACCGACGCGCGGCCTTTGGGCGAGTGGATGCGATCGCCGGTCACCTTCGACGAAGGGCACATCACGTCGTCGGGGTCGTAGTTGAGGCAGGCCCCGTTGCCGTTGCAGTTGACCGCGACGGCGTACCGCTCGAGCGAGGCCGGCGCGATCTGCCGATCGTAGTGCCCGCGCTTG
>Ga0079224_100017614_pt1 | contig 10073 bp, 9 predicted proteins | sample Stecom2015_FD_80414 | JGI IMG/M metagenome (GOLD analysis project Ga0079224, IMG submission 80414) | Agricultural soil microbial communities from Utah to study Nitrogen management - Steer compost 2015 | ecosystem: Environmental > Terrestrial > Soil > Agricultural land | place: USA: Utah... | reverse complement strand
TCCGGTATCGCCGGAATCACATCCATGTGGAAACGTCCATCGTAGTTCAGCGCCCAGCAGCGACGGCGACGTATTAACTCCGGCACGTCCAGGCCCGCTTGCTTCCGGTGAGTTTTGTATCGCTCCAACTGATCGCCCGCACTCTCGACGAGTTGTTCTTGCGTTACGCTGCTTTTCCTGACATCTCGTCGGTAAACGAGGTCGACGTCGTATTCGCAACCTTCCTCTACCGGTTTGATCATCGTACCGAGCCTGACAGACCCCTGCGTGTAGATTTCGGAATCGGTCCGCAATCTATCCTCGTTGTCGTTTCTGATCCATTCGCCAAGATGCTCGTATTTTCTAACCATCTCGTCATAAAGTTCTTGAGATATATCCAGTTCATCTGCGATATTCGCTAGCAATGTTCCGATCTGAATCGTTTTTGCGTCGTGCATAGTTATTCTCCTGTTTCTATTCTTCCTCCGTGGCAGGGCGTGTATGGCTCTGCCTTGTGTGGCATGAATTTATTCTCAAAAATTGGGGCGAAAATTCGACTTTCGTGAGCCGCTTTCGCCATTAGCTCTTTCGCTCGCTTCACTCCGTCAAGATCAAAAAGTCCGTCGGGAACTTTCGGATCGAGCCGAGTTACGTTTCCCTCTCCTATCAGGTGGATGCTCTGGGTGTAGACGCCGAGACTTTGAGCCCGCAAAATCAGTTGCGACGCGGAGCTCGCCCAACCTAATTTTCCGATCCAGTTCAACCGTTTCGGTCGCTGCGTCAGCGGATCCGACGTACCGATGTTCAGGACCGACATAGCGTCAAGTTCTATTCCAAGCAGGTCTTTCGCTTCGATTATTCCAACCATGGTCGGATTGTTCGCCCAGATTCCGCCATCGATGTGCCGAATGTGGTCCACGTAGCAAGAGACGGGGAAATAAGTCGGTGCTGCACTCGTTGCGAGAGCCACCTGCCATGCCGGAACCTTGAAGTCTCTCTTCAAACGCGGATGGTGCGGTGTCTTGAAAAGGTAAACGTCATCGTCCCCTAAGTTATATGACGGGACGACGAGACGCTTTTTTGAATCCGAAAGCTTGGCATCTCCAAGAACTTCTCTAAGTGCGGATTCCAGTTTCGATTGTGGAAACTTACGGAAACCCCAGTGCAATAGTGATCGCCAGCCCAGTGAGGAACTGAAAATTTTCTTACCCTTCGATGCGTAGAAATCAACCAGCTCACTCGGCCGCAGCCCAAGTCCTAAGCCGAGGGCAATTATCCCGCCCGTCGACGTTCCCACGATCAGGTCAAAGTGATCCGTGATATCAATGTTCAGATCATCCTCAAGCGCCGCCAGTACCGCAGCGGTGAACAAGCCTTTGATCCCGCCGCCGTCTAAGGAAAGTATCTGAAAGCGTTCGCTCAACCGATCACCTCCGATGTGTCGATATTGATCCCGTCAACGCGAATCCGCCCGGTCATCAGTTCGTGTAAGAGTGTCTTGAAAAGTTCCCGCCATGTATCTCTCCTCCGTTCATGAACGGAGATCTTGCGGTCGATTGTTTTGAGAATTCTTACGATCTCGTCCTGCTCATGCCTTCTGGCAGACGGGGGCAAAGGAACCAGAATGGAGTCAATGTTTTTTGTGTTGATATTAAATTTGCCGTCTGCGGCTGGCGAAGCTCGGCCCGCGAGACAAGACACGCCTGCTGGCGTCATCGAATAGTATTGGAAAAAATCCGCGTTCAGCACATGAGCTTTCAATCGGGCCCGGATCAAATAGGAAGCGAACAAAGCATTGGCCGGCTGGCCGTGATAGACAGAGCAAGTACCCACACGTTCGCGGACGCCGTTAGTTCGGATGAACAATACGTCACCATCTGCAAGCGACAGGGCCGAAACCTCGCGATCGGTTAGCTCACACCATTTTAAATCGCCGGTGGTTATCTTGCCGTCAACTATGTTCGGAATGCGTATAACCGGATTTCCTTTGCCGTGGTAATCACACTTTGTCGACGTGCCGTATTGCAGGAATTCTCGCATTTCTTCAAGTTCGCGGATTTCCCAAGTTTCTGGTATCGGGCCGACTTCCGATTCTTTTCGAGGTTCATTTCCAAGGCCGTATGTAAAAAGCTGGTCCAAGGTTGCACGTTTCAACTCGCGGGCCGTCCCGACTATCGCTTCTTCAATCTCGACCGCGCGCTGCACCTTCCTCAACAAAGATGCAATCTTGTCCTGTTCCACGCGAGGTGGATTCGGAAGGGGGAAATTTTGAATCGCTGTTTCCGGCACGCGTTGGCGGCCAGTAGACCCTTCCATTTTCCCGGCGAGCGTGGATCGAACATCCGGGTGAAGAAGATAGTAGAACAGGAAGTAGTTGTTGCTCTCCTTATCGATCGCTTGGAGTGGGATCAGTTCCGTCGAACCAACACCAAAATCTGAAGGAATGATCCCAATCCCTTGCTTTTCATTCTCGAACGAAGGAGTAATCTTCGATAGAAGTACGTCACCTCGCTCGAAATAGGTTCCGCTGGAAATATTCGCGGGCGACCGAAGTTCAAAGCCAACTTTATGCTTTCCCCTTGCCGGGACAGCCTCCATCGCTACGAACGGGACCGCCTCTTGTGACGATAGAATGAGGCCACGAGGTTTTTTTGTGACCCGGTATCGGGCGGAGATGGTGCTCCACAACCAGGGATCGGGTAGCTGTGCGTCGAGAAGTCTCATACTTGCAGTCCTCCCGCGTCATGTAATATGTCGCGAAGACTTACCGACAAACTGTCGCTTTCGATTTGCAACTCATCGAGCTCACGGAGCAGATCGTGTATGGAACGAAAGCTGTTGTCTGAGTCAGTGGCCAAATATCTCGACGGAGATAGATTGAAGTCAGTCTTTTCGGCCTGGCCCAAATCAATAACCGCACAGATGCCATCAACCGACTCGCCTTTGTGAAAAACGTCCGCGATATCTTTGACCGCATCCTCCGGCAAGAAGTTCTTGGGCGTGCCCTTCCGAAACTCGCGGCCTGCGTTGATGAGCGTGATTTTGCCTTTGCGATTCTTTGGCTTGTTCTTCCGCAGAATCAAGATGATTCCGGCAGCGGATGTATTGTAGAAAAGGTTGTCGGGCAGGAGTATTACTCCATCAATATAGTCGTTCTCGACAAACCATTTCCGAATATTTCGCTCCTTATCCTCATTCTTGCTGCCGCTGCCGCGTGTCACCGCACCGGTGTCAAGAACGACGGCGGCGCGGCCGGTGTCCTTCATCGTTGCGAGCGTATGTTGGAGCCACGCCCAATCCGCTTTGCTTGTCGTCACACCGCCTTGTTCCTCAAACCGATTGAAAGGATCGTCTTCGTAAGTACCCGCGTCGAAGGGCTGGTTCCACATCGGATTAGCGACCACAATATCGAAACGCTTGAGGCCTTTAGCTCCATCGCGAAACTTCGGGTTTCGCATTGAATCCCCGCGAACCACCTCACCCTCCATGTCGTGAATAATCTTGTTCATGCACGCGATAGCGTAGCTAGAGCCGGTCAATTCCTGACCGTAGAGTTTTAGCGGAACTTTCGAGAGCGGGTCGAGCCGCCGGCAGACGATCTGAAGCTTGATGAGCAGCCCCAACGAACCGCATGCATAGTCGTAACACTCATCACCCGCTTTCGGCCGCATTAGCTCCGCCATTAAAAACCCCACCTCGGTTGGTGTAAAAAATTCACCTGCGCTCTGGCCCTGGCCTTCGGCAAACTTACGAAGCAGGTACTCGTAGCAGCGGCCGAGGAAATCAGGCTCTACATCTTGCAGTCCCAATCGATAACGGGGATCAGAAAACTTTTCGATGATCTTCTTGATGGCCGCGTCACTGATCTCGCGTTCGCCGTTACGCGTCTCGTTGAAGTCAACCAGGTCGATCACTCCCGCAAGCCCAGAATTATGTTTCACGACGGACCTGATGGTGGTGGTTAGTTGCTCGCCCAATGACTTCGGCTGCTGATCCTTCGGCCATGCAAATGCCTCGCGTCCGCTGAGGACCGGCCAACGCGCTTCGCGAGGAATATAAAATCTAACCAGGCTTGGATCGGCCTCCAACACTTCGACCGCGATCTCGCGATCGCCGAACTGTTCGGCCAACCGATTGATCTCATCATCAAAAACGTCGGATAACCTCTTCAGGAATAAAAGGGGTAGAATATAGTCCTTGAACTTTGGGGCATCTTTCTCGCCGCGGATGGAACAGGCTGCGTCCCAGAGCATTTGCTCCATGGATTTCGTGCCCAAAACCTGGCTTCGCCCCGTACCCCGGCGGGTCCGGCGGGATGCATGATCGGAACTGCTTTGTTCGGAAGTTTCAAACTTCTCGAACAGAGCGGTTAGAGCTTCAAGCTGGGCCTTTTGAGGTGACGATTTACCGGTTTCCCATCGGTTTACGGTCGCAAAGGACACGTTGAGTCGCACGGCCAATTCTTCCTGGCTTAAACGTTGATCTCGTCGCCAAGTACGTATTCTAGAGGAAAGATTAGGCTCCATATGTTATGTATGCTATAACATACTGGGCTTTTGTCAAGCACCAAAGAGTGATGGAGAAGAATGATATAGAAAGATTGAGGCGATTTGGTCAAGTTGGCGAGGGCGTTTTCGATCGGATTCTTCCGCGGTTTTCTCTCTATGCTCCAAAACTAGAACGACTCATTACGACGTTCGACCCCGCCACACCACAAACCGCTGTGGCGAAGGCCAAACGCAACTTCGATCGATTGCAGCGTCCAGTCCCGCTCAGCAACGCTTTGCTCGCCGCGTCCTGAAGGCATCTGTGTGAGCACCCGGATTCCGTCAGACCGTTATCGACCAACTCGACGAAATGATCGCGCTTGTAAAAACTGAAGCCAGGAAGGACACGAGATACTCGCTTCTTCTAAAGCTCATACACGAAGCAAGCCAAAAAACGTTTCTCGGGGCTCCGTGGTGACGTCTCGGCACGCAGATCCACAACAGTGGTCCGCTATTTCGATGAACTCGCGTCCAAAGATTGATCTCGCAAACGCTTCTGCCGGCGAGGGGCGAGCTAACGCAGTAAGGATGCGTTTCGCGATACGGTCGAATACCTATACACGCCTACATTAAGACCCTTGTTTATCTTTCGTACCTTCGAGAAGGTCGAATCGAGGAAAGTCTAAAAAAGGTAGAAGGCATGCGCTTGGGCAATGCGGTTAAGCATCTCGGTTCGAACCTTGGGGATTATCCGAAACTGTTCGATAACAGGGCCGCCTAGATGCGAAACTGCGTAACACACGATTATCTGACATATCATCTTCCAACAGATGACTTCTATATTTCGAGAAGGAGATCGCAAATTCATACCGATCCACACAGACGGTCTATGGCGTTAACGGAGAACATGTATCAGCTCGCTGCAGAAACCGTCGCAAGGGTTGGTCAGCTCTACATGTTTCGAGAGGTCTTTCGAAATCTGGGCCTTCGCGAAATATTCACCGATCACCTTCCCGCGATTGCTTTTGAGAAGAATCCCAAAAAGGCCGCCATGCTAGAAAAAAGAATGCAGAACGATATTGGGGCGAAGTTGAAACAACCCAATTGTTCGGCGAAACTCGATCTATAGCTTTTGAACTGATTTCAGGCGGACGAGCGAAATACGGAGCAAGAATCTCGCTATTCATGGCGTTGGAGTACGCTTTGAGGGTCCAAGCTCGATTATTCGCCTTAGCTGTCAAATATCAACCTGAATAGCGAGCCGTCCTTCGTGTTCGTTGCGATGAGTTTGCCGTCGTGCTGAGTCATGATTTTATGGGCAATTGAAAGTCCCAAACCCGAGCCTTTTTCCTTGGTTGTAAAGAAAGGGTCAAAAATTCGTTCGAGAGCTTCGGGAGGGATACCACCGCCTGTGTCTTCGACCTCGACCACGGCGCCGCCGCTATCCTCTTGACGCGTTCTGAAAGTAACCACACCCCCAGTGTTTAGGGCATCGAAAGCGTTCAGTGCGAGATTGAGTAGAACCTGTTCGATCTGTTCGACATCGATTTCGATGGTTGGGATATTCTCGTCAAGTTCGCTACGCAGAGTGATTTTTTTTCCTTCCGCCTGCGGCCCGAGCATGACGATGATCGAATGGATCAGATCGTTAAGGCTCGCCGGTGTTTTCGAAGGCTTTGGAGGACGCGCGAATCGCACAAATTCGCCGACAAGTTTGTCGATGCGTTCGATCTCGACCTTGGCGATCCGCGCGAATTCGCGACGTGGGCTGCCCTCGGCAATTTCGTCCTCCATAATCTCTACGGCGCCTTTGATTGCACCCAGTGGATTTCGAACTTCGTGGACGACCCCCGAAGCGATCTCTGCGAGCGACGACAGCCGTTCCGCCTGCAGCAGTTGGCCCACCGTCTCACGCAGTTCTCCATAGGCCGTCTGCAATTCGGCATTTATGCTTTCAGCCCGTTCGCTCTCTCTGCGTTTCTGATCGCCCAACCATCCGGTGACCGCTCCGATGACAAAGAACAGTCCGATCTCGGCATACTGATTCAGGGCGTAATCGTAGGCTTGATGTTGCCAATGCAGGGCTATGTGCGGCGCATAAGAGAGACTCGCGAGCGCGGCCGCCCCTAGACCGCCGCGCCATCCGTACCACAGGGAGGCTAGAATTATCGGGATATAGTAAAGCCGTTGATAGATTTGATGAAGCAGAAGATCATCGACGGGCGTGAGAAAATGTAACGTCGAGACGAGCAGAATGGCTCCGACGAGACTGATGATAGCGATCGGATTCCTTGTCTTATTCATCAAAGCCGGACTTCTGCATCCGATAGATCAGAGCACTTCGGGTTATTCCGAGATAACGGGCGGTTTGCGACTGGTTTCCATTGTGCATGTCGAGAGCATAGCGGATCAGTTCTTTTTCCACCTCGTCCAACGATATGCCGTCAGCGGGCAACTCGAACCGGACATTACCAAACGTCTGCATCGGCTTGGTGATCGCGTCAGGCACATCGGTCAGGGTCAGGCTGTTTTCGTCCGACAACACCACCATTCGCTCAACAAGGTTTTCGAGCTCGCGGACATTCCCGGGGAAGCTGTAGTTCGACAGGACGGTGATAACATCCCGGCCGATCGTAAGATTTTCAAATCCGTGCTTTTTCTTCGCTCTCAGAAAGAAGTGATGAAGCAAAAGCGGGATGTCCTCGCGGCGAGCGCGAAGCGGCGGCAGGTTGACGGGTACGACCGCGAGACGGAAATAAAGATCTTCGCGGAAAGACCCATCTTCCACCATCTTTTCGAGATTCTGATTCGTTGCGGCGATGATTCGGACGTCAATTTTTCGCTGATTACTCTCTCCTATCCGAACAATTTCCTGTTCCTGCAGGACGCGAAGCAGATTCGGCTGCAGAGACGGCGGCATCTGACTTATCTCGTCCAGGAACATTGTCCCGCCGCTAGCAGATTCAAACTTGCCTTTGGTGTCAGCGGTTGCGCCCGTAAAGCTTCCGCGTTTGTATCCGAATAGCTCAGCCTCGATCAAGGCCTCCGGGATCGCCGCGCAGTTGACCGGAACAAAAGGCTCGTCTTTACGTTTGCCCGAAAAATGAATGCCCTTCGCGATGAGTTCCTTTCCGGTACCGCTCTCACCGGTTATCAGAACCGTCGCGTCGGACCGCGCGACACGGCCTACAATATTCAAGACCGCTCGAATCGCCGCCGAATCGCCGATGACACTTTCGAGCCGGAACTCTCGATCAACCAGCTCACGAAGCTGCCGGTTTTCGTTCTTGGTCTGACTGAAGCTCAGAGCTCTTTCAAGCGTGAGCAGTATTTCGTCGCGGTTAAATGGTTTATTGATGTAGTCGAATGCCCCGGCCTTCACCGCCGCGACTGCGGTTTCGACTTCACCGAATGCCGTAACAACTATCACGGGCGTCTCGCCATCGAGCTCTTTGATCCTTTCGAGCAACTCGAGGCCGGAAACCTTTGGCATCCGGAGATCGGTTATAACGCTGTCGATGTCGTTGGTCGTAAAACGATCAAGCGCTTCTTCACCATCGCCAGCGACCACCACTTCGTACCCGGCTTCCTGAAGCTGAAATTCCAGAACGCGACGAAGATTTTCGTCATCGTCGGCGATCAGAATCGTCTTTTTCCGGTTATTCTTCACGGCTTGCCTGCTATCTTTCGCTCCAGCAACCACGATTCGATCGATTGCAGCACCTCGATCGCCCGGGCGGTTTGGCCTTCCTGAACAAGCCGGCCAAACTCGAAATACTTCTTGGCAAGCTCGTCAATGAGCATGGCATCCATGCTCAGATCCGAAGTAAGGTGCTTCGCGGTTTCATCCAGCCGAATCGCGTTGCGACTCTGCAGCGCCCGAACCGTGCTCAAAATGCGCAGAGCCGGAGCATCGAGCTGGCGTTGAAAGGCCAGGACCGCTTGTTCCAGAGCACGGAGCTGACGCTCGCGCCAATTGGCCCGCCAAAGGAATACGCCAAAGGCAACCGCGATCACCAAATAGAAACCCCGGAACACCAATGCGGTCGGATGAGGAGCAAAAATTTCCGTCCACAGGCCGCCCGCGTGCACGTCAGCACCAAGTTCGACGTGCATCACCGCGTCAACCAGCCATGCGAGTAGTCCTAGTCCAACACCGAACCAAATTTCCTTGAATGATTTGAAAAATTTCATACTTCTATTTCTCAATCTCGATTCATTTCAGCCTAAACCATCTTCCCTACAGCATCACTTACCGCAGCCGCAATCGTTTGCACAGCCCGCTTTTGGCGAAAAGCCACGGCGTTTTTGCACCAGTGTTCTTGCCGCGAAGATAACAGCTGCGAGAATGATTGCGATCACCAACAGATATTGAAGATCCATAACGCGTCGTTAATCCGGTGAACTCATTTAATCTCGAACGTCAGCGTCGTCCATTTCGACTCATAATTCAAATTCGGGTCGTCGAGTTTTGCCATATTGATGAACTTGACATACCATTTGCCCGAACCGTCGAGCCGCAGCTTGACGAGGCCTTTCTCGTCGCTGCGAAGTTCCGGTGACGAAACTATCTTTCCCTTATCGTCTCGTCCGGCGAGGACCACTTGGCCCGCGAGCGGCTTACCATCCTTGAGACAAAGGATTTCGATCGTGTCGCCCCGTTTTAGCTTATACGGATTCTGCTGCGGGACGAGTTCTACCGGATAGCCGAGAACCGCCTTATAATCGTCGGTCTGCTTCTTACCGACCTGCACGATGGCTTTAACGTGCTTGGCGTAACGCTCCTTCGCGTCCTTTTCAAGCTCGCCGGTGTTTCTTCGTTCTTCGAGCGTGTCGGGCAAGCCGTCTTCCTTAAGATACTCATTAAACTCGGACGCCTTCAACGCGATCTCGCGCGATTTTGTGGAAAGCCCTATAACGTATGTCGCGGGCGCGCCCGTTCTCAGATTCATGTAAGCGGTCGTTTCGTCCTTTGTAAAATCGGCTTCTTGCGGATGTGTGGTTTTCCCGCCCGCTACGACGCTCACGTCGTTCAGCCGCGCGAACGAAACCGCGCCTTCGCTCTCAAGAAACGTCCCGTTCATCACGCTGACCTTAAACTTCGAGTTCGGCTCCAGAAAAAAGCTGTCGGTCTTAAGGAAAAGATCATGCGCAAAAACCGCCGCGGCCAGCGACAGCGACAAAATGAAGGTCAAGATTGTTTTTCTTCTCATCTAAATTCTCCTCGGTCTACCTGATCTCAAAAGTCAAGGTCGCCCATTTCGATTCGTAGTTCAACTTCGGGTCGTCGACTTTGACCATGTTTATGAACTTCGCATACCACTTACCGGCTTCGTCGACTTTGATCCTAATGATGCCATTAGCGTCGCTGCGGACGCTATTTTCAGCAGCTAGTTTTCCGTTTGTTTCGCGCCCGGTCATAACTGTTTGTCCGACTAGAGGTTTTCCGTCCTTCAAGCACAGGATCTCGATGGTGCCGCCTTTTTTCAGCTTGTAGGGGTTTGCCTGCGGAATCATTTCGACCGCGTATCCGAGAACAGTTTTATAACTATCTGATTGTTTGTTTCCGGCCTGCACGATTGTTTTGACGTATTTGGAATAACGGTA